>JAEEGL010377739.1_pt1 | contig 10125 bp, 8 predicted proteins | sample 9134231 | NCBI WGS metagenome assembly JAEEGL01 (sample SAMN16246548, study PRJNA631951) | gut metagenome | biome: gut microbiome; feature: rumen; material: fiber-attached | host: Bos | place: Iran: Karaj | collected 2018-10
CTGGAAGATTAACGTGTATTGCCGTAGTGAAAAGCTTGACAGCAATGGCATGGTGTGCGATTTTACCTTGATTAAAAAGATGATCCATGGTAAGATCGATCATACCAACATCAACGAAGTGCTTGATTTCAATCCAACCGCCGAGAACTTAGCCAAGTGGATCGTTGACACCGTTCCGAACTGCTACCGCGCCGATGTGTGGGAATCGCGCGATAACAAGGCCTCCTACATTAAGGATGATGCGCCACAGAATTTTGATTGATTTGTAAGCTATCAGCCATCAGCATTCAGCCATCAGCTTAGAATCCACTAAACTGCTGGCTGATGGCAAAAAGCTGAAGACCCAACAATTCAACAGTTAAACAATCAACAGTTCAACATTGTATAAGATCAACGAAATATTCCACTCTCTCCAAGGCGAAGGCTTTCATACAGGAACACCCGCTGTCTTCGTGCGCTTCAGCGGATGCAACTTGCGTTGCGCCTTCTGCGATACCCAGCATCAAACGGGAGTGATGATGAGCACAAAGGACATCATTGATGAAATCAACCGCTATCCTAATGCTCCCTTGATTGTCTTGACGGGAGGAGAGCCTTCTTTGTTCATCGACGAAGCCTTTGTCATGGAACTGAAACAGCAGACGGGGAAATCCGTCGCTATCGAGACCAACGGCACCCGGCCTTTGCCGCCGAATCTCGATTGGGTGACGCTATCGCCGAAAACGGGATTCGATGGGGGAGATGCAGAACCTTGTGTTTTAAGGCGTTGCGATGAGCTGAAGGTGGTTTACACAGGTCAGGACTTAAAGCAATATGGTGGTTTTGAAGCCGATCATAGATTCCTTCAGCCCTGTTTTTTCGATGACGAAACTCAACGTCAAGCCAATATGAAGGCTTGCGTGGAAGCTGTTATGAACCATCCCGGATGGCGGCTTTCCCTCCAAACCCATCGTGTCCTCAACATCCGTTAAGCTTCTTACTTCTTACTTCTTACTTCTGACTTCTATAAATCAGAAACACAGCGGGCTTTTTGTTTAAGTCGCCCTTATAGCCCTTCCATTCACCGATGCTTTGACTGATAATGAGTTCGTCTTCGCAAGTGAGGTTGCAGGCGACACAGAGCTGTGTGGCAGGGTGGAGGTTCTTGCAGAGGTCTTGCAGCATGGCGTTGTTCCTAAACGGGGTCTCGATGAACAGCTCTGTCTCGTTGTTGGCCATCGATCTCCGCTCTAAATTCTTGATGGAGTTTTGTCGCTCAGGGCTCTTGATGGGCAGGTAACCGTGGAAGGCGAAGGCCTGTCCGTTGAACCCTGAAGCCATCAAAGCTAAGATCATGGCATTGGGGCCGACCAGAGGGATGACTTTGATGCCAGCGGAATGAGCTAAGTCAACGACTAACGCGCCGGGGTCGGCCACGCAAGGTGTGCCGGCTTCCGACATCAGCCCCATGTCCTCGCCTTGAAGGCAGGCTCCGAGATGCTCCATCAAGTCTAAATTATGGGTGTTGTGCTTGTCAAGCTCGATAAACTCAATGTCGTCAATGGGGGTGTCCATCCCGATGCGGCTCAGCACACGACGTGAGGTGCGGGTGTTCTCCACCACGAAATGCTTGAGTTTCTTGACGATTTCAAGCGTGCCTGAAGGCAGCACCTGCTCGGGCTTCGTCGCCCCTAATAGATTGGGTACCAGATAGAGTTTTCCGAAAACCATGAAATATCAGATGAGGATTTTCTTCTCGATTTCAGCCATCATCGCCTTGAACTGCTTGTCGGTGTCTATGCGGTCGGAGACGGTCTTGCAGGCGTGATGCACAGTGGCGTGATCCTTGCCGCCGCATTGCTGCCCTATGGTGGCCAGACTGGCGTTGGAGTATTTCTTGGCGTAATACATGACGATCTGTCGGGCTTGCACCACCTGGTGCTTTCTCGTATTCTGCGCGAGCGTCTCCATAGGGATGGTGAAATAGTCGCAGACCACATTCATGATGTATTCCACCGAGACTTCCTTCACGGAGTTGCGGATGAACCGCTCGATGATCTGTTGCGCCAGCTCGATGGTGATGGCTTTTTTGTTCAAAGAGGACTGCGCCACTAAAGAAATCAAAACACCTTCAAGCTCGCGTATGTTGGTCCTGACGCTTGAAGCGATATAGTCGATGATCTCGTCGGGCAACACGATGCCGTTGGTGTAGAGTTTGTTCTTCAAGATGGCGTTGCGTGTGGCGGCGTCGGGCATCTGAAGGTCGGCGGTGAGGCCCCACTTGAATCGGGAGAGGAGGCGCGGCTCCATGTCCTGAAGGTCAACAGGCAGCTTGTCGCTGGTCAAGACCAACTGCTTCCCGTTTTGGTGCAAGTAGTTGAAGATGTGGAAGAAAGTCTCCTGCGTCTTGGTTTTCTTGGCCAAAAACTGGATGTCATCAATGAGCAACACATCGATCATCTGGTAGAAATGCACGAAGTCGTTCAGGTTGTTGTTCTTCGAGGCGTTGACGAACTGGTTGATGAACTGCTCAGTCTGCACATACAGCACAGTCTTTTCTGGGAATTTGTGCTTCACATGCAACCCGATGGCGTGGCAGAGGTGGGTCTTGCCCAGACCGGTCTGGCTGTAGATCAGCAACGGGTTGAAGGCAGTCTTGCCGGGGTTCTCGGCGATGGCAATGCCCGCCGAACGCGCCAGACGGTTGCAGTCGCCTTCGATGAAGTTGTCAAACGAGTAGTTCTCGTTGAGCTGCGAGTCGATCTCCATCTTCTTCAGTCCCGGGAAGATGAAGGGGTTGACGGGGCTTTGCGAGAGACTCTCTGGAGCAGGGGCGCCAAGGGTGGTGTTCTTGGTGTCGTTGCGGCTGGTGCCGGGAATCACCATGCGCCCGTTGGGATCGGCACTGTCCATGATGATGCTGTATTCCAACTTTCCCTCCGTGCCGAGAACCTTGCGGATGGTCTTCTTCAGCAGGTCGAGGTAATGCTCCTCCAACCATTCATAGAAGAACTGGCTCGGCACCTGAATCGTCAGCACGTTGTTGGCGAAAGCAATGGGTATAATGGGGGCGAACCACGTCGCATAACTCTGCTCCGAGGTGTTGTCTTTGATGATCTCAAGACACTTTCTCCATATTTCATTGTGGTTTTTCACCATGGGTATAAGCCGCGTTTCTTCACTCGAATTTCGGACTGCAAATATCCAATGAAAAAAGTTAATAAAAAAAAATTTTTGCTATTGACTTTATACTTTTTTCTGCTTAAATTACGAGATTCGGATGTTGTAAAAAATTATTCAGTATATAAAATATTGATTTACACCGTTTTAATATATTTTACGGTGACTCCGAAAATGTTTTTGAATTTTGTGACGATTTTCTCCGCTTCGTTTTTTCTTGTTGAAAACTCTAAGTAACAGGACATTTCAAAGCGTGTGTTCATCTGCTCTAAACCTTCTTCTTTCATCACCCGCATCACGTCATTCATCAGGGGGTAAGCGAATTCGAGGCTGTAAACTTCGTCAACGGTTTTTTCAATGATGACGGCATTGTCCAAGGCGTCCCGGGCCGCCGTCTTGTAGGCGTTGATCAAGCCGCTTACCCCCAACTTGATGCCGCCGAAATAGCGCACCACGATGACGCAAACATTAGTGACGTCCTTCGATAAAATCTGGTTGAGGATGGGTTTGCCCGCCGTTCCTGACGGCTCGCCGTCATCGGAAGAACGGAAACAACTCTTGTCTGGCCCGATCATGTAGGCGTAGCAGTGGTGACGGGCGTCATAGTATTTCTTCTTCACCTCCGCCAAGGCTTTCTTCACGTCATCCTCATTCAATACGGTGAACGCCGAGGCGATGAACTTGCTGCCTTTCTCCTTGTAAAGTCCCTCGCCGGGCTGTGAGAGCATCTTGTAGGTGTCGTCGAACATCATGGCTACACCGTAATTAATATCACTGCAATAACGGCGATCACCAAGCCGAGATAGTTGGTCCAAGTGAGTTTCTCTTTGAACAACAGCCAGCCTGCCAAAGCGGAGAGGCAAACGACCCCGATGTTATAAACGGGGAAGAACACCACATTGTCGAATGTCCGCAAGGCGCGATAGATACAACAGGTGGAGAGGAAGTTGACTGTTCCCAACACCAGCCCTCCTAAGGCGCTTTTCCACTGCCATTTTGATTTCCCGCTGATCAAATCGTATGCCACAAGCATCACGCCGAACAGGAAGGAGACAAAGTAAATGAAAGCTATCATGGGGACCATGTCGTCCGAGGTGTTGGTTTGCTCGGTCATCTTCATCAGGATGTCGCCGATGCCGGTGCTGAGGAAGATGAAAACTGGTAATAAGACCATTCCTTTTGAAACGGTGTGCTCGCTGTCTTTGCCGCGTTTGCCAGTGCCAACGACCAGATACAGTGCCGTCAAGGCCAGCACGATGCCGGTACCCGCCGTTAGTCCCAACGTCTCTTTTAGGAAAATAATACCGAACAAGGTGGGAATGACCACGGAGAGTTTGCTCGAAAGGGAGGTCACGGTGACCCCGGAGCGTTGACTGGACTCGGCAATCAGCGCATAGGTGAGGATAAACGAAAAGCCTGTAAGCAGTGCGAAGACAAACCAAGGTTGGGCAACAGGTGAAACCAGTGTCCCTTTTGAAGCGCTCACGATGATGCCGATGCACGCTGATGTGGCATAATTCCAGGTTAATGCCTGGTGGTTGTCAAGGTTGAAACGACCGTATAATCGCATGATCACGAAGACGGCGGTAAAGAGAATGATGCTAAGAATGAGATATATCATAATGGGGCAAAGGTAAGAAATTTTAGAAGAAAGAAGACAGAAGTTAAAAGAAAGAATTATTTTTGCGATATGATCGGGTTTAATCTGAATAGAACGAAACGGCATTTTATCGAAATGTTGGCTGAGCGTTTCCCGCAACGGGAGGCGGAACAGCTGATGCGCATCCTTTTGGAGGATCTTTTCGACATCGACTTGAAACGTCAGCTGATGGAGCCTGAGATGCGCATCGACGAACATCAATATGCCATGCTTGACCATGCCGTGACACGTCTGTTGGAAGGTGCCCCCGTGCAATATGTCACTGGGAGAGCCTGGTTCGACGGACTGCTTTTCCATGTGGATGAATCGGTGTTGATTCCCCGGCCTGAGACGGAGGAGCTGGTGCAGAAAATCGCAATGGAATTGCCGTCTGACAAGCCTTTGCGTGTCTGGGACATCGGCACGGGATCGGGCTGCATCGCCATTGCCTTGGCCAAACGTTTTCCTTTGGCGGAAGTCATGGCTTATGACATCTCTGAAAAAGCCCTTGAAACAGCACGCATGAATGCGCTATTGAATAAGGTGAAGGTGAATCTTGTTTGCGATGATGTGCTGCATCCCCAGTCGGAAGTTTGGCTGCAACCAGTGGATGTGGTGGTTAGCAATCCTCCCTATATCCGTGAAAGCGAGAAAGTTGCGATGGAACGTAATGTCCTCGACCATGAGCCTTCAACCGCGCTCTTCGTCCCCGACGATGACCCTTTGCTGTTTTATCGACAAATCCTCACTTTGGTCAGACCTCGATTGAATCCTGGCGGCGTTGTCTGGTTTGAGATCAACGAGGCTATGGGGGAGGAGATGCTTCAACTTAGCCGTGAATTGGGTTTTGAGGCTGAGCTGATGGAGGATTACCAGGGGAAGAAGCGGTTTTGCAAGTGCTATTTCACGATCCACTCGCTTACTGTCTTGGATTCTCTTGAGAAAGCGATGCCGATCTTCACCACGGGCTTGCCGGAAGACTGATAAGGGATGGCATAGTCTTTCAATTCGATCTGTTCTAAGGCTTTTTGTGCCGATTCGTTCATCTTGAGCTCCATCACGTAGGTGGTGTCGTTCATAAACACCACCACATCGGTCTTGCCGCGGGCTACTTTCACTTGGGTGAAGGTGCGGCAGTTAAAGATGGAGAAGACCACGAAGGTCAGTACTTCGTAGTAGGCTTCGTATTTGGCGATGTCATCCAGCTCCTTCTCGCCGAACTCAAGATAGGGGATGGAGGCGAAGAAAGCTTGCATGGACTTCATGGCGGCATCGATGTCGTGGTTGAGCAAGTTGGCGTAAAAGTCACCGGCAAAACCTTGCGTGTTGGAATTGTTGATATTCATTATCCGCGAGAGGAAGTTGTCGAGGAACCCGACTTTTACCTCGGCGTTTGGGAAGTCGAGGGTATAGGTGTTTCGGGCGAAGTCGTAGCCTTTGATGGTGAGGTAGCCGCTTTGGTAGAGCAGTGGCAAGGCTGAGGTCATGGCCTCAGTGGGTACGTCGAACTGGGAGGCTGGTACCTGAAGTTGCTGTAACGAGAGCAGGTCAGTGTTGTATCGTTTCATCTCTTCGAAGAGGAAAGAGGGTGTGCCGCTGCTGAACCAGAAATAGTCCAATCGCTTCGACTTGAACACGTTCATCAGGCTAAAGGGGTTGTAGATGTCTTCCGACTCGTCGCTGAAATGATAGCCGTCGTAGTTCAGCTTTAGCATGCCGATCATAGTCTCTTTAGGGCATTTGTAACGGTCAGCAAGCATTTGGATGTCAGTGTCAAAGACGGTCAGCAGCTCGTCTTTAGTGATGCCGCAAAGTGCCGAATAGGCAGAATCCATTGAGATGTTGGTCAGGTTGTTGAGTGTGGAGAAGATACTGAGCTGGCTGAACTTGGTGATGCCGGTGATGAAGACAAACTGCTCGTCTTTGCCGCATACCTTGACCATTTGGTAGAACTCCTGCATGATGCGGCGCACCTCCTTGAGCTCTTCGGGTTGGTTAAGGTAGCCGAACAAGGGCGCGTCGTACTCGTCGATGATGACGACGGTTTTCAGACCAGTCTTTTCGTGGGCGCGCTCGATAAGTTGCTTGAATCTGTTGCCAGGGGTGCCTTGTGCCTTTTCCAACTCCAGGGTCTTCTCATGGCTGTCAATTTGGCTGTTCAGTGCATCTTCGATTTGGCGCGTTTTCTTCTTGTTCTTGCATAAACTCATGTCGAAATGCAACACGGGGTATTGCTTCCAGTCCTTTTCCAATTCAGCAATGGCGAGTCCCTCAAACAGGTCTTTCCTCCCCTGGAAATAATATTTCAATGTGCTGCATAACAAGCTCTTGCCGAACCTCCGTGGACGGCTAAGGAAGACGAATTGCGATTCGTGTTCCAATTGATAAATAAGTTTTGTCTTGTCAACGTAAATTCGTCCGTCTTGTCTGACACGCTCAAAGTCATCGATACCAGCAGTGTAAAGTCTCATTTCTTTCAGGGTGTTGGCTTTTTTCTTTTCGCAAAGATACACGTTTTTTTGAGATTGTGACAAAAACATTGAAAAACTGACATTTTCTCTTGTCAAAAACGTCCTAAAAAACGAGCGTTTTAATTAATTCTACGAAAAGTATTACTTTTTGTACTGAAAAAATAGTACTTTTATTACAATTGTATTTTCGTAAGTTTTTTTTGTTTTTCTTTGTGTTCGTAAAATGTCTAACTGTATAAAATAATAAAGCAATGCGTAAAAAATTATTGAAACATTTGATCTTGGCACTTCTGATGACGGTTGCAGTGCCTTATGCGAAATCTCAAGTGGCTCATGTGGGCGACATTTTATGCACCAGCGGTGTCTATGTAAGCCCTGCCGAGTATGAAGCCTCCGGCCTCGAAGCCCTGGGCGTGGTTTTTTATGTGGATGAAACTGGACAGCATGGATGGGCGGTGGCATTGGAGGATGCGGGGAGTTTCTCTTGGGAAAATAGACCAGGCGGTACAGCATGTCTTAACACTCCACTATCTGATTTTGAAACTGTTCGATCAGCCGTTTATGATTTGGACGGTTTGTTTAACACACAGGAAGTTCTTAATTACGGAGCAAACATGGGTCGCTCATATCCTACTTTTGAGGCTTTGGGTGTTGCAGAAGGTTGGTATGTCCCAACCATTGGGCAACTTAACTATCTTTACGGTAATATTGTGGAAGTGAATAATGGCCTTTCCGTTTCGGACGGTACAACATTCAATATGACGGGTATTTGGGAATACTGGTCTTCCACAGAATATTCGCGAGACTATGCTTGGTTTCTGTATTCATTGGGAAGCATAAGTTTTTCCCAAAAGGAGCAGCAGCGTTCTCTCCGTGGTGTTCGCAATTTCTAATATCAGCACCTCATATTATTAAACCAAGTTCATTATGAGTGAGAAAAAGAAAACAAGGCGAGGCCTTGTAGAGTTGGTGTTTTTGCTGCTGGCTACTACCAATGGTGTTTTCGCCCAACAGGTGAGCCAGGCAACGGCCCGAAATGTGGCGGAGGTGTTTTTCAGCCAAAACGTGCAAAACGGCAGAGGCCAGTCTGTCCAATTCAAGGACATCACCGCCGAGACCTCCTTTCTGAACTTTTATATTTTCAGTGCCGATTCGGGTTTTGTGCTTGTGGCGGCAGATGAACGGGTGACACCCATTTTGGCCTATTCCGCAACGAGTCCCTTCGTCACCGAAGACATGCCTGAGAATTTGAGAGGGTGGTTAGAAGGGTACGACCAGCAAATCCAAGAAGTGAGAGATATGGCCCTTTCGTCAGCTCCCGATATCAGTGCAAGATGGTCTTATTTGAAAGCAGGTGAGCCTATGCCTAATAAGGGAGATAGAGGCGAAGAACTGTTTATGATGACTACCAAATGGGATCAAAACGGTTCGTCTTGCACTTTATATAACAACGCCTGCCCTGAAACCAATTCGGGCCAACGCTGCGTTACTGGATGTACGGCTACGGCCATTGCCCAAGTGCTGAAATATTGGAATCATCCTATTCAAGGAGTAGGAAGCAAAACACTGACATTAGAAGACATGGTGCTTTTTTATGGATCTGCGAAGCACCCTGAATGTTATCCTATTTCCGTGGATTTTTCAGCCACGACTTACGATTGGCAAAACATGCCTAATCAATTGACTTGTTCAAGTTCGCAAGCGGAAAAAGATGCCATCGCTACATTGATGCTGCATTGTGGGGTGGCCATGCATACGAATTATGGTTTGGCCAATCTGACAGATGGAGGCTCTTCAGCCCCTTATTTAGTGGACACTATTAGCAAGTACTTTGATTACAGTCCATGCGCTTTTTATGCCTACCAAGCTGATTATTCTGACAATGAATGGAAAAATATGCTAAAAGCAGAGATTGATTCACATAGACCTGTTTTGTACGGAGGGTCGTCGTCTGGAGGAGGTCATGCTTTTGTGTTTTACGGATATGACGACAATGACCTGTTTTTAGTGAATTGGGGATGGAGTGGCCAAAGCGATGGTTATTATGCAATAGGAGGCCTTAATCCTCCTGTTGGGGGAAGTGGGGCAGGCACAACACACGATTATAATGAAAACAATGAAGCAATATTCTATCTGATGCCACATGACAGGACGCTGAGCCCTCCAGAGAGTTTTACCGTTAACAACACGAGCAATTACAATGAGTTGCAACTGCAATGGTCTCCAACACTTCATGCTGGATCTTATGTTATTATGCGGAATGGTGTTTTCTTGGCTGAGACTACTTCAACAAGTTATTTAGATGATGACATAACAAGTGGCAGTTACACTTATCAGGTGATTACGGTTGGAGAAAACCATAGGGCTTCACTCCCTTCAGGTAGTGTGACTTACACCAAACCTTTCTCCATCACAACCTCGGCTTTTCCCGCGGGGGGAGGCACAACAACAGGTGACGGCCTTTATTCATTAGGAGACTCGTGCACTGTCACGGCCACACCTAACCCTGGCTTTGCTTTCTTGGGCTGGTTTAACAACTTTATGGGGACCATTTTGTATTCTCGTCAGCCTGAATACACTTTCACTGTCACACAGAACAGACATTTGTGCGCCAAGTTTGTTTTAGCAAACTACAACATCACCACTTCATGCAGCCCGAATAATGGAGGAACTGTTGCAGGTGGCGGTTCCTATATGGCGGGGGCTAATGTGACCCTCACAGCCACACCCAACTCAGGCTATATGTTCAGTTGCTGGACAGAGAATGGGGAAGTGGTCTCTACCCAGTCTACTTATTCCTTCCAAGCGCTCTCCGACCGCCATTTGGTGGCCAATTTCATGAATTTGTCCTTCTCC
>JAEEGL010437372.1_pt1 | contig 10125 bp, 9 predicted proteins | sample 9134231 | NCBI WGS metagenome assembly JAEEGL01 (sample SAMN16246548, study PRJNA631951) | gut metagenome | biome: gut microbiome; feature: rumen; material: fiber-attached | host: Bos | place: Iran: Karaj | collected 2018-10
GAAAACCTGCCGTGCGCAATACTGATCAAAAGCGAAAATGAATGGAAAAGCTTCAGGTCAGAAATTGATTCTTATTATATTTCAAAGAATTCCGGTTCTGAATTCAATGCGCTGGATTCAAAATACGGCAAAGAGTTTTTTGCAAAGAAATCTCTGGCGGTTGTAATGACTCAGGAGGGCAGCGGATCAAGGTTTTATGCGGATGTTACTGTTTCGCCCGACGGGAAGGAAATAAAGCTTACCCGCATCGTACCGGAGGTCGGCACCTGTGATATGGCTTACTGGTGCGTTATTGATGAGCTTGAAAGAAGCAATCCCGTTTTTTCGCAGAAGAGCGGGGATATCAAAGTCTCATTTGAAAATGCGAAAAGTCTCGGAAAGCTGCCAGGAATGATAATGTCTGATGTCTACGTAGGCAGGGCTGACGGCAATACACTGCACGGTCTCAAAGCGGGAGATGCCTCTGCCGTCAGAAAAATACTGGGCAGATATTCTTTCGACACTCCCGGATATGATAATATCAGCGATGTTATAATAAAAATCGAAGACAGCGAAGACAGAGAGTATTATTATGATTCGGAATCGGGTATTGTAACCGTTAACGGCAACGGCGTTAATTCCGATAAGGCGTCAAAGCTTACGGACAGTGAGAGGATAAAGCTGAATTCGATAATCCGGAATTATATTGATACCGGGAAACAGGAGCCATCTTCGCAGGCCGGTTCCGCCTCAAAAGGAAAAAGCGACGCCGGCGGAGCCGAAATGACATTTGAGTGTAAAGACGGCAAAACGGGTGTTCTGACCATCAGACGGTCTTCAAACTCCGAAAACACGGATGTCGAAATGATGACGGGCAGACCGTATAAGCTTGAAGCGAAAGACGGCCTCGGGTGGATATCCTATGAATCGTATGTAAGAAAAAACTATGACGCGTCTTACAAAGCTCCCAACCCGGTTTTCACAATGGAAGCCCGCAGTATTCCGCCCGGAGGCGAATATACCGAAACAATCAGTTTTATAAATACTTACGGTGAATTGAAGCCGGGCAGATACCGCATCTCAAAAACCGTAACAATCGGCACCGACGCAGAAACCGGAAGCGAAACTCTTTATGCCGAATTTATCGTTCAGGAGTGAAGCGAAAAAGTATATTATATACAGAGTGGGTGTCAACATCCCGTAGGGCGCGGATACATCCGCGCCGAAAACAGGATATGCGGAGCATGATTATGAATGAATATCCGAAACGAAAACATTTGAGATTGATTGAATATGATTATTCTCAAAGCAATTATTATTTTGTTACAATCTGTACATACGGTAAAAAGCATCTTTTCGGTATTGGTGACAGATTGACCGCTTATGGGAAAACAGCTGAAAAGTGTTTAGCAGAAATTCCGAGAGTTTTTCCGGATATTTGCATTGATAAATATGCTATTATGCCGAATCATATTCATATGATATTAGTGATTAAAAATTCAACTGATGAAACGGCGCGGATGTATCCGCGCCCTACATTGGGAATTGCAATCGGTAATTTCAAATCGGCTGTAACCCGTGAAATTCATAATACTGAGCCTGAAATAAAAGTTTGGCAAACAGGATTTTATGATCACATTATCAGAGATATTCCGGATTACGAAAACATATGGACATATATTGACGAAAACCCGATAAAATGGGATTCGGATGAGTATTATTGACAGGTGTGTGACGTTTAACTGCTGACTGTGGCACGATGATTAACGGCGCGGATGTATCCGCGCCCTACTTGTTTGCATTTAAATTCACAGCCCGAGGGTATCTGAAGTTAAGGCGAAAACCGGCTGAATAATCAAATAATACTTATTGTACACATTGAGGATGACAAAAGAAAACGGCTTGCAGGGTTTAAGTATTCCCTGTAAGCCGTTATTTCATTTCAGTTTGGAGTGCAGCGTTCATTAACTGCTGCCAGCTCGTGTTAACTGATGACTTGCGGCGCGGATGTATCCGCGCCCTACATGTTTTTCAACTAATGCGGCAACTGTGATTATTCAGCCGGTGTGAAAGCAGACTTATCAAGTCCGCATACGGGGCATACCCAATCCTCGGGGATATCCTCAAAAGCTGTGCCGGGAGCGATTCCGCCGTCGGGATCGCCGACTGCCGGGTCATAGATGTAACCGCAGGGGCATTCGTATTTCATATCTTTTCTCCTTTTTTATGCATTTTTACTCGCTTCAAGTGCCTGAGCGAGATCTTCGATTATATCATCAACATTTTCGATGCCGACCGAGAAGCGGACCATATCGGGCATTACCCCGCAGGCAATCAGCTCTTCGTCGGTCATCTGTCTGTGAGTGCTTGACGCGGGGTGAAGCACGCAGGTGTGAGCATCCGCAACGTGAGTGGCTATGATTGCGAGTTTGAGATGTTTCATCATCTCCTCAGCCGCTTTTCTGCCGCCCTTGACGCCGAATGAGATTACGCCGCAGGTGCCGTCGGGCATATATTTTTTGCCGAGCTCATAGTATTTGTCGCCGGGAAGTCCGGGATATGTGACATAGGCCACGTTTTCATTTGCCTGAAGGAATTCGGCGACCTTCTGCGCGTTTTCGCAGTGTCTCTTCATCCTTACGGCAAGTGACTCGATGCCGAGGTTGAGGATGTAGCAGTTCATCGGGGAGGGGATAGCGCCTATATCGCGCATGAGCTGAGCCGTCGCCTTGGTGATGAAGGCTCCCTCTTTGCCGAATTTTTCGGCGTAAGTGATTCCGTGATACGAGTCATCGGGAGTGCACAGGCCGGGGAATTTGTCGGCGTGTGCCATCCAGTCAAATTTACCGGAGTCAATAATTGCGCCGCCGACCGTGGCATCGTGACCGTCAAGATATTTTGTGGTGGAGTGTATTACGATATCTGCGCCCCACTCAATGGGTCTGCAGTTTACCGGTGTGGCGAAGGTGTTGTCGATAATAAGCGGAACGCCGTGGCTGTGAGCGGCCTTTGCGAATCTCTCTATATCAAACACTATAAGAGCCGGGTTTGCGATTGTTTCGCCGAATACGGCCTTTGTATTGGGCCTGAATGCAGCTTCAAGTTCTTCATCCGAGCAATCGGGATCAATGAACGTGAAGTCAATGCCCATCTTTTTCATTGTGACGCTGAAGAGATTATATGTGCCGCCGTAGATTGATGTGGAGGCGATTACATGGTCGCCGGCGTTCGCAAGGTTGAATACCGAAAAGAAAGAAGCTGCCTGCCCCGAGGATGTGAGCATACCTGCGGCGCCGCCCTCAAGAGCGGTGAGCTTCGCGGCAACGAAATCATTTGTCGGATTCTGAAGCCGTGTATAAAAGTATCCCGAGGCCTCAAGGTCAAAGAGCTTGCCCATATCGGCGCTGGTATCATATTTGAAAGTTGTGCTCTGGATAATGGGAATCATTCTCGATTCGCCGTTTTTGGGAGTATATCCCGCTTCAATGCATTTTGTTTCTTTTCTCATTATGTTTACCTCGCTGAGATTATTTGCCTAAGCTGTCTGTGATTTCAACGGTCTTTGTAGCGTTGTAGCATTCAAACATCTCGTCTGTTCCTTCGGGCACCGTCTTCTTTGAGAGCAGGCTGACAACAGGAACTATAACAAGGCCGCCTACCATTGCGATAACGCCCGAGTAGAGCGAATTCCTGAATACGAATGAAAGGAAAGCGTTTGCGGAAACATCGAGCCAGCCGAGCGAGATGCAAAGCTGGATTATTTCAAGACCAACGCCGAATACGAATGAGCATATGACGCCGGCCTTGGAAGTCTTTTTCCAGTAGAGACCGTAGAGGAAGGGAGCAAGGAATGCACCTGCGAGAGCGCCCCATGAGACACCCATCATCTGGGCTATGAACATATTTGCGCTTGCTGCCTGTTTGATGGCTATCGCCGCGGATAATACGATGAATACAACTATGAATGCTCTCATGATGAGCATCTTCTTTTTCTCGGAGATTTCCTGCTTTTTGAGCGGCTGGATGAAGTCAAGCGTTATGGTAGAGCCGCTGGTGAGAACAAGCGAAGAAAGAGTGGACATTGAAGCCGAGAGTACGAGAACTATAACAACCGCAATCAGAATGGGAGTGAGAGTTGAGAGCATAGCCGGGATTATGGCGTCAAAGCCGTTTGCGGGGCGGCCTGTCGCGGCGTCAATACCGACTGTTTCTCCGTAGAGTCTGCCGAATCCGCCGAGGAAATAGCAGCCGCCGGCAACAACTATCGCGAAAAGGGTTGAAATGATTGTGCCCTTTTTGATTGAGTCCTCATTTTTGATGGCATAGAATTTACCGACCATCTGGGGAAGTCCCCAGGTGCCGAGAGACGTAAGCATTACGACGAAGAGCAGGAAGAGCGGCTGAGGGCCGAAGAATGATGTGAATCCGCCTGCGGGCCATACACTGCCGTCTGCGGTTGTGCTCGGCATAGCGGAGAGGGATTTCATTGCCTCAACAAGTCCGCCGTTTGCTTTGAGCACGGCGAGAATAACGGCAACTATACCCACAAGCATGATGATACCCTGGATAAAGTCGTTTGTCGCTGTTGCCATATATCCGCCGACGATAACATAAACCGCCGTGAGAACCGCCATCATTATAACGCATACAGAGTAGGGAACTCCGGGGTATGCCATATGGAAAAGACGTGAAAGTCCGTTATAGAGCGAAGCTGTGTAGGGTATAAGGAAGAGGAAGGTTATCATGGAAGCGGCAACCTTGAGGCCTCTTGATCTGAATCTTGAGCCGAAGAAATCGGGCATCGTCTTTGAAGAGAGTGACTGGGTCATTATTCTCGTTCTTCTGCCGAGAATACTCCAGGCGAGAAGCGAGCCGATGAAAGCGTTCCCGAGACCTATCCAGGTGGATGAAACGCCGAAATTCCAGCCGAACTGACCTGCGTAGCCGACAAAAATAACTGCCGAGAAATAGGATGTGCCGTAGGCAAAGGCGCTGAGCCACGGGCCTACCGAGCGTGAGCCGAGCACAAATCCGTTGACGTCGGTCGCGTGTTTTCTTGAGCGGATTCCGATAAAAATCATCAGTGCGAAGAATAAAACGATTAATACCGAAGTGATTATCATTGTGGTGTTCATAGGGCATCAAGCCTCCGTTCATTTTAATTGTTTCCCCAATTTGCGATTAAAATCAATTTTAACAGAATACCGGGCAGGTGTCAAGAAAAATACACTCTGCCCGGTAATTTTATTATCATAATAACTCCAATGAATCTGAACAACCGGTATTATACGGGTCTGCCGTCTTTGAGCACTATCACTCCGACGCCGTACCCGACCTTGTTTCCGTCCATCAGCCATTTTTTGTATGCCGCGCGCAGCTTGGTGTCCGCAGGTCTTTCTTCAAGCGGCAGGTCGGAGTAATGGCCCCAGATTCTCCAGTCATCGTTGAAATTGTCCTTTTCCTTCCACTCAAATATCTCAAAGTCCCGGTAGAATTTCATTATATTTGAGCCGGGGTCAAGGAATTCCTCATGTTTCGGGAAGAGAAGCCAGGAGCCGCAGGTCAGTATCAGATAACCTTTTGAAGTGCGTATATCCTTGAAAAACTCGTATGCTCTTTTGTATGAATCCATGCGCACATCGTCGGTCAGCGGTACTCCCGATGAGGGAATGTGAAAATTGAGACAGGGCTGACCTTTTTTGATTTTAACTCCGCTCTTTGTCGTGTAATTCATCCTGAAGTCGCTGTATTCATACTGGAACCTTCCGAGCGCAAAGCGGTTCATCCTGAGAAATCCGTCATTCCAGTCGGCAACGAAAGTGCCGACCTGATGCTCACATTCGATACATTCGACGAGCTTGTATTTCAGGTCGCAGACGCCGTTCCAGTATATCTCTTCATCGATTCCCTTTTCTCTGTACCGTTTATGAAGCAGCTCACAGCAGACCATGAGAAAAACTTCGTCAAGGGTATAGGGATGTATCCCGTATTCCCCGGCAAGTTTCTCGATTTTTCTGATATAGTGCGAAAGAGAGGCCCGGCCGTACATATAGTTTTTTCTTATCTTTTCAAACTTTTTCCCGAATTCCTCTTCCGTGTCGAGGCGGTGCGCAACTCCCTCAAGCACGGGGATTGCGTCTTCGGGATAACCGGTGCGCTTTTCAATTTCTCTGAAGTGATCGTTTAAATATTTCATAGTCCGATTCCGGTTTTCCTGATTATTTGAGCATTCCTTTTTCTTCAACGGGCTCGCCGTCTCTGAAATAAACTCTCGGCACGCGTTTATTCACGCGGCAGGGGAGCTCATAGTTGAATGAGTGGGCGGCGTTTGAGACCTCTTCCATTGTGAGCACCGCGTCACCCTGCCTGCCGACAAGCGTAACCTCATCTCCCGGTTTGCAGTCAATTCCGGTGACATTCACCATAAACTGATCCATGCATACCCTTCCGGTTATGGGCGCATATTTCCCGTTGATAATGACTCTGCCGAGATTTGACAGGCATCTCGGGTATCCGTCGGCATATCCGACCGGGATTGTCGCTATTTTCGTATCGGCTTCGGTTTTGAAGGTGCCGCCGTATGAAATCTCTCTGCCCGGCTCAAGAGTCTTGACATGGCTGATATAAGTTTTCCACTCCATGACCGGCTTTATTGAGAGCAGAGCCGGGTCAACCTCGTCTGAGGGATAGAGACCGTAAAGGATTATTCCCATGCGGCACATATCAAAGTATTCGTCAAAATTCATTATGCCGGCGGAGTTATTGAGATGCTTTACCGGGATTTGAATATCTCTCTCCTCAAGCAGTCTGACGAATTCCCTGTATCTTTCCCTCTGAGCTTTCGCTCTTGTCAGGTCTGCCGCATCGGCGGTCGCGAAATGCGAAAACAGGCCCTCGGCGTAAATACCGGGAAGGGCGGTGATTTCTTTGCAGATATCCGCGCTTTCGGGAGTGACCTGAAAACCTATGCGGCTCATGCCGGTGTCGATGCAGAAGTGGAAGGGAACTGTCTTGCCCTGCCTGACCGCCTCGGCTGAAAGAGCACGCGCGTCATCAATATTGAAAACGGGGATTCTTATATCATATTTTACAATCTGCTCATAATCCCAGGGGAAAACCCTGCCGAGAATCAGCACGGGAGCTTTTACCCCGGCAAGCTTGAGCTCAACGGCTTCCTCCGTGCAGGCGACTCCGAAGAAATCAGCTCTGCCGTCAAGGAACTTACCGATTTCGGCGGCTCCGTGACCGTAGGCATCCGCCTTTATCACGCAGAGAACCTTAACATCGTCCGGAAGCTTGTTTCTCACGGAATTATAGTTATACTCGATGTTGTCGAGATTTATCGCAGCGTAAGTTCTGTGCTTTATCATTTTATCGCCTCAGACAGTTTAACTGTTTCTATATCATTTTCCGCAAACGCTTTATTCAGCGCCTTCACAAAGTCGAGAGCTTTTGCGCTGTCACCGTGAACGCAGACGGAGTGTGCCTCGATGTCAACATCCTCGCCCGTGTATGCCCTGACTTTACCCTCTTTGACCATACGGATAACTCTCTCGATTGCCTCGTTTTCATCGGTAATCATTGAGCCCTCGAGAGTTCTCGCGCGCAGGGTGCCGTCCGCTTCATAAGCTCTGTCGGCAAAAACCTCGCTTGCATATTTAAGGCCCCTGAGCTTTGCGGCCCTGATCATTTCCGAGCCCGAGAGCGCGAGCAGTATCAGTCCGCTGTCACAGTCTCTGACCGCGTCAACTATCGCGAGCGAGAGAGCGGGGTCTTTTGCCGCCATATTATACATGGCGCCGTGAGGCTTCACATGCTCGAGCTTTGCGCCTTTTGCCTTTGCGAAGGCAGCGAGAGCGCCCACCTGATAAAGTGTGAAGTCATATACCTCTTCGGGCGTGACATTCATTTTTGTTCTGCCGAAATTCTCCTTGTCGGGGTAGCCGGGGTGTGCGCCGAGAGCCGCGCCGCTTTCAAGGCAGATATCAACTGTCTTTTTCATAAGAACGCTGTCGCCCGCGTGAAAACCGCAGGCAATATTTGCGCTTGTGACGAGAGGAATTATTTCCGCGTCAAACGCCGCGCCCTCTCCGAGGTCGGAGTTTAAGTCGATTTTATACATAATCTCACCTCAGTATTTAAGATTTACGTTTTTGACATCGGTTATGAACATATGGCCGGGGGCGTGAGTGATTGCAAAAGGAGGCTTGCTCTGCATCACGGCATTCTGAGGAGTGACTCCGCACGCCCAGAAGACGGGGATTTCACCTTCGTTTACGGTCACGCTGTCGCCGTAATCGGGTTTCATGATATCGGAAATACCGATTGCCTCCGGGTTCCCTATCTGAACGGGCGCTCCGTGGACTCTCGGCATAGCAGCTGTCACATTCACGGATTTGACCACAAGATCATTGGGGATGGGTCTCATTGAAACAACCATATTTCCGTGGAATTTGCCTGCCGGCTGCAGCTTTATGTTCGTATTGAACATCGGCACGTTTTTCCCCTCCTGAATATGTCTGACGGGGATTTCAGCTTCGAGCATTTCGCTCTCAAAGCTGAATGAACAGCCGATGAGGAAATAAACAAGATCATTGCGCCAGTAATCCGAGATATCGGTCACTTCTTCTTTGAGTATTCCGTTTTCCCATATCCTGTATTTCGGGAAATCCTTGCAAATGTCACCGTGAGACGCCATTGTCTTTATCTCTTTTGAGCCGACATCGCCCACCTCAAGTATGGGGCAGGGCTTCGGGTTCCTCATGCAGAAAAGGAGAAAATCAAAAGCGTAATCCTCAGGCAGTATGCAGAGATTCGCCTGAGCGTAACCGTTGCACATACCCGAGGTCTGGAAGTCTATTTTTCCTTCTCTTATGAGCTCTTTGACTTGCTGCGGATGCATTTCAGAATAGTCCATACAGTCCTCACATTTCTTTTCCGTTTTATTATGAGTTCAATAAATCTTCGATATATTTCTTCTCTTTTATCGCGAGTTCCTCTGCTTCTTCGACCGTAATGCGCGAGAAGCGGATTTTATTTCCGGGTTTCGCCTGAGCGAGTTTCGGAAGGTCCGAGGAGGCGACAGTCGCTATTTTGGCATAGCCGCCTGTTGTTTGATGGTCCGCCATCAGGATTATCGGCTTGCCCGAATTCGGTATCTGCACCGAGCCAAAGACAATGCCGTCGGAAATGATGTCGTTTCCGCTTATTCCCTTGAGTTCGGGCCCTTCAAGGCGTATTCCCATCCTGTCAAGATCGGATGTGACAGTATATATTTCGCCGTAAAATCTGCCGAGGGTTTCTTCGTCAAACATATCGCTCTGCGGGCCCGGTACAGCTCTTATAAGAATGGTATCGGAGCCGTAAAGAGGGATTTCGGCACTGCGCCCTTCGGGATTTCCAGCGGGGGCAGGGTAATCGATTTTATCGTATGTTCTGAGCTTTCTGCCCTCATAACCGCCGGCGCCGATTTTGAGGTTTGTTGAGGCGCTGCCCATGACGGCAGGCACCGAAAAACCGCCCGACACCGCGAGATAACATCTCATCCCCGAAACGGCGGTGCCGACAGAGATAATGTCGTTTTTATCTGCTTTGTAAACGGTGTTGTTATTAACCGGCATATCGTTGAGCTTCGCTTTGAAAACACCGCCCGAAAGGCAGAAGAAGGTTTCATTTGTGAACCAGGCGGTGAGCCCCTTCATCGTCATCTCGATTACGGGAGCGCCCGGGTCGTTTTTAAGAAGGGCGTTTGCGGTCTTTGCGGCGTGCAGATCCATAACTCCGCTCTGAGTGAAGCCGTTTTTCATTGAGCCGAATCTGCCCGCATCCTGCACCGTGGAGAGTGCTCCGCCCGTGATTATCTCAAGCATCGCGCACCTCCGTTACTTTTACCTCATACCCGCCGTTTTCAATCTGCTTTTCGATTTCATTGTATTCCTCAAGAGTAACCGGGTAAAACTCAATATAATCACCGGCCTCATAGAGTATGGGCTTCTCCCTTTTCAGATCAAAAACCTTGACCGGAGTTTTGCCTATGAGCTGCCATCCGCCAGGCGAGGCAATAGGATATATACCTGTCTGATTGCCGCCGATACCGACAGCGCCCTCAAATATTTCAAGGCGCGGGGATTTAAGACGCGGAGTGGC
>JAEEGL010456709.1_pt1 | contig 10125 bp, 8 predicted proteins | sample 9134231 | NCBI WGS metagenome assembly JAEEGL01 (sample SAMN16246548, study PRJNA631951) | gut metagenome | biome: gut microbiome; feature: rumen; material: fiber-attached | host: Bos | place: Iran: Karaj | collected 2018-10
CCCCGTCAGGATGGGCATACAAAATATCGCCCGTGACCGTTTCCGCCTCCTCGATCACGCCGTCAAGCGCCGCGCCGACGGAAAGCGCGTCCTGCGCCTGCGCGTCAAAGCGCGGCGTCACAAGAAGCGCGCTGCGGTCCTGCAAGCGCGCGACCGCCGTACCTTTCCTAATACGCTCGCCTTCTTTGAGAGACGCGACTTCGCACAGCACGCCGGAAAACGGCGCCTGCAAAATCGTGCCCTTCTCCAAATTCGCAAGCGCGCGGTCGATGCTCGAAAGCTGGCGCGTAAGCTGCAAAAGCTGCAGATCGTAGCTGTCCGTGTTTATGCGCGCAAGCGGCGTGCCGGGCCGGACGATATCGCCCGGTTTTACGAATACCTCCTCGATCTTCCACGTCCCACCGGACAGGACCTCCTGCGCGTCCGGGAACTCCATATAGCCGATGGCGCTTGCCTGATGCGTAAGCTGCCCGCGCTTCGGCATCTGCACCGTCACCTTGGGAAGGGACGCGTTGTAGATGCTCCTCGACACAAAGGTGCAGACAAGCAGCACGCACAGAAATACCGCCGCGATGCGGATGATCCGTTTCTTATATTTCTCCATCTTTACGCCTCCCTTGTCTTACTGCATGCCCATATAGGAAATGCCCTCGATCAGTTCGTCCCGGAAGAAGAAAAACAGCAGCAGAACCGGCACGATCATCAGCGCGCCGCAGACGAAAACCAGATCGAGCCGCGCATAGCTTATATTGCTCATAAAAACCGAAAGCGGGTATTTCCGGTAGCTCTTGAGAAAGACGAGCGGCTGCTCCACCATGTTCCAGCTGTCGATAAAGGACAGGAGCGTGACGCTTGCAATGCCGCTTTTACACTGCGGAAGCACCAGACGAAACAGAATATGCATCCGGTTCGCTCCTTCCAGCCGCCCGGCCTCGATCAGAGAATCCGGGACGGACGCGATCACCTGCCGCATCAGGAACGCGCCGAAGGGCGCGAAGATCCCCGGCAGGACCAGCGCCGCGGTCGTGTCCATCAGGCCGAGGCGGCGGATGACGATCTCGTTCGGCACGAGCGTCACGATGAAGGGCAGCATCATAAACACGATATAGAGGAAAAACAGCCCGTTTCGGAAGGGAAAGCGGAATTTTGCGAACGCGAAGCCCGCAAGGCACGAGACCAGCATCTGCCCGGCGACAATCAACGCGGTGATATACAGCGAATTCCAGAATTTGATCAGATAATCCGGCCGTTCGAGAAATACCGCATAGTAGCCCTCAAGCGAAATGCTGTCCGGGATGATGTGAAAGACCGCGCCGCCGGAGGTGTGGATCGCGCCGTAATACTGCTCGATCTCTGCGGCGGACATGAAGGTATTGGCGAGAAGATAGACAAGCGGGAAGACAAAGACAAGCGCCGCGGCGGACAGCGGAAGGAACACGAGCGCGCGGAAGGCAAGGCGTTTTATCCTTTTTTGCATGATTCTCAGACCTCAATTCCGTTGCGCAGGCACAGAAGCACCCAAACGAGCAAGAAAATCACCGCGAAAACCAGCAGCGCGGCAACGGAAAGCCGCTGGTAATTCAGCGCCGCGAAATTATTCTGCATGAAATGCTGCAGCATATAGATGCTGGTGTGCGGATAGTTCCCCGCGAGCAGATAGGCCTCCCGGAAGGAGCTGAACGTGCGGATGATCGCGATGATGAACACGAGAAACGCCGTCGGCGCGATGCGCGGGATCGTGATATAGCGCAGGATCTGCGCGCCGTTTGCGCCGTCGATGCTCGCGGCCTGACTGTATTCCTTCGGGATCGCGTTGAGCCCCGCGAGGTAGAGGATCACGGTGTAGCCGATGTTCTTCCACAGATAGAACACCACAAGCGCATAAAACGCGGCGGGCGAGTGAAGGATGGAGACCTCCTCCATGCCGAAAAGCGAAAGAAAGCGCTGCACCGTGCCGCCGTCGGCCACAAGGATGTTGAAGATCATCGAAACGGAAGCCGCCGGGATGACCAGCGGCAGGATGATCGCCGCGCGCAGATAGAATTTCGGGATCTTCTGCAGGCCCAGCGCGATGAAAAAAGACAGAATGCAGATCAGCGGCACGCACACGGCCTCAAAGCGCAGCGTGTTCTTCGCCGCGAGGAGGAACACATCGTTGTGCAGAAGGTCTGCGTAGTTCGCAAGCCCGACGAAGCGGATGCGCCCGACGCCCTGCGTGAACGACTTGCCGATCATGATGACAAAGGGCACAAGCGAGAACAGCAGAAAGCCCGCAAGGGACGGAAGCAGGAACAAAAGCCCCGTCCCGGCCTCCCGCCGCTGCCATTTGGTACGCATACGGTGACCTCCTTTTTTGTAAACGCTGATCTAATACGTCTTCGGCATTTCTCGCTTGCGAGCTCGATCCCGGCACGGCTCTGACAGCCCACCGGGCTGTCATTCACTACCGTGCCGCCTGCCTGCGGCAGTCCGGTTCTTTTCCGCTCTGTCGTCATCAATTCCTCTTGAAATACACAAAGTATTCCTGCGAGTAATTGATTTAGACAGACCGAAAAATAACTCGAAATCTGCTCTCGACGATTTAATCATCGTTTACCTATGCAGATCAAAAAAACACTAAAATGGTATTGATATAAAGATATCATAATTATATAATAATTATGATGATATTTTAACGAAATTCTACGTCGAAAATCGAAAGGAGGAATGAGCTGTGAGAGACGAATATAATATCGGCGAGCTTCATCCCAGAAAAAACCCGTATGCCAAGAAGCTGAAGCAGCAGATCACGATCAATATCAACACGGAAACGGTCGCCTATTTTAAATCGCTGTCCGAACAAATGGGGATTCCCTATCAGACACTGATCAATCTTTATTTGACGGATTGCGCAGAAAACAAACGCCAGCCTTCGATTTCCTGGAACTGAATAAGCAAATGACCTGAACTGCCGGTTTTGCGCCGGCAGTTTTTGTTTTACCATATTTTATTCGTTCAGCATCAGCGTGAGTTTATCCTCCAGCGTAAGCAGGCAGCTTTCATAGCTGCGTCCCTCCTCGATATAGGGAAAAAGCAATTCGTCAAGCACCGCATAAAGCAGCGGGTCTAGGCGGCAATCGTCAACTTCATAGAGAATGTCGATAAGCTCGTCGATCTCTTCCTCCGACACATCCACCTTTTTCATCGCGAACAAGTCTGTAAACCTCGTTTTTGCCGCACTGCGCAGAATGGGAAAACTCATGCCGTAGTTCGTTTTTTCTGACTGTAGTTCCTCCGACATAAGGATCTTCAGGAAGCGCCAGGCATTGAGCTGGTTGGGACTTCCCTCGCGGATACAGGCCAGTATGTCGGGCTTCCCGATCGCCTGTCCGTCGAAGCTCGGGCAGTTTAGAAGTACCGGCGTCTGTGTTTCTTTCAGCGCCGCATATAAAATTGCAATGCCGGACATATTGGACTCCCACTCGAAAAGGGTTTCCCGGTCCAAAAGATAGACGCCGCCCTGCGGGGCCAAGGTCCGGTTCACCCAATCGTCCTCATAGAACAGATCCTTATAGGCTTCGATCAGCGCACGCCACTGCTCTGTATCGACCGTGACCTGCCTTTCCTCGACATTTACAGCCTCTATGCCGCACCAGGGACACAGAAGCCACAGCATTTGGCCCGATCCCATTTCTCCGCACAGGATCGTCTTGTCCGGGTTTTCCCGCTTGTATTCGCGCAGCTTGTCCATGAACGGCACAAAATCCTGCCGCCCGCTTTTTATATCCAGTCCGGTCTCATCCAAAATCTCCTGCGTCGTGATCCATACCATGGTATCAAAGGTCAGGGGGACCATATAGCGATGACCCATATACATACCGGAATGCATTACCGCTTCATTATAATCGGCAAGGTCGATTTCGTCGTCCCACGCGAAAAACGGCGCGAGATCGGCATAGACGCTGTTTTCCATGGCTTTATAGGTATGAAGCTCGGTCATCAGCGCGGCTTCAATATCAACAATGACGTCCGGGCCTTCGCCCGCCGCAAGTTCGGATTGCAGTGAAGTGTTGAGTGCATCCTCCATCCAATTGTCATTGCGCCGGTATTCCACTTCGACATTCGGATATTCCCGCTTGAACAGCGTGATTGCGTTGTTTATAAAGCTCGGTATAACGGATCCTCCATATACAACAAGCGTATGGGTTTCCTCCGGCGGCACGAATTCGGCGTAGTCCTCGCCCGGCTGCACCGCGCAGGCCGCGAGTGAAAGGAGCAGTATAAACGACAAAAGAATGGAAACCGCCTTCTTCATTTTTTTCTCCTTGTGAAAAGCCCTTTGTCTTATTCGTTCAGCATCAGCATAAGTTTATCTTCCAACGTGTGCAGACAGTTTTCATAGTTGCTTCCGTCCTCGATATAGGGCAGCAGCAGATAATCGCACACCGAGCCGATACACGGAGCAAACCGGCAATCGTCGACTTCGTAGATCGTATCAAGGATCGCGTCGATCTCCTTCTCCGTTACATCCGCTCGAGTCAATATACCATATTCCGTTGACATGGTTCCGGGTTTATATCGATTTTCAAACAGGTCTGTAAGCTTCGATTTTGCCGCACTGCGCAGAACAGGAAGCGAAATGGCAGAGTTTCTTGTATCTGCCTGAAATTCCTCAGATAAAAGGATCTTCAGGAAGCGCCAGGCATTGAGTTGGTTGGGGCTTCCCTCGCGGATAAAGGCCAGAATGTCTGGCTCTCCGATCAACTGCCCGTCGAAGCTTGGGCAGTTAACAAGCACCGGCGTCTGCGTGGATTTCAGCACCGAGTATATGTCAGCCATGTTGGAAAGCTCATCGACCCATTGGAAAAGCGTTTCATGGTTCATAAGACCGACGCCGTATTGCGGTGCATATACCCGGTTCGCCCAATCGTTTTCATAAAACAGATCCTTATAAACGTCGATCAGCGCACGGAACTGCGCCGTGTCGATCGTGATCTGCTTCTCCTCGACATTCACAGCTTCTGCACCGCTCCATGGGCAGAGAAGCCACAGGAATTGCCCAGAGCCCGAATCATTCGAAACTATAATCTGCTCTGGATTTTCCTGCTTGTAAGCACTTAACATATCCATGACTTTCGTAAAATCCTGCCGGCCGCTTTGGATCTCCAATCCGGTTTCGTCCAAAATCTCCTGTGTTGTAACCCATGTCATGGTATGAAAAGACAAGGGGACCATATAACGGTGACCCATGTACATGCAGGCATCCATCGCCGCTTCGTTATAGTTGGCAAGATCGATGGACTTATCCCATGCAAAAAACGGCGCGAGGTCGGCATAGACGCCGTTTTCCATAGCTTTATAGGTTTGAAGTTCGGTAAAAAGTACGGATTCATAATCCAAAATGACGTCCGGGCCTTCGCCCGCCGCAAGTTCGGATTGCAGTGAAGTGTTGAATACATCCTCCATCCAATTGTCATTGCGCCGGTACTCCACTTCGACATTCGGATATTCCCTCTTGAACAGCGTAATCGCGTTGTTTATAGAATTCGGTACAACGGAACCTCCATACACAACAAGCGTATCGGTTTCCTCCGGTGGCACGAAATCGCCGTAGTCTTCGCCCTGCGGCGCGCAGGCCGCGAGCGAAAGCAGCATGAGAAGTGACAGTACATAGGAAAGGATTCTTTTGTAAACATTCATATCGCGTACCTCCCGATGTTTTGGAAAAGAGAATGTCTGTGTCCTATTCGTTCAGCACCAGCATAAGTTTATCTTCCAGCGTTTGCAGACAGCTTTCATAGCTGCTTTCGCCCGAGAAATAGGGATCCATATAGCCGCTCACCCAGCCAAGCAGCGGGGCAGACCGACAATCGTCCACTTCATAGATCACGGATATAATTTCGTCGATCTCTTCCTCCGTCGCTTCCGTGCGAATCAGCGTGCCATATTCCGTCGATGTGGTTCCATGATCGCAAAGCATCGAAAAATCATAGGTAAGCTTTGTCTTCATCGCGCTGCGCAGGACCGGATAATTCATGCTGTAGTTTCTGTTGTCCGCCTGAAGCTCCTCCGAGAGAAGGATTTTCAGAAAGCGCCATGCGTTTAATTGATTGGGACTTCCCTCACGGATAAAGGCACACATTTCCGGCTCCCCGATCACCTTCCCGTCGAAGCTCGGACAGTTGACGAGCACCGGGGTCTGCGTGGATTTCAGTATCGTATAAAAATCTGCAACGCTGAACATTTCGAGCGTACAATAAAAGAGCGTCTCGTGATTCAGCAGACCGACAGCGTTTCGCGGAGCGCCCGCCCACGTTTTATTCACCCAGTCATCCACATACAATACGTCCTTATAGGCGTCGAGGACCGCGCGGAACTGCGCCGTGTCGACCGTGATCTGCCTGTCCTCAACATTCACGGCCTCTGCGCCGCTGTAGGGGCAGAAATGCCACAGATGTCCCGCCGGACCGTATTCCTTATACAGTATGGCGTGATCCGGGTTTTCCTGCTTAAAGACGCGAAGCATATCCATGACTTTTGTGAAGTCCTGCTGACCGCTTCCGATATCCAGTCCGGCCTCGTCCAGAACCTCCTGCGTTGTGATCCATATATTGGTATCAAAGGACAGGGGAACCATATAACGATGGCCCATGTATATACCGGCGTTCAGCACCGCTTCATTATAATCAGCAAGATCGATCTCGTCGTCCCACTCGAAAAACGGCGCAAGATCGGCATAGATCCCGTTTTCCATCATCTTGAAAGTGTGGAGATCATTAAAAAGAAGATGCCCATAATCTACAATGATGTCCGGGCCATCGCCTGCCGCAAGCTCGGCGTCAAGCGAGGTGTTGCCTGCGTCGTCCTGCGCATAATCGCGGCGATACTCCACATTTATATCCGGGTAATTCCGCTTGAACAGCGTAATGGCATTGTTTATCACATCCGATGAATTCGTGGATGCGTAGATCACAAGCGTATCGGTTTCCTCCGGCGGCACGAAATCGGCGTAGTCCTCGCCCGGCTGCACCGCGCAGGCCGCGAGCGAAAACAGCAGGAGAAGGGAAAGCGTAAGTGCAAAAATTCTTTTATATGCGGTCATATCGCGTACCTCCCGTGATTTGGGAAAACCGGATCCCGGTTATCCGCCGTCCAATTCGTTCATCTTCTGCGCAAGCGCGTCGGTAAGCGCCGTCAGACAGTCCTTATAACTGCTTTCGCCCTCGAGATAGGGACGCATACAGGCGTACACTATGGAGACCGTCGGCTCGAGGCGGCAATCGTCGATTTCATAGATCACGTCGAGGATCGCGTCGATCTCCTCCTCCGTCACCTCCGACCAGGTCAGCACGCCGTATTTTGTCGCCTCTGTACCGGATACATGCGCACAGATCTCGGCAAGATGCGTCTTTGCCGCGCTGCGCAGGACGGGAAGCTTGATGCCGAGATCCGCCTGGATCTCCTCCGACAGGAGGATCTTTAAAAAGCGCCAGGCGTTGAGCTGATTGGGCGTCCCCTCGCGGATATAGGCCACGAGATCCGGCTCCCCGATCACCTGCCCATCGAAGCTTGGGCAGTTGACGAGCACCGGCGTCTGCGTGGTTTTCAGCAGAGAATACAGATCCAGCAGGAGGAAGAGGCTTATTTCCCGATAGAAAAGCGCCTCGCGATTCGTCAGGCCGAGGCCGTAGTCCGGCGCCCACAGATTCTTTCGCAAAACCTCGTCGTCTTCATAAAACAGGTTCTTATAGGCGTCAATGACCGTACGAAGCCGCATCGTGTCGATCGTGACCTGCCCTGTCTCGAAATCGACAAGCTCCGCGCCGCTGCTTGGGAAGAAACGCCACAGGAATCTCGGCGCATATTCATCGTACATAAGCGCGTCCAGTTCCGGATGCTCTGCCTTGTAAACGTGCAGCAGGGCCATGGTCCCCATGATCCTTGTAAAGCTCTGCCGCCCGCTTCCGATCTTCAATCCGGCCTCGTCCAGAATTTCCTGCGTCGTGACCCATACCTCGGTCTCGAAGGACAGCGGGACCATGTATCGGTGGCCCTTGTACATGCCAAATCGCATGGCGCCTTCGTTGTAGTCCTTCAGATTGATCTCTTCATCCCAGGCAAAATACGGCATAAGATCGGTATAGACGCCGGATTCCATGTTCTGGACGTGTTCAAAATCGTCCAGCCTATATGCCCAGTCCCAGATGAGGTCCGGCCCTTCCCCGGGCGCAAGCTCGGAGCCGAGCGGGATATCGTATTCGTAATTCGGCGCATAGCTATGCGGCCAATAGACGATTTCGACGTCCGGGTATTTCCGCTGGAAAAGCCGGATCGCCTCGGCGACGATGGCAATGGGCTTTTCATAGAGGACCAGCGTATTCGTCTCCTGCGGCGGCTCGAAATCCCGGAGGTCCATGGCGGCGTAAGTCGGGTTTTTTCCGCTGAGATAATAATCCAGAACGGCTTCGGACGGGTTCTGCCCGCCGAGGAAGCAGACGACGCCGAGGATCGCCGCTAAGATGCGCACCGCGGCAAGGGCGGCCGCGATCGGCCGTCTGCGCTCGACGATGCGGGTGATGCGCTCGCGCATCTGCCTTTTGTCAGAGGTCAGGGATGTGGAGGCCAGCATCGGGGGAGAGACGCGGCGCATGGCGGCAAGCGCGAGCAGCGTTTCGCCGTAGGCGCTGCGCTCGTCCTCGCCGAGTACGGCGAGCGCGCCTTCGTCGCAGGCAAGCTCCCCGTCGATCTCGGAAAGATATGCCGCGAGCCAGACAAGCGGATCGAAAAAGTAAACGATCAGGCACACGGCGCGCAGCAAAGTCCACACAGGATCGAGGTGGCGGATGTGCGTCTTTTCGTGGATCAGCACATGGCGAAGCTGCGCCTTGTCCCGGGCCGCCTCCGGCGTGACATAGATCGCCGGACGAAAGAGTCCGAAAAGACAGGGCGCGGCGATCGCGGACGACACATAGACGCGGTTTTTCCCGCTCAAAAGCCTGCGCGTTCTGCGCAGAACGCGCGCAAAGCGCAGATTCGAGTAAAGGAACCACGCGGCCATGCCCGCCATACCGGCAAACCAGGCGTATTTTGCCAGCTCGGCAAGCGGGATGCCCTTATAGAGCGAGAGAAGCGAGCCGTCTTCGCTGCGCACGGCATAGTTCGGGTGCAGCGTCGGATCCGTGCGCGGTACGTCGCGCGGCGTAAAGCTCTCGCCGGGCTCGAAGGCGACTGCGCCGGGATAGGCGTCCAGCGGCGCGGTGCCGAGCTCCTGCGTATAGACGGGGATCTCGCCCACATCCTCCACGGCGGACAGCACGGGCTTCGCCTGCGCGGCGAGGCTCTGCGCGCCGAAGGGGATCGAAAACGGGATAAGGAGCCGCAGAAGCACCAGTCCCCACAGCGCATACTGCACCCGCTGCGGGATCGCGCGCCGGAATACCGCGCGCAGCAGGACCAGCGCGAGGATCAGGATGGAGGATGTCAGAAGGATTTCTTTCACTTCTTTTCTCCCGCCTTTCGCAGAATTTCGGTCAGTTCCTCGATATCCTGCGGCGTCAGGCTGCGGTTTTTCACAAGCGTGCTCATCAGAAGACCCGGACGTCCGCCGTAAACCTTGTCGAGGAAGCTTTCGGTCTCCGCCGTCTGCGCGTCCTCGCGCGTGACGGCGGCAAAGTAGAGCTTGGCGCGCGCGCCCTGCTCATAATAGACCGCGCCTTTGGCCTCCAGCCGGGCAAGCATCGTGATGATCGTGTGCTTCGTCCAGCCGACCTCGTCGGCCAGCGCGTGCGTCAGCTGCATGATGGTCATCGGCTCGTTTTCCCAGAGCTTGTTCATCAGTTTCCATTCGGTGTTTGATAAGGTGATTTTCATGATATGTTCTCTCTTTCCACATTGGTACACTACCGTCCACCTAAATATACCACGAAGGGTGACAAATGTCAACCGGAAATTTGTGGGAGGGAGATATCTATGATAGCAACAACTATATAGCGAAGAAGGATTCGCCGCCCATGTCCGGGCAATCAAAGAACATGAGATCGTAAGGTATCAGCAGCACAGAATCTCACATCATATTTCGGCTCTGAATAGAATTGAATTTTGATGGCTAATGTGGTATATTAAAGTGGGGGAAATGATATGCAGCAG
>JAEEGL012042122.1_pt1 | contig 10125 bp, 6 predicted proteins | sample 9134231 | NCBI WGS metagenome assembly JAEEGL01 (sample SAMN16246548, study PRJNA631951) | gut metagenome | biome: gut microbiome; feature: rumen; material: fiber-attached | host: Bos | place: Iran: Karaj | collected 2018-10
AAACGGGGGTCGAACCCGCGACATTCAGCTTGGAAGGCTGACGCTCTACCAACTGAGCTATTCCCGCAAGCGATTCTCCGATGAAACAGGAGAAAGTGGAGAGGGGTGGATTCGAACCACCGAAGTCGTGGACGGCAGATTTACAGTCTGCTCCCTTTGGCCGCTCGGGAACCTCTCCATAATCCTGTAATTTCAGAGAACCAAGAGCTGGCGATGGGAATCGAACCCGCAACCTGCTGATTACAAATCAGCTGCTCTACCGTTGAGCTACGCCAGCAGGCGAAGCCTTGGTGCGCAACCTTTTGAAATCCGCATCGCTGCGTTTTTCGTTTTCTCGGTTCGCCAAAGCGAGGCGGGTTTTAACTCAGCCCTATTTGGAGGTCAAGCATTTTTTTTGCGGCCCCTCATTTTTTCTTTGCAGCATCGCCAACACTTTGAAAACAATCATTTTTTAGATTGCCGGCTGCGCTGCTGAGCCGCTTCATAAATCAAAATTGCCGCTGCGACGGAGGCATTGAGGCTTTCGGTCATGCCCGTCATCGGGATGCTCGCGATCGCGTCGCAGCGTTCCCGCGTTAAACGGCGGAGTCCCTTGCCTTCGGCTCCGATCACCAAAAGCGTGGGTCTGGTCCAGTCGATCTCGGATGCCGGCGTGCCGTCCATATCGGCGCCCACCACCTGAAGACCCGCCGCTTGCGCGCGCGCCATCGACTGCACCAGGTTGGTTTCCATCGCCACGGGCAAAAGCTCCGACGCCCCCGCCGAGGTTCGGCTCACCGTGGGCCCCAGTCGCGCGCAGCGATTCGAAGTCACGAGCGCACCCGTAGCCCCCAAAGCCTCCCCTACCCTTAAGATCGCGCCAAAGTTCCGGGGATCGGTCACCTGATCGAGGGCCACCAGAAGCGGATGCTCCGCTTCAAGCAGCGTTTCAAAAGGCACGTAATCCGCGGGATCCGCCATCGCGACCAGGCCCTGATGCCGGATTTCACCGCAGATCTCTTCGAGCCTGGCCGGCGTCACGGTTCGCACCGCAATGCCCAAAAGCGACGCATTTTCTAAAACGCGCTTGCGCTGACCCGTGGGCTCTCCACAAACCAGCAGCTCTTTTACGCGTTTTGGCGCATGTTGCAGCAAGGCTTCTACGGCGCGAACGCCGGGCACCGGCACCGTCATCTCGATCTCCTACAGTTTGGCGAGCAGCGCCTGCAGCTCCTCGGCCGCATGTTCCACCGAGACCGCAAGCTTTTCGCCCGTGGCGCGCTTTTTGACTTCGAGCTCACCGGCCGCAAGCGCGCGACCGCCCACCACCACCTGCAGCGGGCAACCGATCAGATCCGCATCCTTAAACTTGGATCCCGCGCGCTCTTCGCGATCGTCGAGCAACACTTCGACGCCCAGCGCTTCGAGATCGGCGGCGATCTTTTCGGCTGCGGCCACCACTTCGGGCTTGTTCATCTGCAGCGGGAGCACCGCCACGTGATAGGGCGCGATCGCTTTCGGCCAGCAGATGCCGTCGTCGTCGTGGTTTTGTTCGATGGCCGCAGACATCACGCGGGTGACGCCGATGCCGTAGCAGCCCATGACCATGGGGCGCTCGTTCGCTTCCTCGTCCAGGAACACGCAATGCATGGGGTTCGAGTATTTGGTGCCGAGGAAGAACACGTGGCCCACCTCGATGCCCTTGAAGCTGCGCAGTTTTTTACCGCAATGCGGGCAAGTGTCGCCTTCCACGGCCATGCGGATGTCGGCGAAGCGGGTCGCATTCCAGTCGCGGCCTTCGTCCACGTGAACAAAATGCGTGTCGCCCCTGTTGGCGCCGGTTGCAAAATCGCGGCTGCCGCGGAGCGCGTTGTCGGCGATGATCTCGACGCCGTTTAAGCCCACAGGTCCCGCAAAGCCCACGGGGGCGCCGGTCACCTTTTGCACCGAACCTTCGTCGGCCAGGGTGAGATCGTCGGCGCCGATCAGCTTGCGCAGCTTGATCTCGTTCAGCTCGTGATCGCCGCGAACCAGCGCGCAGTAGAGTTTGCCGTCGGCCTGAACGATCAGGGTCTTGATGAAGCGATCGGCGGGCAGCTTTAAGAAGGCGCTGATCTCTTCGATGGTGCGCTGACTGGGGGTGCTGACCGCTTCGCAGGGCGCGCTGGCGGGTCCACTTTGAGTCTCGCCGGCCAGGAGTTCGGCCTGCTCCACGTTTGCGGCGTAATTGCAGGCTTCGCAGGAGACGATCGCGTCCTCGCCGCTGTCGGCCAGAACCTGGAACTCGTGCGATCTGCTGCCGCCGATGGCGCCGGTGTCGGCTTCCACGGCTCTGAACTCCAGGCCGCAGCGCTTAAAGATCCGCTCGTAGGCGGCGTACATCGCGTCGTAGCTCTTTAAAGCGCCCGCTTCGTCGGTGTCGAACGAATAGGCGTCCTTCATGATGAATTCGCGGCCGCGCATCAAACCGGCGCGCGGGCGGATCTCGTCGCGGAACTTGTCCTGAATCTGGTAGAGGCAGAGGGGCAAATTCCTCCAGGAACGCACATCGCGGCGCACGAGCTCGACCATCACCTCTTCGTGGGTGGGGCCCAGGCAGAATTCGGCGCCCTTGCGGTCCTTCATGCGCAAAAGTTCGGGGCCGTAATGGCTCCAGCGTCCGGATTCCTGCCAAATCTCAGCCGGCTGAACCATCGGCAGGAGCACTTCCTGGGCGCCCGCCGCGTCGAGTTCCTGGCGGATGATGTCTTCGATCTTGCGCAGAACGCGCATCGAGAGAGGCAAAAAGTCGTAAACGCCCGCCGCAAGCTTACGAATGTATCCGCCGCGAACCAGCATCTGATGGCTGACCACCTCGGCGTCCTTGGGGACTTCCTTCAGGGTCGGCGCATGCAACCGCGTCATTCTCATGGTCTGATCTCCAAAACGAGGGAGGGAAACCGGGCCTTATACTCGCCAAACGCAGAACTCTCAAGAGAACCCGCAGGTTTTCTCCCATTCGGGAAGCGGTGGCGCAGGCGGCGCCGGGGGTTCGTGAGGCTCGGGTTGCCTCTTCGATTTGCGGCGACAGTCAATCCCGAATCTCGGGTCACAATGTCGATTTGCAGCGGCAGTCAATCCCGAATCTCGGGAAAGCCCTGGGCGAGCGGCGCGAAGCCTTCAAAAGCGTCGGGGCACATCGTCGATTTGCGGCGCCAGTCAATCCCGAATCTCGGGTCTCGCCATCGATTTGCAGCGCCAGTCAATCCCGAGCGTCGGGAAAGCCCTGGGCGTGCGGCGCGAAGCCTTCGGGAACGTTCGGAAAGGATGGGGAGAAGAAGAAAGCGGCGGGATTAAAGCGCGCGGCCGATGCGCCAGAGGGTTTTGCCGATGAGCACGGCGTCTCCGAGCCCCAGAAGGCGGTTCGGGCGGATGCGGAGCCAGGTGCCGTTGAAGCTCTCCAGATCGCGCAGGGTGGGCCCCGCTTCGCTGCAGATGACGACCGCGTGGGTGCCGCTCATGCGCGTATCTTCGGTAAACGTAAAATCGGCGACATGACGGCCGATGCGGCAATAGGCCGGATCCGATCCCGTGGGCGCAGAAGGCAAATAATAAAGATTGCGCACCCGGCCGTCGGCGGTGATCTGCGCCAGATGGGCTCCGATGGGCTCTGCCGTGCCAAAGCAGAGGGGCTTGGGAGCGGATTTGAGGGTGTCGTCGGTTTCGGCCACGTAACGCAGAAGCTGACTGCCCACCATGAATTCGTCGCCGTCGGTCAGCGGAACGACGCCCCGGATGCGCCACCAGACGCCGCTCTTGCTGTTCAGATCGCTCACGCAGACGCGATCGCCCTGAAGCACAAACGAAGCGTGGCGCGGCGAGAGGTAGGGATCATCCTTTAAATATTTCTCTTCGCTCTCGCTGCCGATCACCCATTCGTCGGCGTCCATCAGATGGAGCGGCAGCTCGCCTTCCCCATCGCTCACGGGACGCAGCGCCAGACGAGGCACCGAAACCGCAGGCAGAGGCGGCGGGATCGCGACCGTAGGCGCCTTGGGCGGCATCGAGACCATGACCGAAATCGGCTGCTTGCTCTTTTGAACCGCCGACTGCACCGCATCGCGCAGCTCCTGAAGCGCCGGCAGATCGTCGCCCGAATCGGTCGTGACCGACTCGTCCACCAGATCCTCTTCGCTGAGCTCCTCGATAAAATCGCCCTTTCGCGGATTGGCCGGCGTCGGCACCGAAGCGAGCAGTTCGCTGCCCGTAAAATCCATCGCGGGCGAATCGTCGAGCGTATCGAGCGGAATCAGCACCGAAATATCGGCAGGCCTCTCCGTCTGCAGATCGTCTCGCCGCTCGGCATCGACCTTTGAAAACAAAAGATCTTCGCCGGCTTCCTCTTCGGGCAACGCCGCAAAGGGATCCTCCGACTCGCGCTTTTCGGGCAAACGAGGCAGAGACAACACCGGGATTTCACCCATCGTCGAAAGCAGCACTGCGGGCACCGGCTTCAACGAAAGCGCCTGCACATCTTCAACCGTATTGATCAGGCTGTCGGGCAACTCGATCTGAGGTTCCGAATCCTCTGCAGGGGCCGGAAGCCAAAGTGCGCGCCCGCAAGCGGTGCAAAACACAGCGGCTTCGGGATTCTGCTCTCCGCACCGTCGACAAGCGTCCATCGACCACCTTCTTGCAAATTGCAGTCAGGCATGGGTTTATATCAGCAGAGCTTAAGGGTCAAATATCGGGCCTTTCAAAAATCTTTGCGATCCCTCAAAAGCGGCCTGAAAGCTTGCAACCAACCCGTTTTTTTTACCTGGTCCTGCGCCATGAAATCGCCTCACTCCCTTTTTTTAAAAAGCAGCCTGCTCGCTTTGAGCGGCCTTTTTGCAACCGCGTTCTTTTTTTCGGCCTGCGGATCGATTCAGCCCGTCAAAACCGAAACGCCCCAAACGCCCGCCGCAGAACCTGCGCCCCAGACGAAAACCGAAGAACCCGAAACGGTCGCTTCGCCCGAGTCGCCCGACGAAGATGAAGATGCCCCGGACGAACAACAGGCCCCTCAGGCCCGGGGAGAAGGTTGCTTTGGGGTTCTGCTGCCCGCCAAAGGGCGATCGCGGCGGCTGGGCGCTCAGCTTTTGGAGACGATGCGCCTGCATCCCTTCAACGAACAGGGCCGGCTTCGCCTTCTGGATGCCTCGGCGGCGGCGGATGTGGAGGATGCGCTGGAACAACTTCAGCATGAAGGCTGCTTTGGGGCGGCGGGACTCTTCGACAACGATGTGGCGGAAGCGGCGGCGGAGGCGGCGGCGGAAGCTTCATTCCCGCTCATCATGCTGACGGTCAGCGATGCGCCCTTAAAAAAGGAAGGCCCCGTCTATCGCGCGCTCCATACGCCGAGCCTCGTGGTGCGCAGCCTGGCGGGAGCGGCCCTCGGACGTCCGGGCAAAAAAGCGGTGATCGCGCGCGGTGAAGACGCCTACGGCCGAAACATGGCGCATCTGTTCATTTCGGTCTGGCAGGCGAGCGGCGGCAGCGTCATTGCAGAGACCACTTGGGAAAAACTCGACAGCAAACTCGGCGAGACGATCGCTCAGGGCATCAAAAAAGCGCAGCCCGACGTCTTGTTTATGCCCGCAGGCATCTCGGATTCCGCTCTTCTGCTCAGCCATCTCGCGTCGCAGGGCGTCTGGGCCAAAGGTGAAAAAACGCGATTTAAGGGCGAAAAAAACGTACAGGAAGTCACCATCCTAGGCCCCAGCGAATGGTACAGCCCGCAATGGTTAAAGCAGGCCGGCCGCTACGCCGAAGAAGCGCTCATCGCCGTGCCCTTTGCCGCCGAAACCGCGCCCGGTGCAAAGTTTTTGTCGCAATACGAAGGCCTCGATCACGCGCTTTCGGCTTACGACGCGCTGCTTTCGGACGCCCTCTACGCTCTGGAGGCGGCATCGAAATCGGGATCGCTTCGCTCGACGCGCTACCGGGGCGCAACGGCGGGCCTCGATCTCTCAAAGCGCGACGCGCTCTCGGGTCTCATCCTGATGACGGTGCGCAAAGGCAAGTTTGTAACGGCGGGCAGAGGTCGTTAGGCGGGCGACGATTTTTTGCGACCCGAAGCTTTCGGAACCTCTGAGGTCCTGGGCTTTTTTGCGGAAGATTTCGGCTTTTTTACGGGCGTTTCCGGCTCCGGCGAGGCTTCGGCAAACCCCAAAAGCGCGATGGGCCAGAGCTCCTCGACCGAAGAGATCAGCGAAATCTGCAGATCCTGGCGCACTTCGTCGGGCAGCTCCGTCAGATCGCGTTCGTTATCTTTGGGCAGCGCGATGCGCCGAATCCCCGCGCGATGCGCCGCAAGCAGCTTGTCTTTGATGCCGCCCACCGGGAGCACCTTGCCGCGCAGCGTGATCTCACCCGTCATCGCCAGATCGCTCCGCACGGGCAGCCCCGTAAACAAACTCGCCATCGCAAGGCTCACGGTTACGCCCGCCGAAGGCCCGTCTTTGGGCACCGCGCCCGCCGGAAAATGCACGTGGAGATCGATGTTGTCGAAGGCTTCAGGCTCAAGTTTGAGCAAATCCGCCCGCGCGCGAATGAGGGAATGGGCCGCATGCACCGATTCCTTCATCACCTCGCCAAGCTGCCCCGTCAGCACCACTTTGCCGTGACCGCGCATCTTGATCACCTCGATCACGAGCACCTCGCCCCCCGTCGAAGTCCAGGCGAGGCCGTTGGCCACCCCCACCTCGTCGCGCTCCATCCCTTCGTCGTGCAGAAACTTGCGGGGACCCAAAAAGCGTTCCAAATCCTCGGTTTTGATTTCGGTGGTGAGGGACTTTTGAAGGGTTTTCGGCGTCTTTGGCGCCTCTTCTTCCGAAGCTTCGCGGCGCGCCCGCTCCTGCTGCTCCACCCGTTCCCGCGCGAGCTTGCGGCTGATGCGCTCCAGATTGCGCTTTAACCCGCGAACCCCCGCTTCCCGCGACCAATAGCGCGCGATCGCCCCCAGGGCTTCGTCTTCAAACCGCGGCGGCTGATCGGCGATCCCGTGATCCGCAAAGACGCGCGGCAAAAGATGGCGCTTCGCGATCTCGATCTTCTCTTTCTCGGTGTAGCCCTCGATGGTGATGAGCTCCAGGCGGTCGAGGAGCGGCTTCGGGATGTCGTGGATGTAGTTGGCGTTGACGATGAAGAGCACCTTCGAGAGATCGAAGGGGATATTAAAATAGTGATCGGTGAAGCTGTCGTTTTGTTCGGGATCGAGCAGCTCGAGCAGGGCGGATGCGGGATCGCCGCGGTGATCGGAGCCGAGTTTGTCGATCTCGTCGATCATCATGAGCGGGTTCATGGTGCCGGCTCGGGTTAAGCCCGTCAACACCTTACCGGGCAGGGCGCCAATGTAAGTCCGGCGATGACCGCGGATTTCGGCCTCATCGCGCACGCCGCCCACGCTGATCCTGAAGAATTTGCGGCCGATCGCTTCGGCGATGGCGCGGCCCAGACTGGTTTTGCCCACGCCCGGAGGTCCCGCAAAGCAGAGGATGGCGCCTTTGTGGTTGGGGTTCAGTTTGCGCACGGCCAAAAATTCGACGATGCGCTCTTTGACCAAATCGAGGCCGAAATGCCCTTCGTCCAGAATCCGCTGCACGTGATCGAGCTCGATGCGCTCTTCGGTGGTCTTGCCCCAGGGCAGCGCAAAGAAGCGTTCCAAAAAGGTTTTGATCACCTGATATTCGCTGGCGCTCGGCTGAATCTGGCGCAGGCGATCGATCTCGCGGGTCACCTCTTCGTTGATTTCGGGGCTCAGGTTTAAGGCGAGCAGCTGGGTCTGATATTTGGAGGCCTCATCTTCGCCCAGCTCCTCGTCGCCGAGCTCCTTGCGGATGGTCTTGATCTGCTGGCGCAGGTAGAACTCGCGGCGGGTTTCGTCGATTTCCTGCTTGACGCGGCGATCCACCTCCTGGTTGATGCGCGCTTTTTCGAGTTCGCGGCCCAGGAGTTCGAGCACCACTTCGAGGCGTTCGCTGTAATCCTCGGCTTTGAGCACGCGCAGGCGATCCTGGAACTCAAAGCGCAGGCCCGAAGCCACAATGTCGGAGAAGCGGCCCGGGTTGTCGCGGTTCTGAATCATCATGCCGAGCAGATCGCGGGGATATTTGGGGCTCAGTCCCGAGAGCTCTTCGTAGAGGGTGACCGCGCGGCGCGTGTTCAGCACCGAAGCGATCGGATCGCCGAAGATCTCTGGGACCGCCTCCACCTCGGCCTTGAAGTAGGCGGAGTCGCCGCCGTAAGCGAGGATCCGCACGCGCTCGAGGCCGTGAAGGGTGACGCGACGGCTGTTTCCGGCGCCTTTGACGCGATTTAAGATCCGCGCCACCACGCCAATGTTGGCGATCATGTCGGAACTGATGAGCCGCGTTCGCTCGTCGCCGTCCGCAAAGCCCAGCACGATGAGCGAGTCGGTTTCGGAAGCGTCGTCCACCAGCTGTCCGTTGATTTCGCCGTCAATTTGCACGGTCGCTACCGAAAGTGGAAACAGCACCGTCGATCGCAGCGGCAACACCGGCAAAAGTTGATCCAGCGCCAAAGGCATCTCGTCCATGGAACCCTCGTCTTACAAAAAAACCAAAACTTCGCCCACGGCCCCGCGCTTTAAGGGATCGCGGTTGATGGCGCGGCGCACCTGCACCACATCGAGCCTGAGCCCCGCATAGAGCGCGTGAGTTTCGGGCACGGAGGCGTTTGAGAGCAGGCCGCGAACCTTGCGGGCTTCGAGCGATCGAAAGGCCTCAGCCAGCCGCTGCTGCTCGGGCGCGCCAAAAGGCTGACCGTCGTAATGGGTAAAGCGCGCCGTCGAACTTGCGGGCCAGTAAGGCGGATCGCAATACACAAAATCCCCCGACTTCGCTTTTTGCATCACCGGCTCAAAATCGCCGCAGCAGATCTCCACGTTTTGAAGGCAGCTTGCGCAGGCGCGCAGGTTTTCGAGATCGATCTGATAATGCGACTGCTTGCCGAAAGGCACGTTAAAGCCGCCCTTGCGGTTTAAGCGATAGAGCCCGTTAAAGCCGCAGCGGTTTAAATAGATCGCGCGCGCCGCGAGTTCGGCGGGTTTTAAGGCGCGCCAGTCCATCGCCCGAACCGCGTAATAGGCCTCCTGCTCCTGGGGCCAGCGATCGAAAGCCTGCGCCACAGCGTCGGGATCCTCGCGGATCGCCTGCCAGACGGCACAGAGTTCGGGATTGCGATCGTTTAAGACCGCCCGCTCGAAGCGATGCCTTTTGGCCAGCGCAAAGAAGAGCGCGCCGCCGCCCAGAAAAGGCTCAAAATAGCAGCCGATCTGGTTCGGGACGCGTTTTAACAGCTCGCAAAGCAGGCTCCGCTTGCCGCCCGCCCATTTTAAAAACGGAAACGGAGGGGCGCGATCGCAGACTTCAGCCTCGCCAGCCGGTAAGGCTGAATCCGCAGGCACCGCAAACGAAGTCCCGCTCATGCCGCATCGCCCGAAGGGGCCGCCTTTTTAAAGAAGCCGCGCACGCCCAGAAACAAAACCAGCACCGAGAAAAGCGCGATGAGCCCGCCCCAGAACCAGTAGGGCAAAAACAGCTCTTTTGCGATATGCCCCACGTCCGAGACGTGAACGCCCGTCGCCGTCCGCGCCTGATTCGTAAATAAATAGTCGGCGCGCGAAAAGACGCAGAGCGCGAGTTCCGTCGAGAAGAACAGCACCGCCCCCTGCTGCAGGCGATCCTTTCTCGAAGCGATGAGCAGCGCACAGATCGCCACGAGGCAAACCGACATCACGACGCCCACCATCGTGCGCACCACGAAGATCAGCGAGAGCAGAGAGAGCAGCCCGCCCACGCCCAGCGCGATCCGCGCCTTTTTGGCCGTCCGCCCCAGCCAGAAACCCAATGCCGCAAGGATCGGCGCCCCGCAGAGCCCGCCCGCAGAGACGATCGCTTTTCGAATCGCCCCCGCATCAGACGCGATCGCGTAGGTCGCAAGCCCCGAGGCATCGGACCACATTTCGAGCTTCAGGAAATCCCCGCCCATCAGAACCGCCGCAACGCCGTGACCCATCTCGTGCACAAAGGTTGAAAAGAGCACAAACGGGTAAGCAAAGGTTCGCAGCGCGGGCACGTAATAGAGCAGGAGCGTCACCACCAG
>JAEEGL012395876.1_pt1 | contig 10125 bp, 9 predicted proteins | sample 9134231 | NCBI WGS metagenome assembly JAEEGL01 (sample SAMN16246548, study PRJNA631951) | gut metagenome | biome: gut microbiome; feature: rumen; material: fiber-attached | host: Bos | place: Iran: Karaj | collected 2018-10
CACGGTATGCTGCATCATAGCCAACCGCTACCTCAAGAGCTCCAATCCGGACTACAAACCCGCCATCCGCAAGCTTGTGGAACTTGCAGTGGATAGAATGTCAACGCTTTAAAAGAGTGAAGAAAAGTATATTATTGCGTAACGTGCTCCTTCTGGCGGCCGTTACGCTTTTTTCTTGCAGCAGGGAACCGGAGTACGACGCCTGGGCTGCCGGGGAATCGGCCCAGATTCCCGTCCTGGAAAAAGCCGGGAAAAAAGAATTCGTGAAGGCGGAGCCTATAGTGCGCGGAAGTCTACTCAGGGTCTCCACCGGCAAATCCGAGACTGTAGACGGCATAAAGTATCTCTTCGCCTCCTGCGGGGACAGGAAGATTCTGGTCCCGGAAGCCTCCATGGCCTCCAGCCTTGAGGAAACCGTCCGCGAGAAGGAACTCTGGGTCCAGACCGGGGCCTCTCTCATTGACGATACCTTATCGTCCCACATTGGCGCCTTTGCCCGCAAGGGGAACAGTCTGGAGGTACTGGGGCACGACCGCCTGCTCCCAGACGGCCGCGTACACCGCTACAACGTGCGCATGGGCAAGGCGGAAGGCTGGATCTTCGGCAAGTACGCCGTCCTCACGGAAGAGGAGGCCAAGGAACGCTTCTCCCAGTTTGACGAAGCCCACGCCGCCGTGCGCAATTCCTTCAAGGGCGGAGAGGCCTCCGGCTGCGAATTCCGCCCCTATGAGAAGCCCGTCTTCAAGGACAGGCCCATGCCGGACCCGGTGAACGCCTTCTACCTCACCATCTCCCCGGTGGGCCTCCGCCGCATAGACGACTACATAGCCCTGGCGGACAGTACCCGCATAAACGCTTTCGTAATAGATATAAAGGACGATCAGTGCCCCGGCTACAAGGCCGAGGCCATGGAGAAGCACTCCCCCACCAACTTCAGGCACGCAGGCTCCACTAAGGAGGCCCTGTACAAGGAAGTTGTGGAAAAACTCCACGCAAAGGGATATTACGTAATAGGCCGCATCACCTGCTTCAAGGACGGCTACTACGCCCAGGACCATACCTCGTCGGCAATAAGCATGAAGGCCGATGGAAAGCCCTTTCTCCACAACGACACCTACTGGCCCAGCGCCTACGCCCGCGACGTTTGGCAGTTCAACGTGGAGCTGGCCAAGGAATCGGTCCGGAAGTTCGGCCTGGACGAAATCAACTTCGACTACGTCCGCTTCCCGGACAAGCTCATTAGCCTGGACGATGACATCGATTACCACAACCGCTACGGCGAATCCAAGGTCCAGGCCATCCAGAACTTCGTCCGCTACGCCTGCGACGAGCTCCATGAGCTTGGCGTATACGTCTCCGTGGACGTCTTCGGAGAATCGGCCAATCCCGGCTACACCACCGCCTACGGCCAGTACTGGCCAGCCATCTCCACCATTGCCGACGCCATCTGCGCAATGCCCTACCCGGACCATTTCGCAGACCATTACTACGGCATTTCCAAGCCCTGGAACCACCCGTACGAGATCCTTAAGGCCTGGGGAAAACGCGTCCAGGGCCGCCAGGAGGTCACGGCCACCCCCGCCAAGGTCCGCACCTGGATCCAGGCCTACCACGTGATGCGCTGGGTAGACCCCAACGGCCTTGACAACACACCCAACTTCATTGAGCGCCAGATCCGCGGCCTCTACGACGCCGGCCTCACGGGCGGTTACAACACCTGGCTGGCCTCCGGCAACATTGCAGTCTACCGCTCCCAGAAAGAGGCCTATGCGCTGGACTACCCGTCGCTGCCGCCCATTGACAGCCTCAACACCTTCATCACCAAATAAAAAAGACCCGGTCTTCAACGAACCGGGGCTGATTGTTAAGAGTCAGATTCTATCTGTAAACGTTGTACTGGCTGTACAGGGAACCGTACATCTGTCCAAGGACTTCCAGGTAAGGCTGTCCGTCGAACACTGTGGTGCGGTATACGGTGTTGTCCACCAGGTAGTACTCGATACCGTTCATGACGATGATCTCGTAGTCGTCAGGCAGGGAGGTCACAAGGGCGCCTGCAGGAGGGACGATGGTGGAGTATGCACCGGAGGCGCTCACAGTGTAGAAGACGCCGTCCTGGTAGAAGTAGTCAGATCCAGCATATGCATAGCTCTGTACGAGGCCAAGCTTGTTGGCGAGCTCGTAGGAGGTAAGTGCACGGGTGCTGTTAAGAGCGTAGTTTGCGTAGCGTGCGGCCTCACGGGCGTTGTGCTGTGCGATGATCAGGTTCTGGCGTGCAATTGCATTGTAGTAGTCGAACACTGCGTTGTAGGTGCGGTAGGTGTCGCAGTAGTATGCGAACCTCACTGCCCTGAACAGAGCCCTGTCAATTGCAACCTCCAGAGGTGTGCCGAAAGGAGGACGGCAGATTACGTAAGAGCTTCCGAAAGGACGGTAGTAAACTCCGTTGTATACGTAATAGTCGATGCCCCAATGGCTGATGTGACGCCAGCTGGGAGGTATGCTGTGGATCCTGTAGCCATAGTAGTGAGGATGATCTCCCCAGAAGTGGCTGGGACGGTCCCAAGGCATAGGATCGCGATGACGGGGTGCTACCCTGTACATGTCGTGGCGGTCGTCTACGCGGTAGTCGTTTGTGTAACGGTAGTTGTAGCCGTCGTCACGATAGGCGTCACCCTTGGGCTGAGGATCATTTGCAGCGGTGTTGGCGGTGGTGAGGCCGGCCCTGGTTACGTTGGAAGAACGTACCGCAGAGGAGCTCTGGGAAGAGGAAGAGCTGCTTCTTACAGCGCTTCCGCTGCTGGAGCTGCTGGAGCGGGTTGCGGAACCGGAAGAGCTGCTGCTGGAACGCACTGCGCTGGAGGAGCTGGAGCTTCTGGTGCTACTGCTACTGCTGGAGCTGCTGGAGCGAACTGCACTGCCGCTGCTGGAAGAGCTGCTGGAAGAACGGGTTGCGCTGCTGGAGCTGCTGGAGCGAGTTGCGGAACCGGAAGTGCTGCTGCTGGAACGGGTTGCACTTGAAGTGCTGGTTCCGGAGCTCTTGCGGGTGTCCTGAGTTGAGGTAGCGCTGCTCCTGGAGGGGCTGCTGCTGGAAGAGCTGCTGCGGCTGGAGCTTACCGAACTGGAGGAACGGGTTGCGCTGCCGGAGCTGCTGCTGGAAGAGCGGGTAGAGCTTGAGCTGCTGCTACTTGATGAACGTGTAGAGCTCTGTGAAGAGCTGCTGGAGCGGGTTGCGGAGCCGCTGCTGGTTCTGGTCTGTGCGGCCATATGGGGAGCCGTGAGCAAGGCCATTGCCATTAAGAATGAAGCGGCGTAAGTCATTAACTTTCTCATAGCATCCAAATTTTAAGTGTTACTGATATAAATAATATTTTTGTGAAACCGTCTTGAAGCTTTCTGCATCCTTGTTCCAATATTCAACGATATCTTCCACTTTGAGACGCTTTCCGAAAGCTATTCTTACATAATCCGTACCACATACTATGTCCAGCATCCTGGTTTTCTTCATCGGATACGGGTTATGATCCGGATAAAGCTCATGAACTGCCTGAAGGACATAGAATTGCGTGAGCGTGATGGTGGCACGCGCGTAGTCTGTAAAAAAGAACTCCACGCCGTGTACCAGCTGGCCGGCAAGGCTGCCGGAGAGGGGTTTATAGTGTATTGTGCGGAACGCAGTTCCGGGAATGTTGTAGCTATCCAGCTTTGCTTTGAGAGCATCGGCATCTATCCAGGGAGCGGCAAAGGTCTGGAACGGGATGGTATAACCGACGCCTATGTTCAGGTGGCCGAACTCCCCTCCTATGCCGCATGCGGGATAGCATATTGCGGAGTGGATGGAAGGGATGTTGGGTGAAGGAAGCACCCAAGGGAGGCCCGTTTCCTCATACAGCATATCCCTGTGCCAGCCGCGCATGGGGACTACGTTGAGCTTGCACTTGAGGTGCGGTTCCTTGCCGGTCTGGCCGCAGTTTAGGCCTTCCTCATTTATGAGGCCGGCAAGCTCGCCAACGGTGAGGCCGTAGACGAAGGGGATGGTGAACTCGCTCACAAAGGAGTGGAATTCAGGTTCAACAAGGGGACCTTCAACCTTGAGGCCGCCAAGCGGGTTGGGGCGGTCAAGGACCAGCACCTCTATGCCGGCCTTGGCGCAGGCGCGCATCACAAGACCAAGCGTGGAAATGAATGTGTAGCAGCGGGTTCCAACGTCCTGGATGTCATATACCATGACGTCTATGCCCTTTAGCATCTCCTGCGTGGGCTCACGGGTGGCGCCGTAAAGGGAATACACTGGGAGGCCGGTTGCAGGGTCCGTGCCGCCTTCAACTTTATCGCCGGCGTAGGCGTCGCCGCGGACGCCATGTTCAGGGCCGAAGAGGGCCACCAGGTTCACCTGAGGGGCCTTGTACAGGATGTCTATGGTGGAACGGAGGTTCCTGTCCACGCCGCTGGGGTTGGTTACAAGGCCAACCCTTTTGCCTACGAGCTCCTCGAAGCCATAGCTCTCGAGGACCTCGATGCCGGTCATGACGGGTTCGCGGACGGGCTTGGCGGGTTTGGCTGCGGACTGGGCGTTTGCGCAGGCCGCAACGGCAAGCGATGCCAATATGATGATGAGTCGTTTCATACCAGTGCGAATATTCTTTGCAGGCTCTCCGGCTCTCCGGAGAAGTAAAGGTCTACGGAAAACGGGCCCACACCGGTCTCTATGCCTCTTTCTTCCAGCACGCGGAGCGTCTGGCGGGCAACTGCCGGGGCGGGGTCTATGACCTGCACGCCGGGGCCGGCTATGCGCTCGATGACGGGGCGGAGGAAGGGATAGTGGGTGCAGCCGAGGACTATGATATCGGCCCCTTCCTTGAGCAGGGGCTTGAGGGATTTGCGGACTACGGATTCCGCCTCAGGGCCGTCCAGGATGCCGTTTTCCACCAGCTCCACGAAGCCTTTGCCTACGTGCTCAACTATCCGGACATCGTCCTCATAGAGGCCGCGGGTGGTGAGGTACTTGGAGCCTTTGAGGGTGCCGGCGGTGGCAAGGACGCCTATGACGCCGGTCTTGGTGCCCAGGGCTGCAGGCTTTACGGCCGGTTCCATGCCTATGAACGGGGTATCCGGGTACTCTGCCCGAAGGGTGGAGATGGCGGCCGCGGTGGCGGTGTTGCAGGCGACCACGATTATATCGGCCCCCATTCCAAGAAGGATGTCCGTGATGGCGCGGGCGCGGTCCTGGATATACTCCGCGGTCTTTTCACCGTATGGGCAGTGAGCGTTGTCACTGAAATAGACGTAGCGCTCCTGGGGAAGCAGTTTCACCAGTTCCCTGTATACGGAGAGGCCTCCGCTGCCGGAATCGAATATGCCTATCGTTGCCATTATGCCGTTTCTCCCCAGGTTTCGTCTACTGCTCCGCGGATGTCGCGGGCGTCGGTTTCAAGTATTCCGCGGTACGGCCGGCCGGGCTCCGCGGCGCTTACGTCATAGTCCGGATGGGCATCGGCATGGAGGTGTATTTCCTCCGGAGGGGCCATGTCCAACCAGGTCACCAGCGAGGGCGTGCCGGAGATATTCCTGTCCTCATGGGAAGGAGGCGTCTGTACCTTTTTCATGGCCTGGACGGTCTCCGTGCGTATTTTTACAGCGTTTTCCTTCAGAGGACCGTCACCGCCGGCGCTGAGCACTCCCACTATATAATCTTCCAGGCCGATTATATTCACCGCCTGCACTTTGCCGCCGCATACCACGAAGCGGAGGGCGCCTGCGTAGCGGAGTTCATCGGCACCATATATAATGAAGGAAGGCTCTGCGAAGAGGGTGGAGATGGTGGGAGCTTCGAAGAGGAGGCAGTCGTAGAGGACGCCGTTGTAGTCGATTTTACCCTCACGGTACGATACTTTCTGGGGGCCGGCGCCGTCCGAGATTATCTCGAAGGTGATTTCCTTGCCGGAGGCAATGCCCACCTCTACCTTTGGCTGGGTACGGACCAGGCGCCAGAGGAGGCGCTTTTCATCGGCCTCCGGGAGGGAGACCTCGTCGAAGATTTCCGCAAGGGTTTTTGCGTCCAGGCGGTCAAAGTCCTCTTCCCTGGGGACAACCACGAAGCCGGCCATATCTGCCGCGCCGGGGCTTATGGCGAAGGTGCCGTCCGCGAAATGATGGGAACGGGAGGCGCCCCTAAGCGTAACGAATGCCCTGTACTCCCCTTCCGAGCACCATGCAAAGGCGTTGAAACGGGGTTCCGTCTCTTCTGCGAAGAGGTTCATGCAGTCCAGGAGGCGGTAGAACATCTTGGCCATTGACTTGGAAGTCTGGGCGCGCAGCATGAATATGCCGCGGCCGAACTTCATGTAATGGTAGAGCTCCGCGTCACGGACGCTGTCCAGGAATTCCACTTCCTGGGCTTGTTTGGGATCCCTCAGGATGCGCTCCGCGGCCCTTTCCAGGGGCATGTAGCCCTTGGGGCATGCCTGGAAATGGGCATGGCCGGGAACCGACGTGCCGCTGTTGGGGCTGTTGTAGAACACTATGTAGTTCTCCAGAGCCTTGGCAAGGTCCAGCATGTCCGGAAAACGATGCCATATGGTCTGGGGAGTGTGGATGTCTCTTGTGATTACCAGATGGTTCGGGAAAATTGGCGCGCGGTTCACAAGTATGTTGTACTTGCGGCCTTTGCGGCCCTCGAAGGGCAGCGTGTGCTGCTTTTTCATGTAGTTTTCCTCACACAGCGGGCAGCCGTGGTCGAAGATTGGAAGGCGGCCGGGATTGGACTGAAGCGTGACCAGAAGGCCCCCCAGGGGCAGCTGGCGCGTACGGGCCGTCTTGAGCGCCCTGTACTTTGCGGCCACCTCCGGCCACACCGACAGCTGGTCATGCACAAATTTGTCTATATCCGTCGCCATATTAGTTACAAATATAGCAAATTCTGGGCACTTCCCCAACGCCCCGCAGCGCATTTTTGACTATTATCTTTCCTCCCAACTGCGGTTGATGTCCCATTATTTGGACCATCAGCTGCATTTTGGGCCTTTTTTGCGGTTGATGTCCCATTATTTGGACCATCAGCCGCACTTACACAAAAAAGCGCCAGCATTACTGCCGGCGCCTTGCTGCTCCCAATTATTGATAATTAAAATAGTAATAGTATATTTGCAAAAAGGTATTGTTCTGTCATCAAATTCAAAGACCTATGAAACGCTTCCTAATAATTGCATCTGTTTTTCTTTCGATAGGGGCACTTGCCAAAGAGCCGAGGAAGTATATCACGGAAACAGATAAGTATATCGTATGGCAACCCGGTGTCAAACTCACTTTTGATATGTTTATGAAAAATGAGCCGACAGACAAGGACTTGAAATCGATGAAAGATGACAATAGGAAATCAATGCCTTACTTGGGGTTTTACCGAGTTCTCGATGTCCCAAAGCACTTCAGTAAAAAGAAGAGCAATATGGAGAAAGCGTATTTTTGTGCCACCTTCAGTAAGCATCAGTCCTACATGGCAGAAAGAGATTCGTTCGATTTACAGATTGCGCAAGCCCATTGGGATATAATTGAACTTGCAACACGTACAAGCAGAATAACTCTTGACCATTTCCAGAAGCAAGCCGATTCCTTGGCGAATGGTCCTGTAAGTGGAGTTAAGTCCATTTGGTTTGAAACAGCTTATCAGGAAGGCAACGATTTGTATAACGAATTGTTATATGGCTTATTCAAAGAAGTCATCCTCCCTCGAGACAAAGAAATGTACATAAAGTATAGAGGGTTGTTAGATGAACTCCTGTTATCGACCGCTGACTACGCAACCACACCTGAAGAGGCGGAAAGATTACTCTTAAAGAAGCCGATAGACAAGAATCTGAAACAGGCAAAGAATGTAATCGGAGATTTACGGAAGAAGGATTAAAACGGACGATATTGAACCTCTCTCCAAGAATGAGCTCCTATTTACATACGGCTTAAAATCAAGCAGTTACGGGGATAAAGAAAGCGGACAAACTGATTTTTCAACCAACTTGTCCGCTTTGGCTCCCCAGCTAGGACTTGAACCTAGGACCCCCTGATTAACAGTCAGGTGCTCTAACCAACTGAGCTACTGAGGAATATGTACTGCTCTGAAAGCAGCCCCGTTTTTCATTGGGATTGCAAAGGTACAACCTTTTTTTGAATCTCCAAACTTTTTCAAAGAATTTTTCATTATATTTGCATAACTGTACCAACGCGTTTGTATTATGGATATAGACCTCCTTGCCAAAATGGTCCGCGAGATAATGATGGACCACGACAGCGTAACTCTCCCCGGGCTGGGAAGTTTCGCCGCGGAAGTGGTTCCAGCCACGTTTTCGGACAAGGGATATACCATAAATCCCCCCTACAGGCGCCTGTATTTTATCCCCCATCAGGGATCGGATACCCTTCTGGCAGATCTGTATTCATCGTCCAACAACATCTCCACGGCGGATGCCACCCGTATCCTGGTAGAGTACCTCACTGAAATGAGGGAAGTGCTCATTGCCAAGAAGCTAATCGTGTTCCCTGGACTGGGCCGCCTCCGTGCCACCCGGGAAAACCACTTCTTCTTCATTGCCGATGAAGACCTGGACATCTACCCCTCCGGATTCGGCCTTGAGCCCATCTCCCTAAAAACCCATGAGGAAACCCCGGAAGAGGTGGAGCAGGCCGTCTCCAGCCTGGCCCAGATGCTGGAACCGGAGCCAGTGGCGGAACCGGTCATTGAACCTGAGCCGGTGATTGAGCCTGTTCCGGAGTCTGAACCGGAGCCTGTGGCAGAACCGGAGCCCGTAGTGGAGGAGATTCCCGATCAGGTCGGGAATGACGTAGAGGAGGTCGGGAATGACGAAAAGGAAGAACCGGAACCCGAACCCGTTGAAGAGCCGTCACCTGTTGTAGAAGAGCCTATAAAGGAGGAAGAGGAGCCGGTAAAGGTGGAAGAAAAGCCTGAGCCCGTGGTTGAAGAGCCGGTAAAGGTGAAGGAAGAGCAGCCGGTACAGAAAAAGGAACGTCGTATTCCCGTGTGGGCCACAATACTTATTTGGATTGCCGTGGTGGCGGTTGTGGCGCTCATTGCGCTAGCCGTGATTGGCCGCGTGGCGCCGGAGTGGCTGGATTATTACCTGTATTCGCCCGAGGAGTTGGAGATTCTGCGCAGCCTATGATACCTGTAGTCCGGGAAGGATACAAATTCCGTAGCGACATATGCCTGCCTTGTTACCAGACAGACCGTAACGGCCTCCTGAGGGTGACCGGTTTCATGGACCTTGCCCAGGAGATTGCATACTGGGCTGCGGAGGAACTGGGCTTCGGCTATACTTCACTTCACGTGCATCATACCGCCTGGGTGCTTTCCAGGATGCATCTGCGCTTTGAAAACCCCGCCGCCTGGCGTGACAACGTAAAGCTTTACACCTGGCACAAGGGCGCCGAAAGCCTGTTCTACCTCCGTGACTTCGACCTTCAGGACACCGCCGGCAACCACCTTGTACGCGGCACCAGTTCCTGGGTGGTGATGAATGAGGAAACCCGCCGTCTGGTACGCCCGGAAGACCTTGCCGGCCGCCTGAGCATGGAAGGCCCTGTGGACGATGCCATCGCAGAACCCGCCCCAAAAGTGGTCTTCCCCGGCGAGGGAGAGCCTGCTGGAGAACACATCGTCAGTTACTCCGACATTGATATTATCGGCCATACCAACAACGTTAGATATATGGTATGGGCACTGGACCACATTCCGGCGGAAGACGCCATGAAGCCGGTAAGTGACGTCTGGATAAATTTCAACAAAGAAACCACACTGGGAGACAGGATAGAACTCCGGCGCGTATTCAAGGACGATTCCTGGTACGTAGAGGGCATCTCCTCCGGCAAGTCCTGTTTCGTGGCAAAGATAGATTTCCGCTGATGTTCGACCTATTTTACCCGGCAACCCCTGCACCCCTTTATCCAAAGCCGTCTGCAGACAATCCCGGCCGCCCCGCCGTGCCGGCTGGGGAAATGCTGCCCCTCATAGAGCCTGACGGCATAGTCTACGGCCAGGCGCCCCGCGCATGGTGCCACAGCGGCACCAGCGCCCTCCATCCGGTGGTTCACCTCCAGATCATGGACAGGGATGGCAAC
>JAEEGL013165888.1_pt1 | contig 10125 bp, 7 predicted proteins | sample 9134231 | NCBI WGS metagenome assembly JAEEGL01 (sample SAMN16246548, study PRJNA631951) | gut metagenome | biome: gut microbiome; feature: rumen; material: fiber-attached | host: Bos | place: Iran: Karaj | collected 2018-10
GAGCTGTTCAAGCCCTTCGTTATGAAGGAACTTGTAGGCCGCGGAATATCACAGAATATCAAGAACGCCAAGAAACTCGTAGACAGACTCGATACTCAGGTATGGGATGTCCTCGAGGACGTTATACATGAGCATCCCGTTATGCTCAACCGTGCACCTACACTGCACAGACTCGGTATCCAGGCATTTGAGCCCATCCTTGTAGAAGGTAAAGCCATCAAGCTTCATCCTCTCGTATGTACCGCGTTCAATGCCGACTTCGACGGTGACCAGATGGCTGTGCATCTTCCTCTTTCGGTTGAGGCACAGGCAGAGTGCAGATTCCTGCTCCTGTCACCCAACAACCTGCTTAAGCCTTCGGACGGTGGTCCCGTGGCTGTTCCTTCGCAGGATATGGTACTCGGCATCTACTACCTGACTCAGGAGAGAGAGGGCGCTACAGGCGAAGGCAAGTGCTTCCATAACTTAAACGAAGCCATACTTGCTTATGAGAACAAGTTCATAACCCTGCACTCCAGGATCAGGGTTAAGGTATACGGAACCGATGAGAACGGCAATCAGGAGTATGCGATCGTAGAGTCCACTCTGGGCAGATTCCTCTTCAACGAGGCTCTTCCTCAGGATCTCGGATTCGTAGACCGTTCCGTTCCGGAGAACAAATACAAGCTCGAAGTTGACTTCCACGTAGGTAAGAAGCAGCTTAAGCAGATACTTGAGAAGGTCATCAATACTCACGGTGCAGTAAGGACCGCAGAGGTACTCGACCTGATCAAGGATACGGGATATCACTATTCCACCATCGCAGCCATGACCGTTTCCATATCTGATATGACGGTTCCCGCTGAGAAGGAGCAGATGCTCGAGGAAGCACAGGAGATCGTTAACCAGATCGATCTTAACTACCGCAGAGGTCTGTGTACCGAGGAAGAGAGATATCGTGGCGTGGTACAGACATGGTTCGACGTCGACAAGAGTCTGACTGAGAAACTGCTGGCCGGCCTTGACAAGTATAACAATATCCATATGATGGCCGATTCAGGTGCCCGTGGTTCCGATCAGCAGATCAAGCAGCTTGCAGGTATGCGTGGACTGATGGCTGATACTACCGGTCGTACGATCGAGCTGCCCATCAAGTCGAACTTCCGTGAAGGTCTGGACGTACTCGAGTACTTCATGTCCGCACACGGTGCACGTAAGGGTCTGTCCGATACGGCGCTGCGTACAGCCGACTCCGGTTATCTGACCCGTCGTATGGTCGATGTATCACAGCATCTGATCATCCGTGAGGTAGACTGCTGTGAAGGCAGAGAGGATATCCCCGGACTTGTTGTAAGCGAGTTTACTGACGGCAAGGCCGTAGTCGAGTCATTCAAGGATCGTATCGTCGGCAGATATACCTGCGAGGATGTATACGACAAGGATGGCGAAGTCATAGTTAAGAAGAATCACATGATCACACCCAGCCGTGCAGCCAGACTGCTCGAGACAGGTGTGGATGCGGATAAGAATCCCATCGAATCCGTTAAGATCAGGACCATACTTACATGCCGTTGCAAGAACGGTATCTGTGCGAAGTGCTACGGTGCCAACATGGCTACCGGCGAGCTTGTACAGGTCGGTGAGGCTGTAGGTATCATCGCAGCACAGTCCATCGGTGAGCCCGGTACACAGCTTACGATGAGAACCTTCCATGCCGGCGGTGTTGCCGGTGAGGATATCACCCAGGGTCTTCCCCGTGTCGAGGAGCTTTTCGAGGCACGTAAGCCCAAGGGTCTCGCTATCATCGCCGAGTTCGGCGGCAAGGTCGAGATCAGGGATACCAAGAAGAAGCGTGAGATCGTCATCACCGATGATAAGGAAGGTCAGTCCAAGGCTTATCTGATCCCTTACGGATCCAGGATCAAGGTTATGGATGGTGATACCGTGGAAGCAGGTGACGAACTTACAGAGGGTAGCGTTAATCCTCATGACCTGCTCAAGATCAAGGGTATCGAATCCGTACAGAACTACATGCTCCGTGAGGTTCAGAAAGTTTACCGTCTGCAGGGTGTTGATATCGCAGATAAGCATATCGAAGTCATCGTACGTCAGATGATGAAGAAGATACGTATCGAGGAGTCCGGTGATTCAGAGTATCTGCCCGGTACACTCGTAGACGTACTCGATTATGAGGATATGAACGCTCAGCTTGAGGCTGAAGGCAAGACTCCCGCAGAAGGTGTACAGATCATGCTCGGTATCACCAAGGCTGCACTTGCTACCAACTCATTCCTGTCAGCAGCATCGTTCCAGGAAACCACCAAGGTTCTGACCGAAGCTGCCATCAAGGGTAAGGTCGATCCTCTTATCGGTCTTAAAGAGAATGTCATCATAGGTAAGCTGATCCCTGCAGGTACAGGTATGAAGAGATACCGCAACGTATCCTTAAGTACCGATATCAAGAGGGAGATAGAGACTGAGGACTCTGACGAAGAACTTCAGGATGAAACCGAGGTAACTGAGGCAGTTATCGAAGAAGCGGAAACCGAGACTGAAACAGTTGAGGAAGAATAAGATCCGATGTGTTTACAGCCCGTACACGTATATCGTGTACGGGCTTTTCTCATGTGTGTAGACACCTATGAGATCAAGGCCCAGTTCATCGGAGTTGGAGAATTCTATACGTGAGAATATATACTTACAGTCCAGAGACTTGAGTTCATCCATATCCACCATAAGGCGGTTATCGTTCAGTTCCATTATTCTTAAAGGGGCATAAGTGTTTTCGTCAGAACCGGAGTAGAGACATACTCTGGCGCCCCATCCGTCATAATACTCTTTGAGCGAAGGTGAACCTGCAAGGGCAGGTGCGATCACCCTTCCCCATTTCTCCTTATATTCCTGTGCATACATTCCGAGATATCCGTCCACGGTTGCTATTCCGTTATAGTTGAGCACGGCAGGGTGCAGTCCGTAGGCTGCCGACCATTCACCGGCATATCCCATGTCGTCTGTGATCTCATCAAAGAGATCCGCGGAATAGAATTCATTATAATTCACTGTACTGGTATCTCTGTGCCTGATGATCTTATAGGCATGATTGTAGCAGGTGTAGTAGAAGTCGTTATAGACCTGCGGAACGAACATGACCGCTATCAGGGCAGCGCCGGCCAGGATATCGGCCAGGATACGGATACGGTCTGCTGATCTTCCCTTACAGTCATACATACGCATACATACGAGCAGCATCTCCGCATACCACAGGAAGGTGTTAAAGTATGCGGTGCGCGCAAATTCAAATCCCGTGAGCGGAGGGACAATGGCTTCGAGCACATGTCTGTAGGGCGGCCACAGATACAGTCCGAAGTTGAGTACATTGAATATGATGATGAGCATCACGAGGTTGACGGGGTCGCTTAAGATCCTGCGTGCCCGGTGAGCCCGGATGTGGGAGATGTTGATGGCTGTGAGACCGATGAGCACGGTTCCCAGGATGATATATGTATGTGAATCTTCGCTGTGGAATGAGGCGTTTACGAACTCCTGACATGCAGCCTGAAGTGCCTGTATAAAAGTCGCATTTCCGTGATCCATGGTCGTACGTATCGTAACGGTGTCTGACAGGAGCATGGCACTGAACAGCCTGTATTCAAAAGCTATATATCCTGCTGACAATACAATGACCGACAGGAATATCCCGCGCGGAAATCTGCGGTCCCTGATCCACAGGATGATCACAGCTGCGCACATATAGCACAGTATGAAGAATCCGTGATACGAGAAGTACGAAAGGAAAGGGTAGGCGAATACCGCCAGATAAATGAGAGGACGTCTGCGTGTCCCGCTCCAGGTGCCGTCATACACTCTGCGAAGCAGATAGATGATCAGAGGTACGGAAGTGAATGCTATCCCGTATGTCGGGAAGACGGGGATCAGGCCGTAAGCCGCCCCTGTGATCACGATAAGAGGCTTGTACTCTTCATACCTGTCACTGTACACATCTCGGGCCAGCAGTATGAAAGAGAACATGCCGATGGCGATCTTGAGTGCATATCCGGCCAGGTATGCCCATACTCCTGGCAGGATTATATAGAGCAGGTTATACAGCAGAAACTCGGATCCGAACAGATCCCTGGATACTCCGTGAAGTATCGGAGCTGCAGCCGAATGGGCAAACCACAGGCCGCCTTTTTTGAGCATCTCGTAGTGCGCCATGAACAGATCCAGATTGTCGTGGATCTGGAAGTAGCTCTCTCCCCTGAAGATCAGGAATACGAGGGCCTGAAGCGTAAGCAGAGCTGCTGTCAGATATTTATACCAGTTCTTCTTGAGGTTATCGGACATATCCGTCAGGCTTCGGAGTCGTAGTCGGTTCCGACAGTGAATCTGCGTACCCATTTGCCGTCTTTTTTCTCAAAAAGATCACGGTTCACGAACCTGTCAACGACCTCCCAGAATTCCTCTTCGGTGATGGACAGATACCTGCAGGCCATATCGATATACTTCTGACCGCAGAGACCGTCGTATTCGTTGACGTACCAGAGACCGTCCTCGCGGGAGAACCTGCCCTCGCGGATATCGTAGCAGATCTCGTCGGTAGCGTAGCCGAAACCGAACTTCAGATACTTGATCATCTGATTCGGGATCTGCATGTCGCAGTCGAGAGCCGTGTATCTTCTGTAACGGCCGAGATCATGCAGATCATCCTGTCGTCCTATCAGCCCTCTGGCTACGGCGAAGTCGGCATTGGTGACCTGAGACCACTCCCTGGTGTAGTATTGGAGGAATATCGCACGGGTACCCTGTGCCTTCATCTCCTCTACGGAAGGTATCTTATAGAAAAAGAGATCCTTCTCGGTGATGTTCTCGGACAGGTCGATGAAGTCTTCGACCTTCTGCTGGCTCAGTGTATCGAGCTGAGTTACGCTGAAAGCGTTGCCGGTCGGCTCCTGGTTTTTGGCGGCACCGAGTGTGAGTGCGGCATTTTCTCCCTGTATGATCAGGGGGATATTGAATCTGACCGACATGATATATGTGGATGCCCACAGACAATACTCGGAAGCGGCTATGATGTTGCCCCTTTCGAAGAACGACTTGCGTGCGAGCTTCTTGGCTACTATCGGATTGGGACGTATGGTGATGATATCGAAACCCTGATTGCTCAGATTATCGAGATTGTGGCGGCCTATCTCCGTGATCTCATCGGGGGCACAGTTGATCAGCAGGGGATTTAACCCCAGTCTGTCTCTGGCATATATGGCCTGGAATGTGGAATCCTTGCCGCCGGATACACCGATCACACAGTCATATATGTTGCCGCGCTTTACGGCTTCGGCTCTGGCTTCATCGGCAATCGCCCGTAGTTCGGCTTCTCTGGCTGCCCAGTCTATGGTTGATTTGGACTCTTCATACCTGCATGCGAAACAGATCTGTTCATCGTCGAATACGACGTTCGGCCTGGTATCGGGCTGCAGGCATCTCTTACAATAACGCATTTTCATGGCTGTATCCTCACTTATATACTCACAAACATTAACATTATAGATTAATTGAATGTCGCGTACAAGTCTTACACATCGACAAACAAGGGCGCACCGCGATATACTGTATAGTATGAGTGTACGAGTATATATCTGCCATACTTATTACCATGCCTATGTAGCAGCAGTCAAAGAACTGGTGCTCGGGGGCTCTCATTACGGGGAAGCCGATATCATCCTGAGTACACTGTCGAATGACTTCGGCAGCCTGAGTGACAGACTGACTGCATCAGGGGTGTTCGGTAAGGTCTTCATGTATGATGAGCAGGATGAGTCGGCATCAGCGGAGGTCATGTCTCATCATTGCGACCGTGGCAATATAGTATCGAACATGATACAGAGGGTGATCTACACCAGGCTTCTGGGCAGGCTCCAGGAGGACTATATTCCCACGGATCTGACACAGTATAAGGATATATATGTATTCTGCGATTCCGACCCGATAGGGTATTACCTGAATGTTCACAAAATACCGTATCATGCACTCGAGGACGGACTAAACTCAGGGCTCCTCGATGACCAGGCATATCTCGCCAATAAAAGGGCGTTCGGACTAAAACGCTTACTGTCCGCGATGGGACTCATATTCATAGAGAGCGGCTACGGCCGGTATTGTATAGATTACGAAGTGAATGACAGATCGGCCAATCACTCTGTGCCGCCCAATGTGATCGAAGTCCCCAGAAAGGAACTGACGGCCCGGCTCACGGATGCCGATCATGATAAGCTGGTCAGTATGTTCCTCGAAGATGTTGACGAACTGTACCGTAAACTGGCCGATGACGGAACAGGCAGACCGTTTGCGATGATACTGACTGAGCCGCTGTGTGCGCTCGATGTGCGCAGGAAACTCTTCGGGGATGTCATAGATATGTACCGTGATGACTACCGTGTAATAGTCAAACCTCATCCGAGGGATGTACTGGACTATGAAACGGAGTTTCCCGACTGCGTGGTCATCCGCGGGCGGTTCCCCATGGAAGTCATCAATGATATGCGTGTACTCAAAGTGGATAAGCTTGTGAGTGTGATCACTCAGATAGATAATGTGACCTTTGCCCGTGAGAAAGAATATCTGGGGCTTGATTTTCTGGACAAATACGAAGCGCCGGAAATTCACCGGCGCTTGGATTCGTTGGTTTGATGATCTGTCATCTGACTGAAGCTATCAGTACATCGAAGGTATCATACCCCCAAGATTGCTCTCTGCGATGTCGCTTTCGACTATAAGAATCTGATTGCGAATGCTTCTGATACTTCTGGGATTATAATCTCCTGCATCGATCCTGCTGTAAGCTAAGAGCTCGTCGAGTCTGCTCTGTAACTGATGGAGTCTGATGGCATATGCTGCTGCAAGTACTATGGCGGATATAAGAATGATCATCAGGCTGGTTGCAAGGAAAACGGTACTCCTGGACTGGAGAACTGTAGGGATACTGCCTGAAAGAGCTGTGGGCTCATCTTCCATGATCACAAGCGTATATCCTGCTTCTTTCAATAGTGACATATCAGAACCTCCTGGGAAAAGATTTGGCTTATTTTTTCTTCTGATTTATCCTCGTTCACTTATAAAGACGAACTAAAAAGGCCGAAGGGTTCACTTTTTGCAAAAAAATGTGCACGAATTACCAAATAAAGTGATTTTGTTGTATAATCGAGCGTAGATAAGTATCTGATAATAGTGTAAAACTATAATAAACATATCATATCAGAAAGGTCAACCTACCCATGAACAAAAATGATAATCTGCCCAAGGACAGCCTGTCAGCGTACAGAGCCATAAAGGCAATGGAGCTGACTCTGGTATTTGTTGTGGAGATCGTGTATCTGTGCATTCTCCTTTTCTCCAAGACACTCAGGACAGCGGTGTTCACAAACAAACTGCTGTTTACGCTGTGTCTGCTCATGTGGATAGCTCTCATCATCTCGTTCGTCTGCATGTTGATCGATTTCAATCTGCTCAAGAATGCGGCATCCGAGAGTTCCGAACTGTCACATACGGCATATGTGGATGCTCTTACCGGTCTGCCTAACAGACTGAGTGTCGATCTGATGATCAGCATGCACAACACCGAAGCCACCATGCATAAGGTGGGATGCGCCGTACTGCGCCTCTCCAATCTGGTCGCCATCAACGAGAAGTTCAATCGTGCCGTCGGCGATTCACTGATCCAGGATTTCTGTATATTATTAAAGGATGTCGGAACTTCGTACGGATTTGTCGGACGTAACGGCGGTAATGAATTCCTCGCGGTATTCGAAGAGTGTGATGATGAACTGGTGGTCCAGTTCATAGCCGATCTCTATGTGGCTATCAATCTCTACAATATGTCTCATAAGGAGACGCCGATAGAGATCGAATATGCATATGCGCTTAATGATGCGGAGCAGGTATCCAGGCTGGCAGATCTGCTCACAGTGGCTTATCGTAACCTGGAGGATGAACCTTTAACATGAGCAAAGACCTCGACCACAAGTATATAGCGGGTCTGGTCCTCAAACTACAGCGTGGCGATTCGGAAGCATTCACCCAGATCTACGGTCTTACTTATAATAAGGTTTATAATTACGCAAGACATTATCTGAGAGATGAGTTTCTGGCACAGGATGCGGTGCAGGAGATCTTTATACTCGCGTATAAGAATATCACCCGCCTGAATGATCCCACGCTTTTCGTTGCGTGGCTCAATCAGATATCATTTCATGTGTGCCATGATATCAGCCGTAAGAACACCAAGGACTACGGTGCCATTACGGATCCGGAACTTCTGGAGATCATCCATGACGAAAATGATGATATCAATCCGTCCCAGCGCTCCGAGAGAAACGAGGAGCTTGAGACTCTTCAGGCAGCGATAGACAAGCTTCCTGCCCATGAGAAGCAATGCATCATCTTACGATATTATAATGATATGAAGATCGATGATATAGTCGATATCCTCGGATACAGCAAATCGTCGGTCAAGAGATACCTGATCAGCGGCAAGGAACACCTGGCTGAGGCCTTCGGCCATACAAGTGTACCCGAAACCGGTAAGGGCAAAAAGAAGAAAAAGGAGTCTTAAATGTCTGCTTTTCACAGAACCAAAAGATATACGATGAAAAAGGATGCGGCTTCTTCCACACTTGCAAAGATACTGAGCAGTGTAGAGAAGAATTCCAACACTCCCATAGATAAGATGCTTAAGAAGCGTGTGAACGCCGCTAAAGGATATTCCAGATATCTGACCGCGGTGAAGATCATGCTGGCCTTCACGATATGCGTTCCGCTCATCTTCGTTTTCACGGCTAACGCCAAAGGAGTCGACACCAAAGCGGATATCAGTGTCGGAGATTATTATGTACAGGACGGATATCTCTATATCGATCTGGACGGACCGTTCATAGATTTCACATCCGTATATGCGGTGACCGCATCAGGGTCTACCGTATTCCCGGCTGAGTTCAATTCGGGTACCGGTATGGTATCTTTTCCTTATGACGAGACAGAATGGAATATATATGTCAGCGACCTGAACAGTGAGACAGTGCATATGCTTCTCACACCGCCGACATTCTGAAAAGGACAGGTCAGTGACTTCTCCTGATACAGCTGTGTTATGAACAACAACAGATCACACAATAAATGCATAGTGGCTTTACTTATGTCAGTGTGCTTAAGCTTCACCGGATGCGGATCCGCAGCGTATGTGGATGGCGCATCGTCCTCGTCCGGCAGTGAGGACGGCGGATTGCCTTTTGCACTCGGGTCGGACGGGCAGAAATCCGGCGATGATGCAGGTGCTCAGAGTACACCTGCATCGGGAGAGGCTGCCGCAGAGGCAGAGCCCGTACCCAGCGGTCCCGGCACACGTGACAATACCCCCGTGGTCAGGGTTCCTACCCAGCCGGGCACCGTAGTTTTCGGTAATGACCTGGTGAGTGTGGATGCATCCAATTCTTCCGACGGATATATATCAGTGGAGTATTTCGGATCCAGCCCCAAGGTCAAGATGCAGCTCACCTGTCCGAATACCACCACATATACTTATAACCTGACGATAGGAGGCGGAGTTGAAGTCTTTCCGCTGACGGTCGACAGCGGTACGTATTCCATCGGTATATTTGAGAACGTGGCGGGAACAGAGTACTCGACATGTTTCAGGACTGATTTCGATGTCACCATTACGGACGAATACGGTCCGTATCTGTATCCGAACCAGTATGTCAACTTCACTGCCGATTACGACTGTGTGGCCAAGGCCGAGGAATTGGCATATCCGGCCAACACGGATCTGGATGTTGTCACCTATGTGTACAACTATATGGTGCAGAACGTGACCTATGATACCGAACTGGCGAATACAGTGGAGAGCGGGTATCTGCCGGATCCCGACAGGACATTGCATTCATGCACTGGTATCTGTCTGGACTACGCGTGCCTGACCGCGTCCATGCTCAGGAGCCAGGGCATACCCACTCATCTGGAGGTGGGATACGCCAGCACGGCTTATCATGCATGGATATCGGTATACCTCAAGGAGACCGGATGGGTAAACGGGATAATAGAGTTTAACGGAACGAGCTGGGAACTCATGGATCCTACTTTTGCAGCCAGCGCAAGTGC
>JAEEGL013555812.1_pt1 | contig 10125 bp, 7 predicted proteins | sample 9134231 | NCBI WGS metagenome assembly JAEEGL01 (sample SAMN16246548, study PRJNA631951) | gut metagenome | biome: gut microbiome; feature: rumen; material: fiber-attached | host: Bos | place: Iran: Karaj | collected 2018-10
CAAGCGGATCAAGGTGGGCATGACCGAGAAGGAGCTCTGCGCGGAGCTGATCTACTGCCTGTACAAGAACGGCGCGGAGGGTCTGTCCTTCGCCCCCATCGTCGTGGCCGGCCCCAACTCCTCCATGCCCCACGGCGTGCCCGGCGAGCGGAAGCTCCAGAGCGGTGACTTCATCACCATGGACTTCGGCGTGGTCTATAAGGACTACTGCTCCGACATGACCCGCACCGTGGCCCTGGGCTACGCCACCGACGAGATGAAGAAGGTCTACCATACCGTCCTCGAGGCCCAGCTGGCCGGCATCGCCGTCACCAGGGCCGGAGTCACCGGTCAGGCCATCGACGGCGCGGCCCGCAAGGTCATCACCGACGCCGGCTACGGCCCCTATTTCGGCCACGGCTACGGCCACTGCCTGGGTCTGCTGGTCCACGAGTCCCCCAACTGCAACCCCTCCAACGACAAGCCCATGCCCGCCGGCTGCGTCAGCTCTGCCGAGCCCGGCATCTATCTCCCCGGCAAGTTCGGCGTCCGCATCGAGGACTGCGTCATCATCAAGGAGGACGGCGTCGAGGACCTGGCCCACAGCCCCAAGGAGCTCATCATCATCGAGGCCTAAGCGCCCGACTCCCCGCACGGGATGCCGTCCCCTTTCATCACAACGAAAAGACCGGGAACAGAATACAGGAGGCTGCATATGAAAAAGACAGCGTTGATCGCCGTTATTGTTGTTTTGCTTGCACTGCTCATCGGCTGCGCCGAAACGGGCAGAAGCCGCAGATCAGAGAGGGTAAAGAAGGCGGACAGAGATGACGGCGAAGGCTATTCCGATCCCTCGGGAGGATCTGTGGAAATCGATAACAGAACCACAGAACCTTTTACTCCGGACGAACACGGACAGGAGCAGGATGCTCCCGTCACGCCTGACGATTTTGAAACGAAGGGATATCTCTATGAAAACTCCTTAGGCGGTTCGATCTATTTCCTTGCCGTCAAGAACAATTCCGGCAAAGCCGTGGAGATCGACGTGAACGGTGTTGCAAAAGACGCAGACGGGAAGATGATCGGCGCGGATGACGCGAGCATCACGATCCTCGGCCCGGGAGAAGAATCCGTTTGCTATTTTTACTTCGACGATGTTTCGGGAATCGATACGGTCGATTATACGCTGGAGTACAGCACGTCGACCTGGTATTATCCGGTGCTGAGCAATCTGAAGATCGAAAAAACGCTGAACGATCAGAACGTGACGCTCCTTGTTACGAATAACGGACAGTTCTGCGCAGACTATGTCGAGGCATATGCCCTGTTCCTGGACGAGAATGATCGGGTCGTAAACTATGACAGTGCGTATCTCGCCGATGACAACAGCGAGATCAAGCCGGGCAGGACCATTGCCGCGCAGTTGAACAACTATTACGCATATGACCATGTAGTAGTGTTTCTGACCGGTCGTTCCAATGGAGACACGGCGGACCTTTCTCAATATGTCTCGCCGGACGATTTTGCTGTTGAGGAATATTCCTACGAGAATTCCTTGGGAAACACTCTGTATTTTCTGGCGATTACAAACAATTCCGAGCAAGCTGTCAGCGTCTGGGCAAACGGCATCGCAAAAGACGCGAACGGAAACGCGACCGGCGCGGATGAGCTGGATATCACTATTCTTGGACCCGGCGAGCAATCCATCGGGTACTTCTATTTTGACAGTGTAAGCGAGGTTGCGTCCGTCGAGTACGAGGTGACGTATTCAAAAGAAACGTACTATGATCCCGTGCTCTCCGATCTCGAAATCGAGCAGTCTGTCAGCAACAGGAAGGTCGTCGTCAGCGTGACCAACAACGGGGAGTATGCCGCGGAATTTGTCCAGGCGTATGCCCTCTTCTTCGACAGTAACGGGAAAGTCGTAGGCTACGACTATACCTATATTTCCGACGACGATTACGAAATCAAGCCGGGGAAAACCGTTGTTGATGAGTTGAACAACTACAGCGAGTTTGATTCCGTAAAGCTGTTCTTTACAGGAAGACACTCCTGACGGCAGTCTGCGGGGAAAAAAACCCAGGGGCTGGTCCTGTGTGAAAACACAGGACCAGCCCCTGGGCTGTTTATCGGGACAAACGGGGCGCTGCGATTCCCCGGCCATGCAGCGGAACACGACGCGACGCTATTCGCCGCGGACGAAGCGTTTCATCCTCTGAAGGGCGTCCTCGACGGCGGCGCGGGGGCAGGCCATATTCCAGCGGAAGAAGCCCTCGCCGGTCCTGCCGTAGGCGGTGCCGGGGGTGACGTAGAGGCCGGTCTCGGCCCGCAGGCGCCCGGTCCATTCCTTCACGTCCGGGGTCAGGGAGCTGACCTCCACCCACAGCAGGTAGGTGGCCTCGGCGGGCACCACCCGCATCCCGGGGAGCTCCCGCTCCACGAAGTCCTCGACCAGGCGTCGGTTGGCCCAGACGTAGGCTCTGAGCTCATCCAGCCAGTCCCCGGACTCCAGGAATGCGGCCGCGGCGGCGGAGGCGGCGAAGCAGTTGGGCTCGGCGACCTCGTCGGTGTTCAGCGCCCTCCATACCTTGTGCCGCAGACCGGGGTCGGCGGCGAAGACCGCGGAGGTGTGGATCCCGGCCAGGTTGAAGGCCTTGGTGGGGGCGACGCAGGTGACCGAGATCTCCCGGCAGGTCTTGTCCACCGCGGCGAAGGGGACGTAGCTTTTTCCCGGCTCCGTCAGATCGCAGTGGATCTCGTCGGAGATCACGGTGACGCGGTGCTTTTTGCAGAGCCGGCCGATCCTGGCAAGCTCCTGCCGGGTCCAGATCCTGCCCACGGGGTTGTGGGGGTTGCACAGGAGCATCAGCGTGGTCTGGGGATCCGCCAGCTTTTCCTCCAGATCCCGGAAGTCGATGGAATAGCCCTGCCCGTCGAAGCACAGGGGGCTCTCCAGCACCCGGGCGCCGTTGTTGACGATGGAGTTGAAGAAGATGTTGTACACCGGGGTCTGGATCAGCACGTTCTCGTTGGGGGTGGTGAGCTTCCGCACCAGGGAGGAGATCGTGGCCACCACGCCGGCGGAGAAGAACAGCCAGTCCTTTTCGATTTCCAGACCGTGGCGGTCCCGCCACCAGGTCATATAGGCCTCGTACCAGCGCCCGTCCACGTCGTCGTAGCCGAAGATCCCGTGGTCGAGGCGCTTCTGCAGGGCGGCGCGGACGGCGGGGGCGGTCTCGAAGTCCATATCCGCGATCCACATGGGCAGCTCGTTCTCCCCCACGTCCCACTTGAAGCAGGCCGTCCCCCGCCGGGAGGGAGGGTTGTCGAAGTTGTAGTTGTATTTCCGCATAATCGTACTCCTGTTGCCTGTTGCCGCAATAGGGCGGTAAAACGTAAAACGAAAAACGAAAAACTGCGGTGTCCCTTAGGGACGATTTCAAATCATTTTCAAATCGTTGATTTGAAAATACCACAATTTTCAATTCTCAATTTTCAACTCGCCTCAGCGTCTCCACTCCGGGTGCTCGAAGGTCTCTCCCACGGCGGCGCAGCGGATGAGGGTCCTGCCGGGATCGATGAAGTCCTTCTCCAGGATCAGCTCTCCGATGGCCGGGGCGGTGATGGCGCCGGCGGTGGGGTTGAGGACGCTGTCGATCTTGGAGCTGATCTCGGCCTCCACCGTGGAATACTCGAAGGCCAGGGTGGTGTTGATGAGCTTGCAGTTCACCATCTTCAGGTTCTCCACGTAACACATGCCCTGCAGGCTTTCGACGGTGCAGTTCACCAGGGTCAGATTCTTCGCGTTCCAGCCCAGGTACTCGCCGGAGATGAAGGAGTCGTGGACGGTGACGTTCTCGGTGTTCCAGAAGGCGTCCTTGGTCAGCATCCGGGAATTGCGGATCACGACGTTCTTCGCCCCGTCGAAGGAGTAGTTGCCGTCCAGGATCAGACCGTCGATCTCCAGATTCTCGCTGTTCATGCAGAAGTAGGGGGCGCCGGCGGCCGTGACGTTTTTGAGCTTCACGTTTTTGCAGGACCAGAGGGTCTCCTGGGGGTTGGTGAAGCTGACGTTCTCCAGCAGCACCCGGTGGCAGCGGCGGAAGTTCTTCGGGGCCTGGATGACGCAGTCCCTAACCTCGAGATCGTCGGTGTACCAGACGCCGGCCCTGGCCATCTCAAACCAGGTGCATTCCCGGACCTTGACGTTTTTGCAGTACCACAGGGGGTACTTCCAGCGGAAGAGGTCGCCCTCCAGCTCCAGATCGGCGCACTCCTTCAGGGGGGACTCGCCGGCGTCGAAGACGGAATCGACGATCCGGGCGCCCTTCAAGCCGAACAGGGCCCGCTCGCCGGAAAAATACCCTTGGATAAATTCTTTCATGTCGTTCGCTCCCTTTTTTTATTTGCTTCTTTCATTGTAGCATAAACCGGGAGAAAGAACAACACGCAAAATACAAAAAAACTCAAAGACCCCCGGGGTCACCGGGGGCCTTCGAGAAAAGAAGAGAAGAAATGAAAAGTACAGCGGCGTAAGTCGCTTCTACTTACAGTCACATCTTACCATTCATTTGTAAACAAGGTGTGAATGATCGGAAAACAGAAATTGAAAGATTTGTAAATTGTGGCCGGCGGGGGAGAGCCGCGGCTTTTCGGGTCTTCCCGCGGCGAAGGAGGATCCGGGGATGATTTTGCCCTTGCTTTTTCCCGCGTGGATGTTATAATGGAGCCATGAAGACGAAGAAACGCAACAACTACACCATCAGCCGGAAGAACCCCGTCCTCTGGCTGGCGGTCCTCCTGGCACTGACAGCGGCTGTGGGCTATATCGCCAATGTGACCTGCGGGAAAGGCGCAGGGGTCAGCGGCGCATGGATATGGCTCCGTTGCATCCTCCCCGCTGTCGCCGCCCTGACCCTCTGCTATCAGATGCCCGCCCACGGCAGGACGCGGAGCTACCGCGCCGCCGTGCCCTTCTGGATGCTGGTCGTCAGCTTCGTATACGCGACCTGCACCCTCGGGATCGCCTGGTACTGGAAGGTCCTTCTGATCGTGGGCGAGCTCGGCCTGGCGGCCTGGATGCACATGGTCCTCTCCGGCACCGCCGCCCAGGACTGGGCCGTCATCCTGATCTCCGGCCTGTTCATGGCGCTGATCGTCCGGGTCAACCGCGACCTGATCGTCGGGGGCTTCGATTTCCGGGCCTGGATGGTCTTCCTGCCGGACCTGGTCTTCCTGCTGGCCTTCATCGTCCTGGCCTTCTCCATCAAGCGGGTGGAGGGCGACGCCTATTATCCCACCTGGGGCGACCGCTTTGACGGCCGCCGGATCCGCAGCCTCAGCCCCATCTCCACCGTGGGCACCTATATCATGCCCGAGCGGAATCAGGCCAACGTGTTCTTCCACGACAAGCTCGAGATTACCGAGCTGGAGAAGTACGTCCGGGGCAAGCGCGCCGAGGGCATGGAGCATTTCGGCATGACCGAGGCTCTGCTGGCCGCCTACGTGCGCACCATATCCAGATACCCCGCCGCCAACCGCTTCATCGCCGGTGAGAAGATCTACACCCGCGTGAAGGACATGCAGTTCTGCATGACGGTGAAGAAGGACATGACCCTCGAATCCCCGGACACCGTCATCAAGGTCCATCTCAAGCCCGGCGACGGCGTCACCGACGTGTACGAGAAATACCAGGCCGTCCTCACCGACGTCAAGAAGTCCATGGACCTCGACTCCGGCTTCGACGGCATCGCCGCCCTGTTCAATCACATCCCCGGCGTGCTGCTGAAGTTCGCGGTCTGGTTCTTGAAGTTCCTGGACTACTTCGGACTGCTGCCCCGGATCATCCTGGAGCTCAGCCCCTTCCACGGCTCCATCTTCTTCACCTCCATGGGCTCTCTGGGCATCCAGCCGGTGTTCCACCACCTCTACAACTTCGGCAACCTGCCTATCTTCCTGGCCTTCGGCCGCAAGTACAAGGTCAACGAGACCCAGGACGACGGCACCGTGGTGACGAGGAAGTACATGGACTACACCTTCAACGTGGACGAGCGCATCGTCGACGGCTTCTACTACGCCCAGGTCATCAAGTACTTCCACAAGCTCCTGCTCCACCCCGAGCGTCTGGACGACCCCGAGATGGAGATCAACGAGGACATCCCCTGATACGGCTTCCCCGTACTGTCCTGCGGCGAACCCCGCTGCTGTTTCGCATCCGTGACGAAACGACCCCGGCTCCCAATGCGGAGCCGGGGTCGTGCTTTATTCTCTCGTCACCACGCCGCCGCCGAGAACAACGTCGCCGTCGTAGAGGACGGCTGCCTGGCCGGGGGTGACGGCCCTCTGGGCCTCGTCGAAGAGGACCTCGGCGCGGCCGCTCTCCAGAGGCGTGAGGACGGCGGGCTGCTCCCTGTGGCGGGAGCGGAGCTTCACCGCGCAGCGGACCGGTCCCTCCGGCGTCCTGCCGGAGATCCAGTGGACCTCCCGCAGCAGGGCTCTTGCCGAGAAGAGCTCCTCCTTCGGGCCCAGGGTGACGGTGTTGGCGGCGGGGTCGATGGCGGTGACGTACCAGGGCTCGCCGAAGGCGACGCCCAGGCCCCGGCGCTGTCCCACGGTGTAGTGGATGACGCCCCGGTGCCGTCCCAGCACCTTTCCCGTGCGGTCGATGAAGTCCCCGGGGACCGAGGGCTTCCCGGTGTGCAGCTCGATGATCCGTGCATAGTCCCCGTCGGGGACGAAGCAGATGTCCTGGCTGTCGGGCTTCCGGGCGTTGACGAAGCCCAGACGCTCGGCCAGGGCCCGGACCTCGGCCTTCGACATCTCCCCCAGGGGGAAGCGGGTGTGGGCCAGCTGGTCCTGAGTCATGGCGTAGAGGAAGTAGCTCTGGTCCTTGTCGGGATCCGGGGCTTTTTTCAGCAGCCAGCCCTCCGGGCCCTGCTCGATGCGGGCGTAGTGCCCGGTGACGACGCAGTCGCAGCCCAGCTCCCTGGCCCGCAGATACAGCCGGTCGAACTTCAGATACCGGTTGCACTCCACGCAGGGATTCGGGGTCTCCCCGGCGAGGTAGGCGGCGAAGAAGGGCTCCATGACCTTCTCGCGGAAGGTGTCGGAGAAGTTGAAGACGTAGTGGGGGATCCCCAGCCGCCGGGCGACGGCCCGGGCGTCCTCCACGTCGTCCAGGGAGCAGCAGCTGTGCTCCCGGGAGATCCCGGCGTCGTCGCCGGTGAAGAGCTTCATGGTGCAGCCCACGCAGTCATAGCCCTGCTCCAGGGTCAGGTGGGCCGCCACGGAGGAGTCCACGCCGCCGCTCATGGCGATCAGTGCTTTCTTCATCGGCGGAGCTCACCTCCGGACCGGCCGTCTGCGCAGACGGTACCACAGGGGCGGCTGTTCGCCCCGGAGCTTTGCCATCAGCAGCTGATAGCGGCGGTAGAAGCCGGGGGCGGTCTTCATCTGTCTGCCCTCCCAGTCCAGCCAGTCGCAGGGCTCGATGCGGGTGCGCTCAAAGGCGCCGGCAAAGATCTGCCCCACCTGCAGGGCGTCGGCGTAGGGCAGCACCTGGTAGAAATACTGAGGATCGGTCTTGAGGTTGTTCTGCAGGGTCTTCGAGGAGGAGGCCAGCAGATACCGCCGGAAGCCCAAAAGGTCCGCGGCCACGGAGGTGCCCTCCTTGGTGCGCCGTCCGCCGCAGCGGACCGCGAAGCCCGTCAGCAGCTGGACGAGGACATTCAGGAACATCAGCTTGCCGATGCCGCCCTTGCTGCCCAGGATCAGCAGCAGAACCAGGCTCACAAGACAGAGGGCAGCGGTGCGCAGACTGTGGCGCCGCAGGAAGCAGCCGCCGGCCAGCTGGAGCTGCCAGCAGCAGAGGCCGCCCAGCAGGGTCGACGGAACGATCAGGAACCAGCGCCAGCTCCGGGGCGCCACGGCGTTGTCCAGACAGGCCAGGCACAGGCACAGGCCCGCGGCGGCCGCCAGCAGCCGCAGGATCAGCGCGCTGCCGCTCCGGGCGGCGAAGATCCGGGGCTTCCATTCGCCCTGGGTGCGCTCCGCGGCCAGCTCCCTGGCCCGGAGGAACTCCGCGCTGCGCACGTCGCAGAAGTCGGAGCGCTTGAACAGGGTGCGGAAGACGGAGATCTCGTAGCTCTGCCGCTCCGAGCCCATGTCGATTTGCCGGGTGAGATAGACGCGGCCCTTGCGGGTGCGGTGGATGGTGAGATAGCCGAGGCTGGCCCACTGCACCGCCATCAGCGCCAGATCGCCCCTTCTGCCGGTGAGCAGATAGGGGATCTCGCCGGCGTTCTGCCCCACAGGGGGCATGGCCTGGCGGCGGGGAACGATGAGCTTGCCCCGCAGCAGGAAGAACCAGTAGGCGGCGCCCAGCACCAGCAGCATGAAGAACAGCAGCTTGTCCACCCTGGCGGTCTTGCCCGCCAGGAAGCGGAGATCGAAGAAGCCCTCGGGCAGCTCCATTTCCACGGTCATGGCCTCATGGTCGGCCAGATACTGCCGGGAGCTGAGCTCGGCATAGATGACGCCGTTCTGGATGTGGACGGTCATGTAGTTGTCGATGAGGTCTCCGTAGTAGCCGCTGAGGATGGTGGGATAGGCGTCGAACTCTCCAGGCAGCTGCAGGGTAAAGCGGTAGGACTTGATGGGGCAGACCCAGGCGGGGTGCAGCAGGGTCACGCGGAAGAGCTGGCCCTCCTCCTGCGGGATGACGGTCTCCACCAGCCGGTAGGAGACGTGAAGATCCAGCGTCCCTCTGTGGGCGCCGGTGAGGGTCAGCAGGGTGTACTTTTCATTGGTCGAGATCTTGTACTCCGCGCCGGTAAGGCTGACGTCCTTGGCCTGCCGGGAGATGGGGATGACGAAATCGGAGACGTTCCGCGAGAAGTCCAGCACCGCGGCGATCTCGATAACGCAGGAGCCGTCCTTCGCCACGGTGCATTTCGTTGCCATGTCCACCGCCAGCACGTCGGAGGAGGGGATCTGCGCCGGGGGCGGTTCGGTGGGTTCGGGGACGGTCTCCTCGGGGACGGACTCCCCGGGCACGGACTCCGAGGTCTCTTCGGTCTCGCCCTCATCCGCCGGGTCGGGCTCGGCGAAGACGAGACCCGCCAGCAGCAGCACCGCCAGCAGGACCAGCAGACACCGCCGCAGCCACAGTCGGTTTCGGCCCATTCATTCCCCTCCTTTCGATGATGATTGCCGCAGAGCGGCGGGAAACGGCCGCTCTGCGGGATAGCGTCTTAATATTTTACCATATATCACGTAAAAAAGCAACGAAATTCCTCGCGGAATTTCGCTGCTTCGCCGTTCTTCACGGCCTTGCAGGGCCCTGGGGCGGCCCCGGGGCGGTCACCTGCCCAGGAAGGACCGGACGGCCCGCTCCCAGAATTCTCCGTAGCTCACGCCCTCGTCGGAGCGGTTGAAGTCCACGTGGCGGGTGCGCTCGTTGTCGTACAGGGCGTTGACGTCGTTGTGGGCCTGCCACTCCGTCAGCATGGACTCCAGGGTCCTGCCGTACAGGGCGGGGTCATAGAGGCTGCAGGCGAGGATGCGCTCGCAGATCTCCCGGCGCTCGGCCTCGTCGGTAATCAGCCAGGAGTCCCAGACCCGGATGTCCGGGTCCGGCGCGCCGGAGGCGTCCCGGTCGTCGGGGTAGAAGGCCACGTTGATCTTGCCCTCCTCCGGCGCGCCCTCGGCGCCGAGGTAGAAGTGGAAGTCCTCCTCGGTGAAGACCCGCGGGGCCTGCTGTGCAGAGGAGGTCTCCTCGGGGGAGGGGGGCGCCTCCGTTACCGGCGCGGTGTCCCGGACGGCCGTCTCCTCTGCTGCAGAGGGGGAAGGAGGAGCCGCGGGGGCCTTCTCCGTGGCCTTGCCGCAGCCCCAGAGCAGGCACAGAAGCAGCAGGGCCGGGAGGATGGACAGCAGAAGCTTTCGCATGGGCAGGCCCTCCATTACCGCAGTCCCGCGTCGGGACGCTCGCGCTCGAAGGTGAGCAGCAGGCTTGCGGTAAAGTTGCTCCAGAAGGTGACGGAGTGGAGCCGCCATCCCAGGGCCGCCATGACGTTCATGTTCATGGCGGCGTCTTTTTTGGAGGATTCAACGACCTTGTATTCCAGCATGGGGATCATCCTTTCCGGC
>JAEEGL013846013.1_pt1 | contig 10125 bp, 9 predicted proteins | sample 9134231 | NCBI WGS metagenome assembly JAEEGL01 (sample SAMN16246548, study PRJNA631951) | gut metagenome | biome: gut microbiome; feature: rumen; material: fiber-attached | host: Bos | place: Iran: Karaj | collected 2018-10
GGACATAGTAAAGGCTGCAAAAAACGCCCTGACAAAACTTAAGTGGTAAAATTCATAGAATTCTTTTCTGAGCCAAGGCCCTTTTTGCTGGCTGCACTAGTCTGTGCATTTCTTGCATACTGCGGCACTGGCATCTTAAAGGAGCGCTCACCATACAAGAGCGCAATTCCCCTGCAGGAGGTGCAATTCCTTAGAGGAAAAATATGCACAAATCCCTGCAAAATGTCTTCCGGAAAATTCTACAGCGCAAAACTTGCCCTTGTTTCCTGTAAGCCATCACAAATCACCTGCAAATCAGGCACAGGCATAGAACAAAGCTTTAAATCCAGCGGAAAAATAAGCATCTTAATTCCCTCAAAAACCGTGGAAGCCCTGTACCCGGGAAAGCTCTATTCTCTTGAAGGAAAATCAGTCCTAATAGAGCAGGGAGAAAACATATCCTGCAAAGGCAAATGGAACCCCAAGGCAAATGCCTTTACCGTTCATTCCCTTGAATACATGGAACCAGACAAAAGCCTTTACGGAAAAATAGCCCATTTTAGGGCAAAGTGCAGGCTTGTTTTTAAGAGGATGCTCTTTGGCTGGGGGAATGCAGGCGGACTAATACTTTCTCTGCTCTCAGGCGCCAGGGAATACACGGAAAGCGGTCTTTGCAACGATTTTTCACTTGCGGGACTTTCCCACGTTCTTGCCCTAAGCGGAATGCACCTGTCGTTTTTTTCAGGACTGTCGGGAATCCTTGGCAAGAGGATTTTTGGCAAAAGGGCAAGTTTTTTTGTACGCATGGCAGCAATAATAGCATTTTCCTGGTTTGCAGGACTTTCACCGTCTTTGCTAAGGGCACTCCTTTGTTCATCCTTCATTCTCTTTGCAAACTCCTTCTACTGCAAGAAGCTAAAATCATCGGAAATACTAAGCGCAGTTTTTTTGATTCACATTGTAATCATCCCGGACGACGCAAAATCCGTAGCGTTCATGCTTTCCTATTCAGCACTAGCAGGAATCATGGCAATAACTCCGCTAATAGAAAGATTCTTCACAAGAAAGATTCCGCCCGCCTTAAGCAGCCCCCTTTGCACTTCAATAGGAGCCCAGGCCGCCACAACACCAATAACCGCCGCTTTTTTTGGAACCATAACTCCTATAGGCATCATTTCCAGTGTTGCAGTCTGCCCGTTGATAAGCATTTTTCTTTCATTGGCACTATTTTGCATAGCAATATGCCTTTTAATGCCTTTTCTTTGCCCCCCATTTGGCTGTATACTGAACATGGCGTACGAAGCAATTGTTTTTCTTGTAAGGATATTTGCCCGCGTACCGCCCATTCAACTAAAATAAAGGAAAGAATATGAACTGCCCCGACTATAATTCACCTGCCGAACTCAAAAAGATCCTGGAAGAGCACGGTTTTTCCATGCAGAAGAAATTCGGACAGAATTTTATGCTCAACCCAAACGCAAGGCAAAAAATAGCCTCCCTCCTGCAGCTTTCAAAAGATGAAGAAGTCTGGGAAGTAGGGCCAGGATTGGGCTGCATGACCGCTGAATTCCTAAATTCCGGCGCAAAAGTAAAAGCTTTTGAAATAGACAAGGGCTTCATTCAGCTTTTGCACGGAATTTTCTCTGATGAAGAAAAAAGCGGTAAACTTGCCATAGTTGAAGGCGATGTGCTCAAAAACTGGCTGGGGGAATACAAAAAAGCCCAGTTGCCAATAAAACTTGCAGGAAACCTTCCCTACAACATAGCCGCCACATTCATAGCAGGAACAATAGAAAAATCATGCCCCTTTGACCGCTGCGTCTTTACAGTCCAAAAGGAAGTTGCAGATAGAATTTGCGCAAAGCCTTCAAGCGAGGACTATTCATCATTCAGCGTACTCTGCCAGTTTGCCTACGACGTAAAGCCATCCATAGAGCTTGGACCCGGAAACTTCTGGCCCAAACCTAGGGTAGCCTCAAAAGCCGTCCTACTGGAAAAAAAGGCTTCCCCAGTTGAATGCCTGTCACCGGAACTATTTGTAAAGCTTGTCCACACGCTTTTTTCCAGCCGCAGAAAGACAATCCAGAACAATATAAAGCCCCTGCTTCCAAAAGGACTATCAGCGGCAGATTTCTTTGCAAAGGCAGGCATATCGCCTTCGGAGCGCGCAGAAAACCTAACGGTGGCCCAGTTTGCCGCTCTTACGGACACCCTTGCCAATGCAATGCACAGTTAATGCAAACTGATTGAAGGAGATTTTGAAATTCTGTATAATCCATAAGAGGCGGAAAAAAATGACAGCAGATCAGATAAAAGATAACTTTGATAAGATAAGACTTGACATTGCAAACGCAGAAAAAGCATCTGGCAGGGAAAGCGGCAGCGTAATTCTTTGCGCAGTCAGCAAATTCCACCCGGCACAATCCGTGCTTGCAGCAATGGACGCGGGGCATTTTCTCTTTGGCGAAAACCGTGTTCAGGAGGCATTTTCCAAATTTACAGAAATAAACACAATGCGTCCAGGCAAGGCTCAGCTTCATATAATAGGAAGCCTGCAGCTCAACAAGGTAAAAAAATCCGTAGAAATAGCATCATGCATCCAGTCCGTAGACAGGGAAGACCTCTTAAAAGAAATAGAAAAACACGCATCAAAGCTTAACAAGACAATGGATGTGTTTTTGGAAATCCATACAGGAGAAGATTCTAAGTCTGGCTACAAGGATGAAAGTGAACTTATGTCTTCCTTGCAAAACCTATCGTCTGGTTTATACCCACACATCAGGGCAACAGGCCTAATGACAATGGCTCCTTTTTGCGACGATGAAAAAATTGTAAGGAAGTCATTTTCTTCTTTGCGTGAACTAAGGGAAAAAGTGAACAAAAGCTTTCCAAACCTGCCCATAAAAGAACTAAGCATGGGAATGAGCGGTGACTATAAAATCGCAATAGAGGAGGGTAGCACCATGGTAAGAATTGGAACAGCCCTTTTTGGAGAGCGTGAATACAATAAACCCAACGATGGGAATTAAACAACCGCAATATGGAATTAAAAAGAATTTTATTTTTTGTTTTATCAATAGCAATTTCCGCTAAGCTCGCATTATCTCCAAAAGTCGCCTTTGCCGCCACAACGGACAAATCATCATCCGAAAGTGAAGAAGCAGAGCCTTATTCACCAGATGAATTTCCTGAATGGTCAAAGAAAATACGCCGCGCAGAAATAATAACGCTTGGTTCCGTTCCCTTTACCACACTTGGAGTTATCCTAACCTACGGAACCTATCAATACATAAAAGGCGAAAGCGTTTCTTTTCCAAACCCCTTCGACAGTTCAAAAAACTATAATGAAAGGCAAATAAAGATGATAATAGGCTACACAGCCGCTGCAAGCTGTGCAATAGGCCTTACGGATTTTTTAATAACATTCATAAAAGAAAAACACACCCAGCGCAAACTTAGGAAGATCCGTGAATCTACGGAGCAGCCAACCGTCACTCCAATAACGCCAGAAGAAGCAGGAGACCTCATGCGGCAGGGAAACCTTAAAGCACAGAAAGAAGATTCGCCTACAGGCACAGCTTCAGATAAAGCTTCAGGAACAAAAGAAGGCTCTTCGGCAGAAAGTCCAAAAGAATCCAAAAGACCAGCACAAGACAAGCCTAAAAGCGGGCAGGGGGAATAATGCCTTTCTTTAGCACGAAAATTCCCGATGAATACGACAAAACCGAACGCTTGGATAAATACATTGCATCCCTTCCAAACGGCATGAACCGCAGCAAGCTAAAAAGCGGAGTCACAAACATTCTTGTAAACGGCAAAAAGCAGAAGGTCTCATACAAGGTAAAGGCCGGGGACCAGATAGACATTGACTGGGAAGAAAACATCCCCGACGACATAGAACCGGAAGACATCCCTCTGGACATAATCTACGAAGACCAGAACGTTTGTGTAGTCAACAAAAAACAGGGAATGGTAACACACCCCGCATGCGGCAACTGGAACGGAACCCTCGTCAACGCGCTTCTATTCCACTGGGGCAGGCAAAAAATCCCCCAGCTAAAGGAAGGAAAAACAAGCGAAATTTTGGAACGCAGAAGACCTGGAATAGTGCACAGGCTGGACAAAGACACATCCGGCATCATAATCACCGCAAAGAACCGTCAAAGCGAAGAATGGCTCCAGTCCCAGTTCCAGAACCACAAAAAAATCGTAAAGGAATACATAGCAATTTGCACAGGCCGCCCTCAGCACCAGCACGGCATCATCAAAACCAACATGATACGCGATCCAAAGAACCGCAAAAGATTCCGCGCCGTGGACTTGCAGACAGAAGGAAAATTTGCAAAGACCTATTACAGTGCAATAGCCTGCTATGGCGAATACACCCTCATGCGTCTCCGCATTGCAACAGGAAGAACCCACCAAATACGTGTGCACATGAAGTACCTAAACTGCCCGGTGCTTGGCGACAAAATCTATTCCAAGCCCGACAAGCTATTTCCAAATGCAAGCCTCATGCTGAATGCCCGTATGCTAAAGATAGAGCTTCCTGGAAACAAAGCCGGAGAACTATCCGTTTTTCGCACAAAAACCCCGGAACGCTTCAAAGACGTAATGAAGGTTCTGCACAAAAAATTCCCAAAGACAATCCTTCCCAAAGACAGGTAGCAAATGGATATTGAATTTCTTCACACGCCAACAGAGGAAGAGCCTTTTGCAGTCATAATAAAACCCCGCGGAACAGCAAGCGCACCTCTTTACGAAGGAGATCCATCTGCATACACGCAAGCAGCCGCCCGCTTTCCGGAACTAAACCGTGTAAAGGGCAAAAAAGAATGTGAGCACGGTTTGCTCCACCGCATAGACACAGACACGGAAGGCCTTTTACTCATAGCCTCATCCCAAGATTTTTATGACTACATGCAAGGCGTTCAGGAAGAGGGGAATTTCATAAAGTCATACAAGGCAATATGCAATCCCCGTGCAAACTTACCAGAAGGATATCCAGAAAAGCCCTATGACGCAAAAAACATAATCGCAAAGGGCTATGCCAACGTACAAGTAAAATCCATGTTCCGCCCCTACGGCATAAAAAACAGGGAAGTAAGGCCTGTAACAAGTGCATCCGGAAAAGCCGCACTAAAAAAAGCATCTCCCGCATGGTACTCAACGGACATTACCCTAAAACAAAAGAAAAACAACACCTTCACCGCCGACTGCATCCTGTCAAAAGGCTACAGGCACCAGGTAAGATGCCACCTTTCATGGCTTGGCTTTCCAATAGAAGGCGACCCCCTTTATTCTGCACAGGAAAACGAACTTCCAGCCCAAGACTTCAAATTCTGGGCAAGCAAAATACAGTTCCCCCTGCAAACTGATTCCGGCATCATCCAAAAAGTTTTTGAATACAAGCCAAAAAACGCCCCGGAGCTTATTTTTTTATAAATTCTTCCTGTCTTCCCAAATTATACACTTTTTTGCTTTTAATTTGTCCATTTTTCCAATATTTATATTTGACAACCTTTTTATATTTCGTTACAAAATCTCCATCATCAAATTTAATTCCAGTCTCAATATATTCACCATTTTTATCGTATACCCTCCATGTTGGTGCATAATCATCTTCATGATAACATTTTTTTGATATTTCGGGATTGTCATCAAAGTATTCCCAAATTAAAGTTCGATTTCCATAGGGTTTATCATTTATATGTGTTCTTTTTATAATTCTTCCCTCGTCATCATACTCCATTTTTCTTATACTTCCATCAGAAGATTCTTCACAGGTACAATTTCCATTTTCATCATAGGAATAATTTGTAATTATATTGTCTGGAGTAGTTTTCTTTACTAATCTTGAATTTTCATCATATTCATATAATGTTTGTCCATTTTTAGAATGAATTTCCTTTATTTTCAATCCATTCTCATTATATACATATAAAATATTATAATCTTCATTATAAAGTTTTCCTGTGCGTTTATGAATTGTTTTTATAAGATTATTGTTTTCATATTCATAAGTTACCAAATAGATTTCTTTTCCATCTACAGAGTCCATTACACTTTTATATTCGATGATTTGATTTTTATCATTATATTTCCAATAATTTTTATTAGTATTTATTCCATCACATGAATAAATTTCATTTCCATTTATGTCATAATTTGTAACATGTGCATCTTGGACAATATGAATTAAATTAATTAATTTTCCTATATAAAAATAGGAAGTTATTATTAATATAAATGCTAATATATATAATATAACTTTTATTACTTTTTTCATTTTATATTTCCTCTCCCATGCCGGTGGTGCATGTAAATATAAGACGATAATGACATTTTTTGAACTTTTTGAACAGCCCCTAGCCGCCCAGATACATATTGCAAGCAGGTACGCAGTAACGTGGATTCTTGCTAAAAAAAGCCGTTCTATATAAGAAAGCGCCACATGCCCGGAACACACACCGCAAGCAAGCGCGTGGCGGTGTGCATTCTTGTTAAAAAAAAGCAGTCTCTTTATGAGACTGCATATGCCCGGAACACACGTTGCTAGCAAGTGCGTTGCAACGTGGACTCTTGTTACAAAAAAAGCGGTTTCAAAAGAAACCGCTACGTGCCCGGAACAAGACTTGAACTTGCACACCCGTGAAGGCTCTAGTACCTGAAACTAGCGTGTCTACCAATTCCACCATCCGGGCAATACTTCAAAACAAAGTAAAATAATTATATTAAAATTAAGCAATAATGTCAACCATTCTATTGACATCTGTAAACAACAAGGGCAAGTATTCCTATAAGGACTATTACGCTAACAATAAAAAGCCAGGCAGGAACATCATCCCCAAGAATCTTTCCTGGTGCAAACGAATGGCTGGACCTACTTTTTACCTTAGACTTACTCTTTTTACTGCGTGCCCCCCGGCTACTTTTTTCTCCACCACCGGAAGTTCCGTTTATGTCATCCTCTGTCATAGCATAGTGGCACACAGGGCATCCAAATTTAAAGTCATGAACGGTTCCCATGTGACCGCAAGAAGGGCAGCGGACGGAAGAGAAAAACTTGCCGCACCTGGGGCAGCAGCGGGCATTTGCCGCCACCTCAGATCCGCAGTTTTCACAAAAATATTTAGCCTTGGTTGATGATTTTGCCATCTATCGTGCCATCAATCTTATTGCTTTTCAAGAATTGTTACGGTGTATCTGTAAATCTGCCAAATTCCGTCTCTCTGGCGCACGTAGTAGGTGTAGAGCTTCTTTTCCTTATACTTATCGTATTCAAACCACTCTTCAACTTTTACGGTACCTTCGTTGGGGTCGTAATTTGTGCTCTTAATCTCAAATTTTACTGGCTTTGTAACAATGTCTTTGCAAATGCGGCTCTGCATAAGCTCGGCCTTGAATTCATTGAGCATATCGTTTCTTTCTGCCGCACTTGAATTGTTGTAGCGGCGGTTAAGGCTCTGGTTGTCCTTAAGCAATTCCTCCAAATCCATATAGAGGAAGAACTGGTCCCAAAGTTCATTCTGGCGGGCAATAATAGTCTGCTCAACAACCTTGTCCGGGCCAATTTCCTGGCGTTCAAGAAGTGCTCCAGTATTTTCCTTTACAGGAATCATGGAAGAAGATGCGGCAGTCGGGGAGGGCTTAACTTCAAGAGTAAGCCTGTTTGAATGAATTGACTGCTCACCGTTGCGGTAAAGTTCAGGATAGAAATTCAATTCAACATAGTAAATTGAAGGCTCCGTAATGTTAAGGTATTCCTTAAGGTTTTCAACAAAAGAATACTCTTCCTGGGGCTCAAGCGAAATTTCCCTATAATAGACTGTCTTGTTCGTGGTGCGTTTTTCCCTGAGCAAATCAGTCTGTCCAAGCTGTGTGTTCTTTATGTTAAAGGCACGGAAATCCACGCTGAACATGCGGTCTTCCGCAAGCTTAAAGCGCTGGGTCTTGGAACTTTTGTTCATAAGGGTGATATGCACTTTTACAGGGTTGCCCTCTGCATCACCCGGATGATACATAGTCCTTTCGGAAAATTTAATGGAGACTTCTACATTTTTTAGGTCATTTTCCCCTTCTGCAGAATAATTTTGTGCCGTCAAAGTCTGGGCAAAAATCATAAAAAAAGCTATAATTGCTAACAGTGTACGTTTCACTACTAACCCCCCAAGGTTAAACCTATTTTTTATATTATCGGAATATTATGGAAAATTCATTATCTGCAAATACAGTTTCTGAAAATCTTATGCCTCTTTTGGCTTCTTGGAAAGCTCTTTCACAAGCAGTAAACACACTTGCCGACTCGGATGTTACATTTCCGGCAGACATAACAGGCTGCAAAGGCTCCCTAAATTCATTCTTCATCTCCCGCTACATGGAGCGCCGCCGGGTAGACAGGATCCACGAGGAGCAGTTTGAAGGAAAATTTTCTTCCACCCAGGAAGACTTTGTGATTGTCGTTCCCACAAAAAAAGAAGCGGATGAATGCGAAACAGACCTGGAAACGCTTCTTGGCGACAAGGCAGAGCTCCTTCAGCTTCCGGGCTGGGAAATGCTACCTTACCGACCTGCGGCAAAAGGTTCGGCTGTATTCGGAATAAGGGCAGGAACTCTTGCAAAACTTGCTACCGGCAACAAAAAAAATCAAAAGCCCAGAATCTTCATCATAACGCAAAGGGCATTTTTTACCCCCCTGCCACCGCCATCATATTTTAGAGAACTTGTATTCACACTAAGAAAAGGCCAGGAAATTGAACCTGGAAAGCTAAGCCAAAAGCTTTCGGATGCGGGCTACATAAGGGTTCCCCGTGTTACCACAAGAGGAGAATTTGCCCTCCGCGGAGAAGTAATGGACATCTTCATGCCGGGAGAAGAGAGCGGCCACCGCCTGGTATTTGACTTTGACACAATCGGCCAAATCAAGACTTTTGATACGGAAACCCAGTCATCAAAGACAAACATTGATTCACTCTTAATTTACCCAATGAAAGAAGTTGTCTGGACTGACCAACTTGCCTCCCGCCTTGAGCAGATACTTGAAAAGGCAGACAAAGAGGGCATTTCCAACGACTATGCAGCTTTTGACGCTCAAAGAAAGGGACTTGCCACAAACAAAACAGAACAAAAGGAAGAGGGTAGCGAAGCCGCTTTATCTCCAGCCACAAGCACTAGCTCAAACCATGCAGAAAAGGGCATTCACCTTGCATTTACAGAAGAATCCAGAAAAGAAAAGGAAAGGATCCTTACAGAACTTGCCGTTAACCGCCAGAGCGAGGGGGAAGAGCTTTTCTACGGTCTTTTGTGGGACAAAAAATACAGCGTACTTGACTACATCAAAAGCGACACAACAGTCTTCTATTACGATTTTGACAGGATACTGAACGCAGACAAGCTAATCCTGAACGAATACACGGTTTCCTACAGGCAGGCAAGGCAGCAGCTACCAGTATTCTCGCCAGAAGCAATGCTTTTTGATTTTTCTTCTATATATATGCATGAAAAAAGCATTATGTTCCGCACGTTGGACACACTCGAAGAAAAGGGCAAGACGGAACTAAGCGTAAACTGCGAAGTTTCCCAGAGCTTCTTTGGCAACATAAACTACTTTAAGGAACAATTGACGAGCCTGCAGAACGAAGGCTGGCACATCTTTATCTTTGCAGACAACTCAAACCAGTCCCTTCGCATCAAGGAAGTCGTAAAAGACTACCTGGAAGTGCAAGACAACTCCCTTTTCCCGGTACACGTAATCCCTGCCGCAATCACGGAAGGCTTCTCCGTCGCAGATGAAAAAATCCTTGTAATACAGCAGAACCAGATATTCGGCAACAAAAGGACAGCCCCAAAATCGCTGCGCAAGGGAAAATCCAAGCCTATAGACACATTCGTGGAACTCAATCCCGGAGACTATGTTGTCCACGTAAACTACGGAATAGGCCTTTTTAAGGGAATTGAGCGCGTAAAGGCTATGGGAACCGAGCGCGACTACATAAAGCTTGAATATGCAGGGGAGGAATTTGCCTTCGTTCCAATAGAGCAGGTGAACATGGTCCAGCGCTACATTGGAAGCGAAAACGAAAAGCCCCGTCTGGACATGATAGGCTCCAAGAGCTGGAGCGCAAGAAAGGCAAAAGTCCAGCAAAA
>JAEEGL014431168.1_pt1 | contig 10125 bp, 3 predicted proteins | sample 9134231 | NCBI WGS metagenome assembly JAEEGL01 (sample SAMN16246548, study PRJNA631951) | gut metagenome | biome: gut microbiome; feature: rumen; material: fiber-attached | host: Bos | place: Iran: Karaj | collected 2018-10
ACATCAAGCGTCTGAACGATCTTGAGGCCATTGCCATGAGCTATCCTGGCGTCACCAAGACCTACGCCATCCAGGCTGGTCGTGAGCTGCGCGTGATTGTCGGTGCCGACAAGATGTCGGATGCCGAGACTGAGGCTCTGAGCGGACAGATTGCATCGAAGATCCAGAACGAGATGACCTATCCTGGTCAGGTGAAGATCACGGTGATCCGCGAGACGCGCAGCGTAGCCTACGCGAAATAATCATTTGAAACTCATCCCATCGGTCGCATTGGCCAGGCATTAGCCGAAGCCATGGACCGATGGGAATATTTATTAATAGGTATGCGTGTAAGAAACTTCTTGAGAGTCCATAACAGCCTGATAGTCATCATCGTGGCGGCATTGCTCTTAGAGCTGACGACGTGGGTGATGTACTACTCTGCGCATAGTAACATCCAGAGCACGATGGAGCGGTTGGTGGATTGGGAGATGACTTCTACCTCACATCGCATACGCAACCAGTTGGCCAAGGTCGAAGTGTCGGTCGACAACATGGCGTGGGTAGTGAGCTACGGCCTGGATGACCCGGCCGACTCCATGTTTACGTTGATGCACCAGTTTGTAGATCACAATGACGTGATCCTGGGCAGCGGCGTTCTCTTTATTCCTAACTATTACCCAGAAAAGGGACGGTGGTTTGAGCCGTACGTCGTACGCAGGGCTGATGAGACCCTTGAAACGATGCAGTTAGGGTCGGCCCAACACGACTACCTAAAAGCCGAGATCTTCAACGGCCCCTTTGAGAAAGGTGGAGGCTACTGGTCTGCCCCTTATATGGACAAGGACGGTGCCAAGACGATGGTGACCACCTACGGCGTTCCTGTCTACGACTCTACGGGCAAGACCGTAGCTGTTTTGATTGCCGACTTCTCGCTCGACTGGATAGATGGTCTGATGAACAAGCTGAACTTCTACAAGTCGACCCGTCGCTTCCTCATAACCGGCAACTACGACCTGTTGGCAGGTGAGGATGATGCGTTGTTCAGAGAATCCCTTAAACTGCTGAAGGCCGACATTGACAAGCGCAGCTATGAGACGCTGAAGGATGTGGATGGCAATAAGAAACACTTGTTCTTCCAGCCTATCGGCGGCAATACCGACTGGATTCTCATCAGCATCCTGAACGATAGCGATGTGTTCGGCAAGCTGCGTCTGATGCGCTTCACCTTACTGCTGTTGGCATTAGCCGTGCTGCTGTTCACGGGATTCATCGTATGGCGTAGTTCGAACAACCTGGAACGCCTGCGTGAGGCGAATGCCGAGAAAGACCGGATTAGCGGTGAGCTGCGCGTGGCCAGTCAAATTCAGCAGACCATGCTGCCGCCACGAAGCCTGGATATGGATGGCGTCAACATTTATGGCTCGCTGGTGCCTGCCCGTGAGGTAGGCGGCGACCTCTTCGACTATTATATCCGCGACGAGAAGCTATTCTTCTGCGTCGGCGACGTCAGTGGCAAGGGTGCTCCATCGGCCATGCTGATGGGCGTGATTCACTCGTTGTTCCGTGCCTTCTCAGCCCATGAGAACAATCCCGCCCGCGTGATACAAGCCATCAACGAGAACTCCTGCAGGGGCAACGATGCCAATATGTTCGTGACCCTGTTCATGGGCGTGCTCGACCTGCCTACAGGTCATTTGAGGTTTTGTAATGCAGGCCACGATGCCCCCATAGTGCTGCATGATGGCCAAAGCTCCATGCTCAATGTCAAAGCCCATCTTCCCGTCGGCGTGTTCGATGATACGATATATGAAGTGCAGGAAACCCATTTGGAGCCGGGCAGCACCATCTTCCTCTATACCGACGGACTGACGGAGGCCAAGAAAGGACGCAATCAGCTGTTTGGTATCCAGTACACGGAAAAGGTGCTCACGAAGTGTGCCGTCGACCAGATGATGCCTCGGCAGATTCTGGAGGTACTTACCCAAGAAGTACACCGGTTTGTGGGCGATGCCGAGCAGAGCGACGACCTGACCATGTTGGCCATCCGATATATGCCCAAGCAGTTTAACAGTACCGTGACGGAAACCCTGGTACTGAAAAACAACGTCAAGGAGGTGACTCGCTTCAGCAGCTTCATCAAGTCGGTGACCGAGAAGCTGGGTATCGAGAAGTCGCTGGCTCGACAGTTGCGCTTAGCCGTTGAAGAGGCTGTGGTCAACGTCATTGACTATGCCTATCCCGCAGGCACAGAAGGCGACGTTACGATCAAGTGCATGTCCGACGGAAAAACCTTACGCTTCCAGATTATCGACTCAGGCGTGGCTTTCGACCCCACGGCGAAGGAGAAAGCCGACACCACGCTCTCGGCCGAGGACCGTCAGATAGGCGGCCTGGGCATTCTGCTGGTGCGTGAACTGATGGACAGCATCAACTACGAGCGCGAGAATGGCAAGAACATACTAACACTAATTAAGAACTTAAAACAATAAACGGTTATGAACACAAGAATTGAAGAGATTGACGGCAAATATATTGCCACGTTAGTAGGCGAAATGGACACCGCAGCTGCTACAGAGGCTGAGGCAGTACTGAAACCACTCTATACCAGTAACGGCAAGGATGTGATCATAGAGTGTCAGGATCTGGAGTATATTGCTTCCAGTGGCCTGCGCATCCTGCTTAGCATCCTGAAGGGAGCCAAGGCCTGTGGCAGTAAGGTGGTGATGCGCCATGTGAACGACGACATCAAGAACGTCTTCAGACTGACGGGATTTATCAACATCTTTGAGTTCGAGTAATACCTTCCGGCCTATGAGAAAGTGTTATGGGATGCTACTTCTGCTGGCATCTATAGGCTGTTGGGCCCAAACGGATTCATCGAAGGTCAATCAACTGAGCGTGGGCATGAATCTGATGACCCATGGCGAGATGTGTGCTGGAGGTCTGCCGAAAGACGGCGACAAATACAATGAAGACCGTTCGCAGTTCCTCTTCGGACGTACCCGTTTGGTTGTGGACTTTGAGCGTAAGGGGCTGCAGGCTCATGCCGTCATACAGAACAATGCGATATGGGGCATGAAGGGTAACCAGGGCCTCAATCTCTATGAAGGCTGGGTGAAGATGACAGCCAAGAACGGCCTCTTTGCACAGTTAGGACGTGTGGCTCTGTCTTACGACGATGAGCGTATCATTGGTACCAACGACTTCGCCACAGCAGCCAAGTCGCACGACGTGGCCCGCGTTGGCTACGAGGGTCACGGTCACAAGGCACATGTCATATTGGCCTACAACCAGAATGGAGAGAATGTCTATTCAGGTTCCTATTATGTTGGCGGGTCACAGTACTACAAAACCATGCAGACCGTATGGTATCACTATGACGTGCCCAACTTCCCGTTAGGCGCCTCGCTGCTCTTCATGAACCTCGGTCTGCAGTCGGGTGAGCCTAACAAAAAGTACAACGAGCCGTCGACCGAGTATCAGCAGATGTATGGCGGCTACCTCAACTTTCACCCCAAGCATCTGACGATTGAAGGCTCGTACTATCGGCAAGGGGGCGAACTGGTGAACGATGTGATGATGGATCACAGTCCCATCAAAGCATGGATGGCCAGCGCAAAGGCTACCGTCCAGCCTACTGACAAATACGGTTTTGAAGTGGGCTACGACTACCTGAGCGGTGACGACTATGTACCCGTAGCCTTCGGTGGTCCGCTTGTAATGGTAAGACATGATGTGAACAAGGGCTTCACACCCTTGTATGGATCGCGTGCAAAGTTCTACGGCATCATGGACTACTTTTACGAGAGTGCTTACTCCCACGGTTTTACGCCAGGTCTGCAGAACGCCTTTGTTGGCGTGTTCGGAAATCCCGTGAAAAGGCTGAAATGTAAGATTGCCTACCACTATCTGGCCGTAGCTACCGACTTGAATAAACTGGACCGTACGTTAGGACATAGCATCGACCTGGAGGCCAGCTACCGTTTCTCGAAGGACATTATGCTCGCTGCCGGTTACCAACAGATGCACGGTACAGAGACGATGGACCGTCTGAAGCAGGGCGACAGTAGTAAGCGTGCCAGGTGGGGATGGTTCTCGCTGGTGATATCGCCCAGCCTGTTCACGACTAAATGGTAAACAAACTAACAGACACTAATCATATGAAAACCTATTCTTTGCTCCAGTCCCAATTGGGCATCTATTATTCCTGCGTCGCAAATATTGACGAATTAACGAATTATCAGAATCCGGTGCTCTTTGACATACCGAAGGGCATCAATGTAGAACAGTTGCGTAAGGCGGTCTACGAGACCCTTTGCGCCCATCCCAATATAGCCTCACACATTATAGTTAATGATGAAGGCGTTCCAGCAATGGAATGTGGAGCCTTCCCTCCGATGGAAGAGACCGTGCCGCTGCTGACTGTCGGCTCTTTGGACGAGGTGAAACCCGGCTTTGGGAGGACAATGGACATACACGCAGAGAAGCTGTATCGTTGTGAACTCTATCAGACGGGAGAGGGAGAGGCATGGCTTTATCTCGACTTCCACCATGTGATAGCCGACGGCTTCTCTGTAGTGCTGATAGTACGCGAGATTGAGCGTTGCTTCAATGGGGAACAGCCTTCCGGTGAAGTCATTGACAGCGGTACCATCGCCCAGGAAGAAGAAGCCCAGCGTGCCGACGAAGCCAAGATGGCTGAAGTACGGGAGTGGTTCGGAAAGACTTTCTGCGATGCCGTGGAGACCGACTCCCTGCCGATTCCGCAGACGACGCTTGGGAACGGCCCTGCCGAGATGTGCCTCAAGCATTATCCGCTGAGTGTGTCGAAGGAGGAAGTCCAGGCTGTCAAGAATCGTTTCAATGTCAAGGAGGGAACCTTGCTGCAGGCAGCATGGGCATTGCTGTTAGCAGCCTACAGCGCCGAGGACAAGGCGTCGTACAGTACGCTCTATTTCGGTCGTGGTGACCGGCGCACGCATGCTACGGTAGCGATGATGGTGCGCACGCTGCCCGTATTTCTCCAGTCGAGAGGTGAGGAGCCTTTAGAGGAACTGTTCGCCACCCTGACAGAGCAGATGGAGACCGTCAAGCAACTGCCATATTACACCTATCAGGATGTTGTGAAAGACTATGGACTGAATAACCAGGTGATGTTTGTATATCATGGCTCTGTGCTGGATGCCAATAAGGTGTTGCATTTCGGGGATATCGTGGCAACCTACCACGACCTCAGAAAGCAGATTCCTGGATGGAAACTGGTTGCTGAGCTGTTTGAAGAGGAGAATACCTATTCCCTGAAGCTGGGCTATAGCAGCGCCGACTATTCCGACGCGTTCATGACAGAGCTGGTGGCCTGCTACAGCGCCATCCTCCGCTCTATGCTTACAGCCAATCAAGTGAGAGATCTGGAGTATGCCACATCGGAGCAGGTAAAGTGGCTGAACGGTCTGAATCCTGACCTTCACTCTTCTCCCGTCGCCACTCACCAGACGCTCGTGGAGCGCTTCAAGCAACACGTGGCCGAGCGTCCGAATGACATCTTCTGCGTGGCCGGCAATAAACGGCTCACCTTCGCTGAAGTTGACAAACTCACCGACAGCATCGACCCGTCATATACCGTTCGCTGCGGCGAGCGCGTCGTGGGATTCTCCGTGCCTCGTGATGAGAAGATGGTGCTGGCACCTATAGCCATTGCCAAGGCTGGTCTCACGCAACTGCCGTTGGACAGCAGTTATCCCGAGGAACGACTGGAGTTCATGAAGAAGGATGCATCGGCCTATGACGGCAACGATGCTTTGGTGCTGCTATACACCAGCGGTACCACCGGTACGCCTAAGGGCGTGATACTGAGTGAAGAGAATTTCCGCATCTTCACCATTTTCCATGCCAAGCATATCAATCTGAAAGCCGATTCGCGCTTTGCCACCTATGCCGGTTACGGTTTCGACGCCTACCAGGGTGACTTGTGGGCCTGTGTGTGGGCTGGCGCCACCATATATATTATACAAGATGACATCCGCTTCAATCTGGAGGCCTTAAGCGAATACCTGACCAAGGAGGGGATTACCCACTGCTTCATGACCACCCAGATGGCCACGCAGATGGCTATCAACTATCCTGACATCCCAGGACTGAAGTGGTTAGGAACGGGCGGTGAGAAGCTGATGAGCCTGAATCCGCCTTCCTACGCTCTGCTCAACGCCTACGGACCTACGGAAACCTCCTGCTATGTATGCAGCCATTATGTGGATAAGAATGAACCCAATATCCCCATCGGTAAGCCGAACGATGCCGTAGAACTCTTTATCGTGAACCGTTTCGGGAAACAGTTGCCTTGGGGAGCTTCCGGCGAGCTGATTATTGCCGGTCCGCAGGTGGGACAGGGTTACCTGAACCAGCCTGAGAGAACGGCTGCAGCCTTCGTGGAGTGGAACGGGAAGCGTGTCTATCGTACGGGCGACATTGTGCGCTACCGTGAAAACGGTGACATCGAGTTCGTAGGCCGCAAGGATGGTCAGGTGAAGATCCGTGGTTTCCGTATCGAGCTGAAAGAGGTGGAAGCCGTCATACGCCAGTATCCCGGCATCAAGGATGCTACCGTGCAAGCCTTTGACTATCCCACCGGCGGAAAGTTTATTGCCGCCTACATCGTGTCTGACGAACAGATTGACGTCAAGGCCATGAACAGCTTCATCATGGATCAGAAACCGCCCTACATGGTGCCGGCAGTCACGATGCAAATCGATGCCATTCCATTGAACCAGAACCAGAAGGTGAACCGTAGGGCGCTGCCGGAGCCAGTCTTCGGTACTGCTGAAGAAACAGAGACGGAATCTGCTGCACCACTCAATATCCTTGAGGAGCAACTGAAGGAAATCGTGGCCGGCGTGTTGAATACCGATGCTTTTGGTATCACGACGGATCTCCGCTACGTGGGTCTCACCTCTATCCTGGCCATCAAGGTGGCTACGCAGATATACAAGCGCTTTGGCGTACAGTTGGACGCTCAGCTCCTCACTAAGGGAGCCAACATCCAGACAGTGGAGAATGAGATTCTTGCCGCGATGCTCTCCGGAGGAACTACTGTTAGTACTACTGATACGACTGGTCAGATTGCTTCAGCACCGCTTGCATACTCGCAGGCGGGTGTCTATTTCGACTGCATGAAGAATCCCACCTCTACGCTGTACAATACCCCAGTGTGCCTCACATTCCCCGTTGATACCGACGCCGAGGCCTTGCGGAAGGCAGTCGTTCGGGCTGTGGAGAACCACCCGGCACTCTTCGTTCAGTTTACTACCAACGAGAGTGGGGTAGTGCAGGTGATGGGCGACCGGGAAACCCCTGTGGAAGTGGAGGACTATACCATGAGCGAAGATGAAGCACTTGCCTTCCGTCACGGTTTTGTGCGTCCCTTCAATCTGAGCAAAGACCGTCTCTTCCGCTTGGCCGTGATCCATACGGAGAATGCGCTCTATCTATATTGTGATATTCATCACTTGGTGTGCGATGGCTATTCCTACGACCTGTTCATACACGAGATCTGCGACCTCATGGATGGCAAGGAGATTGAGCCGGAAATGTGCAGCTATAACCAGTTCGTTATAGACCAGAAAGCAGCCGAAAAGGGTGAGGCCTTTGCCGAAGCCGCCGAGTTCTTCAAGCAGCGTTTGGGCGAGGTAGAGGAAGTGACCGAGCTGGCCCCCGATCTCACCAACCCCCGTCAGCAGGGCGAGAACGGCCGTGTCTGGGCTCCCATTGCGTGGAACGATGCAGAGCAGCTGGCCAAGCAGCAGGGTGTGAAGCCGTCGGCTGTCCTGCTGAGTGCCGTGTTCTATAGTCTCTCACGTTTCTCTGGTAACGACCAGGTGTGTATTACCACTATCTCCAACGGCCGTAGCAACCTGAAGGTGGCCAATACGATGGGTATGTTCGTGAATACGCTTGCGCTTTCTTCCAAAATCGGTTCCCAGAGTGTATGCGAGTTCCTGCATGAGAGTGCAGAAACCTTTGAGCAGACCCTGGCCCACGAAAACTATCCCTTTGCACGTATCGCAGCCGACTTTGGCCTTAAGGCCGACATCATGTTCGCCTACCAAATGGGTGTGTTGAGCGATTACCGTGTAGGCGGAAAGAAGGTGACGGCTGACGAGACGATGGAACTGAATGTTCCCAAGTTCAAGATAGCCTTCTACATTACCGACGAGGGTGGAGAGCCTGTCGTGGCCATTGAATACGACAATGGACAGTACAGCGAGGCCATGATGCAGAGTCTGGCACAGAGCGTGAGCAATGCCGTAAGCGCCTTTGCTGCCAATGCTGACAAGCCGCTGCGCAGCATCTCGCTAATGGACAATGCCGGCGTTAGCTTGCTGGATTCCTTTAACCAGACAGAGGTGGATTACGACGACACGCAAACCATCGTTTCGCTGTTCCGCCGTCAGGTGGCAGAGACGCCCGATAACCTGGCCGTTGTCTATCACGACGTGCGACTCACCTATCAGGAAGTGGACGAAAGAACCAATGCCATTGCCGCAGCGGTTCAAGAGAAAATCGCCATTTCGAAAGAACCCGTTGTCTCGATTCTCATTGGCCGCAGCGAGTGGATGGTGCTGGCTTCGTTAGGTGTGCTGAAGGCTGGCTGTGCCTATCAGCCGCTGGATCCCAGCTACCCCTCGGAACGCCTTAACTTCATGATGCAGGATGCCGATGCGAAGCTGCTGATTGCCGATGAGGCTCTACTTGATAAAGTCAGTGAGTATCAAGGCCCTGTGCTCTTAACGAAAGACCTTGCTCTGTGTGCTGCCGTACCACAGCAGCTTGCAGAACCGAAGCCTGAAGACCTCTTCATCCTCCTCTATACCTCGGGCTCTACGGGCAATCCGAAGGGCTGTCAGTTGGAGCACCGCAACTTAGTGGCGTTCTGCCATTGGTACAGACGTTACTACGACTTGCATCCTGGCGATAAGGTGGCAGCCTATGCCAGCTATGGCTTCGATGCCTGTATGATGGATATGTATCCTGCTCTTACCACGGGTGCTGCTGTAGTGATAGTGGGCGACGACATCCGTCTGAACCTTCCTGACTTGAATGTTTACTTTAACGAGGAGGGTGTAACCCATTCGTTCATGACCACTCAGGTGGGCTGTCAGTTTGCCATGAACTGCGACAATCATTCCCTGCGTCATCTCTCCGTGGGAGGTGAAAAGATTCTTCCGCTCACGCCGCCTACGACCTATCAGTTGCACAACGGCTATGGTCCCACGGAGTGTACCATCTTTACCACCACATACGCCTTGAAGGAGTTCGAGCAGAACGCACCTATTGGCAAGCCGTTAGATAACCTGCAGCTGTTTATTGTGGATAAGGACTTCAACCGTCTGCCGCTGGGTGCAGCAGGCGAGATGCTAGTGTCTGGTCCTCAGGTCAGCCGCGGCTACTTGAACCTGCCGGAAAAGACGGCCGATACCTATATCAATTGGAACGGGAAGCGATGCTACCGTACCGGCGATGTGGTGCGCTACCTGGCTGATGGTAATATCCAGTTCGTTGGACGTCGCGATGGTCAGGTGAAGATCCGTGGCTTCCGCATTGAGTTGAAGGAGGTGGAATCGGTGATTCGCGAATTCCCTGACATCAAGGATGCCACCCTGCAGGCTTTCGACTACCCCAATGGCGGTAAGTTTATTGCCGCATACGTGGTGAGCGACCAGCAGCTCGATATCCAGGCGCTGAATGCCTTTATCCGTGAGCGCAAGCCGCCTTATATGGTGCCGGCTGCAACCATGCAGATTCCCGCTATTCCGCTGAACCAGAATCAGAAGGTGAACCGTCGTGCCCTTCCCGCACCGCAGATACAGGTCGAGGAGCGCGATTATGTGGCTCCCGTAGGGGATATAGAAACATTGTTCTGCGATATCTTTGCAAGCATCCTGTCCTTGGACAAGGTGGGCGCTACTGACAATTTCTTTGAGATGGGCGGCACGTCGCTGATGGTGACCAAGGTTGTTATCGAAGCCGACAAGGCTGGTCATCATGTGGCATACGGTGATGTGTTCGATCATCCTACTCCGCGGCTTCTGGCGCAGTTCGTGGGAGGAGGTGCCGCTCCGGTCGAGGTGGTAGACACCGAGATTGAGG
>JAEEGL015212827.1_pt1 | contig 10125 bp, 9 predicted proteins | sample 9134231 | NCBI WGS metagenome assembly JAEEGL01 (sample SAMN16246548, study PRJNA631951) | gut metagenome | biome: gut microbiome; feature: rumen; material: fiber-attached | host: Bos | place: Iran: Karaj | collected 2018-10
AACAGGCCCATACGGAGGAATACAGACCGTCTCTGGTGGCGCCTTCCGCCCGGATCCTCATTGTGGATGACAATGAGATGAACCTGGAGGTCATTGCTTCCCTTCTTAACGAAACAAAGATCAAAGTCGTAACAGCCGGATCCGGGCAGGAGTGTCTGGATCATCTCCGTGACGGTTCCTTTAACCTGGTGTTCCTGGACCAGATGATGCCGGGCATGTCCGGTCTTCAGACTCTGGAGGTGATCAAAAAGGAGCACCTTGCTTCCGATACCCCGATCATAGCCCTGACGGCAGATGCCATCGTGGGAGCCCGGGAAAACTATATCAGGGAAGGTTTCACGGATTATTTAAGCAAGCCTGTCATGTACGGGGCCCTGGAGGCGATCCTGCTCAAATATCTTCCTGCCGATCTGATCGGGCAGGCGGAAGCAATTCCCGGTCCGGAAGAAGCAGGGGAAAAACCTACCGTCATTGCCATCAGCGATTCTCCGGATAAACTGCGGAAACTCAAATCGCTGCTGGGAGAATCCGTCAAGGGCGTGTTTGTAAAAGATTTTTCCGGTGCCGCAAGGTATCTTGAGAAGAACGGGAATTAGTCGATCCGGCGGACTCCCGCTTTTAAACGTCCGGAATATATGTTAAAATCCATTCAAAAGTTGATCAGCCTTTTTTCGGCAGGGCCCTGCCTGAGAAAAGGCTTTTTGCATCATGAAAATGAGAGATCGGAATGAATACACTCTGGTACGGAAAACCCGCAAAAGACTGGAACGAGGCCCTGCCTCTGGGCAACGGCTTTATGGGAGCCATGTGCTTCGGGGGAACCCTTGTGGACCGTTTTCAACTCAATGACGACAGCGTTTGGTGGGGCGGCCCCCGGGACCGCATCAATCCGGATGCGGCCGAAAATATCCCCGTGATCCGGAACCTGATCCGGGAGGGGAGGATCACCGAAGCGGAGGATCTGGCCAATGAGACCATGGCTGGACTTCCGGAATATATGAGCCACTATGAACCCCTGGGGGATCTCTTCCTTATTCCGGAGGGAGAGGAGCATATCCGGCTCAGCGGGATCCGGGAATACTGGAGTGAGCAGCTGAACCGGGTGGAAGAACTGCCGGATTATAAGCGCATCCTGGATATCGATACCGGGATCCACACCGTCAGCTATACCCGGAAGGGTGTTCCCTTTCTGCGGGAAAGTTTTCTGTCCTATCCGGACAGAGTGCTGGTGATCAAAAGTCTGGGTGCTCCCCTCAGGATCTTCCCGGAGCGGGGAGATCAGGGTGAGAAGTTCTTCAGGATCGACGACAGGACCCTCTGTATGGAAGGACATACCGGGGGAGAGGGTGTGGGATACTGCATGATGATCCGGGTGGCGGAAGGAAACTGCCGGATCCTCGGTAAGACCTTACACACGGACAAAGAGGCGGTGATCCTGGTCACTTCCCGGACCACCTATTACAGCGAAGATCCCCGGGCGGATGCTCTCCGGATCATGAACCGGGCCGAAGAACTGGGGTACGAAAGACTGAAGGAAAGGCATGTGGCGGATCTGAGCGAACTTACGGGACGCTGCCGCCTTGAGATCGCCTGCGAAGACAGGAGCATGATCCCTACCGACGCAAGACTGGAAGCGGTTCGGGAAGGCGGGGAGGATAACGGCCTCATCAACCTTCTTTTTGCCTATGGCAGATATCTGCTGATCTCTTCAAGCAGACCCGGCAGTCTTCCGGCCAATCTGCAGGGAGTATGGAATGACAGTTTCTCACCACCCTGGGGCAGCAAATACACCATCAACATCAATGCCCAGATGAATTACTGGCCTGCGGAGGTCACGGGCTTGTCCGAACTGCATGAGCCTTTGTTCCGTCTCGTGGAACGTATGGTTCCCCGGGGGAGGAAGGCGGCATCCGAAATGTACGGGGCAAGGGGCTGGATGGCCCACCATAATACGGATCTGTGGGGAGACTGTGCTCCCCAGGATACCTGGCTGGGGGCAAGTTACTGGCAGATGGGCGGAGCCTGGCTCTGTCTCCATATCCTGGAGCATTACCGGTTTACCAAAGATCGGGCCTTTATGGAAGCATATCTTCCCATTGTGAAGGAAGCGGCTCTGTTTTTTGAAGATACCCTGAGGGAAAACGAAGAGGGGCTGCTTGTGATGTCTCCCTCCGTTTCTCCCGAGAACACCTATATACTGCCGGGAGGCGAAAAAGGATGCATGTGTGAAGGAGCCTCCATGGATGCCCAGATCCTGTATGAACTCTTCAGCGGGCTTCTGGAAACAGGTATGCTCAAGGAGGATGAGGCATTAAGGTATCGGAGGATCCTTGACAGACTCCCAAAGCCCCGGATCTCCGGGAACGGAACCGTTCTTGAGTGGGCTCGTGAATATGAAGAAGCGGAGATCGGACACAGACATATATCCCATCTGTTTGCACTGTATCCGGGAAAAGAATTCTTTGAAGATGAGAACAGAGAAGCGCTGCTGAAAGCGGCCCGGGCCACCATAGAACGAAGACTTTCCCACGGCGGGGGACATACGGGCTGGTCAAGAGCCTGGATCATCAATATGTGGGCCAGACTGGGAGACGGAGAGCAGTGTTATGAGAATATCATGGCACTTCTCAGAAATTCCATGCTGCCCAATCTTTTTGACAATCATCCGCCTTTCCAGATCGACGGTAATTTCGGCCTGGTCTCCGGGATCGCGGAGATGCTGCTCCAGAGTCATGAGGGGAGAGATGTGCTCCTTCCGGCCCTGCCCAAAGCCTGGCCTTCCGGCAGGATCACGGGGCTGCGATCCCGCTCCGGAAAGGTCGTGGACATCACCTGGTGATCATGCCTCAGTATCAGCAGTCGTTGGCAGTGTTTACGCCCTTCATGGCGTCTTCCATGTTCTGAAGCGTGGTCTCCGCAATGGATTCCAGAGCTTCCATGGTATAGAATCCCTGATGAGACGTGATCAGTACATTGGGGAATGACAGCAGCCTGGAGGTCACGGAATGCATCATGATCTCATCGGATCGATCTTCGTATACGTTGCCCGTTTCTTCTTCATATACATCCAGACCTACGCCCAGGAACTTGTTCAGACGGATCCCTTCGATCAGTTCTTCCGTATTGACCAGAGCCCCTCTGGAAGTGTTTACCAGGATCACGCCGTCCTTCATTTTTCTGATATTTTCGATATTGATCATATGATAGGTGGAATCCATGAGCGGACAGTGAAGGGATATGAGATCGCTCTTGGCAAGGAGTTCATCCAGAGTCACATATTTGACGAAATCCTTCAGAGACGGATTCTCATAAACATCATAAGCGATGACCTTCATACCGAAACCGTGACAGATCCGGCACATGGCAGCGCCGATCTTGCCTGTTCCCACGATCCCGGCGGTCTTACCGTACATGAGTACACCCCGAAGTCCTTTCAGGGAATAATCGTTTTCCCTTACTTTGTTGTAAGCTTTGTATAACCGCCTGTTGACCGCCATGGCCAGGGCCATGGCAAGTTCCGCCACGGATTCGGGAGAGTAGGCGGGCACTCTTTTTACCGTGATCCCCAGCTCTTTTGCGGCATCCGTATCCACATTATTGAAGCCGGCGCATCGCATGAGCACCGCTTTTATCCCGCATTCTTTCAGGATCGTCAGGGTCTCTTTGCCCACATCGGCGCTTACGAAAGCGCAGATGGCATCATAGCCTTTTGCGAGCGTGGCGGTCCGGGGCTCCAGTTCGTGGTCGATGTAGTCGATCTCGATATCCCGAAAGGCGGAATCCCGTACCGGGTCAAATGATTTTTTGTCATAGGTTTTTGCGGCATAAAAAAGTAATCTCATGATGTTCCTTTCCTCTTCGTATGATTTTTCCGTAAAATCTTTTTATTCCGGTGTGCAGATCCTTCTTGCCACAAACACTCCGCTGGCGGAGGCATGGGAAAGGGAATGGGTCACACCGCTTCCGTCGCCGATGAGATACAGCCCTTTGTGGCAGGTCTCCAGATTCTCATCCACTTCGGCTTCCATGTTATAAAACTTGACTTCAACACCGTACAGCAGGGTGTCGTCGTTGGCGGTACCGGGTGCGATCTTGTCAAGGGCATAGATCATCTCTATGATCCCGTCCAGGATCCGCTTGGGCAGCACGAGACTCAAGTCTCCGGGGGAAGCCTGCAGCGTGGGAACCACAAAGTTCTCGTCAAGCCGCTTGGGGGTGCTCCGTCTGCCCCGGATCAGGTCTCCGAAACGCTGGACGATCACCCCGCCTCCCAGCATATTGGACAGTCTTGCGATGCTCTCACCGTAGCCGTTACTGTCCTTGAAGGGTTCGGAGAAATGTTTGGCTACGAGCAGGGCAAAGTTGGTGTTATCGGTCTGCCTGGCAGGATCCTCATAACTGTGTCCGTTTACGGTGACGATACCGTTGGTGTTTTCAGCCACCACGCTGCCGTGGGGATTCATGCAGAAAGTCCGTACCCGGTCTTCGAATTTCTCGGTACGATATACGATCTTGCTCTCGTAGAGTTCGTCCGTCAGATGGGAAAAAAGATCCGCTGACAGTTCGACTCTGACACCGAGATCCACCCGGTTGGACTTGGTGGGGATGGAGAGTTCTTCGCACACGGTCTCCATCCATTTGCTTCCGCTGCGCCCTACGGAAACAACGCATTTCTCACAGGTGTACCCGTCATCGGCCGTGGTGATCCGGTATCCGCCCTCCTCTTTATAAACATGTTCCACCGCGGTATGGAAATAGAAATCCACCTTATCTTCCAGGTGCCGGTACAGATTCTCCAGCACGATATAATTGATATCCGTTCCCAGATGTCTGACGGAGGCATCCAGCAGTTTGAGCTTGTTCTGCATGCACTTTTTCTTGATATCCGTACCGGCGGTAGAGTAGAGTTTTGTTCCCTCGCCGCCGTACCGGAGATTGATCCCGTCCACGTATTCCATCAGATCCAGAGCTTCCCGGTATCCCACGTGTTCGTACAGCGTACCGCCGAAGTCATTGGTGATATTGTATTTGCCGTCGGAAAAAGCACCCGCTCCCCCGAATCCGCTCATGATGGAGCAGGATCTGCAATGGACGCAGGACTTTACCTTCACGCCGTCGATGGGGCATTTCCGTTCACTGAGTTTTCCTCCGGATTCAAACACCGCGATCTGAAGATCGCTGTTTTGTTTTACCAGTTCGTAGGCCGTAAAAATCCCCCCCGGACCGGCACCGATTATGATCACATCATATTTCTTATCCATGATTCACCGCCTTTTGGTTTTGCCGGCTATGGCCACTCTGATGAGCGGATGCATGCCGTACCTTGATTTTATCATATTCCGGAGAGAGATATAAGAACCAGTGCACATCGGGATTTCCTGTTGAGATAAACCGGAAAATGTGACATCATCTTATCAGATGGTTTTATCATCGGAAATGAGTAAAGGAGAAAAGGGAAATGCCACCCAGAGGACACAGCAGTTCACATCACAGCAGCAGTCATTCCGGCAGCCGCAGCCACTCGAGCAGCCACAGCCATTCGAGTCATTCATCGAGCCATCACAGCTACTCTGTTTCATCTGCGCGCAGTAATTATCAAGGCGGTACGCCGATCCATCGTATGCGGACATCGCAGCCCTACGGCTGGAATCATGCATTGCATGGCGCCATCGGACATTTTTACGGTGCGGCACATGATTATGACTATTATCCACAGGATTGGACAGCATCGGACGGACGGTTTTTTAAAGAGGGATACTACGACGAGAACGGGCAGCATTATGACAATATGATCATGATCGGATCCCAAACGATGCTCAAATGTGAATACTGCGGAAGCCGCGTGGTGTATGAGTGGAAAGAGGGAGATCTGCCGGCTTGTGATAAATGCGGTGCCCCCTTTCGGGTAGATATAACAGACAGAGCAAAAACAGCATTAAGCGGTAATGCGCCACAGTCTGACAGCGGCATAAAGGGGGTCATTTCCCGTATCCCGCTTTTGGGTAAGATCGTAATAGGCATGTTTATAGGTTCCCTGGTGCTGCATGTATTTATGACCGTGGCTGCCCTGGCTTTTACCTTTGTTTCAAGGAACAGTTTCGGAAGTACGAGACACGAAACGGTATCCCAAAAGAATTCCGTTTATGTTGAGGAGATCGGCAGGACCTGTCATCTGGATGGTGAAGACTGGTATGACAGTCAGACCGAATGCTGGTTTTATTATAACGATTCCGTACCGCCTTATCAGTGGCAGTACTGGTATGAAGGGATCTCATCCGACTACGGGGATTACGGTTGGATGGAATATGATATGGGAGAAGAGACCTGGTATATCGAGACAGACAAGGGTAACTGGGAGCGTCTTCCGGCAGGTTACGATACATCGAGACTCTGGCACATGACGGATGAATATACCAATGCGTACGAGTGAATCAATCTGTTCCGGGATCGAGATCCGTATATTACATTGATATGGTGAATTGCATTTCGCGTGAATGATTTTGCATTATCCGATCCAACCGGTGGCTATGGCCCGTATCTTCTGTTATACTCACGAAAAACAGGAGGTATTCAAATGAAAAAAGACCGGATGTCAACAAAAAACCTGGTTCTGTTCTTTGCCCTCACTTTGGCCTGGACCTGGCTCTGCGGATTTATTCCTGTTCTGTTCGGATTCACGGGAACAGGCTTGGGTACATTCCTCTTCTATTTCGGAGCCGGCGCTCCTTCTGTGGTTGCGCTTTTTCTGGTGTTCCTGACATATCCGAAGGCCGGCAGGAAAGATTATTTCCGAAGGTGCTTCAGCTTCAGGCATATGGGGTGGAAGTGGCCGCTCATAACGATCGTTGTATTCATGATGCTGTCGGCGTTAAGCGTCTCAATCGGTGTCGGTCTGATGGGCTTTGATATGCCGAAGATGGATTACGTAAAGGCTATAGCGGCTAACCCGCTGAATATCTTTCTTGTTCTCCTGCTGTCGCTCATCTCCGGTCCGCTCAATGAGGAATTCGGCTGGAGAGGTTATGCTCTCGACAGGCTTCTTGTAAGGTTCGGTTTCCTTAAGGGCTCGCTCCTGCTGGGATTTTTCTGGGCAATATGGCACCTTCCGTGGTATTTTACGCCCGGGCAGGCGCAGTACAACCTTCTTCGGGATTCGGCTTTCCACGCATTCATGTTCATACCGAGTGTCATGATGCTCAGTGTTTTCGTATCTTTCGTATATGTTAAGACGAACCGCAGCATCCTGGCGGGGGCGTTGGTGCATATGTTCAGCAATTTGATGGGAAGTCAGTTATTGGCTCCGTATACAACTGAGATCAGTATGCTTGTAAGATATACGAATATGGTGTTCTTCCTTGGGGTGATCGTCTATGTGATGTTCTCCCGCAGATTTCAGGAGGAAGCGGACCTGGCCATTGAAACCATAAGGAAACAGGAACAGGAAGAATAGATGCAGATCATTACGAAACAGACTCCGGACAAACCGCTCACCGTCACCATCGAGTATCCGGAATACACCGAGTCGGTCGGAGACCTGGTGAAACGTATCGAAAGCTTTGATATAAGATTCAGCGCGTTCTCGGAGGATCGCCGGATGCAGATCGCCATGTCCGATGTGTATTATCTCGAAAACGTCGACAGGAAAGTGTTTCTGTACACCCGGAACGATGTTTTCAGACTGGATGCTTCGTTGCAGGAACTCGTAAAGATCACAGAAGACACGGATCTTGTGAGAATCTCAAGGACGTGTATCATGAATGTTTCCCACATTACGGAAATAAAACAGCTTAAGAACAGTCATCTCGAAGCGAAACTCGACAATGGCGAGAGACTGATCGTATCGCGCAAATATCTGCATGACATAAAAAGGAGGTTCTAAGGAAATGCCGGTCAGAAAAATACTGAAAGACACATGCATACTGGCGGGATTGATGATACTCGCGGTTTTTTCATTGTCCATCATATGGTCCGGTGTAACCCCGGAGATCGCCCTCGTGCTGGCGCTTTTTTGTCTCGCCCTGATCGTTACGGTTGTGAACTGTCTTTTTGATGAATTCACGTCACTCTCCATCGTGGTGAGTTACATCGTGAAATACTTTGTCTTCTCCGGGATCGTCATGTTGTTCGGTTTCATTGCGGGGTGGTTCTTCCCCAGCAATTTCTGGATGGCATTTATCTATGTAGGTGTGGTGCTGGTGCTTGCATTCGCGATCGATGCTTTTACGGTAAGGAGAGACATCAGTTATATCAACGGGCACATCCGAAAAGAAAACCGGGAAGGTGAAACGGTATAGGATGACTGCCGGTACGGATTTCAGACGGAGGTTAAGATGAATATCGTATATAAAAAACTGACAGAGAATGAGTTAAGCAGAGTTATAAAAATGAGGATAGACCAGTTGACGGAGGAATACACATCAGTGGGCAAAACTGTTCCGGAAGGTGTGGACCTTGAAGCGGCTCTGTTGGATTTTTATACCAGGAACATGGCTGCCGGCACCTATGTTTCCTGGCTCGCATTTGACGGGGATAAGATCGTGGGAACAAGCGGGATGTCCTTCGCGGAAAAGCCGCCTTACTTTTCCTGCCCTTCAGGGAAAGTCGGGATCCTGTCCAGCATGTATACCGATCCGAACTACAGAAGACTTGGGATCGCTACGCAATTACTTGACAGAGTAGTAAAAGAAGCAAAAGACTATGGCTGCGGAACGATCTATATCACGGCTTCGGATATGGGCGTAAAGCTATATGAATCATATGGGTTCCAACATAACGGCAATTTTATGCAGTTTAATTTCTAAACAAATTTCTGTAACGTTTTTGACAGCCTTGCCGGGAAATAATATTTTCAGGTTAAATACATGAGGAGGCGTGAATGATTTCCAGAGTTGAAGCTTTTGAATTATTGAAAAAATATAACAAGGATCCGTTTCATATCCAGCATGCACTGACTGTAGAAGCAGTCATGAGATGGTATGCAAAAGAACTCGGATATGCTGAAGAAGCAGACTATTGGGGAATAGTTGGACTCCTTCACGATATTGATTTTGAACTATATCCTGAGAAACACTGCTTAAAGGCTCCGGAATTATTAAGAGAGGGCGGTGTCAGCGATGACATTATTCACGCAGTTTGTTCGCATGGCTACGGAATCACGGTGGAATGCGGTGTGACCATAGATGTTGAGCCTGTTCACGAGATGGAGAAAGTTCTTTTTGCTGCTGATGAGCTTACAGGTCTTGTATGGGCTGCTGCGCTCATGAGACCTTCAAAGAGTACGAAAGATATGGAACTCAAATCTCTGAAGAAAAAATATAAGAGTAAAGGTTTTGCAGCTGGGTGCTCAAGGGAAGTGATTGAGCGCGGCGCAAACCTGCTGGGGTGGGAACTGGACAAACTTCTTGAAATGACTCTTCAGGCAATGGCTGCAAGTGAAGATATCATAAATTCCGAGATGGATCAAGAATAAAATAAACTAAGAAATCATATGAATAGAGGGGTAGTTTAAATCGGAATTTATTTGCGTACGAGAGTGTGAAAAAATGGTTGGTATATATTTTAGCGGGACAGGTAATTCAAAATATACAGCGGAGTTATTCTGTAAAGAGTATGACAATGAATCCAGAACATTTTCCATAGAGGATCCAGAAGCTTTAACAGCGGTGACGGATCAGGGATGCTCGGACGTCTATTGAAAAACTGCGGTTCTGAAGTAGTAGACTGGCGTTTTATAAATGCGGGTAAGAAAAGATGAAAATTGAGCATGTTGCAATGTATGTGAATGATTTGGATACTGCAAAAGAGTTTTTTGTTTCCCTTTTGGGAGGAGTATCCAATCAGGGATACCATAATGAAAAGACCGGTTTCAGATCTTATTTTATATCATTTGAGGATGGAGCTCGTCTTGAGATAATGAGTAAGCCGGAGATGGAAGACGATCCTAAAACATCTAATCGTACCGGCTATTCGCATATAGCCTTTTCAGTTGGGAGCAGGGAAAAGGTAGATGAATTGACAGAAAAGATAAGATTATCCGGATATAAAGTAATTAGCGGTCCAAGAACAACGGGAGACGGATATTACGAGTCATGCATCGTGGCTATAGAGAATAACCAGATTGAGATT
>JAEEGL016514183.1_pt1 | contig 10125 bp, 25 predicted proteins | sample 9134231 | NCBI WGS metagenome assembly JAEEGL01 (sample SAMN16246548, study PRJNA631951) | gut metagenome | biome: gut microbiome; feature: rumen; material: fiber-attached | host: Bos | place: Iran: Karaj | collected 2018-10
AAACCACCTTATGGTATCCTCGTAATCCTCAGCCTTTTTCTGGTACACCTCTTCAGTGTAATCTTTATGGTCGTAATTCGTGGCTTTATTGTCACGCTTATCACGCGGGGGCATCCAACGGATACCCTCTTCCTTCATTTTCTGGTTTAGTCTATGTGTGATACGTCTACTCATGTATATTCTAATTCTTCTTTAGCAACGACTCATAATATGCCATATTGTACTCAATAGACGTTGCCTCCCTTGCATCCCGGCAGCAGTATAACCTGTACTTTAGGTCGAACAATTCGCTTTTAATCTGTTCCTGTGTCATTTCTTCAACTTATGTATGCAAAACCTTATCCATTTTCCCTTCACATCCTGCTCCACCTTCATCTCCGGGTGCTCATCTATATAATTATAATAATCCTCCCCGGTATCTTCTCCATCCTTGTTGATGTAACCTCCGAACTTGTAGTACTTCTCATAGTTCATATCCAGCCCACCTATCTCCACGAAGTACATGTTGTCTTTGTCCACATCATATTCCCTCAGGAACTTCACCAGCGCCTCTTCGGTGTCACAATAACCGTACTTGGAGAATACGCTCATCCTCTCCACATCCTTATACTCCGCAAATACCCCAAGCCTAACCCAACTGTCATCACATTGATATACGGGTATTTCGTCCCCTACGAGGATGACATCGCAGAAATTCTTCACCCAATCGGCGTTGGCCTTTTCCGTCCATTGGGATTCCACGCTCTTTTCGTCAATTGTAAGTAGTGGTATCATATTACTCTCATCCATTTTAACAAATCATATTGCTCAATACTTTCTTCGAAGTACACCTTACCGTGCCGGACCGTAGATACGAGGAATTTATCGCCTTCATACACGGCTTCAAAAATATAGCCCATATCCGTCATAACTATAAGGCCTTCAGTCTTGTCCGGCTTGATGGCGGTAGGGTACCATTTTCCCTTTTTAAGTCTTTTCTTCGTATTCATGGCTCGTTCTCGTTCACCACCCCGCACATATATTCAACAAAATCATTCACCCACCACTGTTTGTCTTCTTCCGTCATGTTATTGGGAAGATTGAAATATAGGTATTCGGCGGCTTTCTTGATAAGTTCTTCCTGTATCATAACTATTCCTCCTTTCTTGAGTTACCAATGCCATTGTTGAACACTACCATCCTCACGGATGTACCGATATGCTCCGTATCTACACATACCCAGCTCTTCGCTATACTTTAATGGGTTCTTTGCCAGTTTAGCTCTGTCAATGAGAGCATCCTGAATGAATGTTCCAATATCTCCGACAACTGCCTTAAATCCAGAAACGCTCTCTCCACGATAGCAGACACCTTCTATTCTTGTTTCCCAGTATCCGCTCCACGACCCAAAGAATCTGAGCTTTCCAAGGGCTTCGTGCCGCCACCTAAGTAAGATTGTATTATTTAGCGGTTTTACCTTTTTCTTAAACGGCCACATAAACTATTTTCTTGTGTTAAATCCATTCGTGGGCAAAAGCGTCAAGCACTTTCACAAGCTTTCTTGCTTGCTCTCTATTAATCAAAAACAAGGTTCTTGCAATCTCACCGCCTTCATACATACTAACAAGGGCGTCATTCTCATAAATCTTTACGTTCCCCCAAGTTTTATCGTTTGATAGAATATCTATGTCAAATTTGCAGTCATTCATGTTTATTTCTCCTTTCTTGCGTTATTATCTCTGGTTATCAACCAATTTATAAAGTATCCACCATACAAAAGGATAATTCCCAAAAGTAAATAAGTCATTTGCCTTTCTCCTTTCTTGCATTAAAACTAAGTTCGTAGCCATAGCATACGGCAGTATGGATTAAATCCCAAGTAGGCGCATCATTGAATTTCTTTACGCCTTCAACATACTCTTCTGCGAGTTGGTCTACCGTTTTATTTTCCTCGCTCCACTCCGCAGCCTTTGGTGTGGCGAGTTCGTAGTCATCTTCAAAGGCAAAACCGATGTAACCACTACCATTGCCTTCAACGAGGACAAAGTAGTAGCCGTTTTCATCAATCGCGGTTATTCTCAGCTCTTTTTCCCACGCTTCGTGTTTCTTGCTGATAATGATGTCGTCAATACGGAACTTCGGGATTCTGGCCCTCCGCTTTTTCAGCTCCTCCAGCTCCTTCTCGGCCGCATAGAGCCGGTCAAGGGTCTTGACCTTAACCGTATGGTACTCGTCATTGTTAAGCAGTTCGCCACGCTTCTCAAGCCAGGCGATGATATCGGCCTTCTTGAGTTCTCCGTAATAATCCCCGTGCATACAGTTGAAGTAGTCGATAAGGGTGGTCCTTATCTTCTCGTCGTCGCTCGTAGTGAGTTCGGGGCACACAATTTCCATCTGTTTCTTGGTGAGGAAGTTACCGGCCTTGTGAAGTTCCCTGGCCCTCTGGACCATATCTTCGTATGCTTTCTTGTAATCCATAATCTTACTTTTTATCGTTACACTCATTCCATCTCCGGGCGATTTCTTTGCCCAGGTTTGTGGCATCGGCCAGCGTGGCCTTGAAATCAACGTAGCGTTCGCTATCGTAAAGGAGAATCTCTCCGATGGGGATATTCCAGGAACTGCCCGGTTCCTTAATACAGAGCCTTACGTGTCCCTGGTGGTCGCTTGGAACGCAGACCAGTTCGACCTCCTCGGTATTGAAACTACCGTCGACGTATTCAAATTTCGGCGTGATTTCCATAGCCTAATCTTCGTGTTCTAAACACCTGTAAACCTCGGTGAGCCCAATGTATCTGTCACCGAACTCAATCATATACTTCCCGGTTTCGGGATGTTTGCTGATACGCGGCGTGCTGTCGTAATAACCGTTAAGGTAGCGCTTCCAGACAGGGAGCGCCTTGCGTGCTTCCTCCCTCCCCTCTTTTTTAGCTGCCTCGTAGTACTCGACAAGGGATTCCTGGCTAAATATCTCCTCTTTTGCAATATCAAGCAGTTCCTCTGCGTAACTACGGAGGGTCTCCATGTCGTCGCTCGTGAATTCTTCAATACACCCAATGGGAGAGCCTTCGGCCTTAAAAATCTCCCATAGTTTCCTCTCCAACTTGGTTGGTTCTGATACCGGAGTGACAATGACAAGGTCCTTGTTCCCTCTTTTTGTGCTGTCAGAAATAAGGTGGCCGGTCACGTCGTACCTTTGGATGTTTTCAGCGCCGAGGGTGCCTTTCACAAGGGCGATTATATCGTCGTTACGCTGTGAGCCTGCAGCATCCCAGCAGATGATGCGGACGGAGTGCTGCCCATCCGCGGTTTCAACCTTGTACTCCCCTCTTTCGATGAGGGGCCTGTATTTGGCGTCGAAATTAATTTTCATTTTTTCCGAATTTTTCGATATACTCCTTGACATCGCTGCGGTCGTCATGGTAACCCTTGTCTCCGACGAGAGGTGTGAGGGCACCGTGCATATAAGGGAACAGTTCAATATTGAACAGCAGGGTAGAGGCAAAGCGTACGGATGCTGAGCCAGAATTCCCGGAGTGCCCCTCATCCCAACCGTCATAACCATCGGCCTGGATATTCTTCACAAAGTCCCAGCAGGAAGCATATTCCTCACCCTTCTTCGCATACGAATCCCAGACCTCCTTGTTTGTCAGACCCTTTTCCTTGGCCTTGTCTTGGATGAAGTAGGCAATCCTCTCAGCCTCGTCGATGACGTTCATTTCGTAGTTGATGAGGGCGTTGGGTTCTTTTGGCTCGGCATTCCAAATCTCCTGCAGCTCTTCAATGCGGCCCTGTTCTCCCGGGTCTGCCTCGTAGTCAATGCTGTTCGGGTAGTCGTCGAATTTAGTGAAACCGTACTTCCTGGCCGCCTCGTCAGCCTTTGGCTGCCACTCGGCCATTTCCTTCTCGTAACGTTTTTGTTCGACCTCAGGCTCGTCCTGGAAGGTGTAACCAACAGACTTTAGCCAGAGAAGGTCAAAGCGCGCTATGCGCAGTGTGATTGCTTGTTTGATGGTCATATTCGTATGCTTTAGTATATACATTCAACAGTTGCTATGTAGGTCAGGCCCTCGTTCACCCAAATCTCCACGGTGTTATCTGTTTCGTAATGGATGAATTCCAACTCCGTATTCTGATAAGGAGTAAGCTTGTCAATTAGTTCTTTCCCTGTCATGTTGTAACTTCTTTAGCTGGTTTAACTGTGCTTGTGTCCATTTGATGGGCTTTCCCGTCTTTCCGTCCACAAGGCAGTGTTTGGCAAAGTAGACGAAGTCGGTCAGCGCCCGCTTGTAATCAACCCTCCTCATTGGTTTTCTTTTCTTTAAGGAACCTCCAGGCAGACGTGCCCATCATACCCTCACGGTTCTCGTTATCCGGCAGTTCGGCGATGAACCAAGTATCACAATGACCGTGGCCCGTAAGAAAGTGCGGGGATATCTTTTTCTCGAACTCCTTGGCACTCATATCGGTCTTAATGAACCAGCTGCTTTCCATGAAATGGTGGTACTCGTCGCAGTTGTTCTTGATTGCCGAGTAGAGGTCGGCGTAGTCGTGCTCGAAGTTGCGCAGGTTGTATGTCAGTATATACAGCATATTACTTCTCCTCCTTGGTTTCTTCGTTTTTCTTCAGGATATCGTTCGCACCCTGAATATATGCGAAACGCTTGGGAGCGTTAATATCGTGACCGTAAGCACCGCGCTTCACCGGATAGAGCTGGTATGCCCGTTCCTCGATTTCGCTCTTGGCGCCCTCCTCGAGCTTTACCGGCGCGTCATCCCACGTCAGCTCACGGCCGAGGATTTTCTTGATGGTGCCAGCAGGCAGGAACATCCATTGGGGATAGAACCCTGTCTTGGGAGATTCGCCATCATGACGTTCAATCCAGTGGTCGTGCGGGGTTTGAGCGTCGTTGAAGGAGATGGTCTTGCTACATTCCTCGGGGTCTCCCTCGTGATATTTCTTTACACAAAAGCGCTGGAACCCTTCCGGATTCGAGCTGATTCTTTCGTCGCCATTGGCGTCAACGGCCAACCATATGAATTTCGGGTTACTCATCGAGTGCTTTCTTTTTAATATCTTCGGTATTGGAGAAATATTCCCCGAACATATAGCACCTTAAGGCGTGCTCAAACTTATCGGGGTCTTTCTGGTCGCCAAGCCCGGCCGTTCCGTGGAAGCGGTATTTCGTGAAACACACCGGGCACTCCAGAACCATTTGGAGCCCCCAGTCGGTATCACACCAACCAACAAGGGTCGGCTTTGTCTTACCCGGCTCGTTAATAGCGGACTTACCGCATTCCGGGCAGGTGTAGTCTTTAACCTCCTCCGCCTGGGATGCGTCCATCTTCGGGATAAAACTTGTTATTCTTCTTGACATATAAATCGTAATCTATTTTCGGCAAATATAGCAATATTTTTCAAATTTCCAAATAGGGGAAGAAAAAAAAATACGACCATCGGCCGTATTAAATCAAATTTTCAAGACAATACTTTATTGCCGCTTCGCAGGCTTTTTCGTAAGTATCGAAAAACACCTGTTCACAAGGACTGACTTCTTCATATTTGTCTTTTCTCCTGCGAATAACAATATAATACTGATTATCATATGGCTCAACATAAGAGTCAAGACATATGGAAATGACGTAGTTATGTACTTCCCTTAGCCACTTCATTGCCATTTGGAGGGTTGGAGCCGACACTGGAAGTAAGAAAATTTTCCACTTATAGTTCCAATTTCTCGGCGTTGGTTCTATTACTATTTTTGGTGTGTGCGTTTCGGTGGTTAAATCCCAATAGGCACAAGTTTCCCAGTCAAACCCCCTTTCCTTCAAGAGTTCGGCCGTTTCAAAACTAACGTAGTCTTCCGTGTTATCCATAATATTCGTCGTCGCTGAGCATAATCGCCTCGTTGCAGGCCGGGCAGTCAATGTATTCGTGATGGATGCAGCAACTGTCCTCGTCCTTATAGACGTCTTCCTTGCCGAAATTTAACATAGTTCCGCAGCAAGGGCACTGAACTGTGTATTTCTTGTAATCTTCGACACTGTCATAACAGTGTCTTTCGCTTAGTTTATTTACCATAGTTTTCCGCCATTAAATCTTCCAGTATTTGTTTATTGATTGCTTTTGTTATTTCTTCCGTTTTTGAATCAAGGATACTCTTGGCCGCCTTTTCGATATTCCTAATCTGCTCTTCTGAGAACGGTGTTTTTTGAAAGTGCTCACAACCGCAACAGTCCTCATACCTGTAATAGCCCAGTTCTTCAAACCCCTTTGTAATGTCATCAAAATTTACGCTGAGCCCGTTGTCTGTGGGTTTGGACTTCCCTAATAGCATTTTATAAAATTCTTCCATACCCCAAACGTATTATAGTAACTGTTTCAATACCTCAATTTCACAGTCTATCTTGCAGCGTTCAGCGTTCTTTTCCTCTATAAGGGCGAGAAGGTGCGGTTTATCAACACCAACCACGCTATCAAGAATGGCGCGGACAAACACTTCAAATTTCTCCTTGTGCTTATAAGCGTAGTCGAAATCCCAAAATTGAGAGCAGTCATAAAAATCTTGACTTCCCTCCGGGCTGTTCTTGGGCCACGCAAAAAACGCATAACAGTAAATACCCCTATCTTCTTCGTCGTCTTTGTTATAATCGGCGTGGAATACAACGACATTTGCGTCCTTGATTCTCACCTCCTTTTTAAATTCCTTCATGACGGCCTCGTATTTCTCCCGGTCAATGATGTAAGGGACGCCGTACTTATAAGCGGTGTCAAGTATATTTTCAAGGAAGTCCGCTTCGTAACTCCCTGTTCCTGGATTGTAAGTCATATGCTATTTCTTATTTTTAACCAAAATTATTTTTATGCTATTTCACATAGTCACAAGTAAGAACAATTTCATTTGTTTCAGAATCAATACCACTTATCCAAGCGTTATACAAGAAATATTCATCTTGCTTTACTTTGTCTGCATTAAAAATTTCGATATGAAGTTCTTTATTGTTACCTATGCATTCTTCTTTTGTTAAGAAATCCCAATCAGTTAAACGAGGCGTGCCTATAACGGGAACGGTATCCTTTATGTCATTTGGCATCACACAAAAAGTTATATCTACGGAAAGGAGGTTTCTATGCCTCGTCATTGTTTCAACGCATTTTTTCGCACGGAACCATTTTCCCGTCTTGGTATTCGTCACTATGGCAAAAGGCGCATCCGCAGTGTCGAGATTGGGAACAATTTCGCCGAATTGTCTATCTAAAACCCTATGGCACATTTCAGCGATAGCTTCAACTTTATCCTGCACATAGTCATCAGCCGTATAGTTCTCGTTGTTTATTATGAGGTCACACTTGCGGATAATGAACTTTAACAAATCTTTTACTTCTTCTCTTGTCATAATCTTTACTTGTATTGCTTTCCATAATCGTCTTCCACAACGTAGACACCGTAGTTCTTGTGGTAGTCCTCGTTGAGTTCCTTGCACTTTTTCAGTGCGTCACGGAGCGTATGGTTATCACTCCATATGCAATCATACGAACCGTCAGAATGGTACCGGACGATTGTGTATATCGGGAGGTTAATTGGTTGTTTATTTTCCATATCTAAATCAAATTTTCAAGATAATATTTAATTGCTGCTTCGCAGGCTTGTTCCTGTTTTTCATAAACCCACCCCTGAGAATACGTGTCGTTAGTTTTTGCAACAACAATTTTAACATCCCAAAGGAACTTCTCGTTGTCAAGTACGCTACTAATGATAGGTATGACGGCAATTCCCTTCTCGTCCCTCAACCACTTCATTGCCATCTGAAGGGTCGGGCATTCATATACTTCCTGATTCGCCCTCACTCTCCAGTCGTGATTTATATCGTACTTGTGCTGAGAAAACATTTCACCGTTTTCGTCGTACCACAAATCAATATCTTCATCAAATCCTCTCTCTCTCAGGAGTTTTGCTGTCTCAAAGCTAACGTAATCTTCTGTAATCATATCCTTTCCTTGTGTTTAATTTCTCCTATCAGTTTTGTCTGTGCTTGTTGCTTCCATAATTGCGTCGACGATGGCGATGTGATAATCGAAATCTTTGATAAAAAATTTAAGGATGCTGCGCACTTCAGCCTTCTCGTCAGGCGACATTTCCTCCAGGGGCTTCCTCAACTTGAATCCAAGCTCGTTTACGTTGTCCGTGTTCATCGGCTCGAAGAATTTATAGAAACCTTCACGACTTTCCTTTGCCGACGACTCTATGCGTTTATTCCAATCCGCAATCCACGCCTCAACCGTTGACGGTTTGTCGTTAAATGTGACGCTGATTTTTTCCGGATTGGGAATCCGTGTATCTGAACCATTGCCTGTTCCACTAGGGGAATTGTCACAAGTATAAGGGAGCGTTATTTCCCACTTGTCGTCTATAATCTTTTTCATATCTATTCGTTTTTATACATTCCTTCCGCTGCTTCAAGTGCAAGTCCTTTTTTGTGTCACCTCAGCAGGTCGCGGTCCTCGTCCCTCATGTCGGGGTCCACGAAATCGAAGGTGTTCATGATTCTCACGCAGTCTGCCTTTATTCTGTTAGCCGCCATCGCAAGGTTTCGTATAGTACGATAGTCACGCTCACAGAGGTACGCCCCATGCATTCCCTTGAGTCTTGGTATGAGGTCCATAAGGTCCTTCTCGGCTTCGATGATGATTTCGTCTTTCCTGTTCATTTCTTTATGTACATTCCTTCTTTTGTTTCAAGGGCCAATCCCATAGGAATAAGTCCACGATAATCAAAGTGGTTCTTATTACACCAATCAGCAGCGAAATGTGGTATTGCTGTTCCTCTTGCCGATTTGTCTCCATTTGCTATTCTTTCAAGGACTTCAGCATATACCTTTTCATCCTTTTTATGCTCTTCCTTCAGTTTTTCTTTTTCTTCCTCAGTCATACTTGACATGGGGCGGAGATATACTTTAAATTCATCAATAGACTCTACGATATTATAATCGTGCCCCTCCTCAATTTCTTGAATAAGAAACAAGCCGTCATTAGTATTCTTTATGCCATATATGTATGCTTTAACACCATATTTAGGCGTTATTTTGGGCCAGTAATACGACCTCGCGCAGAGGTCTTTGAGTAGTAGGTCCTTATCTTCTTGTGTCATATTCTGTCCCTCCATATTTTATCTATCAAACCATTTTAATGTTTCATAATCAATCTCAATCAATACACTGTCTTCACCACCCCTGTAATCACCCGCTACAGTAGATAGACAGCCATTGGAATATTTGTTTCCCCTGTTTACCTGAACATTGATATCACAGTCATGTCCAATATATTCTCGAATTTCCTGCAGCCTTTCAATAAGTCCGTCAAGAGTATTTAATTTATTTTCCATTTTAATTCTTCTTATAAAACTCTTCTTCAACTAAACTTTGTTCATCCCACACACTTTCATCTTCGAAAGTATAAACCCATCCATCTTCTTCATCAAACTCAACATTTGTGATTTTACCAAGAGGATACTCCCCTTCTTCGTTTGAAGTGCAGATATACTGGGCAAGAACATCACCGACATTCCACCTTGACTTTCTCCCTTGGATATATTCAGTGGATAGATAGCCATATTCGGGTCGCTCCTCCGGCTGCTCCTGCTGGAGAGAGGCGATAACATTCTTAACCGCTTTATATGCATCGTGCAACCCTTCATCGTGCCTATCTTTACTTTCGTAAGACACAAGGGAGTTAAGCCTTTCTATCTCGGCTATCAGTTTTTCTGTGTCAATGTATTTCTTCATCTTTCAAGCCAGTTTAAAGATTCATAATCAATTTGGACTAAAACGGAATCAGTGCCGTTTCTATATTCTTACCAAATATATTTTAATTTAGCACCGTTGGCGAAACGCCTGGTCCCAAGTCTAACTTCTGCGGCAATTTCAGGCCATTCATTGTAAAACCTCTTCCATGTGGCAACTCCTTTCTTGAGAGAAGGGACGCGTACTCGCCACCAAAGCCATCCGCCCTTATGTGATTTAGCGAAGTGCTCGCGCCTGGTCTGCCTGTCCCCGAAGCCCATTGCAGGCATGAAGGATTTATGCATCCCATCATATGAGAAATCTGCATCGGGTGCCTTAAGGCGCTCTTCAATAGGGAGTTTCAAG
>JAEEGL010182548.1_pt1 | contig 10124 bp, 5 predicted proteins | sample 9134231 | NCBI WGS metagenome assembly JAEEGL01 (sample SAMN16246548, study PRJNA631951) | gut metagenome | biome: gut microbiome; feature: rumen; material: fiber-attached | host: Bos | place: Iran: Karaj | collected 2018-10
CTCGGGCAGGCGCGCGTGCAGTCGCCGAGGCCGATGCAACCGAACGTGCAGGATCCGTTTCCGCCGAACATCAGCTTCGCGGCCGCGCACGTTTCGATCCCGCGGTAATCCATCTTCTTCGACGTCTTGTCGCACGAGCCGAGGCAGTTGACGCGCGCGTAGCTCTTCACGACCTCTCCGGCCTCGCGGCCGAGAACGGACGCCACCTTCGACGCCACGGCGGCGCCGCCGGGGGCGCAGAGGTTCAGCGGCGTCGATTCGTCTTCGACCATCGCCGCGGCGTAGCCGTCGCAGCCGGGGAAGCCGCAGCCGCCGCAGTTCGCGCCGGGCAGGCATTCGCGGACTTTGGGGATCCGCTCATCGACCTCGACGGCCATGACCTTTGACGCCACGGAGAGCATCACGGCGCAGATGACGCCGATGACGGTGACGACAACGACAGCAGTTCCGATAACTCCCATTCTTCGTCACCCCCTTACTTGAAGATGTTGTCGATCACGCCGGCAAACCCGAAGAACGAGACCGACAGGATCGCGGCGGAGATCAGCGTGATCGGCATGCCCTTGAAGGACGGCGGCGCGTCGTTGTCCTCGATCCGCGAGCGGACGCCGGAGAACAGGACCATCGCCATCATGAAGCCGAGGCCCGCGCCGAGCGAGTACGTCAGCGCCTGGCCGAACGTCAGGCCGAAGATGCCGGTGCCCATGTACGTATCGACGTTGTCGATGCAGACGCCGAGCACGGCGCAGTTCGTCGTGATCAGCGGCAGATAGACGCCGAGCGAGGCGTGGAGCGCGGGAACGTATTTCTTGAGGACGATCTCGACGAGCTGGACGAGCGCGGCGATGACGAGGATGAATACGATCGTCTGCATGTACTCGAGGCCGAGGGCTTCGAGGATGAAGTGCTGGATCGGATACGTCACGGCCGTGGCGAGGAGCATGACGAAGATGACGGCGACGGACATGCCGAACGCGGAATCGAGTTTCTTCGAAACGCCGAGGAACGGGCAGATGCCGAGGAACTGCTGCAGAACGTAGTTCTCGACGAACATCGCCGTCAGGATGATCGTGCAGAAGAGTTTGATCGTCATTTCGCTTCACACTCCTTTCTTCCGGCAGCCTGGCAGAGCGACGCGGACGGGCAGCCCTCGCAGCCGAAATCCTTCTTCTTCGGCTTGTTCTTGAACCACTTGTTGACGCAGGCGATCAGGCAGCCGAACACGAAGAACCCGCCGGGGGCCATCGTGAGGATCGAGATGTGGTTGTCGGCGAGGACCGGGATCGGAAGGCCCATCCAGGTGCCGTTGCCGAAGATCTCGCGGATCGACGCCATCACGAAGAGCGTGAGCGTAAAGCCGAGGCCCATGCCGATCGCGTCGAGCGCGGAATCGAGGACGCCGTGCTTGTTCGCGAACGCCTCGGCGCGGCCGAGGATGATGCAGTTGACGACGATCAGCGGCAGATACAGGCCGAGCGCCTCGTAGATCGGATACGCGAACGCGTTGAGGATCATCTGGACGATCGTGACGAACGTCGCGATCAGGACGATGTAGCACGGGATGCGGACCTTGTCGGAGATCGCGCGCCGCAGGAGCGAGATGAACACGTTCGAGCAGATCAGGACGGCCGTCGCCGCGGCGCCCATGCCGAACGCGTTCGACGCCTGGGTCGACGTCGCGAGCGTCGGGCACGTGCCGAGCACGAGGACCAGAACGGGGTTTTCGAGGATGATGCCCTTCGTCAGGGTCTTGAGTCTTTCACCTTTCATCGCTATTTCCCTCCGTTCATGACGTACGCGAACGCGTCGAAGACCGAGCGCATCGAGTTCTTATAGTGGCCGGAGGAGAACGTCGCGCCGGAGATGCCGTCGACCGTGTCGATCGCGGAGGCGTCGACGCCCGTCCAGCGGAAGCGGTAATCGTCGCCGGCGGTCTTGGATCCCATGCCGGCCGTTTCGCTGTGGGAGAGCGTCTTCGTCTCGACGATCTTTCCGTCCGGATCGACGCCGACGATCAGCTTCATCGTCTTCTTCCCGCCGTAGCCGTCGCCGGTGACCTGGAAGACGTAGCCGTTGCCGTTGTTCGCTTTGTACGCTTCTGTGACGTAGTTCGTGTCGCCGTTCGCGTAGACGTCGGGGAACGAAACGTCGATCTTCGCGAAGCCGCCGGCGTCCGGAAGGACCTCGTTCATCGCTTCGGTGGCGATGCGCTCCTCCGTTTCCCGGATGATCGGCTTGGTGATCTTGTTGACGTAGGCCAGAAGGCCGCTGCAGACGAGGCAGATCAGCGTGAGGACGAGGATCGGCTTCACAAAGTCCTCCCGCACGTTTTTTGTCTTTGTCATGCCTTCACACCTCCGAACGGTTTCGTCATGCTCCAGCGGTTGATGTAGGGCGTCAGGATGTTCATCAGAAGAACGGCGAACGACGCGCCCTCGGGGTAGCTTCCGTAGAAGCGGATCAGGCACGTCAGAAGGCCGCATCCGAGCGCGAAGATCACGCGGCCCTTGTTCGTGTGGGGGCTCGTGACGTAGTCGGACGCCATGAAGAACGCGCAGAGGAACAGGCCTCCCGAGAGGATCTCGGCGACGGCGAACGTAAAGCCGCCCTTGATCAGGCTCAGGATGAAGACCGTTCCGATGTACGTCAGCGGGATGTGCCAGGAGATGACCTTCCGGTACATCATATAGAGGCCGCCCAGCGTCAGGGCGAGCGCGCTCGATTCACCGAGCGAGCCGCCGGCCGCGCCGAGGGCGAGATGGAAGAGGTTCAGCCCTTCCGCCGATCCGGTCTTCAGGACCTCGAGCGGCGTCGCGGACGAGACGGCGTCGATGAAGTTCGGGGCCGTCCACGTCGCCATCGAGCTCGAGAACGCGAGGAACATGACGATGCGGGCCGTGAGGGCCGGGTTGGCGAAGTTGTGGCCGATGCCGCCGAAGAGCTGCTTCACGACGATGATCGCGACGACGCAGCCGATCGCGGCCTGCCAGAGCGGGATCGAGACGGGGAGGTTCATCGCGAGGATCACGCCCGTAACTGCGGCGGAAAGGTCGCCGATCGTGTTCGGGCGCTTCATACCCTTCTCGAAGAGCCATTCGCAGAAGACGCAGCAGGCGGCGCAGAACACCTCGACGAGGAGCGCGCGGAATCCGAAGAAGATGACCGAGACGATCACCGCCGGGCAGAGCCCGATCAGGACGTCGCGCATGATCGTCGTCGTCGAATCGTTCGAGCGGATATGCGGGGATACGGATACGATCATGTTGTCGTTCATTTCGCAGTCACCTCCCCTTTCGCTTCGTTCTTCGCGGCTTCCTTCGCTGCCTTCGCTTCGGCCTCCGCCTTGAGCTTTTTATTGTAGGCGTTCAGTTCCGCCTTCGCGAGCTTGTTGACCTGGACGAGCGGGCGCTTCGCCGGGCAGACGAACGCGCAGCAGCCGCACTCGATGCAGAGGTTCACCTTGAGTTCCTTCAGGTCCTCGGGGCGCTTCAGCTCGAGCGCGCGCTCGATGTCGGTCGGCATCAGGTTCATCGGGCAGTGGGCCACGCAGCGGCCGCATTTGATGCAGGCCGTCGGGACGGGCGGCTCGGCGTCCTTCGCGTTGAAGCAGAGGATCGCGCCGGTGTTCTTGACGACGGGCTGGTCCAGATCGGTCGTCGCGATGCCCATCATCGGGCCGCCGAGGATGATCTTCTTCGGGTCGCTCTTGAAGCCGCCGGTGAATTCGATGACGTCCCGCAGCGGCGTTCCGATCGGCGCGAAGACGTTCATCGGGTTCTTGACCGCGGAGCCGTCGACGGTGATGCGCCGTTCGACGAGCGGCATACCGGTCTTGATGTAGTTCGTCAGCGTCGCGAGGGTCGTCGTGTTGATGACGATCACGCCGCTGTCGAGCGGGAGCTTGCCCTCCTCGACGATCCGGCCGGTGAGGTGGTAGATCAGGACCTTTTCACCGCCCTGGGGGTACAGCGCGGGAAGCGCGCGGACTTCGACGCCGTCCATTCCCTTCACCGCCGCGCGGAGCTTTTCGATCGCCTTCGGTTTGTTGTCCTCGATTCCGACGTAGACCGCTTCCGGCGAGTAGAACTTCTTCAGCATCGCGATCCCCTCGACGATCAGATCCGTGTCGTCGAGCATCGCGCGCGTATCGCCGGTGAGGTACGGCTCGCATTCCGCGCCGTTGACGCAGATGTAGTCGACCTTCGCGGGGTCGGCCTTCAGCTTCACGGCCGTCGGGAAGCCCGCGCCGCCGAGGCCGACGACGCCGCTCATCCGGACCGCGTCGACGAAGCTGTCGAGATCGGTCACTTCCGGCGCCTTGAGGCCTTCGTAAACGGCCTGTTCGCCGTCCGCCTCGATCACGACGGCCGGGCAGACCGCGCCGTGGAACAGCAGGATATCTTCGATCTTCTTCACCGTCCCGGAGACGCCGGAATAGACCGGAGACGACACGAAGCCGCCCGGTTCGCCGATCATCTGGCCGACCTTGACCGTGTCGCCCGGTTTGACGACAGGCTTCGCCGGAGCGCCGATGTTCATCGACATCGGGACCGTGATCACCTTCGGCGTCGGGATCCGTACCGGGACCGAGTCCGCGGTGTTCTTCCGGTGCGGAACGTGAACGCCGTGCAAGAGTTTGATGGACACGCCTTTTCCTCCCTGATCCCCCCGCAAAGCGGGCGGATCATATTTAGATTCATTAAATAATATAGCAGAATTATAACACGATACAGGATGCAATCAATAAGGGAAATGCATCGATTCACGCCTGTTTGAAAAAAAGACGCGCCCGCGGTTTTCCGCGGGCGCGCCGTTTACAGGCGAACGGGTCTTTGATCCGGTTCCTGTCCGGGACCTCATTTCCCCTTTATGTTTTCAAGAAACAGCATGAAGACCGTCGCGACCTCGGCGCGGGTCACTTTGCCCTGAGGATCGAGCTTTGCCGCGATGGTCTCCCCGAGGAGTTTCTCGGCAAAGGCCCACTTCTTGGCCTCGAGCGCCCAGTGGCTGACGTCGGAGACGTCCGCGTAGCCGGAGATGTCCGCCGCGTTCGTCACGTCGTAACCCTTGAGGACCGCGTAGCGGTGGAGGATCGTCGCGAACTGTTCGCGGGTGATGTGGTGGTCCGGTCCGAAGCTGCCGTCGCCGTAGCCTTCGACGATCCCGTTGGCCTCAGCCCACGCCACGGCCGCCGCGTACCACGCGTCGGAATCGACGTCGTCGAAGGAGGGCTCCCCGACGGCCGGTCTGCCTTCCAGGCGATACAGGATCTTCACGATCATCGCTCTCGAGGCGAACGCATCCGGCGCGAACCGGTCCGGCGCCACGCCCTGCATCAGCTTGTTCAGCACGACGTAGTCCACGCCTTCGTGGTACCACTGCGTGATATCCACGTCCTTCAGATGGGCGGACGGGCAATCGTGTCCGGGCGTCACGCCGGGCGTTCCGGGAGTGCCGGGAGTACCGGGGTCGCCGGGGGTACCCGGATCACCGGGAGTGCCGGGGTTACCAGGATCGCCAGGGGTACCCGGATCACCTGGGGTACCGGGGTCGCCGGGGGTACCCGGGTCACCGGGAGTACCCGGGTCACCGGGAGTACCCGGATCGCCGGGAGTACCCGGATCGCCGGGATCACCGGACGCCGCGACCTCGAACAGGGTCGACGCTGAAGACGGCGCGTAAGAAGCGTCTCCGCTGTAGCGGGCGTACACGCTGACCATCCGCTCTTCCGTCCCGGCGGGGATCTCACAGCGGAAGGCGCCTCCGGTCACCGTGGCGGTGTGGTAGTTTCCGTCCACAAGGATTTCCACCGTTCCGGTGGCCGCGGTCGGATTGCCGTCCGGATCCTCGATCCGTCCGCTGACCGCCGCGTTCGCGTCCGGCTCACAGGTGTCCGGATCGACGGCAGCCGTCATCACGGTCTTTTTGAGGAAGACCGCCCGCACCGTCACGTCCTCCGTGCCGGCTTTGAACGTGGTCTTTTCCAGTGTCGGGTCCGCGAGCTTTACATTGCCGCTGACGACCTGCCATTCCGCGAACAGCGAGTCTTCGGGGACCGCCGCCTTCACCGTGACCGTATCGCCGTCCGATACGACCGCCGGGTACGCCGTTCCGCCCTCGACCGTCACGTTTACGGCAGAGGACGCCGCTTTCATCGTCACGGGATAGATCACCGTCGCGCTGCTGTTCTGGCTGCCGACCGGCGTCATCGCGCTCTTCGGATAATTCGGGTCAGAGAAAAGCGTTCCGTTGATCACGGTCTCAAAGAGATCGCTCGGATCGACGGACGTCTGTTGGGAGGCGTTGCTGCCTTTGAAGACGTCGTTCGCATTCACGGTCTCGAGGATGATCGCGAGCCTGTAGGAATGGCCGGCTGTGAAATGCGTATCGTTCGTATCGTCCGGAAGCCACATGGCCCACCGGATCCGGTACTGATCCGCGAGTTCCGGCGGGACCGTGACGCCCAGTGTTTCCAAAACACCGGCTGAATTCGGGTCCGTCGCGTCGTACACTTCGAGGACACTGTCGCCGAGGCGGGGCGAAACGTACAGCTCCACCCGGTCGATGACCTTGCGCACCGGTCCCCTCCATTTGGCGTAGAGGACCGTGTCGCCGGTGACGGCGTCCATGGGTCCCGCCTCGCCTGTCCGGTTCGGATCCGTCGTCCATCCGTCAAAGACGTAGACGTCGTCGACGGTTCCGGGGATCACGCTGACCGTATCCCCGAGGATCGCGGCGGGACCGAACAGATGCCACAGGGTCGGAACCGGATCCGGGGCAGTGCCGATTCCGCCGACGTCGTAGGAAACGGTGTAGTAGACCTCGACGGTCACATCGAAGATATCTACCTCTCCGAAATGGGTGACTTTGATGGTCTGTTCGCCGAGGACCGCGCCGTCAAATCCGGAGACCATATCCATAGTGACCGGCGCAGTCGTCTGGCTTCCGTCGCTCCAGTTGACCGTCAGGAGCAGGCCGGACAGATCGAGCGCCTCGCCGAGGAGATACGTCGTCTTGAAGCCGTTGTCGGTCAGCCAGCTGTCGACGACCGCCTTTACTTGGATCGCGTCGACGTCGCTCGCCTCGAGGTGGTAATCGTCGCCCGTGTAGACAGCCGTGACGGTATGGAAGCCGCCGCCGATCACCGCGGGCACGTCATACGAGAATCCGCCTTTGGCATCGAGCGCAGTCGTGTAGATCTGGTTGTCCAGATGGATCTCGACCGTTCCGGTGGGAGTCGGGTTGTTCGCCGACACGTCCGCGGAAACGAAGCCGCTCAGGGAGAAGCCGTCGCCGCTGACGACCGGCAGCTCCGGCAGTTCCATCGAGACGACCGGTTTCGTTTTCTGACGGTAATCGGGCATGACGCCTACGTTCGACGCGGGCATGACGAACGTCGTGGTCTCCTTGTCCGGCTCGTCGAACGCAACTCTTCCGTTGACGTAACGCCATCTGTCGAACGTGCAGTACGGGTCCTTATCCGCCGTTACCGTAACGATGTCGCCCACCGTCGCCGTGATGACGTCGCCGGGCGTACCGCCCTCGATCGACGCGACGCCCTGGGTGACCGTCACGTAATACGTGTTCTTTTCGAACTTGGCTGTCAGCGTCCGGTCGCTGTCGCCCATGACCTCGGTGAAGTACCTGTCGCTTGTCAGGAGCTGATCGTTATTGTCGTCATCAAACCACCCGATGAAGCGATAGCCTCCGGCCGCGAACGCGGACGCGGTGTAGGGGAGTCCGACGCCGTAGCTTCCGCTGCCTCCGTAAATAGTTCCGCCGCCCGCCGGCGATACGTTGACCGTAAGCGTGCGCAGGTTTTCCGCGACGCTGACGGTCGCGCGGCCGGTCGATCGGTTGTCATGGTTTGACGTGGCGACGACGGTCAGAGTCGGCTGGGTTTCCGCGGCCGCGACCGTCAGAACACCGGTCGCGGAATCGATCTCCGTTCTCGCGTGCCGGAGTCCTTCCAGAGACCAGGTGACGGAATCGTCCCTGTCGCCGTAATGGCCGCCGAAGAGCACGGAGGCCATGAACGGAGTCGCGGCACCCTTCAGCACGCCCGTCCCGTCGGACGGCGTCACCTTAACGGCGCGGACGTAATACTCTGTCCGCTCGACGTCCCACACCGGCTTCACGACCATATCCGCCGTGAAGGTGTAGTATTCGCCCGGGCCGTAATGCTTCCCGTTGATTTTCCAGGCGAGGAACGACTCGCCGGGCCATGATTTAAAGCTGCATTCGGGGAGCTTGAGGGGGATTCTCTCCTTCGCCGTCATGACGAGCGTCTCTCCCGTGTCGTTGTCGGAATCGAAGGTGACGGTATACTCTTCACGCGTCCGCCAATCGGCCTCCACCGTGAGCGTCGCGCCCTCATACGACTCGCCGTAGAGCGGCCAGGGGATCGTGAACTCGCCGGTACCCGTGATGTCCCATTCGACCTCCGTATTCGAGTAGAGCGGTCCCGTGTAGCCCACGATCTTCCGGTGATTTCCGTTTTTATCGCGGTTCATCACGAGACGGAGGCGCTCAAGGATATTATCCTCGTCCTCCTGCGCGTCGACACGGATCGTTCCGCCCGGCTGGAGATGGTCGCTGTCGACCGTGATCCGGCCGCGGTCGGCCTCCTTCACCACGACGCTCAGATCAAAGACGCGTTTGAGGAGGAGCGAGACCGGGGCGTCCGGCATGATCAGGTACTGCTGGATCCCGTGCTCTCCCGTGTCGAGTTCGGACGGCGTAAAGTACGGAGGCGTTGGAATGCCGTTCATATCCGTATAGGTCCAGAAGGGATAGATCGTGCTGTTGTCCGGGGAGTCGTTGTGATCCTGAAGGTTGATATTTCTGTACAGATAATCGAAGAACACGGGCGTCCTCGGAATGGCGGTCGGCTGTTTGGAGGGCGTGAGCAGCTGCCGTCCTCTCGGGTCGGAGAAATAGACGGGCGTAAAGCCGTCGAAATGACATCCGACATAGTTCGCGTGATCGAACGTGACCTTGACGGTCTGGTTGCTGCCCACCGCGTCGGCATAATTCCTGACCCACGCCGAAGCCGATCCGTCCGGCAGGATCGTACGGATCCGGTAGTTGTAGAAGAGATCGCTCAGCCGGCTGTCCATGGTCGGATAGACCCGGATCGTATCCCCTGCCCGGACGATCGTCTTCGTTCTGCCGTCGCCGAAGGTCGCGGTGTTGTTGTATTCGCTTCCGATGTTGTTCTCGACCTCGAGATCCGCAAGATAGTAGTTCTCGTTATTGTTCACGGAGAGATACGCGGTGACGGTCTCGTCGAAGGCGGGCATATAGAACCGCAAGAGCCGGTTCCCTTTCGTCGGACCGTTCCACAGTTCCGTTCCTCCCGCGACGACCCGGACGGACAGCCCGTCCGAGAGGTCTTTCAGCTTCACGGTCACCCGTTCGCCCGGCATGTATTTGTTGTCCTCGCGATCCGTGGAAAATTCGACGGGCTCGGTACCCGGCGCCAGATAGTCCCGCACGTGATAGGCTTCGTCGTTTTCCTCGAAGAGGACCTCATGGGGCGAATACTCGGCGGTGTTCGGACTGTAGTCGAACGCAAGGCGGGGATTGGTTCCGCCCGTAGCCGTCAAGTCGAACGTCACGTCATAATACGAGCCTTTATCGGTGATCTTCAGGTTCGAGATCTCGGCGTTCCTGGCCCAGACGTTGTTGATCACGAACCAATCGTTTACGGTCCGGAAGCCCGCGCGGGTCGTCACGCCCTCTTTGATGTGATTCCAGTTACCCGTCTTTTCGAGGATAAAGACCTCCGAATCGGTCGGCTCCAGCAGCTGGAGATACCTCCTCGTCTCCGCGTAGATCGTATAGTCGTAGAACCGCTCCATATCATAGGGCTTTACCTGGTTGATGCGGGCCTCGCTGCCGAGACGCACCCAGTAAAGCGTTTCGAACACCTGTCCGCAGGCCTGCTGGCCGCCGTAGAACGGAGCCGCGGCCGAGAAGACGTCCGGATAGTCCGGCTTTGACAATTCCGTAAAGGTCAGGTCGAAGCTGTCGGGGAGGATGTCGTAGAAGATGCTCCAGCCGAGATCGGTACGGGCCTTTGTTCCTTTGTAATGGATTTCATGGAGATAATAGCCTTCTTC
>JAEEGL010636424.1_pt1 | contig 10124 bp, 9 predicted proteins | sample 9134231 | NCBI WGS metagenome assembly JAEEGL01 (sample SAMN16246548, study PRJNA631951) | gut metagenome | biome: gut microbiome; feature: rumen; material: fiber-attached | host: Bos | place: Iran: Karaj | collected 2018-10
CAGGCGCGCGCGGGACGCGCTCCCGCCGCCGCCGCGCTGAAGGAGAGGCTGGCGGCGCGCGGCGTGCCGCTCGACCGGACGCTCTTCGACCGGGTCATGTGAGGCGGCGGGACGCGTGCCCGTCCGGGATGGCGCATCCGAAAACAAAAGCATCTCAAAGACGACTGCGGTCTCTGAGATGCTTTTTTGTCGTTCGTATGCGTTCACGACGGCTCCGCGCCGCGGGCGAGCTGTTCCCGGTCGTACTGGAGCCGGTACAGCTCGTAGTAACTGCCGTGCTTTTCGAGCAGTTCCCGGTGCGTGCCGGATTCGATGATCTCGCCGTGCGAGAGCACGAGGATCCGGTCGGCGTGCTGTATGGTAGAGAGTCGGTGCGCTACGATGAGCATCGTGCCGATGTGCATCATTTTTTCGAGCGAATCCTGGATGAGCAGCTCCGTCTCCGTGTCGATGTTCGCCGTCGCCTCGTCGAGGATCATGACCTCCGGACGGTGGATCAGCGTCCGCGCGAAGGAGAGCAGCTGCCGCTGTCCGGCGGAAAAATTGTTCCCGCGCTCTCTGACCTCCTCGTCCAGTCCGCGGCTCAGGCGGCCGATGAAGCGGTCGGCGTTCACGTAGCGGCAGATCTTCATGATCTCCTCGTCGGAGATCCCTTCGGATCGGAGAAGGATGTTGGAGCGAATCGTCCCGGAGAAGAGGAACACGTCCTGGAGCATCTGCCCGAAGAGCCGCCGCAGCGAGGCGAGTTTGATCTTGCGGACGTCGATGCCGTCGATGAGGATCTCGCCGCGGTCGATCTCGTAATTGCGGCAGAGCAGGGAAAGGATCGTCGTTTTCCCGGAGCCGGTTGCCCCGACGAAGGCGACGGTCTGCTTCGGCTCCACGGTGAAGGATACGTCGCGCAGAACCCATTCGTCCGGCTTGTAGGCAAACCACACGTGCCGGAATTCGATCCCTTTTTCCACGGTATCGATCTCCACGGCGTCCGGTGCGTCCGTGATGGCGGGCACGATGTCCATAACGGTGAAGATCTTTTCCGCCGAGGCGTAGGCGGACTGGAGCCAGTTGAACTGTTCGGCGAGATTCTGGATCGGGTTGAAGAACTTCGTGATGTACATGTAGAAGGTGACGAGCGTCCCGCTCGTGATCGTCTGCCCGAGGAACGCCGTATCACGGATATAGCCGCGCCCGCCGAGATAGAGCAGGCAGAGGACGGAGGAGATATACAGCATGTACACGATGGGGCGGAAGATGCCGAAGACGAGGATCTGCTGCCGCTTCGCGCGGCCGAGCGCGTCGTTCTTCTCGGAGAATTCTTCCATTTTCCGGTCCTCCCGGTTGAAGATCTGGATGATCTTCATGCCGGAGAGGTTCTCCGAGAGGAAGGTGTTGATATTCGTCGTTCCGTCCTTGACGCGGCGGTACGCGCGGCGGGAGAACTTGCGGAAGATGAGCGTGAACAGGAAAATGAACGGCACGAAGCACAATACCATGAGCGTCAGCTCGTAATTGAGCAGCAGCATGGCACACAGAACGCCGAGGATGATGCAGACGTTCTTGACCAGTCCCGTCAGGATGTTCGTGAACATCATGGAGATCGCGCCGGTGTCGTTCGTCACGCGCGTGACGAGCTTGCCGACGGGGATCTCGCTCAGCTGTCCCTGCGACAGGCTTTCGATATGGACGAAGAGATCCTCGCGGATGCGGGAGAGGATCTTCTGTCCCGTGATCTGGAGGATGATCGCCTGAACGTACGTGCAGGCGAGAGAAACGAGAAGGATTCCCGCGTAGACGGCGACCTTCGTAAGAAGCTCCCGCATGGCGAAGTCTTCCTTGATCATTTCCTCGATCTGTCCGACGAGGAGCGGGGAGATCACGTCGTAGGCGACGGAGAAGAGCATGACGAGCCCGACGAGGAGGAAGTTCCCGATATACGGCTTCGCGTAGGCGAGCAGACGGCGGGTGATCTCCGCGTCCTTCATGTTCCGCTCGAAGCCGATCGCCTCCCTGCGGTCTTTCATGGAGAAGAAGGCGGCGAGGAAAACGAGCGCGAAGGTGCCGGTGATCGCGCCGACGATGAGAAGCGGATAGTACTCACGCATGGCGCTCGCCTCCTTCGTCGTCCAGCCGCTGCAGCTCCACGGTGGTGCGGTAGTCCGGACAACTCTCCATCAGCTCCGCGTGCGTGCCGACGGCGGCGAGCCGCCCGTCGCGCAGGAACAGGATCTTGTCCATCGATTCCACGGTGGAGACGCGGTGCGCGATGAGGATCGTCGTTCTTCCGCGGCGCGTCTCTTTCAGATTGTCGAGGATGACCTTCTCCGTCTTCGTGTCCACCGCGGAGACGGAATCGTCGAGGATGAGGATCGGCGCGTCCTTCATGAGCGCGCGCGCGATGGAGATGCGCTGCTTCTGACCGCCGGAGACGGTCACGCCGCGCTCGCCGAGCACGGTCCCGTAGCCGTCGGAGAATTCCGTGACGTTGTCGTGGATCCCGGCGCGCCGCGCCGCCTCCTCGACGAGCGGCATGTCGTCGGATTCCGAGGCGAAGGCGATGTTCGAGCGGATCGTGTCGCTGAACAGGAAATTATCCTGCGGCACGTACGCCGCCGCGCGCCGCACGGTACGGATCGGGAGCGTGTTGACGTCGCGGCCGTCGAGGAAGACGGTGCCGTCCGGGACGTTGTACGTGCGGAGGATCAGATCGACGAGCGTCGTCTTCCCGGAGCCGGTCTTGCCGATGACGCCGACGTTCTCCCCGGCGCGGATATGGAAGCTGACGTCCGTCAGCGCGTCCGTCTCCGCCCCCGGATACCGGAAGGTCAGGTGCCGGAACTCGATCTCGCCCCGCAGTTCCGCGTCGTCCGTCACGTTCTCGCGGTCGACGACGTCCGGCTGCGCGTCGAGCAGCCCGGCGATGCGGTCCAGAGATGCCCGCCCGCGAGATGCCATTTCGATCAGCGAGGAGATCGCCATGACCGGCCAGACGATGGCGGTGAAGTAGCCGATGAATTCGACGAGCTGCCCGGCGTCGAAGCGTCCGATATACACGAGGTACCCGCCGTACCCGAGGATCACGCAGATGACGGACTCGACGAGCAGCGTCACGAGGACGGTGAGGAGCGTGGAATAGTGCGTGTAGGCGACGTTCGCCTTTTCGTTGTCACGGTTGAGCGCCCGGAAGGCGAGCAGCTCCTTTCCTTCTTTGACGAACGCCTTGACGACGGCGATGCCGGAGAAATTCTCCTGCGAGAAATCGGAGAGGGCGGAGAAGGCCGCCTGCCGCGTATCCCATCTGGCGGTCAGCGCACGGCCGATGACGACGCCGCTTCCGAGAAGCAGCGCCATCGGGATCAGCGCAAAGAGCGTCAGAAGTCCGTGCATGCACGCCATTTTGTACAGCGCGAGGGAACCGAGCAGGATCGCGTCCGCCAGCATGAGGATCCCGGAGCCGAAGCAGTCCTGCACCGTTTCGAGATCGTTCGTGAAGAGGGACATCAGATTCCCGACCTTGTTGACCTGATAATACTGCTGGGACAGACCGCGGCAACGGTCGAACATGCGCCTGCGCAGATCGGTCTCCACGCGGATCCCCGCGCCGAAAAAGCACACGCGCCACAAAAAGCGTCCGACGACCATGACGAGGATCGTAATGAGGAGCGGACGGCAGATCTCGTCGAGAAGGAAATCCATGTCGAAGACGCGTTCGGTCCCCTCGTGGAGCACCGTGCCGTTGTTCAGACCGTTGACGACGAGACGGTAAAACTCCGGTATGTTCAGCTGAAAATAATCGACGGCGAGGAGCGCGGCGATGCCGAGCAGCAGCATCGGCGCATAGCGGAGGTAGTAACGGTTGATATGCTTTCCGATAAGCAAGGCTTCACATCCTTCCTGATCCCGGACCGGTACGCGGCCGGAGCGCGGGCGGGAATATTTCCGCTTTACAAAACGGGTCGAATATGGTATGATTATTATAGACACGGAAAGGCAGGGGAAACGCGTTGGATCTGATACCGTATTTTGAATATCCGCTCCGGCCCGGGACAAGTCCCGGGGAAGCGCTCGGCTCGCCGGGCGGCGGGGTCCCGTACGTCGTTTGCTCCGTGCGCGAGACGGCGGATCACGTTCCGCTCGTCTGTCAGGAGCCGACGCTCGCACGGCGGTTCGGCTGCGAGGAGAGGGTAGACGCTCTGCACTTTCGCGAAGTCGACGCGCTCATGCGCCTGAACGGCTGCGCGCCGCTGACGCTCGACGCGCTCTTTGAGGGGACGCGTCCGGCGGTCCCGGTGATCCTGCGCTTCTGCGGCTTCCGCCCGGATGCCGCCGCGCTGTACCGCATAAGCGGCGATCCGACGCTCGGTTTCGGCGCGGACGGTCCGCGTCTGCTCGCGCTCGCCGCCGGGGCGTATCCGGAGATGGAGACGACGGGCTTCTGCTGCCGTATCGGCACTGCCGCCGAGATGGCGGCGCAGGGCGTGAGCCGGGTGTGTCTGTGCGGGCGGAACATGGCGCGGTATACGGAAGAATTGCTCCGTCCGGTACGGGACGTGCCGCTCTGGATCGAGCTGGCGCGGCGGGACCCGATGGGGCTGGACGAGGCGATCCGCCGCGCGGAGGCGTTGGGGATCGGCGGTCTCGTTCTGTCGCTCGACAGGATCCGCTGAGCGATCCGGCGCCGCCTACTAGTATACCAAATTATTCGTCGCTTGTCTACGTTTTTTTTAATATTTGCGCCGCCGCGCGGCGCGGGAGGGGATCGCATGGAAGAAAAGCTGCTTGCCGTCGTCGGTCCGACGGCGACCGGGAAGACGGCGCTCGCCGTGTGCCTCGCCCGGCGGCTCGGCGGCGAGGTCGTCTCCATGGATTCCATGCAGCTCTACCGCGGGATGCGCATCGGCACCGCGGCGCCGAACGAGGAGGAGATGGGCGGCGTGCCGCACCACATGATCGGGATCCTCGATCCGAACGAACCGTTTTCCTGTGCCGATTACGCCGTCCGTGCCGGGGAGATCATCGCCCGGATCCGCGCCCGCGGCGCATGGCCGATCCTGTGCGGCGGGACGGGGCTGTATCTCGATTCGCTGACACGGCGCTCTTCCTTTTCGTCGCCCGAAGGGAACGAGGCGCTTCGCGCCGAACTGCATCGGTACGCCGCCGCGCAGGGGGCGGACGCGCTGCACGCACGCCTTGCCGCGGTCGATCCGGAGGCGGCCGCCGCGATCCATCCGAACAACGTGCGCCGCGTCGTCCGCGCGCTTGAGATCTACGAGACGAGCGGGATCACGAAGACCGAATGGGACCGGCGCTGCCGCGCGGAGACGGGCGCCGTGCCGATCGTCTCCCTCGATTATCTGCACAGGGAAACGCTGTACGCCCGCATCGACGCGCGCGTGCGGCGCATGATGGAGGAGGGACTCGTCGAGGAGGCGCGCGCGCTGTACGATCGGGGATACCTCAGCGGGGACACGGTCGCGTCGCAGGCGATCGGATATAAGGAACTCGTGCCGTATTTCACCGGCGCCTGCACGCCGGAGGAAGCAGAGGCGGCGATCTGCCTGGCGACGCGCCGCTACGCCAAGCGGCAGCGCACGTGGTTTTCACGGTACGCGGACGCGATCCGGCTTTTTCCGGACGCGGAGGATCCGCCGCTCGACGCGCAGCGCCTCGCCGACGCGGCGATCGAAGCGCTGCGCGCCCGGCGGTTCCTTCCCTGATCCGATAACGAACGCATCCCGAAGCCGGAACGGCCTCGGGATGCTTTTTTGGGGGAATAATCCGTTATTCTTCCTCCCGGACGGTCTCTCCCGTCCAGTCGAGGATCCCGCCGAACTCGAGCACGTTCGCGTATCCCATGTCCGCCAGCTTCTGCGCCGCTTCCTTGCTGCGCCTTCCGCTGCGGCAGTACACGAGGATGATCTGCTCCCGATCCGGGAGCAGCGCCGGCGGCTCCGTCCCGATCTCCTCGTTCGGGAGACAGACGGCGCCGGGGATATGCCCCTCGGCGTATTCACTTTGCGTGCGGACGTCGAGCACGATATGCCCGTCGTCCTCCGCCATCCGACGGCGCGCCTCCTCCTGCGTGATGCAGGCGAAGACGGCGGCCGCCTTCGCCGCGGCGGTCTTCGTATCCGTCGTGCGATCCATCGTATCCTCCTTTTTTCCGCATCCCGCCAGGAGCAGAAGCGCGGCGAGCGCGGCGGCGATCCGTTTCATGACGATCTCCCGCCGCCGTTCACGGCAGATCGATCCAGCGGTCGATCCCCTGGAGCACCCGGGAGATGAAGTACCGCCGCCGCTCCTCGCCCGCCGGCGCGGCCTCGGCGAGATACCGCAGGAATTCTTCATACGGAACGTCTTCGCTCTGATATCTGCGGTCGATCTCCGCGTAGATCTGCGCCGCGCGGACGTACTGCTCCTTTGTGCCGCGGAAGTACGTGGTGACCTCCGGATCGTCCGGATATAAGAGCGGCATCAGGCATAAAAGCCGGTTCTCGAGCGATTCGGCGCCATGCGGGAGCATCTGCTCCTGCACCGCGGGCGAAAGCGCGGCGTAGGCGGCCTTCGCCCCCTTTTCGTAGGTGAGCGATCTGTGGAACAGACTCATGGCGTATCCTCCTTGGCGGATGAGGAGCGCGTTCTCCGGATCCAGTCGTCAAGGAACCGAAGCTGCTCCCCGGTGTGGAACCAGTGCTCCCCGTCCTCCATGACGGTGAGAGCGGCGTGATGCGTCTCGGCGAAAGCGGTGATCGTTTCACGTGAGGTGAGGTTGTCCCGGCCGCCGTACAGGACGTCGGTCGGCGCCGTCCAGCGGACCGGATGGCTTTGCACCCACGTCAGATAGTCCCACGACAGATCCTCGCCGAAGGCGGTCGGGATCGTCCTCTTTTTCTTGAGTTCATCCTTTGTCACGCCGGTCTGCGCCATCATACCGAGGATCAGCGCCTCCATATCGACGATCGGCGAGACGAACCAGGCGTGCGCGATCTCGTCTCCGATCCCCGCGTGCATCGCAAAGTATGCGCCGATGCTGTCGGCGATCAGGAGGATCCGCCCGCCTTCCGCACGGAAGGAGCGGACGGCGTCCGCGATCTCCGGTCCCGTCTCCCACGGCGTGAAGGTGCGGTAGTCGAGCCCGACGACCTTGTGCGCGGGGAAGAGCGGCTCGTACCGCGCCGCGTCCGCGGCGCGTCCGCCCTTTCCGTGAACGTATACGACTGTATCCATGGCGAAAGTACCTCGTTTCAGTTTTCGTCCGCCGTGCCGATCCGCACGACCGCGATCCCGCCGGGCGGCAGAACGATCCGGAATCCGTCGTCCGTACGGCGGAGCGTTCTTCCTTCATAGATCTCCGTGACCGAGCGGATCGGACAGGCGCCGACGTACCGGACGCTCAGCTCGACCGCCTTGCTCTCGTCGACGACGGGCGGCGTGTACCATTCCTTCGTCACCCCTTCGTTGTTGATGAGCGTGAGGATAAAGCCGCCGTCGGCAACGTTCACGATGGATTCGATATCCGCGGAGAAGCGGAACGGCACGAGCTCCTCCGTCAGCGCGTCGAGGATCCCGGCGAGGTTTTCGATTGAATAGTCCGGACCGTACACGAGGACGCGCCCGTCCCCGTCGGAGATCTCCGCGGCGCCCGCGGCGGCGGCTTTTTCATATTCCGGGAAGAATTTCAGATACGCGGTGTTGAGCACGAGCGCCCCGCCGCGCTTCACGTAAACGCCGAAGCGTTCCGCCTCCTTCGGGGAGAGCGTGATATCCCCCGACAGAAGCAGCACGGGATAGGAATCGAGGACGTTCTGCGCGGCGTTCTGGAGGAGGAAATCGAAGCGGTCGCCGTACCGGGTATTGAGCAGCGTGCCGATCTCGTTCTGCGTCTCCTCCGCCATCCAGACGAGATCTCCCCAAAGCAGTTCCGCCAGGTGATACGTCATCATATCGCCGGCCGTGTAGGGGAACTTCCCGAACGCCTGCAGGACCCGCCCGACCGCGATGCGCCGGTCCATGCCGTGATACCGATCGAGCACGACGGCGAGCGGCGTATAGGGGATCCCGACGTCGGGATGCTTCTGCGTGAAAGCGTTGATCTTCCGGCAGACCTCCCCGTAGGGTGTGAGCCGGTGCAGTCCCGTTTCGGGATCCGTTTCTTTATAGAACGCGAAGAATCCGCCCGCTTCGGCGAGGACGCCGTTCGCGCCGGACGTATACGCGGCGATCATGGAGCGCTCCATCAGATTGAGCGAATGGCCGCTGTTTCGGCTGAGCTTGCCTTCTTCGGACTCATAGTTCACGCAGCCGGGACCGTGCCAGGACGAGAAGTCCACGAACCACGGCTTGCCGTACTGCCGCGCGGCGCCGCGGTTCATCGCGAAGTGCAGCTGATAGCTGTGGATCCCCTCGCCGATCTCGCTGCCGATCATGTCGAGCCCGAACTCCCCGGCGTAATGGTGCCAGCAGTAGTGCCCGTTCATGGAGCTCATCGGGTACTTTTTGACCGGGAAAAACTGCTCCATGACGAATTCTCTGAGAAGTTCGAGCGCTTCGCGGCGCGTCTTCGGCGTCCCTTCGAGGAAGGTGTTGTTCATCACCCGCCCGGCGCCGTCCGCGGAGCCCGTCGCAAGATGCCGGGCGGCATATCCCCACTCGGCGGCGAGCAGCTCCTGCCCGGCAAAGATCCCGCGCTCACTGCCGACGTCAAGCGCCTTCGCGGTCGGCAGAAAGTCGGGCGGGACGTTTTCCAGCGAAAAGCGGAATCTCTCCCCGTCCGGCAGGGGCGGCGTCGTCCACGCCGCGGGATCCCGTACGTAATCGCCCGGTTTTCGGAAGATGCGGCTCATGCGGCTGTCTCCTTTTCCGTTATTCTCCGTGTCGGCGGGGCGGCGTCAGCCGTCGGCGTTTTTCCGCTCGATATTGTACGTCGTCTGCTCGATGGTGAGATCGTATTCTCTCGCCTCGCCGTCCGGCGACACGAGCGTCAGCGTCGTATGACCGGCTTTTTTGAAGTCCGCGCGCACGAGATACACGGGCTCTCCTCCGTCGACCCCGATCTGTTCGATTTTGACGTCGCCGTAACTGTCGTCCTCAAGATAAACCGTATACGAATCGTCAAATATCTCGTCTTTGCCTCCGAGAAGATGCGTGGTATATACCGGCGGATCGAGCAGGCGCAGCACCGTGAGAGCGACGATGAGCACGGCGGCGACGACCGTGCCCGCGACGCGGATCTTTTTACTCTCGAAAATGGCGAGCGGGTACACGAATACCGCCGCGGCGCAGAAGAGGACGATCAAGAGATACCGCGGATAGGAAAACTGGAAATTGTAGAAGAAACAATAGTAGGAATACGCCGTCAGAAGGATCATGGGGAGCAGGATCAGATATCCCCACCATTTCTGCTTTTTCATGTAGTAGCCGATGAATCCCATCGGAAGGCAGAGAACCGTCCAGATAAACCATCTCGGGTAATAGGAGAACAGGTTCCACCCCTGCCAGCTGAACGGCACCTGAAGAAGATAGATGAGCGGCTGGCTGATAAGGAAGAAGACGAAGCATTTCAGCGCGGCGTCTTTGTTCGACGCGCTGTTCATGATGATGAAGATCCCGAAAAAGATCCACACCTCGAAGGTCTCGGCGATCGTATGGAAGGAGGTGTATTTGAGCGCGGGGATGATCGCGACGCCCGCCGTATACGCGCCGGCCGCGACGGCGAACGCGATCAGTTTCGGCCACGTCAGCTCGATTCCGCCGAACGGTTTCTTGAGTTTTTCCAAAAGCATGATGGTTCCTCCGGAGGGGATAGGTTTGTATTGATAATGCGCCGCGCGTCCGCGCGGCGGGACGGGTCATTGCCGGATCAGCTTCACGATTGTCTCCACGTGCCTCGGAGCTCTCGTATCCGTGTCCGATATGCGCTGACTGTTCGTGGGAACAAGTCAAGAGCCTATGGTCGTTTGCGGAAACATATCTACGAACCGTGAGCGTTCGTGGAAACAAGTCAATGCTTTTTAAGGGGTTTCTCCAAACTCAAATCTCGCTTTGCTGGCTGCTATTGCAGCAATTGCAACATCTTCTTCTGTAGCATCTGGGACAACCCACAGACCTTTAAGAAATCTTGAATAGTA
>JAEEGL011200493.1_pt1 | contig 10124 bp, 3 predicted proteins | sample 9134231 | NCBI WGS metagenome assembly JAEEGL01 (sample SAMN16246548, study PRJNA631951) | gut metagenome | biome: gut microbiome; feature: rumen; material: fiber-attached | host: Bos | place: Iran: Karaj | collected 2018-10
GATGAAACACATGAATCATATGAAAGTATATCTGCTGGCCATTGCGGCCACGCTGACTTGGAGTCTGACTTCCTGTAGCGATGATATGCCCGATGAGAGCCTCTACACGTATCAGGCAGAGATGATGAGCGACTACCTGCGCAACCACGATCAGTTCTCGCTCTTTGCCCAAATCGTGGAGAAGTCCGGTAAGATGGACCTCCTCTCTTCCTACGGCCGCTACACCTGCTTCGCTCCCACGAACGCAGCTATTCAGGAGTACTTCGCTGCCCGCAACATCTCGTCTGTTGATCAGTTGACTGTTGAGGACTGCGACACGCTCACCAGCACGATGGTCATCAATGAGATGTACACCCTCACGGATTTGCTCCAATGCAACGGCTTCACGCAGCTGAACTTGCTGGGACGTGCTCTGGCGCTGAAGGAAATACCGATTACCGTCCAGGATCCCATGTTGGGCGAAATACAAGCTTCGACGTTCCGCGTCAACGGTTCCGGCGTGATTATCTATGAGCTGGCCAACGACTCTGTGGAGAACGGTATTGTACACCCCGTGGATAAGGTGGTCCGTTCCTCCAGCGCTTTGCTCCCGAGTGTCATTGCACGCGATGCCAATATCAAGATATTCTCCACCGCTCTCCAGATGACGGGATTAGACCGCAAGCTGCAGCGCATCAAGGACGAATCCTATAACTATCGCGATTGGACTTACAAGGAGGGGCTCTATCCCTCGGACAACCACAAGAACTGGTGTAAGGTTCCCCGCACCCGCAAATACGGTTATACGGCATTCTGCTTCACCGACGAAATCCTTGCGAGCGAGTATGGCATCAACGATGTGAACGATCTTTACGCCTATGCATGCACGGTATATCCTGAAGGGGCAGGGCAGAGCTACTATGCCAATACAGCCGATGCCCTCATGGATGAACGCAACCCACTGCACAAGCTGATGGCCTACCACCTGCTTGACCGCAAGGCTGCATACTCCAAACTCTATACCGACTGTACCATCTACCACGGTGCCGGCGGCTTGAACCCCACGGAGTATTATTCCACCATGAATCCTTATTCCACGTTGAAAGTGGAAAAGGTGTATGCCTCCAATAAGTTCAGGGGCGATTCCGAATCCAACAAATTGTACATCAATCGTATGTACGACCCCAACCGTGAGCAGTTGACACAGCGCGGAGCCATCATCTCGCAGTTCGTCAGCGATGAAATGATTGAGGAACAGGAATGTGAGAACGGCTTCTACTACTATATCGACCGCATTATCGACTACGGAGCAAACACCCGCAACAAGGTCTTCAACAACCGTATTCGTATGGACCTCTATACGTTCTGGCCCGAGCTGACAAACAACGATATACGTTCCGTGGTCACGAACTCTCATCAGGCCACAGATCAGGAGGCTTCAACGCCGCAGAACTTCATCTTCCCGCCGGACTATTTCGACGATGTGGAGTCCGACCCCGATGGCGACTTCATCTATCAGGGCTGCCGCAACTACTATTGGAGTTATGAGGGCGATGAGTTCAACCTCCGTTCTGACAACAACTCCTATGATGTCACCTTCAAGTTGCCCTCTGTGCCTACGGGTACTTATCAGATTCGCCTGGGCTTCTGCTTGATTCCCTCTCGTGGCATCGCACAGTTCTATGTCGATGGCAAGCCGCAGGGTATTCCTTTGGACATGCGCAGCACGGGCTGGGTTGACCGCGTGGGATGGAAGGCTCTGACCTCCCTGTCTGCTGCTAACGCCGAGCAGAACAAGAAGGACCTCCACAACCAAGGCTGGTACCACGGGCCGCGTTCGGTGCGCAACTTCCCCGGCAGCGGTTCTTATCAGGATTCCGAACTCAGCACCTCCAACTCCAGTGCCTTCTGCGATAATACAGGAACTGTACGCCGTGTGATTTACACGGGTTATCTTGAAGGCGATAAAACACATACCGTGCGCATCCGAAGTGTTTGGGCCGACGGTGGCGCTGAGCTGATGCTCGACTACATTGAGCTAGTACCCAAAAGCGTTTATGGTATTGACAGCGAAGGGGCAGGTGAGGACGACCTCTGATGCTCCTGCTCGCAACCACGTAGAGAAGTTTTAATCAAAGAAAAATATAATCACGATGAAGACAAATCGATATATTTATGGCGCGGCAGCTCTGCTCTGTCTTGCTTCTTTCGGTGCTTGTGCCGATTCCTGGGACGAGCACTATGAAAGCTCCAACGACTGGGTTGCCAACGCCCCGACACTCTTGGAGCACATTCAGAGCGACCCCGATTTGGCGCCGTTCCTGCGTGTGGCCAACCATGTAGGTTTTGGTCCGGTGCTCAGCTCGCCGCAGACGCTGACCCTCTGGTGTCCCGTCATCACGGAGGAGCAGGCCGACAGCGTAATCGCCGTGTATGAGAAACAGAAGCAGGAACTGAACAAGAAGGATCAGGACAATGCCGCTATCACGCAGTTCTTCCAGAACCATATCTCGCTGATACGCTGTTCCAGCAACTCCACGACCAACGAGCCGATCAAGATGTGGAATGGCAAGGTGATGACCGTGACCGACAACGACCTGAACGGTATTCCCTATCTCAAAAAGAACATCGTTGCCTCCAATGGAATGATGTACAAGTTGTCCTACAACGAGCAGTTCCTGCCCAATGTGCGCGAGGCTTTCGACTTGAATGAAAAAATCACGCGCCTGGCAGATTTCTATACGCTACTCGATACCGCATACATCGACGTCGCTACCTCCGTAGAACGCGATGTGGTGGATGGTGAGGTTGTCTATGCAGACTCCGTCATCATCAAGAACAACGAACTCTATGGCTATCTGGGTTATATCCAGCGCGAGGACAGCGCCTACCTCTGCCTGGCTCCTACAGACGATGTATGGGAAAACGAATATACGAAGTATCGTCCGCTGTTCAACTATGCTCCGTTCTTCGACTCCAAGGACGAAGTGGAACGTCGCGACTCCATCGAGCGCCTGAACACCGCACTGGCTGTGATGCGCGGTCGCTTCTATAACCTGCATATCCAGAAGAATGAGTACCGCGACTCCCTCATGGACACGCAGTACATCAATTCGCCCGCCTATTATGGACTGAATGTGTTCAACTCGTTTGATTCCGACAAGGGCCCTGGTATTCTCCCCGGCTTGGAGAGCCAAGAGTGCTCCAACGGTTTGATCTATATCGACGACAAAGGTCGCATCGACCCCAAGCTCACCTTCCTACAGGCCCGTTATCTGCAACCCGCCCAGAGTTCCAACCACGAGATCGACCGTCTCTCCATCGGTTCGGGTGCTAAGGCTACTGTGGAGCTGCAGTCCAAGGTCTCTGCCCGCACGCTGGCCGACGAGGCAACCTACAAAGACCAAGTCTATACTTTCAAGACGCTGAAGGACAGAAGCTACATCGAAGTACAGCCGCTCACGTACGCTGGTTACTCAGGTAACAACAACAGTAAAATCTACTTCTACCTGCAGAACACGGTGGCCAATATGTACTACAACATCTACGTCGTGATGGTGCCCGCCTACGCCGACCGCGAGGGCTACGATCCCAATTCCGTGCTGCCCATCCGCTTCCAAGCTTCCTATGTGGAACGTCTGGAAACACCCCGTGCAACGACATCCTCCGACCTGATGCCCAATACTACGAAGTTCCCGGCTCGTGAAACCCGCCTGACGGATGAGTATGGCACGAGTGATTCTGGTAAGAACTACTTTGGCTACGACGGTCAGACGGTGCAGACCATCTGCCTGGCAAAGGCCTTGACGCCATTCAAGTACTCCTCTTTGATGTGGCCCGGAACAGGGCGTTCGGAAGCCACCGTGCGTCTATGCATCGAGAGCAAGATACAGAACAGCTTATTCAACAAAGGCGAACAGACGAATATCATGCGCATCAACCGCGTGATATATATCCCCTTTGAAACAGCTGAAGAGGCAAATGCCTTTGAATTAGATTTATCGAACCTTAAAGAATATAAAGAATAATGAAATCCATTGGCTTATATTGTCTCTCCCTATGTTTAGTGCTGCCCGCTGCTGTCTATGCGCAGGACGAGGCAGAGTATGAGGACGCAGACAGCGCCATGGTCACTCATGTGCGCAAGACTGTGAAGAAACAAGAGCCCACGCGCGTTATCACAGGCCGTGTCATCCAATCCAACGAGGCTCCGCTGGCTGGTGTGCTGGTGCAGTCCGTGGCGGGTGAGGGCTATTCAACACTGACTGATGAAGAAGGTGCTTTCACGCTGAACGTACCTCTGTATAGCTCTTCTGTGAACGTGACGCTCCCCGGCTACAACACCGTGCGTGTGGGCCTGAATGCAAGCGGCCAGCTGCGCGATATCGTTCTCCACAGCGATGCCGCCCGTCCGCTCTACACCGAGGACGACAACATCATGAACGTCTCCCGTGCGTCGGGCTTCGACTTCTCCAGCTCCACCAGCATTGCTACTGAGATTCAGAGTCAGCTGGGCGCCGAGGTCTATTCTAACCAGCGCAGCGCCATCAAGGGCGTAGGAAACTACATGCAGATTGGCGGCGTAGGCAGCTATCTGATCAACGCCCAGCCGCTGGTTGTCATCGACGGTGTCATCACGGATATGCAGTACAGCCGTGAGATGATTCACTCGGGCTTCTACAACGACATCCTCTCTAATATCAACGTCAACGACATCGAGAGCGTGGAGGTGGTCAAGAACGGTACGGCTCTCTACGGTGCCAAAGGTGCCAATGGCGTCATCGTCATCAAGACCAAGCGCTGTACATCGATGGCAACGCGTATTGCCGCCACAGCCAACGTCGGTGTGGAACTTGTGCCGCGCCAGTTCAATCTCCTGTCCGGACCGCAGTACAAGTCCTATGCCAGCGACCTGCTTGGCACCACGGGCACAAAGCTCACGACGTTCAAGTTCCTGCGTGCCGATGACCCCAACTACTTCTGGATTAACAAGTACGGCAACGACACCGATTGGACCGACGGTGTGCTCCATAATGCTCTCAGCCAGAGCTACGGCCTGAGCATCCAGGGTGGTGGTGAGGTTGCCAACTACATGCTCTCCATCGGTTACAATCATGCAACCGAACAGATTGAGGAGGCCAATTACAACCGCCTGAACGTGCGCTTCAACACCGACATCAAGATCACCGATTGGCTGAACGTGCGCTTCGACGCTTCCTACACCAACACGACGCGCAAGCTCTACGACACGGGTGCTCCTGAGGACTATGAGAACGGAACTGTTACCTCGCTCAACTTCCTTGCTGCCGCCAAGTCGCCGATGCTCAGCCCCTACAGCTTTGTGGTCAGCGACGTAGGCCCCGGTATCATCAACAGCAACCACCTCGACATAGAAGATGAGGACTATCTCAAGGAGGTGAAGAACGAGAAGAACAGCCGCCTCAAGAACAGCAACTATGAGCTCGCCAATCCGCTCGCTATCCTCGAGTATGGTACGGCCGAGAACAAGAACTACTACGACAGTTCCTTCCTAAACCTGTCCATCACCCCCGCGTGGACGCCCAACAAGCACCTGCGTCTCTCGTCGCTCTTCAGCTACACGCTGTCCAACACCAACGAGAAATACTACATCCCCATGAACGGTGTTCCCGAATTCTATGTCACCAGCCTGCGAGACACTAAGGACAACATGATTGCCTCACTCTACAGCAAGCAGAACAGCATCCTCAGCGACACCAAGCTGGAGTGGCACAACCGCTATGGCGGTCACCAGATCGACCTGCTCGGCGGCTTCCGCTTCATGAACGAGAGCTACAACCTCACTCGCCAGAGCGGTTACAATACCGGTAACGATAAGACACCGAAAATCGACGGCACAGAGACTAAGCAGATTGCAGGCTCTCAGGAGAACTGGGCAACCCTCACCTGGTACGCTCAGGCCAAGTACAACTGGGGCAACCGCTACTATCTGCAGGCAGACATCGCTATGGACACGAACTCACAGTTCGGACGCGATGCCAAGGACGGCCTCAAGCTCGGAGGCGTAGCCTGGGGCATCTTCCCGAGCATTCAGGCTGGATGGCTCCTCTCCAACGAGAAATGGTTCGACATTCAAGGCATCGACTACCTAAAGTTGACCGCAGGCTACGATGTCAGCGGTAACGATGCGCTGCCCTACGATGCCTCACGCAGCTACTTCTCCAGCCAGCTCCTCAATGGCGAAATCCCCGGACTCTCCATCACCAATATCGGTAACTCCGAGCTCCAGTGGGAGACCACTCGCCGCTTTAACTTCGGCATTGATGCACGCATGTGGGACAACCGTCTGGCCGTGGGACTCCACTATTTCCGCAGCAAGACCGACAACCTGCTCACCCTGCGTTCACTCAGCTTCCTCTCCGGCATCGACGGCCACTGGAGCAATAGCGGAAGCCTGAAGAACCGCGGCTATGACTTCACCCTCAGCGCCCACATTATTTCCGGCAACAAGTGGAACTGGAGCGTTGGCGGTTCTATGGGTCATTACGTCAATGAGCTCACCTCCCTGCCCGACGGCGACTACGAAGACCACCAGATACTCGGAGCCACCATCCGTAGTCAGGTCGGACAGCCCATCAACAGCTTCTTTGGCCTCCAGACAGCCAAGACCAAGAACGGAACCATCGTTTATGCCACCACCGAGGAAGCACAGGCCGACGGTCTGCGCAACGCCAATGGGGTAGCCTTCCAGGGCGGCGATGTCAAGTATGTCGATCAGAATGGCGACGGCATCATCAACGACGACGACCGCGTATTCCTGGGCGAGGCTAACCCCGACTTCTACGGCAACCTGTGGACGCGCCTGAGCTACAAGCGCCTCACACTCGACATCGGCTTCAACTACAGCGTAGGCGGTAAGATTTACAACTATAACCGCCAACAGCTTGAATCCGGAAGCCGCTTCATGAACCAGACGACAGCCCTCCTCGGCCGTTGGGGCCACGAGGGACAGGTGACCGACATCCCACGTGCCGACTATGACGACACCGCCGGCAACAGCGTCTTCAGCGACCGTTGGATCGAGGATGGCAGCTACCTGCGCCTCAAGAATGTCACCCTCAGCTACCAGCTGCCCATCAACAGCACCTACATTCAGGGTATTACCATCTGGGCTTCTGCGACCAACCTGTTCACCATCACCCGCTATCTGGGCCTCGACCCCGAAGTCTCCATGTCCAACAGCGTCCTCGCTCAGGGCATCGACCGCGGCTATCTGACATCTGGTCGCACGTTTAACCTCGGATTGAAAATCAACCTCTAAACGTTCATCTCTATCACGTTAAACGAAGAAATTATGAAACACATCAAATATCTTCTCGCCCTCTGTCCGCTCTGGCTCATCTTCGGAAGCGCAGTCCTGATGGCATCTTGCGACGATATGCTGGATATGGGCAACGACGACGTCCTCTACACCGACGAGAACACCCTGAACTCAGCCAACGACACCGTCAACACCTATATGGGCGTCCTCTATCAGCTGCAGAAGGTGGCTGTCCGCACCAACCTCTTCGGCGAGCTCCGTGGTGATCTTACGACCGTCTATACCACTGCCGACGAGGACCTCAAGGCCATTGCCAATTTCGAGGTCGGCAACGACAACGCCTATAATAATCCGCGCGACTACTACGCCGTCATCAACAATTGCAACTACTATCTGGCCAATGCCAACACCGAGCTCTCGGAGAAGCGCCACCAGTATGGCATGTCCTATGACTACTATGTCATGCGCGCTGAATACGTCGCTGTTCGCACCATCCGGGCATGGCTCTACCTGCAGCTCGGACAGGTTTATGGCGAAAATATCCCCGTCATCACCGAGCCCATCCTCACCGTCGAGGACGACGCTCGCATCTGGGAGCAGGCTCCGCGTATGAACCTCGCATCCATCTGCAACTTCTTCATCGACGATCTCGAAGCCTGCAAGGACTGGTTCGACTATCCCGCCAACGGCCGTCCCACACGCGCCAGCGTACTCCCGCTTCCGCTCGTGCTCGCTGACCTTTATCTCTGGCGCGCTTCTATCGCGCATAACACTTCCGATGCCGAGCGTGCAGCCTACTACTACTATAGCTACATCGTTTGGACACCCAACGCAGCAGCTTACTCCGGCGGTATCAACAACTACAGCTACAAAAAGGTCAACACCACCGGTTACAACTACATATATTGGCAAATGAGCAACGGCAAATACGTCGATGATGCCTCCATCAGCGACTCCTATTCCAATGGAACGTGGACCACACGCAGAAGCGGAATCTATCATGGGGGCTACAATTGGTACAATACCAGCAACTTCAATGAAGTCATCTCCGTGATCTCCATGGACCACTCCGAGGGCGGTGTCTATACCAACGAGCTGCACAACCTCTACTGCTTCAACCAGAACGACGAGACCATTGGCGCCAGCCTTGGCCCCTCGCAGCCCTGCATCGACTACAGCGAGTCACAGGTCTTCGGCGACTACTACAAGGCCGGCACAACGGCTGCCATCTTCCTGAAGCGTGAGGCTGCCGGTATCCCCGAAGCCCTCAAGCAGCAGCACATCGTCGGCGACCTCCGTCTCGGCATGAATGTGCGCAGCCTCGTCTCGGGCGACAACAACCTCCAGTACATTGAGAAGATAGCGAACGCCAACGACATCATCATCTATCGCACAGCCGACGTCTATCTCCGTATGGCCGAGGCTCTCAACTATGCTGGCTATCCCGTCTTCGCCAAGTACATCCTCACTACGGGGCTCGACTACACCGTCATGAACTACCTCGTCTTCCCCCAGTGCAAGACCCTTGCCGAGCAGATGTTCGTCAGCCAGTTCCGTTTCCCGCTCGCTTATTTCCGAACACAGTTAGATCCCGATGCAACATCTGTCAATAATCCAGTCAATCAGGATTATCAATACCACCAAGATGGATTGTATGCAGATAAACAGTACTTCAACCAGATAGGTATTCACCAGCGTGGCAGCGGCCATCCCCTTTATCTCGAGGAGAACGGCTACTACTATCCCGCAGGCATCGATGCCATTCCCACAGACCTGCCCGCAGCGTCCTATGACGCCAAAGCCAACTGCCCGCAGACCTATGCAGACCTCATGAATGTGCCCGCAGACATCAGTGTTTCAATGGTCATTATGGAGAACAAGTCTGATAAATATGCCGAAAGACTCACCACCGACTATGCTACGCTCATGGACCGTGCTACGGCCAACATCGATGCATGGGAGTACCTATATGGCGTAGGCGAGCGCTTCACTGGCATCGACTTCTCCCTCTACACCACCGAGGACGATAGGAAGAAGTACATCACCGCTGTCCACGACTCCCTTGTCGTCTTCCACCAGTATGAGGTCATGGACTGGAACCGCCGCAACCTCGGCCTCATCCAACCACGCCAGACCGAGGTCATCGACAGCCTTCTCGATGTGGAGTCCGCACTCGAGACTTGCTTCGAGGGCTTCCGCTTCGGCTTCCTCATGCGTGCCGACTACCGCTGCGGCGGCACAGGCCGTAAGATGGGCGGCAACACCACCTATGCCGCCGGACAGTACCTCGCCACCAAAGTGGGAGAGCGCGACGCAACCCTCAAAGGCAAGCTCATGAACCGCAACAACTGGTTCATCAGCTGGAAGGACCAAAAGACCGGCCACACCATCGGTCTCCAATAAACCAAAATACCCTCTTTATGAAAGAACGGGCTGTGTCACATGAATGACACAGCCCGTTCTTCATTTGATGATGCGATGGATTGCGGTTCAGATGCCGAGGTCAGCGCAGACGGCTTTGACTTTGGCCATGCCGGCTTCGCAGGCGGCAGGGTAGGAGGCTGCGGTGGGCATGTCGGCAGGGGCCTCGATGTAGAACTTGATCTTAGGCTCTGTGCCGGAGGGACGCACGCTGACCTTGGTGCCATCCTCGGTGAACCACTGGAGGACGTTGGAGGTGGCGGGCATATCAAGCTTGGTGACATTGCCTGCAGCGTCGGTGGCGGTGAGAGCTTGATAGTCCTTGGTGCAGATGACCTTGCTGCCACCGAGGGCCTTGGGAGCCTTGGTGCCACGGAAGTCAACCATCATCTGCTTGATCTCGTCGGCACCGGTCTTGCCTGGA
>JAEEGL011217842.1_pt1 | contig 10124 bp, 8 predicted proteins | sample 9134231 | NCBI WGS metagenome assembly JAEEGL01 (sample SAMN16246548, study PRJNA631951) | gut metagenome | biome: gut microbiome; feature: rumen; material: fiber-attached | host: Bos | place: Iran: Karaj | collected 2018-10
GTAAACAAGTAGCTAGAAGAGCTAAGATTGGTAATTGGTTAAGAACTTCTTCAAAACAACCAAAATTAAAAGAAAGAAAGTAGTAAAAACTTTCTTTTTTTGATATAATTATAATTATATAGGTGATAATATGAAATTTATAAAAGAATCAATTCCATATATATTAATAATACTCGCAGTTATTTTAATAAGAAGTTATATAGTTACTCCTGTAAGAGTAGATGGTGATTCTATGAAGCCTTCTTTTGAAGATGGACAGATTGTATTATTAAGTAAATATTATAAAAAATATGAAAGAATGGATGTTATAGTTTTTCATTATAATGGCGAAAGACTTATTAAAAGGGTAATAGGATTACCTGGCGAAAAAGTAAAAATTAAAGATAACAATATATATATTAATGATGAGATAATACCAGATTATGCGGATAATGTTAAAACATCTGATTATACATTAGAAGTTACTATACCAGAAGGATATTATTTTGTATTAGGTGATAATAGGTCTAGTTCACTTGACAGCAGAGTAATAGGTTTAATTAACGAAAAGAAGATAAGTGGTAGGGTAACATTCAGATTATTTCCATTTAATAAAATAACAAAGATATAGAAATATATCTTTTTATCATATAAATTATTTGTTATAATAAGGTTGGTGATATTATGGATAAAGCAGATGAACTTAAGATGCTTTATGGGGCATATTATGGTGTCGCAGAAATGGATAGTTATAAAACTAAAGAATTTGTTTTATCAAAAATCAAAAAGCATATAGATGAGTTTATTAAAATAAATCATATAGATGATTATGAAAAAATAGAAAAAATGGCTTTAGAACAAGATTTAATTACTAAGTTATATGATAGCCTATATATACTTAAGAATTTAAATGAATCAATGGAATTAATATTACTTATTAAAGCCAGAGTTAATACATTAAAACATTTGAAGTAAGGAAGTGAAGATATGGTGAAGAAACTATATAAATATATATTATTATTTATATTATTTATTAATAGTTTGTTTTCAGATTCTGAATCTGGTTCAGGTAGATCTAAAAAAGAATATGTAAGATTATATGTTGAATCTAAAAAACTATCAAAAAGAGTAGTTGAATTAACTAATAGTTTGGTTGATAGAAAAGAAAAAAACAAAAAAATTGAAGAATTAAGCAGTGAACTTGATAAGTTAGAAGAACAAATTAAAGAAGAAAAACCAGTAAGAAACATTGAAAAGGTAACTTATGATAAAATCATTACAAAAATTCACGATGATAAAACTGTATTGAAATTCTATAGTTATTCTAAAGAAAATGTATATGAAAGTAATATAGCTTCTGATGGTATTATTTCACGTGAAATAGATATGGAAGATGTTTTAAATCTTTCTAAAATGAAGAATAAAACTAAAGAAGTATATACAATTTATGTAACTTTAGCTAACTTAGTTATTAAAGATACTGATAAGATATTTAAAGATATTGAAGAAGACATTAGATGCAATAGGAATTATGATAACAATAAATATAAAATACAAATTATCAGTGAAAAAATCAAAAAAATAAAAGATAATTATTATGAATTTAAACACAATAGATATATATATGAATTAGAAAACGATTTTGAATTAAAAGAGATTGATAAAGCTTTTATATTAAAAGATGATTCTAAAGTAGATGAGTTACTTAAAAAGACTCAAACTCTTTTAGATAAAATAGAAGAATATAAAAAAGGAATAAAAAAAGAAGAAACTAAAGAAGTTAAAGAAACTAAAGAAGATAAAAAACCTATTACTACTGAAAATAAAAAAATGGTTAAAGAAGAAAAACAACCTAAATTATTGCTAGATATAATTGAAGCTTCTAATGTCATTGAAAAAGATGTTAAAGTTCAGGCAAAAATGATTGAAAAATTAGAAGATGATATAATATCTTCTCCAACATTTGAAATAAAAAATAAACGTATTAATTTTTTTGAAAACATATTAAATAATACTTTAAAATTCACTATGAATATTAATATATTTAAAATATATAGGAATAAGAAATTAACTAATCTAATTAATGGATTTATTTTAAATAATAATATACGTACTATGCGAAAATCACTTACTAATAGTTCTATTTGTAACTATATAACATTGAGTAAACATATAAAACAAGAAAGTGATATATTAATATCATACGAAAGAATATGTAATGATTCTATGTATCAAGTAAGTATATTAAAAGAAGAATTTTTAGACAGATATGGTTATTTAAATAATACAGAAATTAAAAAATTATATTTAAAATTAGAGTCTTTAGAGGCGTACATAGGTAATGAATTAGATAGAATAAATGAATCTAAATATTATTTAAAGACTAAAATTAAAAAGTTAAACAAATCTTAAAGATTTGTTTTTATAAAAGTTAAAAACATGATATAATATAAATGTTATAGATAGGAGAGGCTTATGGACTTTAGAGGTATTAATGAATTTTTTAAAGATGCATTTAAATATATTGTTGTAATCGCGGTAGTATTTTTAATATTTATATTTGTTATGGGATTACAACAAGTTGTAGGACCATCTATGAATCCGACACTTAATGAAGGTGATGTAGTAATTGTAAATAAATTAGTATATCGTTTTAAACCAATTGAAAGAAATGATATAGTAGTTATTATGCAAGATGAAAAATATATGGTAAAAAGAGTAGTAGGCCTACCTGGCGAATTCGTTGAATATAAAGATAATTATGTATATGTAAATGGTGAAAAATTTATGGAAAACTTTATTGATTTAGATAAAGTACATACAAATGATTTTAGTATTAAAGATTTAGGATATGAGGTTATTCCTGAAGGTAAATATTTAGTTTTAGGTGATAATAGAGAAAATTCATTAGATAGTAGAGACTATGGGCTTATTGATAAAAAAGAAATAGTCGGTAGAGCTTGGATAAGATTTTGGCCATTTAGTCAAGTGAAAATTTTTTAAAAAGTGTCAAAAAGTGTAGACAAAAAAGCTAAAATAGTATAGAATATATTATGATGAAAGGGCATATTATTTACTATATTGGCAAAATTATCGAAAGGTAATGACGCAAAGCTTTAGAACCTAAAATATTTATTATGGTAGTCAGCTGCATTTATACTTAGTATAAGTGCTTTTTTGTTGGGGAGGTATTTTATGAATAAGAAAGGTTTATTCGCAATCGTCTTATTTATCGCAGTAGGATTATTTATGTTTACTTTCGCGAATCCAAACGATAGAGTAAGAGAAGGACAAGGTAGTGAAGGAAGCTCTGAAACTACAACACCAGCTAGTGATACAGAAGTTGTTGATAATAATGACACAAATGATAATCAACCAGTTGTTACTCCAGTAGTAAGACCAGCAGTTGATAATCAAAATGACAACCAACCAGTTGTTAATCCAACACCTGCGCCAGTTGTTATTGATTTAACTAATGATAAAAATGCAGCTAAAGAAGAAATAACTAATTATGCAGCAAAAGTAGATTTAGATGAGGAAATCAAAAATTCATTAGTTGATGATGCATTTACTAAAATTGATAATGCAACTACTAAAGAAGATATTGATACAATCGTAGAAGATACTAAAAAAGCATTAGATGATGCAGCTAAAGAAGAATTAGATGCATATAAAGATGCTGCAAAAGATGAAATCAATGAATATGCGAAAGGCATTGATTTAGAAGGAACTAAAAAAGAAGAAATTATAACTGATGCATTTACTAAAATCGATAATGCAGCTACTAAAGAAGAAGTAGATGGTATCGTAGAAAATAGTAAAAAAGCATTAGATGATGCAGCAAAAGCTGAATTAGATGCATATAAAGCAAACGCAAAAGAAGAATTAACTAACTATGCTACTAATGTAGAATTAAATGGTGAAGTTAAAGAAGCAAAAGTATCAGATGGAAATGATGCTATTGATGCAGCTTCAAATAAAGCAGAAGTAGATAGTGCATTAGCAAATGCTAAAAAAGCATTAGATGATGCAGCAAAAGCTGAATTAGATGCATACAAAACTGATGCCAAAGAAGAATTAACTAACTATGCTGCTAATGTAGAATTAAATAGTGAAGTTAAAGAAACAAAGGTATCAAACGGAAATGACGCTATTGATGCAGCTACTAAAAAAGCAGAAGTAGATAATGCATTAGCAAATGCTAAAAAAGCATTAGATGATGCAGCAAAAGCTGAATTAGATGCATATAAAGCAAACGCAAAAGAAGAATTAACTAACTATGCTACTAATGTAGAATTAAATAGCGAAGTTAAAGAGGAAAAAGTATCAAATGGAAATGATGCTATTGATGCAGCTACTACAAAAGCAGAAGTAGATAGTGCATTAGCAAATGCTAAAAAAGCATTAGATGATGCAGCAAAAGCTGAATTAGATGCATACAAAACTGATGCAAAAGAAGAATTAACTAACTATGCTACTAATGTAGAATTAAATAGTGAAGTTAAAGAAGCAAAAGTATCAGATGGAAATGATGCCATTGATGCAGCTAAGACAAAAGCAGAAGTAGATAGTGCATTAGCAAATGCTAAAAAAGCATTAGATGATGCAGCAAAAGCTGAATTAGACGCATATAAAGCAAACGCAAAAACTGAATTAAATAACTATGGTAATTTAGGTTTTTCAACTGAAAATGCAAATGTTGTAGCAGGTTATAAGACTAATGGTGTTAATGCTATTACTGCTGCTACTACAAAAGCTGAAGTAGATAGTGCATTAGCAAATGCAAAAGCACTAATTGATGAAGTTGTAGAAATTAAATTAAATGGTGATGCTACTGTTACTATAGTTGAAGGAATGACTTATACTGATGCATCTGTTACAGTTGTATCAACTAAATACACTGTTAAAGATGTTAAAGTTAATAGTAATGTTAATAATAGAGTAGTAGGTAATTACAAAGTTACTTATACAATTAATAATGCAGAAAGAGTTTTACTTGCATCTGCAACACGTAATGTTAATGTTATTGCTCGTGCAATGACAGGTATAGCTTTAAGATTATCAGGAACTGATACATATTCAAATGACTTAAGAGCTACTTATGTTGAAGGACTTGTATCTAATATAACTATGAGAGTTTATAAAGCATTCAATGATAATACATATGAATTAATGGAAGAATCTATAGAAAAATGCAAAACAGTATGGACTGGTATATTTACTTCTAAAAAAGTATGTACTCATAATGAAGGATATAAAGTATCAGGTAGTTTTGATGGTAAGAATATAACTGATGGTAAAACAATTACATATACATATAGTGAAAACAATAATATGAAAGCAACATTCACATATGTTATTGAAGCAAAAAGTATATTAAGTATTGTACCAGAAAAACAAGTAGGTACTTATAAAGTAGATGCTTTAGCAGATACAATTAAAGCAACTGTTAATTACAATAATAATACAAAAGATGTTGTAAATTGTAAGATTAATAATTTTAATAGTTCAGTAGAAGGAAGCTTCAATACTACTATGACTTGTGCAGGTCAAGAATTTGCATATAGCTATACTGTTGCGTATACTAAAGATCAAATTCAAGCTAAGGCAAGTAATGTAGATTTAGAACTATATAATAGTGATAATTCAGTTGAATTCCATAATTTAGGTATATTAACTGTTAAAAAAGTTGAACAAGTTCATATAGCATTCTGGGATGGAAAAGAAACACTAAAAAGAACAATTACTTTAGGAGAAGGCACAGATAAATTCTATTTAAATGATAAAGATTATGATACTTTAAGAAGTAATAATTCATTCTTTGATGGTAATTATATTAAAGTAACATATGTTTATAATTCAATTGAAGTAACTGAATATTATTCAGAAATATTTGGATATACATTTTAAAAAATCAAGTTTATCTTGATTTTTTTGTATACAAAAGTAAAGTTTAAAGCTATTTTGTTGACTATAAAAAAAATGTATATTATACTTTTTATAGGTGGTAATTATGGCATATATAAAATATAAAGAGTTAACTAAGTATTTTAATTTTTCAAAAGAAATTGATGTTAAAGAACTTCCAGGATACGTATTGGATTATTTAAATAGTAAAGAAAAAATATTTAAAGCATATAGAACTACAAGAGATAAAGCAATATTTACAGATGAAAGAATGATTCTATTTGATGTTAATCCATTTACAAATAGTAAAAAGATTCACATAATTCCATATGAATCAATCTCTTCTGGAGCAGTATTATTCAACATGAAAAGTGGAGCTATTTTGTTATCTTTTGATAGTGGTTATCAGTTAAAATTAAATTTCGTACATGTAGGACCTGCTAATAAGACAGAGTTAAGAAGATTGTTTTCATATATATTTGAACATCGTAAATAAAACAGAATTTTCTGTTTTTTTTATTTTATATTATTCAATAATATGGTAAAATTAAAGAAGATAGGATGGTGAAGATATGATTGTTAATAAAACTATATTAAAAGAAAATTTAAAATATATATTAATGATTTTGATTGCTATTTTTTTAATAGTTATTATATCTTTACTTATTAAAACACCAGATGATATAGAACCTATAGATTTAGAAGATAGTGGGACTTCTAATATAAACAAACTAGTTATAAATGAAATTGTTAATGATAATGGTGGAGTTTATAATGATATCAATGGTAATTGTTATGATTTTATAGAATTATATAATGGAAATAATAAAGATATTGATTTAACTGGTTATACATTATCTGATGATCCGCATGCTACAAAATGGGCATTTAACAATGTTATTATTAAGGCAAAAGAATATTTAATAGTAAATCTATCCGCGTCAAATGAAGACGGTTTATACGCATCTTTTTCACTTAAAAAAGAGGGCGGAGAAACTTTAGTACTTAGAAACACTCATGGTAAGATAGTTGATATAGTTGACGTTTTAAAAACAGGTAAAAACAATTCTATGGCAAGAGATTTGGAAGGTAATTGGAATATTGTTAATACAGTCACACCGGGATATATCAACACTAAAGAAGGATATAATATGTATATTGGTTCTTTAGAAAAATTATCTAACGATTTATTAATTAATGAAGTATTAGTAAGAAATGGTGGTCAATTTAAAAATGATAAAGGTGAATATAGTGGCTATATAGAACTTAAGAATAATACTGATAAATCAATTGATTTAACTGGTTATAGTTTATCTAATTCATCACAAGAACCTTTCAAATGGAAATTACCTAAAAAGACACTTAAAAAAGGCGAAATAATACTTATATATACTTCTGGAAAAGATATATATGATGATAATATGCATACTAACTTTAAATTAGATAGTAAAGATGGAGAGGTCATATTATCTAAAAATGGTATGATAGTAGGGAAATTATCATATGAAAATTTAGCTAATGGATATGCACTTAGTTATAATGGTAGTACCTATACTAAAACTGGTGTATTAACTGGTGGGTATGAAAACGATTTAGAAGGCGTGAAAAAATTCGCGAATAAATACGAATTAGAACCTGAAGAATTAGTTATAAACGAAGTTATGAATAATAACTTTGAATATTTACCACAAAATTCATATAATTTTTATGATTGGATAGAACTTAAAAATAATACAAATAAGGAATTAAATTTAAGTGATTATTATATATCTGATTCTATAGATGATTTAGAAATGTATAAATTACCAGATTATACATTAAAACCTGGTGAATATTATATTATAATGGCATCAGGTGATGTTAATTTAACAAATAATAGTTACTATCATACTAATTTTAAAATAGGTAAAGTAGATTCCATATACTTATCTAAAAATGGTAAAGTAATAGATTCAATGTTTGTCGCATTAAATAAAAATGGATATAGTTTTGGTAGAGGTGATAATGGATTTATTTATATGTCCAAACCAACACCAAAAGCAAAAAATAATAGTGGTAATTATGATATAAGTGAGTCTCCTTTGTTTTCATTAAATGAAGGTAATTATGATACTGATGTTACAGTATCATTTAAAACATCTGGTAATATCTATTACACATTAAATGGTGATACACCAAATATTTATTCAAAGAAGTATACAGAACCTATAAAAATATCTTCTACATCAGTAGTAAAAGCTATTAATGTAGAAGATGATAAATATCAAAGTGAAGTAGCAACACAAACATATATTATTAATAACAAACATACACTTCCTATAGTTTCAATAGCAATCGATAATAGAAATTATAAAAGTGTTATATCAAGTCCTTGGCAAGATATAGAAAAAGAGGCTTATGTAACATATATAGATGGTGATACAAAGTTTTCACTTCCATGTGGATTTAAACTATTTGGTGGTTCTGTAAGAGGTCATGCCAAAAAAAGTTTTGCTTTAAAATTTAAAAAAGAATATGGTGAAGCTAGTCTACATTATCAGGTGTTTGAAAATAGGGACAATTCCAATTATGATACATTGGTACTTAGAAGTGGATCACAAGATTCTGATGTTGCTTTAATAAGAGATGCTTTTATGACTTCTTTGATGGAAGATTCTAATGTATTGGTACAAGCTATGAAACCAGTTATATTATATATAAATGGTGAATATTGGGGCATATATTTTCTAAATGAAAAAGTAGATGATGATTTTATTAAAGCTAGATATAATGTAGGTGGAGAAACTAACATAATTCGTGTTGATGGAGAAGTTAGTTATGGTAGTGGTAAAGAATATGAAAATCTTTTAAAATATTTATCTACTGCTAATATGAAAAAAGAAGAAACTTATGAATATGTAAGTTCAAAAATCAATATGGATAGTATGTTAGAATTTTGGATAGCAGAAACATACATAACAAATAATGACATTATAAACTGTAGGTTATTTTCAAATCCAAATCATGATGATGGAAAATGGAGTTTTATATTTTATGATCTAGACTATGGTATGTATCATCCTTCTGTTGATTATTATGAGATTATGACTAATAAAGATGGTATGGGAAGCTTAAATGTAAGATCAGATTTAACATACTATTTGTTTCAAAATCCAACATTCAGAAAAAAGTTTTTAGAAAAATTAGAGTTTATGCTTAAAAATAATTGGTCTGAAGAATCACTACTTTCTAGGATAGATTATTTTTATAATTTAGTTAAACCAGAGATGGAGCAAAACGCGAATCGTTGGGGATTTACTTATTCTAATTGGGAAAAAGAAGTAGAAAAATTAAAAACATTTGTTAAACAAAGAAAAAAATATTTATTGAATCAAACGAAGAGATTTTTTAATTTATCAAATGATGAAATGCAGGTGTTTTATGAATAAGTATCGTCATGAAATAAAATATATAATAAATACTCGCGAAGCTGAAATATTAAAAAATAGATTAAAAATGATTATGACACCTGATTTTCATGGAATAGATGGTTATTTTATAAGAAGTCTATATTTTGATACTCCAGATAATCTATATTATTATGAGAAAATATCTGGAGTTGAATATAGAAAAAAATATCGTATTAGGTTATATGATAGAAATGATAGCTATATTGTATTAGAAAAAAAATGTAAGGATAATAATATGACTTATAAAAGACAAGCAAAAATAAGTAAGCTTGATGTAGATAGGATATTAAGTGGTAAAGGTATAGAAAATAATGATCCGCTTATAAAGGAATTTGAAAGAGAAATTAAAATACATGGGTTAAGACCATCTGTTATTGTTGATTATAATAGGTATGCCTTAACGTATCCTATATCTGATGTTAGAATTACATTTGATTCAAATATAAAATCTGGTATATATAATTATGATTTATTTAACTATAATAGTTGTTATGATGTATGCGATGAAAATACTTTAGTATTAGAAGTTAAATATAATGAGATTTTACCAGAGGCAATTGCTATAATATTAGGAACTTGTAATATAGGAAGAACATCTTTTTCAAAGTTCGCGAAATGTAGAGGCATTAAATAAGGAGTGATAATATGAATTTTGTTGATATATTCAAAAAAAGTTTTTTAGAACAGTTTACAGGTCTTATTTCTGTTCAAAGTATAATTTTATCTTTATTAACTGCGTTTTTAATAAGTATATTTATACTATTTATATATAAAAAGACATTTAATGGA
>JAEEGL011733459.1_pt1 | contig 10124 bp, 15 predicted proteins | sample 9134231 | NCBI WGS metagenome assembly JAEEGL01 (sample SAMN16246548, study PRJNA631951) | gut metagenome | biome: gut microbiome; feature: rumen; material: fiber-attached | host: Bos | place: Iran: Karaj | collected 2018-10
AATCACCGCCAAAGCCGCCACCAAAGCCGGAATTACCTACGCCCATGTATGCGGGCGCTACGGGCATGTAAAATCCATTGCCATTGCTTTCATCTGTAATTCCCATAATTTACCTCCTATAACTTTTTGTAGGTTAGGGATCCCATTCGTACGTTATGGAACCCGTTTATATAAAGCACGTCTGCTTTATTTTCGGTTCATAAGCTGCTGAACTATCGGGTCATTCCTCAGGGTCATCGTCTGATTAACTTGCTGCTGAGTAACTTGACCGGTATTAATAAGATATTGGATAATTGAATTAGGATCATTAATATTGACATTGCTTGGGATATTAAATCTCCTTGCCAGCATCTGCACCGGGTTCTGCCGGAGCTGCTGATACATCTGAAAAATATTATTCATCATCCTCAGTCACCTCTTTTTTGCTCGATTTTACCTTAGATCTTTCCTGTAAAGCCTTTACACTTTCCTGAAGTGCCTCTATTTGGCCCTTAATAGCCTCAATTTCGCGTTTTAACTCATCAGGCGATAATTTATACACCTCAGATCCTTCTGAGCCGTTTTGAGCCGTTTTAGGCTCTTCTTTGACTAATCTATATTTTTCAAATACAGGATTATCTAATTGAGAAAAGCCCATTGTTTTGACATAGATATATGGAGCGTTCTCTGCCTTAAAATTCACGCTCTTGCCATAACCAACCGGGTAATTCCTGGCGAAGTCCTCGCTGGGAGCTGGAACAAAATTGCTTTCTGGCACCGGTGGCATCATTTGCTGGGCCGGCTGTTGTGTATTAGGGATCGGCTGTTGGTAAAAATTCTGCTGTGGATATTGGTATGGATTAAAATAATTCGGCATTGCTTACTCCTTCCTGAACCATACATACACCGGGATCTCATTTGAACTATCCCAAGCGTCAAATAGATCTCCATCCCGTACAGTGGCCACATGACCACCAAAACCTAAAACAAAGGTTCCTTCTGGATTATCTCTGCAAAACATTCTTGCAGTGTAACAATTGGGACAAACATTAGGTATCGTTTTTCTATAAAATCCTTTTTCACGAAGGACTGATCCCCATACTGAATCTGAATGGGGCATATCGCCCATTGCAAGACCATTAGAACAAATTAAAATATAAGCGGTTTCCCAATCTATATCTAAAGCTTTAGCAACCGCTCTTATAGAACAATCTTCAACACTTCTACCAGTTGGATTCGGATTGTACTGTACCCACATCACCCATTTCCTCCTGATAAAAATTACAACATAAAAAAGCCCTTTGGAAAATATATCCAAAGGGCAAGTTTAGTACATCTTTTGTATAGTTTTATTTGGTGCGAGAAAAAATTTTTCTTTCGCACTTATAGACGATATTTTTTGTTTGACCTACTGATAGATCAAATTCATCTGCTAAAGATTCAAATGTGATCCCGTCAAACAATCTTCTGCGGATTATTGAGCGATCCCTTTCCGCATTTTTACCTATGATCCATTCGTCTATCAATAATTCAATTTGAGACCGTGAAAGATTATCTGGTATCATCTCTTTTTTACTCTGCCTGTACCATGACACATATTACATATTCTATAACCGGATCCTGTTCTTCTGCGTCTGCCTCTTGAAGTGGTTTGCCTAACTCTCACCCTTGCCATAATTATCTCCTATTCCAATGACGGTAAAATCACCATCTTCCATTTCCGCTTCAATGTCTTGATCGACTTCCTCATAATACTCCCACTGACTCTCATACCAGAGCCACAGAGCATTCGTACCTACTAACAATATGATCAATAAAATGCAAATGATCCATAACCTCTTGATCGTTAACCCTTGTCTATCAAGCATGCTTTCGATAGCATAAAATGGAATTGCTGCTTCTTTCTTTTCATTGCTCATCATTTGCCCCCTTATTTGCAGCATCTACGAGACCCTCGCCGATCACATAGCCTATAACAGTTGCTCCTGCCATGATCAGAGCGGATACCTGAGCAGCTTCATTTTCAGTTCCGCCGAGGGCAACTATCAAAAGTGATACAAAAGCCGCAATACTGATCCAAAGTTTTCTTGATGTAAGCTTTCTCTTCCAATCGCTTTTCATGTGCTACCTCCTTCTAATCCTATCTTGCTTGCTAAAAATCCCAGAATGATCGATATAATCGCTGTGATCGTATAAGAAACGATCTTTCGCCACATTTCTCCATCCTGCGATTCAAGTGCTTTTAATCGTTCACCCTGGTCTTGCTGCTCTCTTGCCATGTGTTCCATATTAGTGGCTAATCTTTCAACAGATGACATGATATTTGCGATCTGTGTGACAGTGTTTTCAAGCGCAGATATACGATGATTTTGTCTATCATTTTCATCCTGTACTCTTCTGGAAAATTCATCATGCACTGACTTTAAAAGATATTCATTCTCGCTCATCTTTCACCTCATATAATTTTTATATACTGGCCAATGCATATTTTATTTGGATCTTTCAGATTATTAGCTTCAACCAGCGCCTTTACAGTAGTATTATATCGCTTTGCAATGCTTGTGAGAGTATCATTTTTAACTACAACATATTCTTTGCCAGTGCTTTTCCTCTGAGCACTAATTTCATCTACCCGCTTCTGCACAGCAGAATACTGACTCCTAAGAGAAATACGCCTAAAGATCCCATTCCCATGTAGCCCTGCCAGGACTTCAACAGCAAGTTGATCAATCGACTTCTCATGCTGAATGCCTACGATCACAGGTTTTTCAATAAGTTGCGGTACATCTGCCCACTCAATGTTAATCTGATCCTGGTCGATGGTCGTTCCTGCAATCTTCGGATCACGGATATAATTTACAGACCCGCCGTATTGCCAGATTTCAACAAGGGCAATGCTCCTAAGTTTGGGAGCAGTCTTTGAATAACGAGCAACCCAATGAGGGAACATAATAAGCTTACTATCATCAAACCTTGAATTGAAATGACTCTCGCTCGTGTATATACCGCAAGCATACCCGTTGTTAATCATAGTCTGACAGAACACATTAATGATATCGGTGAGATGCTGGTATCCCTGGTTCAGCATCCTACCCTCAACATCATAATAGACATGAGTGATTTCCTTGCCCTGCAAGTATGATATAAAATAACTTGCCTCCCTTACGGCATCCTCAGTTGAAAAAGCATTGCCATAATAATAAGCACCGACGCTCATGCCGTAAGTCTTTGCCTGTATATAGAAATTATCAAAGCACTTATCCTTATAATAGCCACTATCTGCACCACCTGCTTTTGCGATGCAATAAGTAAATCCCTGCATCTTTGCATCGTGAAGATTAAAACCTTTCTGCCAAGCAGAAACATCGATCCCATACTTCATGCTTACCCCCCTTAATCTGTGGTTTTGGTGTACCGAATGGTCAACGTTTTTAAAGTTATCGCCGACCCCCTTGTGTGATAAACTTGGACATAAGAACCGTTGTCACAATTCGCTGAAATAAAATTCCAACAAGTGCCAGTTGCATTTGTTCCCACTGCACTTAAAATTGCTTTTTTGTCTGTTGTTGGGATTGTGGTATTTGTAAATGTTCCCGAGTTTATTGTTATCTCTGAATTAAAATTGGCGGTAATTTCATATACAGGTTTTCCATCTATCCATGTTCCGACGACTTGCTCTGACGTCGAATAATTATGCAGGGGAACTCCGCCGTTTCCGTATGGGATATCCTTATATCTGATTTCGGTGTTGCCTGTCGGGACGCTGACGTCTTCAACTAAAAATTCATCGAATGTAACTGTCCACCCATGAAAGCATATCATCAGATAACAAGGAGTGGCGATTCCAGATATATCAATGTAATCATCAACTGATGTATTCCTTGTGTCGTAGACTTTTTTTACAAGCCAATCGGCATCAGTAGAGAATATCCAATTAGATGATTGATAATTGGCTTTCACGCCTATTGTGATTGCGTGAGATTGTGCTGTGTCATAAGAGCCGATAGTGGCAAACTTATATTTTATTTTCGAGGCTGTTGCGGAAATAGCATTAGGCTCAAATGCGCACGCTCCGATTGATGAACCATAATTATATACAGACACCAATTTTCCATTTGTAACAGCCACACTCATTTGCGATTGATTTTCCACTTTTAGAACAAAAGTGCTTTGATCTATCGGTGTATCAACCACACTTGATTGAGTATCGTTCAAAAAATAAATCTTTGTTGGGTCTTCCTTATCCGCTTGTGGTAATAAGGCATAAGCATTAGAAGTGGTTTCTATGGCATCCAACGAGCCACTTCCACCACCGCTCCCCATTTCATCGGTCACAACAACGTGTGTCCACTTGGTCGGGTCAAAGGTTTCCGCAGAACTGACAGCAGTGTCGCATTTATACAAAAGACCGTCATATATTACATAATCCCCGACTGCGTAGGCGGCTGTGTCATCATATGCTTCTGCGATGTTCTGATTGGCGTTTCCACCACCACCGCCTCGGTCGAGGATGTCCATGTTATCATTGAACCCCTCACGGAAATCCTCGTAATTATCCGAATCATCGGGCTTATATAAGTTTAAGTTTGGAGTATAACTTGCCATCGTATCACCTATATCTGATTAGTTTCGTTATAACAGGTGCTTGGGATGCAGCCACAAGATATTTGTCGCTCACCGCAAGCGGAATTAAGTTTTGCTCGGTAAAATATACTTTGTTTTTTTCAAAGTCCACTACTGTCATCAGATAGTTGTTGCCTGTACTAACAGCCACGTTTCGTCCGTCTGCATAGTAAACATTGAAACTCGTATATTCGGGATCATTTTCAAACTCACCTACAATGCTAATCGGAGTGGGTGTGTATAAATCGCCACCACTATTTCCATTGAAACTTCCCCAATGCCATACACCATCTATCTCGACAGGCAACCACATATATCCATTGCCACAAAAACCTTTGCTATAACAATGTGGGAATCCGCCACCGCCTGGTTCTCTACCTTGCAACGTCCACAGATTTGTTCCGCCTATTGAATATCCGTATCTGTATGCGTAGTTTGAGAACCACAAAGGGTCTGTATATCCATACACGCTATCATCATCAACAAATCCACAACTTCCACCATTTCCGTAATTCACGGTCGAATATAATGATATGGTTTCATTGGTCAAATCTAATTTGATGATGGTGTTGCTGTTTTGTCCTGTGTTTGAAAAATAGATAACATCATCGACCATAATGCAATCGGCATTATAATTGATATATGTATTTGATGTGTCAGCATTGAAATGCTGATATATTTCATCCGTAGTCAAATCAAAGATATAAATATCAGTATTTGCACCCTCGTTCTGTAATGCTATGCCGTAGTTGTTCTCAACATTGGACGGATGATACATTCTTGTCGCAAGATTTGTCGGAATGGTAGTCACTTGTTCCATCTCGAAAGTATCAATGTTATACTTTCTCAACCTTGGCTGAACTTGGTTTCCGATGCAGAACCACACATATGATTCCGTGTTGTCGATACAAGCGGAATTGGAATAAAGACCTATTGACTTTTCCCACGTCACACTACCATCGCCCGAATCGTTCCTCACGACATCGTGACCATGTCCAAAAATTGTAAATTTCAAATTATCAATCGCATAGCTCATGCTAAATCGCTCCATTTTAGCGGATTATCCGTAACTGTCAGATAGACCTTTGCTGTGTGCAAACCTTTGCCCTCGATGTCAAATCCGCAGTTTGAATGAATGGTTCTCGTGCCTTTAAGAAGTTTTTCTTCCGTCTGTGGGAATGTATACGTCACTTCATCATCAACTGTTATCTCACACACAACTGTCGCCGTTGCCGACAGCAGACCATCACATTCAACCATGAATCCCATTCTCTGAACATCAACCGTCTGTTTCCATTCAATTTCTGCAACCTGTGTTTTGGTATCGTCAACAGTAAGTGTGTCCGTGTTTGTGGTATGCAACAGCCAAAAGTCTTTGCCACCTATCTGCTGTCCGTTGTTGTAGTCAGCGGAGAGTCCTGCGACAGTTTTACTAAACCTATCCTGTGCATTCGCTAATTTTGGATTGTCTCCTGTACACTTAACGGTCATCGAACCTGCAGAACTGTTATAAACAATCTGAGTTATGACACCAATGTCATATTCATCCGCTTGCTTGTCAACAAACTTCAGAACATCGCCAACATCATATGTCGGTATCAACGGTATTTCTGCATCATACGGAACATAATAAACACCATTCCATAAATCGATTATCTCCTGCAATGCAGACAGTCTATTCTCTTGCTCTGTGAATTGCAGAAATGGATTAGTTCCCAAATCAAGAACCAATCCGTCCTCATTTTCATTATCAACATACTCCTGCAGACCATCTGATTTGCTTATGTTATAAATGCCGTTATATGTGGTTCTGTAATCGCTTAAATTGGACGAGCCTCTAAAATTCGCAGGAACTGTGTCATTCTCCACACTTCTGTATTGTCCAAGATATAACTTACCATCCCTGCCAATATAAGCATATGAGCCAAGATATGCTCCAAGATATGAAAGGACATCCCTCCATGTTTTTGCATCAGTAACTACATCAGCAAAGCCTGTCTTGCGACTCCCATTCGGCAATGCACTAATCTCTTCTGATGTAGAGCCAAGTTCAACTCCGCAGGCGGTACACATAACAGTAAGCCACTCATAAGGCAATTTAACATCTGCATTGACAAGCGAAAAATTGGTATCCTCAAACTTGCTCATGTTGTCATAGCCTGTGATACTGATGTGGTCTGCTGTCTGTGTAGCCTTTCTAATCGTGAATATTCCCATAGGAATGGTATCTTCAGCACCATCGATAATGACAGATGTTTCAATAGTCTTTTCGTACAACTCATATCTTGACACAGACGGAAGAATCAATTCTGCTGTGATCTGACCAATATACACTGTACCTATATCAAGTCTCTGCCCCGATATCTGTTTAGAGATATTGCAAGAAACGATATTATGTACATCATCAAAGGTAATAGGAGTATCGAAACCAATACTCCCACTCCAATGAATGTGCCTTGCCTCTGATTTAATTGCCGTTATAAAATCAGCCGATGCAGGATACATGCTTAAAACTCCTCAAGATCAAACGATACTTCCCAAACACCTTTCACTTCTTTCAAGTCTTCCGATCCTTTGCGGGGCTTGCAATTAAAATTCCGCATCCTCACTGTTTTCTGCTCATAATCATCTATAACTGGGTTGTATCTTTTGAATGTGAAACGATCAACATCTCTGAATCCACCAAGTACCTGCACAGTGCTCTGCAGACACACGAAAGACATTGTAGCCTTAAGTTTGTTATATCGTGAAATCGTAACAACATCTTTGCCTGCTTCTGTCTGCATAACTTTTTCTATGGTCTGTGAGGTTTCACTGCAATCCGTAGGAAAAGGAATTACAGTTTGGTTAAACATCATCGGGTAATTGGTTCTTATACTGTTATCGCTCATCCTCTACCTCCCGAACGGTATGCTGTTCTCTGAATAGATGTAGATACCATGTCATCAAAAGGTTCATCACCGATTCTTACCTGCACCATAATATTGCGGAGTGCTTCAGCGATCATATTCATTATATCGGAATTATTATTTAAGGTTCCTATATTTGAATTATATGCTATATCTGCTCCAGCGTCAATTGCCGGCATTGATAAAACATCATTCATAGTATCTTCCAGTTGTGCCTGACCTGCCTTAATACCAGATGTGAACAGGTCGATCATATCAGGAGCATAGGTATGGAAATCACTTAAGGGTCCTTTTTCGGGTTCGGAGAATCCAAGATAATCAGCAATAGTTCCTGCAATATCCTTACAAGTACTAACCACATCATTGATCTTGTCTTTGATACCGCCGATAAAATTATTAATAAGGTCATGCCCCCACTCTTTTGCACTATCGATAAATCCAAGAATGCCATCACCAAATGATGTCATGATATCGGTTGCGGATTCAAATATTTTATCCTTAAGATCAACAATACCTTGTGCGAGCGCTAGGATAATCTCAAGGGCGGCTTCTCCGAGTTTTCCAAGCAGACTAAGCAATCCATTAACCAGGCTGGCAATAATTTCTCTTGCAGCATCATTGAGCTTAGGAACATTATTTATCAATGTCTCAACGATCTTTATGATGATCTCAGGGATCCTTGCAATCAGCCTGGGGAGTGCATTTATCAAGCCTTCAGCTAATCCAACAATGATCGCAACAGATGCTTCAATCAAAAGATCAATATTATCAAGAAGCGTTTCAATGATCGTAATTATCACATCAACAATTGTAGGCATTAAATCCGGTAATGCTTCAGCGATACCCAGCGCAATTTGCAAGATCATCTGCATTCCAGTTTCAATAAGGAGCGGGAGATTTTCGATGATCATATTTGCAATGCTCATTACCACATTGACAAGCGCAGGCAGGATGTTCGGAAGATTAACAATGATTGCCTCTGCAAGGCTTTCAATTATTCTTCCGCCTAACTCAATCAACCTTGGCATTACTTCACTTAAGTTTGCAACAACAGTGTCAATGCCTTCCGAGATCTGATCAAGACCTTGATCATAATTTCCTGCAAACACCTCTGTTAATCCGCTCATCACGGTTGTCAAAGAAGGAAGGAAATTGCTCATCATGCTTCTTTTTAATCCTGCAAAAGATGTTTGCATATCTTGTAACTGATCTTGAAATCCGGCTGCAGCTTTTACCGCTTCATCAGACATTACTCCGCCAAGCTCATGCACGCGATCGCGCATAGCCTGAGTGTCTTCTGCTGATGTATTTAAAAGTGCACCGAGTTCAGTTGCACCACGGCCTAAAAGCTGTGATGCGATATAAGTTCTTTCAGTGCTTTCTCCCATGCTCTGTAATCCGGCAATTACCCGGGAAAATAAATCTTCTTGAGAAAGTGTTGCAACTTCCTCTTCAGAAATTCCCAATTGCTGAAATGCTTCATTGCCGGTTTGTGCTTCAGTCGCAAGAGTTTTCATTGCAGGTCTCAGCTGATCGATCGATGCACCGCAATGCTGCATAACGGCATCCCACTCCTGGTAAGCCTCCGCTGATATGCCGATCTTTTGAGACATCTTATCGATGTTATCTCCATACTGGGCAAGCTCATTTGCGCTATCTATAAATTGAGAGCCTGCTACTACAGCAGCGGTTCCCATTGCAGTCACTGCAGCTAATCCAACTCTTGCAGATGTCGCAAGAACAGAACCAAAATTGGATCCGGCAGATTTTGCATCATCTAAGCCTTGCTCATATTCACTTGAATCCAAACTTAGTTTTGCAAATAGTTCAAATACGTTCATCTATCTTTTCCTCAAAGTGTAATCCAGCTCGGTGCATAATATCAAGCACGATCTCATTTCCGCTTCGATTATCTTTAACTACCGGATTCAGATACTCATAAAAATCTTTTTTCAAATATTTGTTTTGCGGAATCAGCTGCAAACTCCTGGTAATAAAAATGCGATATGTCAATTCACGATCATCTTCTTCTGCTCGTGCTTCAACATATCGCATGAATGATTTTAGTTCTCTTTTGCCTCTGTATTCACCATATGCAAGCCAGAAGCTCCTTTTTCCGTCTTTACCTCTTCCGCATATCCGAAAAAAGATTTTATCTCTTCATTCTGTCCAATCTCTGTAATCAAAGCGATCAACCTGGTGATTATATTCAATCCGTCAAGCGGCTCCGGATCAATCCTGGTCATGACCTCAACCACATCTGATTTATGATTTTTTAAAAGCGTTTTTGCGATAACAATTTTATTCTCACCGCGGGTGACAATCTTTCTGATCTCATCATCAGTAAGAATCGCAGTAAGCGGATCAAGAAGATCTACCCATAATTCAATCGCATCATCGCCTTTGTAGTCTGAAAGCTTCTTCATTGGTTTTGTCCTCCTTGTTTTTATATATCATCCGGAGCGGAATTTGGGAGGACAATCCCAAACATCCGCCCCGGCGATATGCTATTTGTTATGCCGTGACAACCACTGTACAGGTGTCAGTGTAATCAACACCATCAACAGTGATAGTTGCGGTAATGATTGCATTACCCTCTGCAACAGCGGTAAC
>JAEEGL011956318.1_pt1 | contig 10124 bp, 7 predicted proteins | sample 9134231 | NCBI WGS metagenome assembly JAEEGL01 (sample SAMN16246548, study PRJNA631951) | gut metagenome | biome: gut microbiome; feature: rumen; material: fiber-attached | host: Bos | place: Iran: Karaj | collected 2018-10
AACTGTCTGCTACGGCGGTCAAGCTTGTCAGCAGGAATAATCTGCGGCAAAGCTTTTCCTATTATCTGCTCAACAGACTTGAAGCCTCTCGCAAAAAGATAGCGCTTCATTCCATCAATCATGTCGTAAATAATCCGGTAACCGTACTGCATAACTGCTGTTGTAACCTGAATCGTTCCGCAACCCAGCGCCATAAATTCAGCCGCATCTTTCCAAGTTTCTATTCCACCCATTCCAGAAACCGGAATATCTTTCAGCTCTGAACATTGCTTCATGTCGTTTATGAAGCGAAGCGCAACTGGTTTTACAGCCTTGCCTGAATAGCCGCCTACGCTTGTTTTTCCGCTGATTGATGGGCATGAAGTAAAATCATCAAGCTCAACGCCGAGAATTGATTTTACGGTATTGATTGCTGCAATTCCTTCTGCTCCGGCGTTTATTGCAGCAACTGCAGGAACTTCCATGTTTCCAAGGTTCGGTGTCATTTTTGCCAGAAGCGGAAGTTTTGAGCCGCGCTTTATTGCCTTGCAATACTGTGCAACAAGTTCCGGATTCTGACCGACATCGCTTCCAGTTCCTTTTTCTGCCATTTGCGGACAACTGAAGTTTGCTTCAAGAATATCAGCACCGGCTTCTTCACAAACCTTGGCAAGATATTCCCATTCTTCGTCATTGCGCCCCATAATAGATGCAATGATTACTTTTGAAGGATAATCTTTTTTGAGCTTTCTAAAGCACTCAAGATTTTCTTCAAGCGAATGGTCGCTTATCTGCTCAAGGTTTTTGAAGCCCACAAAGGTGTTGCTTTCTTTTGCAAGAGTACCAAATCTTGGAGAAACTTCATCCGGGACAAAAACACCGACGGTCTTAAACGCAACGCCTGCCCAACCTTGGTCAAATGCTTTTGAAACCATTTCGTAATTGCTTCCGACAACAGAAGATGAAAGCAAAAACGGATTTTCAAAATGTACACCCATAAAATCAATAGACAAGTCAACTTTATCAGCGTCAAACCCTTCTTGCGTTGGAACATATTTCTTTACAGCTTCAGAAGCATCTGCCTCAAGCAAAGAAGAAATAACTCTCTTAATTGGAACACTTTGCGTGATTTTCGATTTCCGGCAATTTTTCTCACACTCTTTGGAAGTGCATAAAAGACATGCCTTATTCTTAGAAGCTTTATCAAAAGCTCCTGCAAAGTTTTCAAAGCGCAGACTTGAGATTATTGAACCACAATCTACGCCTTTCGAGCAGTTCTTTGTACATTCTGGTTTTGCACAAAGCAAACAGGAAAATGCGCCTTCTTTGATTATCTGACTTATATATTTTACGGACATACAGCATCTCCTTAAAAACTAACAGGTGCGCACTTTACGAATTTTCCATCTCCTGCGCTTCCAACATATTTACCGTCATCGTACACAAGCTTGCCACGCACATAAGTCTGAACAGGATAACCATGAACAGTTTTGCCTTCCCAGATTGTGTGGTCATAGTCACTGTGCATATTCTCTACGCTGATAGTAAAATCCTTTGCTGGGTCGTAAAGCACAATATCTGCATCTTTGCCGATTGCAAGCGAGCCTTTTTCTGTGCAGCCGAAAATCTTTGCAGGGTTCGTCGAGCAAAGTTCTACCGCTCTTGAATAAGAAATCTTTCCGTCTGTAGCAGCCCCAAGCATATACGGATACAGATTTTCAACACCGGCACAACCGTTAGGGATTTTTGTAAAATCATTCAAGCCCCAGTCTTTTTCTCTCTGCTGGAACGGACAATGGTCTGTTGCAACAGTATCAATTATTCCGTTCTTTATAGCTTCCCAAAGTGCAAGACGGCTTTTTTGATCTTTCATTGGCGGCGAACACACAAAATTTCTGCCGTCCGGGCGTTTATAAACGTCGCAAGTAAACTCAAGATATTGCGGGCAAGTTTCTATAAAAACTTTTGCACCTCTAAGTTTTGCCTTTGTGCACGCCTCAAGCCCTTCTTTATCTGACATGTGGACAATATACAAAGGAGCATCTACATTTGTTGCCCAGTGAACAGCGCGCTTATCTGCTTCTGCGGCTACAAATTCAGGGCGGCTCATGTAGTGATACCATGCACTTGTCTTGCCTTCCTTCAGATATTCAGCAACGCGCAAATCAATCATGTCAGGGTTTTCTGCATGAAGGTTTGTAATTGCGCCGACTTCTTTTGCCTTAAGAAGAATCTTTACGAAAGTTGCATCGTCAACCATCATTCCTTCTTTTTTGTAGACAAAGAAACACTTAAAGCTTGAAACACCGTAAGCAACTGCGTCCTTAAACTCATCAAGGATTGCGCCGTCGTTCAAGTCTGTTATGCAGCAGTGAAAAGCAAAGTCACAGCATGCTTCTTTTTCTGCAACCTTTCTTTTTGCATCAACAGTTTCGATGATTCCATGTCCCTTACGCTGCATAGGATAATCAAAAACAGTTGTAACGCCGCCACAAACAGCAGCCCTTGTTCCAGATCCGTAACCATCAGCAGAAATAGTTCCGCCAAACGGCATTGCAAGATGCGTATGCGCATCAATTGCACCTGGAAGAACAAGCTTTCCGGCTGCATCTACAATCTTGGCTTTTTCATCACTAAGATTTGAACCGATTGCAACGATTTTTCCACCGGAAACTCCAAGGTCTGCCTTGTACATTTCCTTTGCCGTTACTATTGTTCCGTTCTTTATAATTAAATCCATAGAACACCCCCAGTGGAGACCGTCAGCCTCATTGCAGACGGTCTCCTTACCTTTATGTTTTGTTCACTTAGTTCTTGTACTTGTAAACCAATACCAGACCAGACTTCTGGAAAACTTGTGCAATTTCGAGCAAGTCCATGCCGCCTGCATCAGCAACTGCAAGGTTTGTTACCCATGTAACACCAAAGTCAACCTGACCTGTGTAAACCGCAGTTGTTTCTGCAATGTCACCGCCGCCTGGAACGATTGTTACATCAAGACCAACGTCTTTGTAGTAACCTTTGTCGAGGGCAACGTAGTAACCCATGAACTGTGCATCAGGAAGCCACTTGAGCTGAATCTTTACAGAGCTTTTTTCTGGTTTTGAAAAGTCTCCGTTTTTTGCAGCAGCAAGATAACTTGCGTCCATAATATCTGCCAGTGTGAATGAAGCAAATTTTTTACCTGCTTCAGTGTCGCTTAACTGCACATATTTTTTTGCAATATCAAGTGTCTGCTGCATTGCATCCATATCAAATGCGCCGTAATCTGTTACTGTTGCACCCTTTGTGTTTGTTTCACAAAGCTTTTTTACTTCCTTCGCCATGTGAAGCTGGTGACCTGCAGAAACTGAAGAACCGTATTTGTAACAGATTTCAGCTGCTTCTACCGGATTGGCACAAGCTGCTGCCCAACCTTTCATGCTTGCTGCAAGAAAGGCTTTTACAGTATTCGGGTTTTCAGCTGCAAATCTTTTTGTTGTAAAGATGTTGTCTTCCATCATTGCAACGCCTTCATCGTTCATGTCGATTGTTCCGACTGAATCACCGTATTTGTAACCGCCGTCATAACTGTTCTGAACAAGTCCAAGTTCGTTGTAAGTCATGGCAGAAGCAAGTGCGATTGTATTGTCATCAAAACCGTCCATGTCGAATGCCTGACTCAAGTAATTTGTTGGCAGATTGTATTTTGCAAGAAGGGCAAGAATCTCATATTCATTTCCCAAACCCCAGTTGCCGACTTTACCGGCTTCAGCAGCTTCTTTAATAATCGTTGCAGAAGGAGTTCCTTTTTTCCATCCTACACTTTGAGCTGCTTTTTCTTTACCTTTACAACCGAAAGCCACTGTTGAGAGCACAACGAGTGCTGCCATAAGAGTGATTTTTGCCAAATGCTTTTTCATTTCCATACCTCCAGAGAAATGTATTTGCCGTTATTTAGAAGCCCTGTTCTTAAGAACAAGACCTTCTGTTACCAGAAGAATCACATACATCACAATTCCTATTAGACAGGCAACCACAATGTATGACCATGCCGTCGCGTACTGTGCAAGAACAATGTTCTCGCGTATCTGGCGGCCAACCCCGATTATGTATTCTGCAAAGTATTCGCTTACCATTGCGCTGATTACACAGCCAGGCACGCTTATTCTGAGTGCCGTAAAAATGTACGGAACACAGTTAGGCAGACGAAGCTTAAAAAACACCGTTGCAGGTTTTGCTGCATAAGACTTGAACAAGTCCAGACTGAACGGTTTAAGCTCTGTAAAACCGCGGTAAGCATTTATTGCCATGCTGACCGTACAGGTAATCATTACAACAAGCATCTTTGCCAGCATTGACCGCGTGTTCGGGTCAGGGCTGAAATCTTTGGTCAGGTTGTTGAAAATCGGTGCAATCGCAATAATTGGAATTGCGTTGAATGCTGTTGCAAGCGAAAGCCCGCCTTTTCCCCAGTGCGGAATCATTGTTGCAACCATTGCAAGCACAAACCCAAGAATTGACCCAAGAACAAGCCCGCCAAGTGCAACGATTACAGTTGCTCTTATGTCGCCGGTCATCTTCTTAAAGTTGTCAAACAGAATCTGCATAATCCTTGAAGGAAGGGGCAGGGTAAAAGTATCAGCCCCGAACCATTCATGAATTACTTGGAACTGCCACAGAAGCAGAACTAAAGCACCGAAAACAACCGGATATAAAACCGACTTTACGGATTCTTTTTTTATCTGTCTTAATATCTTCACTGTCTGCCTCCTGTATTAAGTCCGCCGCTGCTTTGCAGCTCTTGCACCTGGAACAAAAATCTTTTCCAGCAGGACCATAAGGTAAAAGCTCAAGATTCCGACTATTGCGCTGAAGAACACAATCTGCCAGAACACAAATATGCTCATCGCGTGCTTTAATGACTGGCTGAGCATACAGCCAAGACCGCCGCCACCTTGCAGCGTGTCTACCAGAATAGAAGCTGTAACTGCCATAGGCGCTGCAATCTTAAGCCCTGTAAAAAGCGAAGGAATGCTCGCCGGAATCATCAGCTTTTGATAAACTTCGTAGCTTTTTGCAGCATACGAATAAAACAGTTCCAGCTTTTCCTTTTCTATTGCCTTAAGCCCTGCAAGTGTATTTACTGCAACAGGATAGAACGTAAGAATTGCTGCAATCACAATACGGCTCTTGTTTATGTCCTGCGTAATTGCAAGGACAACCGGTGCCATTCCCAAAATAGGGATAAGCTGAATCAGCATCAGATAAGGGAATGCAATCTTCTCGATAGCCGCAAAACGCCTCATCAAAAGTGCAAGCATATAGCCGGAAAGTGCACCGATTACAAAGCCGACAACCGCGCGTCCCAGCGTAATTCCTGCATTTATAAGCACAACCTGAACTGCTGTCTGATTTGCAGTTACCTTTTTTGTGCTGAACACCGACTGCACAATCTGCCACAGATGCGGCAGAACGTTCTCCGGCGTCCGCTTCGTTCCGGCTATTACAAATGCACCGAGTTCCCAGACAATCACGAGGCCGAGCACCCACACAAACGTAACGAACTTCTGGCTTTTAACAATTCTGTTCATCATCTGCTAAACTCCCTCAAATCCGCTTCTGACTTTTGCAACCAGTTCTGTAAAGTGCTGGGTGTTCTTACATTCAAGGCTTCTAGGCCGCGGAATATCGATGTCAACAATCGAAGTGATTCTTCCCGGATGAGGAGAAAAAACCACGACTCTGTCGCTCAAGAAAACTGCTTCCTGAATGCTGTGCGTAACAAAGATGATTGTCTTATGTGTCTTGCGCCAGATTCTCAAAAGGTCTTCATGCAGCTTTTCCTTGGTGAATTCATCAAGTGCACTAAAAGGCTCATCCATAAAAAGCACATTCGGGTTTAATGCAAGTGCACGCGCAATTCCGACTCTCTGCTGCATACCGCCGGAAAGTTCTCTCGGATAGTGGTAGCCGAAATCCTTAAGTCCGACTATTTCAAGCATTTCATCAACTTTCTTTGTGCGTTCCGGCTTAGGCATTTTCATCAGTTCAAGCGGAAGACATATGTTCCGCCTTATTGTGCGCCAGTCCATCAAGACAGGGCTTTGAAAGACAATGCCGAATTCCTTTGCGACGCGGGCTTTTTGCGGTGTAAGACCGCCAATGAAAACATTGCCTGATGTCGACGGAATAAGCCCTGAAATAACTCTAAGCAGAGTTGTCTTTCCGCAGCCTGAAGGCCCGACAAGAGAAATGAATTCACCTCGCTTAATGTCAAGGTTCACTCCTTGCAGAGCTATGGTTTGTTTTGTTTCATCAGTTGCCTTATAAACTACACTCAGGTTCTGTACTGTAATTTTTACTGGTGCAGTTTTAGGATCAAAAAATACTTCGTTTTCAACAGCTGCTTGCATTCGTGTACCTCCAAATAAAAAAGGCGCAGAACCAAAAATCTTTGATTCTGCGCCTTTGCAAATTCTGTAAATTGTTTCTGTTATTAGCTGTTACCCAACATCTAATTTCTGTAATCACAATATAAAAATAAACAATCTGTTCCAATTAGGAATTTAAATAAATAACGGCAAGAAAATTTGTGCATTTTATACAAAGCTATTTCTTCCGCAATGTTTCGTAGATTTCAATCTGTTCTTCCTTACTAAGAACTTTCCAGCAGTTTGCCGGACTTCCTGAAGCTACAGAATCGCCAGCCATTTTGTCTTCCATTTCAGTGAATTTTTCCAAATCAAGACCGTATTCGCGCAATGTAGGCACTTTAAGCTGCAATGTCAAATCTTCAAGAGCTGCTAAAAATTTTTCTGCACCGTTTTTTGCAGTGTCAGACTCTTTGGCAACTCCAATTGCAATTCCAAGTGCGGCAAATTTTTCATAGCAGCCTTCAAGTACAGCCCGAAGACATTCTACGGCGAGCATTGCATTTGATATTCCGTGCGGAACATGAAAACATGCGCCAATCGGGCGGCTCATTCCATGGATTATTGTAGTAGGGGAGCCGTTGATTGCGACACCAGCTTCATAAGCGGCAAAGCTCATGTTCTTTCTAGCTTCTTTGTCGTTTCCATCAGCACAGGCTTTCGGAAGATATTCAAAAATACGCTTTACCGCATCAATGCAGAACATATCTGTAATTGGATTAGCCTTACGGCAGGTGTAGCTTTCAATTGCATGACAAAGTGCGTCCATTCCAGTTGCCAACGTAATATTGAGCGGCGAAGAAACGGTGTAAGTATAATCAATGATTGCGATTTTCGGCAAAAGAGCATCGCCTTTAAAAAGCAGCTTTTCGTTTGTTTCAGTATTTGTAAAAACAAAATAGCGTGTAACTTCAGAGCCTGTTCCTGCTGTAGTCGGAATCAAAACAAGTGGCGAAAAATTGCCGGTTAGTTCTTTGCCTTTGTATTCAATCATTTTGCCGGGAAGCACTGACATTGCGGCAATTGCCTTTGCAGTATCGAGCGGAGTGCCGCCGCCAAGCCCTATGATAAAATCGCAGTTCTCGGCTTTAAAAACTTTTACGCCGTTCATAATCATGATGTCGGTAGGTTCGCCGGGCAAATCATTGAAAACAGCAGATTCAATGCCTACAGAGGAAAGTGTCTTTTGAACTTTATCTGCAAGGCCTGTTTTTGTAATTATCTTGCCGGTCACAATCAAAGCTTTTTTGCCGAGCGCCGCCAGTTCTGCACTTGCTGATTCAAGTGCCCCTTCACCAAAAAAAGTTTTTGGTGTTGTACTGAACGTAAAATTCATAATTACCTCTTAATATAAAGAAGGGAAATGACAGAACGAGAAAAACGCAAATTGTTCTGTCATTTCCCAAAATATATTTTATATATATTTTTCATCTACAATCGAAAGAACGTCATCCAACTTGGCAAGTTCTTCATCCAACTGTTCTTCTGTAATAATCAGCGGCGGCGCAACAACAATCACATTCTCGTGCGCATAGGTAAAGAAACCACGGCACTTCAATTCTTTTACGATTGCACTCATAATGCCTTTCGGATCTTGACCCCACGGAACAAGCGGCTCGCGTGTCTTTCTGTCTTTTACAAGCTCCACGCCGGAAAAAAGCCCGATGTAGCGCACATCGCCCACACAGCAATGCTTTGACTTGATTTCTTCAAGCTTCTGACCAAGATATTTTCCGACTTTCTGAACATGTTCTTCGATATTGTTTTTGAGGTAAAACTCTTGGCATGCAACACCGGCAGCACAAGCAAGCGGATGTCCTGAATATGTAAGGCCGCAGCTTAAATATTTGTCATCAAAGAAATGTGCAATTTCTTTTTTTACGATTGCACCGCCAAGCGGAATGTAACCTGAGTTTACGCCCTTTGCAAAAGTTATAATATCCGGCGTAACGTCAAAGTTCATATAGGCGAACATTTTGCCTGTTCTGTACCAGCCAGCCATAACTTCATCGCAAATCATCATAATGCCAAATTCATCGCAGATTTTGCGGACACCTTTAAGATAATTCTTCGGATAGATGATAATTCCGTTTGAGCCGACAATTGTTTCCAAAATGATTGCGGCGATTCTGTCACCGCCTTCAAAAATTACTTGCTCGCGGAGCTTTTCGACATAATATTCACATTCTTCATCTTCCGAAGCGAATTTGATTTTTTCTTGATAAGAATAAGGCCCGCGAAAATGAATGAAACCCGGAATTGCAGGTTCAAGCGCAAAATGGCGCGGTTCGCCTGTAAGATTTCCTGCACCAAATGTAGAACCATGATAAGAGCGGTACTGGCTCATAACCTTAAAACGGCCGGTATACATTCGGGCAATTTTGATGGCGTTTTCATTCGCATCTGCACCGCCGTTTGTAAAGAAAATCTTACCAAAACAATCTGGAAGCCTGTCTATGATTGATTTTGCAAGTTTTGCGCGTGGCTCTGCACCCCAAGAACCCTGAACATAAGCATATTTATCAAGCTGGGCTTTTATTGCTTCTGTCATTTCTTTGTTTGCATAACCGGCATTTACGTTTACCTGCTCAGAAGACATATCTGCATAACGGTTGCCTTCTTTATCATAAATGTAAATCCCTTCTGCGCGTTCAACAACAATCGGGTTCAAGCCGCCCTGTTTGCTCCAACCAAGCAGAACATTTTCTGTCTGCAATTTTGCAATCTCATTCGCTGTCATAAAATCCTCCATGTTTTTCTGATAATTGGAATTTACAACTTTGCATGAACGCTGTATCTTGCTTTTTTGAACAAATATTTATATATTTTTTGTGTAAATATACTAAAACCAAAGGTGGTCGATTCTGTCATTTGACCATCTTGGGGCATTTAGACTTTTTCGGCCACTTTCTTGCGGAGGTCTATATGCCTTTAACTGTCAGCACTCTTTTCAATTTCACAGAAACACCATTCCGTCTGAAACTTCTTGCAGGCAAAAAAGGCCTTTCAAAGACCGTAAGCTGGATTTATTACACGGAAGATCCTTCAACAATTGAATTTATCCGCGGCGGAGAGCTTGCCGTTACCACATGCCTTAATATTGAACGGCGCAAGCAGAATGAAGGTTTGTCGCCGGAGCAAAGCTCAGCTGCATTCTTAAAAGAATTTATAGACTGCCTTATAAATCACAATGCTTCAGGCTTTATCATCAATATCGGAAAATACATAACTACAATCCCCAATGCAGTTCTTGATTATTGTGATGAAAACAATTTTCCGCTGTTTTCTATGCCGTGGGAAATTCATACAATTGATTTGTTTCAAGAAATGGGAAACATGATTACTGTAGACAATCTGAATTCTCAGTCAGTGGAAAACTTTTTTTACCGCGCAATCTTTGAAAAAGAAAAGTTTTTCCCCGAACAGATTGAAAATACGAATTTTCATAACGCAAAATCATTTTCTGTTGCTCTTTTAAATATAGACGAAGATTTGTTTGATAATGATATTGAACAGATTAAGCGTTATGTAAAGTTTTATCTTAACCCGAAAATGAATATTCAGCAGAACGATTACTGCTGCTTTATTCACAATCACAAAGTCATTTATATCATAAAAAATGATGACCAAGCTTTTGTAAAGGAGCTTTCTTCTGTAACTTCAAACGACAGATATTTTGCAAAAACTAAATTTTCTATATCTGATTCTTGCAGCAATGTGAACGACATCAAG
>JAEEGL012623126.1_pt1 | contig 10124 bp, 10 predicted proteins | sample 9134231 | NCBI WGS metagenome assembly JAEEGL01 (sample SAMN16246548, study PRJNA631951) | gut metagenome | biome: gut microbiome; feature: rumen; material: fiber-attached | host: Bos | place: Iran: Karaj | collected 2018-10
CCAGAGCCCGTCATACCTCTCTGTCGAGATGATTAGCGCCGCTATGTCTGGTGAGCCCTTCCTCTTCCCCGTTGGCACTTACGTGACGACCGACAAGCACGACCACCTCCTGATGGCTATGAAGACCACCATGACTGCCGATGGTGCTAAGTTCGAGGTTCCCCAGGGTACCGCCGACGAGAATGCTAAGCTCGACCAGAGCTACGAGCACCTCTGCAAGATGCGCGACGAGCTAGTGACGCTGAACATCGTTCCCCCCATCTCTGAGTGGAGCAAGATCAATCCGAACCTCTAATCGAGGGACAGGCTTAACAACCTATTGACACATTCGCCCCCGCGCCGTATAAACAAGGACGCTGGGGCGGTGTGGTTTTAATATTAAAATAAATGCTTATGAGAAAAATTTACCTAACGCTCTTCGGAGCAATGATGATGATGACTGCCAGCGCACAGACCGTTGTAAACGGCTTTAAGCAGGATAGTATCATCGCAAAGAGTGAAAACGGCGAGCTTACGTCGAAAACCGTCTACGAATACAATGCAGACGGAAAGTGTGCTGTCAGCTACCAGTACACCTACGAAGGTGGGGCTGCCGTGACGACCATCAAGACGCTGAACACATTCGACGAGCAGGGCCGTCAGACCAAGTCGGAAGACTTCACCTATGCCAACGGTGAATACACACTGACGTCGTACACCGAGTTCAGCGAGTTCAATGCCGAAGGTCTTCACACCGTCGAAATCCTCTACCAGCAGGACGATGAGAACCCCGCCGCAGGCATCCAGCCGTACGTAAAGACGGTGATTGACAAGTACTACGGCACACAGCCCGAACACACCCTCGTCTACCAGAATTTGGCAGGTACGTGGACGCAGTTCCAGGAATGGACCTACGAGTACAACAGTGCTGGCGTGCCCACGACAATCACTACTGCTACCAACATCATGGGTATGAGCATGACGGTTGTCACTACACTCGAGTACGACGACCACAACATGCCTATCAAGTCGACGCAGGTCAATTCGTTGATGCCCACCGCCGATGTCACTACCGTTTACGAGAACACCTACGACGCCAACGGACTGCCGACAATCATCAAGACGACTACCACCAGCTTGGGCTACAGCACCACGATTGTCTCCTACTACTACTGGAGTACCACCTCAGGCATTGCCCAGATGGTCATTGGCAAGCAGGAGAACGGCCAGTTCTTCGACCTCAACGGTCGCCGCGTAGCTAATCCTGCTCACGGCCTCTACATCCACAACGGCCGCCAGGTTGTGATTAAGTGAGAGAAGTGAGAAGTTGAGACGGTTGACGATATTGATGCTGATGTCAGCAACCTGCTGTGTCGTAGCGTTTGGACAAATGAAACGCTACGACACTGACTTTACACTGTCGCAGAAGAAGTTCACGGTGACGGTCCCCATCGAGATTGAGCGCAACCAGCTATTCGTCCGTGTAGATATTGGCGGGCGTGAGTATCGCTTCAAGCTCGACACGGGAGCGAGCCAGGGTGTCATCTACGACGATGTCAGCATGGAAGGACTGAGGACGCTAGGGTTCATCAAGTCGGAAGACGCCACAGGACGAAGCCGACAGGTGACGACGGTGGAACTGCCACCGTTCACGTTGGGCGAACTGACCATCACGGGCTTTAAGGTACAGCAGATGAAGCGACCCTTTGTGCGCAAAGGCGAGGACGGCATCATCGGCTTCGCCCTGTTCCACAAAGGCATTGCCGCAAGGATTGACACCCGCAATCAGACCATGACCCTCACCGACTGCAAGTCGCTCTACAAGAAAGCTGAAGGCGAAGTGCTGAAATACACGCTAAAATGGCACGTGCCCTACGTCACGGTAAGCCCCTTCGAAGGTTCGGAAGAACGCGTGCTGTTCGACACGGGCAGTCCAATGCTCTATGCCGTCAATGCCGAAAGCCTGGAACGGATGGCTGCGACAAACCCGTTAGTTGCGGAGCAGATTGAGGGCACGAAATACGGCAGTCACGTCGTCGGACACTTCGGCGTCGAGCGCGAAGACACGATCACCCTGCTGAACCTTGACCGCCTGAAGTGGGGCCATTTCACTCTCCGCGAAGTACATTGCATCACCGTGCAAGGCGACTCACACATTGGCGCCCCCCTGTTGATGCATGGCGTCATGATCATCAACCCCTTCCGCAAACGCCTTGTCTTCCAACCCTACGACACATATTGAAAGAAAAAGCTCCCACTCACACCGAGTAGGAGCTTTTTACTTTTCATCCCTTCATCAGCCGCACCCGTCGCCTGTTGGCGAAGGGACGCACGACGAAGTGAATCCAGAGGCTCTTAGAGGTTTGCTCGATGAGCAGCTCGTCGAAGTTCTCGATGTGTACATGACTAGGGATGTTTCGGGTCACCTGCATAATCACGTGTGAGCGTACACTAAAACAGTGATGTTTTTCGTTCTTGTAAGAAACGAGATATCACAATGAATCCACAATACGAAACACTTGCCAAATGCTTGTTGCCTGAACACATGCTGGAATGGTTTGAACTAACCAATGTTGAGGTGAAGCCCAAGGAGAAGAAGTCCACACGGGACAAACAACCTGACGACATCCCTGTGAACGTTATCCATCTTTATCTTGACGGGAACTATGCCAGGCCTGTCACATCATCATTCCAGGCTTTTCCACACGTTAACGCGGCCACGCGGTCACATTTGAAAAGTAAAAGCTCCTACTTGGTGTGAGTGGGAGCTTTTAAAATATAATATAGAGGAATGTCAATTACTTCAGACCGAGCTTGGCCTTGACCTCAGCAGTGACGTCGGTGGAGAGAGTTGTGCTGATGTAGGGGATGCCGCTGGCGTTGTCCATGATGTAAACGTAGTTGCCAGCCTGACCAACGGCCTTGATGGCTTCGAGGACCTTACCCTGGATGACTTGCATCTTCTCGTTCTGCTCCTTGGCAAGTGCCTGCTGGTTGTCCTGATAGCTCTGCTGGATTTTCTGATACATCTCCTGCAGCTCGGTCTCGCGACGCTGCTTGATGTTGGCGGGCAGAGTGGCCTGCTCCTTATCGTAAGCCTCAGCCTTCTTCTGGAGCTCGTCCTGCATTGACTTCAGGTCGGCCTCGTACTGCTTGGTGAGGGCCTCGATGTCGGCGCGTGCCTTGGTGAACTCCGGCATAGCCTGGATGACTTCCTGGCTATTGACGTGACCGAACTTCTGTGCGTTGGCGGTGGTGAGACCGCAGATTGCGCAAATAGCGCAGATGATTAACTTTTTCATTGTTGTCTTGTTTTTTTGTTTTTATTTTTTGTTATTACGTTATTTCGGGATTTCGTAATTTCGTTATGACGGGATTACTGTATTTCGAATTAGTTGGAATAGCCCAGCTTGGAGAGCACCTCGTTGGAGATGTCGATCTTGGGGGAACCGAAGATGATGCCTGCATCGCTGGCACGGTCGAGGATGAGCTGATAGCCGCGGAGGTCGGCAATGTCCTTGATGGTGTTGTAGATTTCCTCTTGGATGGGCGTCATAAGTGCCGTGCGCTTCTTGAAGAGCTCGCCCTGAGGACCGAAGTATTTCTTCTTCAGTTCGGCGGCTTCCTGCTCTTTGGCGACGATGGCATCCTGACGGGCTTTCTTCTGCTCCTGTGAGAGGAAGACAACCTCATTCTGGTAGTTTTTGTAGAGTGTCTGGGCTTCGACCTGCAGGGCTTCGACCTCTGCCTGCCACTTCTTCGACACTTGGTTGAGCTGTTCGTTGGCACGCTCGTAGGCAGGGATGTTCTTGAAAATATAGTCCATGTCGACGAGGGCGAACTTCTGTGCTTGCAACGACAGGGTTGCTGCAAACATCAAACCGGCTATCAATAGTAATCTTTTCATTGTTTTCTTTTTTTTCGTTATTACGTTATTTCGGCATTTCGTTATATCGTTATGACGTTATTGCGTTCTGATAGTTTAAACTGCTTAGAACTCTTGTCCGAGGATGAAGTGGAACTGACTGCCACCCTTGGCAGAGCCTGTATAGGCGCGGTCGAAACCGTAAGCCCAGTCGATACCCATCAGACCAACCATCGGCAGGAAGATGCGCACGCCGACACCTGCTGAGCGCTTGATGTCGAAGGGATTGAAGTTGCGCGTCTGCGACCATGCATTACCGCCTTCGAGGAAGGTGAGTCCGTAGATAGTGGTATTGCCGAGCAGGAAGGGATAGCGCAATTCGAGGGTGAAGCGGTCGTAGGCATAGCCTGAAGCACCGTAGGGCGTCAACGAGCCGTTTTCGTAACCACGCAGTCCGATGGTTTCCTCGGCATAGCTGGTAGAATAGCCGCTCATGCCGTCACCACCCATATAGTACGTCTCGAAGGGCGACTTCTTGTCTTTGTTGTAACATCCGAGGAGTCCGATTTCGACGCGTGTCATGAGCACGAAGCACTTCTGGCCGCCAGTGAGGGCGGTATAGGTACGTGACTTGAACTTCCACTTGTGGTATTCAATCCAGCGGTACTTCTCCTGCAATTCGGCCTGATAGCGGTCGGCGTTGAGCTGATAGGTCTCAGGCGTGGCCAGGTTGGCGTAGTCCTTGCCGTCGAAGAGCGACCAGGGCGGTGTGAGTGTGACGGAAGCCAGGAACTCTGAACCGCGACGTGGGAACAGCTGGTTGTCGGTAGAAGTACGTGCCAGCGTGATGCCGAGGTTGATGTTGTTACAGTTACCGTTGGAAATGAGGAAGTAGTTCCAGTCCTGCAACATGTATCGCGTGTAGGACAGCATTGTAGAGAGCTGGAAGTAGTCGTCGGGCCAGCGCAGACGCTTACCCCATCCGAGGCTGATACCGATGAGCTTGATGTACTTATCGTCGTCGTAGAGTGACGTATAGTCGTAGTAACCGGTGTTGTAGGAACCGTAACCACCCATGTAGTTGTAGTAGTTGTTCATCCAAGCCGAGTTACGATAGGTGCTCGAAATATCGGTCTGCTTCGAGTAGAAGGCACTGACGCTGAACGAGTTAGGACGCTTGCCGCCAAACCATCCTGTGGAGTAGCCCGTGGAGATGGAGTAGTAGTAGCTACCGTTGGACTGTGCCGAGAGCGACACCTGTTCACCGTCACCGATGGGCAGGAAACCACGGTGCATCTTGTTCTTGCCGAACAGGTTGCGCATGGAGAAGTTGGTGAGCTTGATACCCACACGTCCGATGATACCCGTCTGACCCCATCCGAGCGAGAATTCGAGCTGGTCGTTGGACTTCTGCTCCAACTGCCAGTTGATGTCGACGGTACCGTCCTCGTAGTTCGGCTTGATGTCGGGGTTGACCTTCTCAGGGTCGAAGAAACCCATGGAGGCAACCTCACGAGCGGAACGCTGGATGGCGGCCTTCGAGAACAGGTCGCCTGGCTTGGTGCGCAACTCACGGCGTACAACCTCTTCGTAGAGGCGGTCGTTACCAAAGATGCGTACGTGGCTGATATGTGCCTGCGTGCCCTCCTGGATGCGCATTTCGAGATCGATGGAGTCGCCTACGATGTTCACCTCAACAGGGTCGAGGTTGTAGAACAGGTAACCATTGTTCCAGTAGTAGTTACCCACGGCGTCGTCGTCCTCCGTGAGGCGCTTCTTCATCTGCTTCTGGTTGTAGATGTCGCCTTTCTTCATGCCCAGGGACTGGTTGAGGTAGTCGCTGGTAACGACGGTATTGCCCACCCACGTGATATTACGCAGATAGTATTGCTGACCTTCGTCGACTTTGACGAAGACATTGACGTGTTTCTCGTCGACGGTCCATACGGAGTCTTCGATGATGGTAGCGTCGCGATAGCCCAACTCATTGTATTTATCGATGAGGGCCTGCTTGGCCTCGTCGTAGCGTTCGGGGGTATACTTCTTGGCCTTGAACATGTTGCTGAACTTGCCAGCCTCGTTAATTTTACCGAAGGCACCTTTCTTGAACATGTTACCCTTGATTTTCTTGTCGGAGAGCTGTTCGTTGCCTTCGAAGATAATCTGGCGCACCTTCATCTTCGCCTTCTTGTCGACGGTGATGTCGAGGATGACCTCGTTCTTGCTGGTGACGTCGTCGCGCTGAATGATTTCAATGACGGCATTGTTATAGCCTTTGTCGTCGAAGTATTTCTTGGCCAGAATCTTGGCGCGGTCAATCATGTTGGGCGTAATCTGTGCACCACGCATAATGCCCAGTTTGGTATCCATGTCGTCGCGCTCGGCTTTCTTCAGACCATAATAGTTGATGGCACTGACGCGCGGACGTGTGGCCAGATGGATGCAGAGATAGACCTTGTTGCCCACGAGGGAGTCGGCGGTGATAGCGACCTTCGAGAAGAGTCCGTTCTTCCAGTATCGCTTGATGGCCTCGGTAATCTCGGTGCCTGGCACGTCGATGGTCTGTCCCACGGAGAGTCCTGAGAGTCCCAACAGCACGTAGTCCTCGTATCCTTCGACCCCCTTGACGGTGAGTCCGCCAATCTCGCACTGGCGTGGTGTGCCGGCATACGAGATGTCAGGATTGACGATGACGTCCTGCGCGTTGACGCTTAAAGGTAAAAAGGTAAAAAGGCAAAAAGGTAAAACACCTCTCACCGTTACCTTTAACCATTTTGTAATCGCTCTTATATTCACTTTTGCTTTTTACTTCTTTACTTCTTACCTTTTTACTTTTCCTCGGCTTCCACCTGTGCTTCTGTCTTGCCGAAACGGCGCTGGCGGCTCTGATAGTCGGCAATAGCCTTGTGCAGACATTCTTCGTCGAAATCGGGCCAGTAGGTGTCGCAGAAATAGAATTCCGAATAAGCACACTGCCACAGCAGGTAATTGCTGATGCGCAGTTCGCCGCCCGTGCGGATGAGCAGTTCGGGGTCTGGCATGAAATTGGTCCACAGGTGGTCGTTGACGGTCTGCTCGGTGATATCCTTGGGATCCAGTTCTCCGGCCTTGACCTTCTCTGCAATCAGACGTGTGGCGCGAACCAGCTCAAGTTTCGATGAATAACTCATGGCCACCACCATCGTCATACCGTCGTTGTCCTTGGTCAGATTCTCCATGTAGTGAATCTTGTCCTGAACACTTTGAGGCAGACGCTCGATATCGCCGACCATCAGGAATTTGACGTTGTTGTCGGTGAACAGCTCCATCTCGATGAAACTGAGCACCAGTCCCATCAGTGCCTCAATCTCATAGGCAGGACGGTTCCAGTTCTCGGTCGAGAAGGTATATAGTGTCAGGTACTTCACACCCAGTCGGGCGCACTCTGCTGTGATGGTCTTGACAGCGTCCAGTCCCGCCTTGTGTCCGAAGGTACGGTCCAGTCCACGATCGGTTGCCCAGCGTCCGTTGCCGTCCATAATGATGGCAATGTGCTGTGGAATACGTTCTTTATCAAATGTTGTAGCCATATATCTTAATTATCAATTGTAAATTCCCATCAGTCTCTGTCGTTGTGACAGGTCCTGCATTTTGCCCAGAGGTCGTACGTCACCGACACGCGGAGCTGGCTGTAGCAGTCGGTGTTTTTGAACAATCCGCTGCTCTTGATGCCGTAGGGGTCCTTCACCCCGTCGAGCTTGTCGCTACTGGTGAAATGGATGGTCCATTCGACACCCAGATTCACACGGTCGCCTAATTTATACTTCACGCCACCTCCCAGCGGCACGTTGAAGGCGACCTCGGTATTGTCGGCCTGGTCGCACTTGGCTATCGTCGCGCCCATACCTATATATATATAAGGTGTCAGGCGCTTGGCACCGCGATACTCCTGTCCCGTTCCGAACGGCCAGAAGTTGTATTCAAATCTCACTCCCACGTCGACGAGACTCGTTGAGAACGAATAGTCCGCCAAATCGGGGTAGTAGCTCTTCTCATTTGTCGACGAGCCTTTCAGCTTGCCGTAGCTTACGTTCAAGGCCAGTGCCCGGCGAGGGTCGAGGCGATATTTTGCCAACAGCGAACCCATGGGTTGCATGTCGCGGAAGATGTTGCCGTTGAAATCGCCCAAATAGGTCACGGCTCCGATGCCAGCACCCACCTCCAAGCGGTATTCCGGCTCGGTCTGAGCTTGCGCTGTACCCGTCACGGCCAGCAGGAGCAACCAGAAACCTATCGCCTTCTTCATCTCTTACTTCTTACCTCTCACCTCTAACCTCTTACTTCACACCTCTACTTATACCTCCATGCCAGCGAATTGAGCAGTCCGCGCCATACCTCGCCAGTGGTCTCGCCCTTGAGCCAGAGATAGACGCCTTCGGTGGTCATGCTGATGACGGGATTATCGAGGGTCATCTCCTTCATGGCTGGCAACTCGAAGTTTGGACTCTTCTTCCACGTAATGCCCTCGTCACGGCTCTCGTAGATGCACCGATAGGGTGAATCGCTACAGCCGCCCAGTCCCTTGCCACCGATGGCGAGGATGTAGTCGGCATATTCTACTACTTGCAGATGCTCCAAACGGGGCAGCGCATAGCGTACGTCGTAGGACTGACCCATATAGACCCACTCACCCTGGGGGGCGTAGGGACTGCAATCGACGATTTTGCGCCACACCATAGCGATGGACTCCTGCGGATACTCTTCCACCGAGCGGTTGCCCACGAGCACCACATAGTCGGTATTCTCTGCCACCTCGTCATAGTAGTAGGATACCAGCGAGAGGTCCTGTGAGGGCAGCAACATGGGATTCTCGTCCAGCAAATCTTCTTCCCAGTGGGTGCTGTCCTTGCGCCACACCATCAAATCATTGTTGTCGGAGAGGGCATAGGTCTCGGTGGTACTTTTGCCTAAAACCTGCTTGATGCCTTCCGTAGGCAATTCCGGCAGTGAATGCTGGGGGAAGCTTCCTTCCGGCATCTCCTCCCAGTTGAAGGCCTCCTTTTCCTGATGTACGTTGACGTTGACGATATATTCAGAATACCCTGAACCGTCGCTGGCCACTACCACGAACTTACGGGGCGTCGTGAAGTCGATGCTGTCCGTGGAGAGGTAGTATACGACAGAGTCCTCGTCTTCCAGCGTGCGTATCAGTGTTACGCCGTTGTTACGCGTCGTGAGGCTGACCAGCACGCGACTGACATCAGTGCCGACGGGCAGAGAGTCGGTATTATAGATGCAGTGGTTGACTTGGTCAATATGGAAGTTATAGGAAGAACCGGTAACGGTGGATGCCGTCACCGTATCATTGCCTTCTGAGGTGACGCTATGCGTATAGCATGTCAGCGTCCCCACCGAAAAACTGGTGATGGCCGCGTCGCTATAATACGTCACTTCGTCGTTGTTGCCTTTCAGGCATGAAGCCGTCAGACAGAGTACTGACAACAGTATAAATAGAGTCTTCAGTCGTCTCATTTGTCTATTTGAATTCAAATTTGGGTGCAAATTTACGCACAATTTGGCAAATATGAGCATTTTTCGTGCATTTATTAAGTAAAATATATTATAAAAAAGCATATTTTAGGTTTTCGTAACAAAAAAGAGCGTGGTATGAATCACTCACTCCAAGCTCCTTTCAACGAATGTCGGTATGTATCAGCGTTATCACACTCAGTATGGTTAGCACTGCTGCAATGCCCAACATGACCGTTGTTTGAAAATCTAATAACATAATCTAATCTTTACCTTAAAATCTTATAAACTACTAACCTAATGAATAAACGTATGTAATCTTCTCTCGATTACCGGGTGCAAAGGTACGGAGTTTCGTTGAGGCTTGCAATAAAATAAGGGCGATTCCCGAAGAAATCGCCCTTTATTTTGATGTAAGTCAAAAAAGTCTTAAAGCTTCGGACCTGCAGCGACCATCGAAGATGCTCGTTGCTTTCGGTCCTAAGCATTACAGCTTTGGACCTGCAGCGACAAGTGCCTTACCAGCCTCGTTACCCTCGTACTTCTTGAAGTTCTTGATGAAGCGGCCAGCCAGATCCTCAGCCTTCTTATTCCACTCAGCTGCATCAGCATAAGTGTCGCGAGGATCGAGGATGTTGGTGTCAACGCCCTCCAGCTCTGTGGGAACCTCGAAGTCGAAGTAAGGAATCCTCTTCGTGGGAGCCTTCAGGATAGCGCCACCGAGGATAGCGGCGATGATACCAAGAGTATCCTTGATAGAGATACGCTTGCC
>JAEEGL014287970.1_pt1 | contig 10124 bp, 6 predicted proteins | sample 9134231 | NCBI WGS metagenome assembly JAEEGL01 (sample SAMN16246548, study PRJNA631951) | gut metagenome | biome: gut microbiome; feature: rumen; material: fiber-attached | host: Bos | place: Iran: Karaj | collected 2018-10
ATAAGAGTAATCATTTTGATATGGGAGAGATAAGGGGATATACTGAGGAGTGGGCAATCAGGTTCATGGTGGAGTGCTTAAAGGAACTCCCGGAGAAAAGTACGGTATTCTTTATAGGAAGGTACAATTTTGATAGCAGATTATTGAGCGAAAGCCCGGATTTTGAATGCAGATACGAACAGGAAACAGGTGTTGCACGAGTGGAACTTCCATCAAGAAAAGATCTGAAGATGCAGTTCATCACAGCGCATAGGTCAAAGGGGTTGCAGGCGGACTATGTTTTTATCATAAATAATAAGGATAAGGGAATGGGATTTCCGAGTAAGATTCAGGATGACCCGCTTGTTGAGTTTCTTCTTCAAAGTAGTGATGTTTATCCATATGCCGAAGAACGACGATTGTTCTATGTTGCTATGACACGAGCCAAAAGAAAGACATTTCTTGTAGTAGTTGAAAGAAATGAATCTACTTTTGCAACAGAGCTCGAAATGAGATATCCGGAAGAAATGAAGGATGTGAAATATATTTGTCCAAAGTGTGGCGGTCGTCTTATAAAAAAGAATGGTAAATATGGTGAATTCTTTGGATGTTCTAATTTTAGAAGGACAGGATGTGATTATACCAGAAGTATGGAAAAGACAACAACTGAAAGCAGATATGAGGAAGTATATTCCGGTATGGGAGATTAGTCTTGGGATTTTGTGATAAAATAATAAGAAAATCAGGTTGAGAGGAGAGAAATAGTATGTCGAAGGGGTTATTAGGCCTGATATTTGATAGTATATTCGATGATGAATGGAAGGGAAAATATGGTGAGAAGCTTACTGAACGAGAATTAAAGATAGTTCAGCTATTTGGACGTAAAGGGAAGGTTCTTCGCAATGTATATTTGCCAAAGGATAATGGAGAGACATCGGAACTGGATGTAGTATTTCTAACTCAGAAAGGTATTTTTATATTTGAAAGTAAAAACTATTCCGGATGGATATTTGGAGATGAAAAGAGTAAGAACTGGACAGCGATGCTGCCAAACAAGGTAAAGAATCAGTTTTATAATCCGATACTGCAGAATCGTAGTCATCTGAAGTGGATGAAGGAATATGTTGGTGATGAAATACCGCTGTTTTCCATTATAGTTTTTTCTGAGAGATGTGAGCTGAAAAAGATAACTCTTTCTTCAGAAGATATAAAGGTTATAAAAAGAGACAGAACCTACGCTGCTGTCAGAGATATATGGGATAAGAGCCCGGATGTTGTTTCTGAAGATAAAGTAGAGGAATTATACAACAGACTTAAAGAGTTAACTAACGTAAGTGCTGATATTAAGGATAAGCATATTAAGAATATTGAGGAAAATTATAAGAAACCTATAACGAATAGCGATACAAATGACAAAGCAGATAATGAAAATAAAGGTGTGGAAACCCAAGAGAGAACATGTCCCAAATGCGGCCGTAAGCTTGTTTTAAGAACAGTGAGGAGCGGCGCGAATGCAGGCAAGCAGTTTTATGGATGCAGCAGCTTTCCAGGGTGTCGCTATACACAGAATATATGATGAATAAACTTCCGTATGACGAAAAGCTAAATATAGGTTATCTTAGCAGATTGTTTGATGATACGACAAACTGTTATAAATTCTTTTGGTTTCAAGCAATTCTCAATAAGCTTACAGAAGAGAAAAGTGCCTTTAAATATAATGAGTTAATAAATGAAATGATTGCGGACGCGTGGTATATGGTTACAGAGTATCATTTGCGGCTGGGACCGATCGGCGGGACTGATAACTTGGAAGAAGCTGTTAAATATCTCGGACAGATTACAGGCTTCCCAGCATCAGTCAAAAGAACAGTGCTGATCAATCATCTTGAACATAGTGAAGATAAAACACTGGTTGCATACAAAAAGGAATTGATAAAAAACGTTCCGTATAGAATACATTCTCCTTTTCTTGATGAAATCAAAATTGAAAGAAAAGAATGGTATAAGCCTGATGTGGCATCCCAAAAGATTAATCAACAACGAAGATTGTTGTATTATTATGAAGAATACCAACAGCTGGCTACGAAAATTCGTATAAATGAGATGTGGATCCCTTATTTATTGCGGAATAAAGAGATATTACAGGGGTGGCTTCATCTTAATCTGATACATTATCTGCAAAGGCGTAATCCAAGTGTGCCGGGAATCGCAGATAAACTAACTATACCGGCAACCAGAGACATAGAACGGGTAAGAAAGTATTGGAAGTTTATCATAGAACTCAGACCAGAAATCAAAGATATTTACGGACATAAAAAACTGTTCAATGAGTCTATATCTGTAGATCATTTTGTGCCGTGGCAGTATGTTGCACATGATGAGTTGTGGAATCTTCACCCTACAACAAGATCTATTAACAGCAGCAAAAGCAACGGCCTGCCGGATTGGAACAGATACTTTTATTCTCTGAGTAAACTGGAATATATATCCTATACATTATCTAAAGAGAATGCGAAGGTTAGTGAAGAATTTGCTAAGATCGCGAAGTATCATATAAACAATGAAGAAATCAGCAGAACGCTCTATAGTGACGGTTTATCGGAAACACAATTCAGTGAACGTTTGGAAAACATTATATATCCAGTTTATAAGGCGGCATTGAATAATGGATTTAAACAGTGGATATATGAGGGAACGGAGTAATATGGGTAAGAGTTCGAGATGTTTATATAGCAATGATATAAGATCGTTTATTGAATCGGAAAAAGATTCTGTCTTTGGGAGTCTGTGTGATCGCTATCATGGAGATGTGCTTACTACCACGAGAGACGCCTGGATGGGCGAAATATCAATATTACAGGAAGCATTGATACCATGGATTGACACTGATGGACGAACCATATTCGAATATGATATTCCCCGATTGGGAAAGAGAATAGATGTAGTACTGCTACTAAATGGAATAGTATTCTGCTTGGAATTTAAGGTGGGCGAAACCAAGATACTTGAAAATGATGTTGATCAGGTATTGGATTATGCACTGGATCTTAAGAATTTCCATAAGTATAGTCAGGATAGAGTAATAGTTCCGATTCTTATCGCTACAAAATATAATAAAACTTCCAAATTGATTCAAGCATCAATATATGATGACAGGGTTGTGAATCCGTTAATATGCGGTGAAGACGGTATCACTGATCTGATAAGGGAAGTGTTACTGCATTTTCCTGATGAATGTCCTGTTGATAATAACTGGATCATAAGTCCATATGCTCCGACACCGACAATTATAGAAGCAGCGAAGACTCTTTATGAGAATCATTCTGTTGAAGATATAACCAGGCATGAGGCGGACAAAGTAACTACTGACAAAACTATCTCCTATATTCTGGATGTTATTCATAAGAGCAAAGAAAACGGTGAAAAGAGTATCTGCTTTGTGACAGGGGTACCCGGAGCAGGTAAAACTCTGGTAGGCTTGGATATAGCAGTAAAGCAGACCTATCAGGGATCAGACAAACCGGTCGAGGATGAAGGCGCTGTTTATTTGTCTGGTAACGGTCCGCTTGTAGCTGTACTCAATGAAGCACTTGCCAAGGATAATTATGCTAAATGCAGGGAGAGAGGCGAAGCGAAGAAGCTTACTGATTCCAGACGAGAAGTTGGAAAGTTTATACAGATAATTCACCGTTATCGTGATAACATGCTTAACAAAATCAAGAATCCGGTTGAAAACGGAGTTCTTGAGATAGATCCTGAAAAGGCTGTGAAGTTGCAGAATGCAGGATATGGTGAAGTAGAGCATGTTGCAATTTTTGATGAAGCTCAGAGATCATGGACACATAAGCGATTAGCTGATTACCTGAAAAGAGGTGGAACTTACGGTAATAAACTGAAGGTGCCGAACTTTCCGGTGTCCGAGGCTTCATTTCTTATATGGTCTCTTGATCAGCGTGAAGATTGGGCTACGATAGTATGTCTTGTTGGAGGCGGTCAGGAGATAAACACAGGTGAAGCTGGTATATCTGAATGGATTAAATCACTGAATGAGATATTTACTCATTGGAAGATATATATATCGCCCCAATTAACCGAAGCTGAATATGCGGAAGGAAAAGTAAACGAACTGTTAGCAGATAATAAGAATGTTACATTTTCAGAAAGTTTGCATCTTGGTGTTTCTTTGCGTTCATTTAGAGCTGAGAAGCTGTCGGCTTTTGTTCATTCATTACTATCAATAGATGGTAATGCTGCATCTATCTATTCCGAAATCAAAGACAGATATCCTATATTATTGACAAGAGATATGGAGAAAGCCAGGAGATGGCTACATATGAGAGTAAGAGGGACCGAAAGAACCGGAGTGCTTATTACAAAAGAGTCTGCAAGGTATAAACCACTAGGGATACATGTATTGCAGTCAGGCGATGAGAATGCGGTTCATTGGTTTCTGGAGGATAAGACGGATACGAGAGCATCTAACTATCTGGAGGATGCCGCAACCGAAATACAGGTGCAGGGACTTGAACTTGATTATACCTGTCTGTTGTGGGACGCAGATATGCGATACAATAATGGGAAGTGGGAGTTCTACAGATTTAGCGGAAGCACAAAGTGGAATGAACTCAAACCTGACAGTGAGAGCAGACAGGAACAGATAAAATATATGCTCAATGCATATCGTGTGCTACTTACAAGAGCCAGAGCAGGAATGATTATCTGCGTACCTGAGGGCAACGGCAATAAGACAGTCAGTGGTTTTTATGAGGACAGCACAAGACTGCCGGAGTTTTATGATGGAACATATGAATACCTGAAGAGTTTAGGATTGGAAGAAGTGTAAGGAACTTACTGCAAGGGTAAGGGATGCATTCTGATTGATGATCGTGTAAGCAATGTAAATGACTGGAATGCCATGGGAGGAACAGGGATACTGCATATAAGTGCGGAAAAGACCATGGAACGGTTGAGGGAACTCGGAGTGCTGTAATAATATGAAAGAATTTCCGAAAGCCACTATAAAACGAGAGTATATTAAATTCTATGGATCTGTGCAGGGCGTCGGTTTTCGGTACCGTGCCATACAGGCGGCGGGTATGGTCGGATGTACCGGCTGGGTGCGGAATGAGTGGGACGGTAGCGTGAGCATGGAGATCCAGGGCCCGGAGTCAGCAATCGATCAGGTGATAATGGCGATAGAGCGTGGACATTATGTGCGAATCGAGAATATGGAGGTAAAAGAGCTTGAACCTGTGGAAGATGAGTACGGTTTCAGAACATATTAAGTAAAAAGAGGGGATAGTAATGAATGAGCAGGATTGCAGAGCAGTAGAGAATATGTGCCTTACGGGGATGGATCTGGAGGGGCTTTATGCCTGCTTCCAGACTTTTGCTAAGGAATTGATAGATAAGGTTTATTATGATGTGAAGAATAAGCCTGAAGACAGTGCAGATGATAACGTGATCAGCGTAAACTGTTCATAATGGCAGAAAAAGTATGCCGAGGGGAGTGTTGCTTGCGGGCGTTATAACTTCGGTAGAGTTCAGAGTGACAACTACCGATAATGCATTATACTGGGGATAATCATGAGAGATAAGATACTTGAATTACTTGTACATACAAATTATAAGATTCCTTCTAATAGAAAAAGTGTATCTGATGTTGCTGGTTTCTTAAGGTGCTTTGAAGATTGTATTGATAATTTTGATGCAACATTTCCCTTTTCTCTTCTTCACTATGCCTTTATATTTAGACGATTTGATGCTGTAAGCATGATAAAAGATGCTCTTTCGGCTGATAAGTGGGAAGAGATGCTGTGGTTAGATGGACCGGAAGGCTATGAGTGGATTACGCCACTTGTGTGTGCAAAATGGAATCTATTCTATCTATATGGTTATGACTCCAAAAGAGGGACCCATCTTGCAGAAGAACTTGAAGAGATGATGGATGATATTGAACATATAGATGAAATAATGGAGTATACAGACATTGTGGACGAGGATAAACACCGCTCTGTTTTTGATATTTTTTGGGGTGATAGACAGCCATTACTTGATGTTATTTATTACGAAAAGCAAGAACTTGCGTCGCTGCAGGTTCAAAAGCACAGAATTTCACTTGTTATGGATGAAGTGGGAACCGGAAAAACTGTGTCTGCAATTTATGCAATAAGAAATGTAGTCGAAGGATGTAAAAAACTTGGTAGAACATCACGTATTCTTATCATTTGTCCGCATAATAAGCGGGAGGACTGGCAGAATGATATAAGACGACAACTCGGCAGGTATGCCCATATTGTTGAGCAAGCAGATAATGGAGATATGTATTGCCAGAATTTGAAGAAAGCATATTTTAAGAATACAGAAGAGATAATCATGATTTCTGGTCAAAAAGGCGGCGGTGACGGAAAGGGCTCTTATACAGAGTTGAAACATAGTATAAAACACTATTCAGATAGCGAAAAATGGGATTTAGTTATCATTGATGAAGGACATATTTCATTCGATAATTATTATGAGTTATCTGCTGAAGCAGCCATGATCTTGACGGCAACACCTATTGTTGTAAATGCTTCTGGAAGAAGAGGATTTAAAAACTATCTTGATTTGTTGGGAAGAATTACAGGTACAGATATTTCAGAATATGACATAAATCCGATTGAAAACTATTATCCAGATGGAAATGATACATATGTCAATTGGTTTAAGGAGGATATGGGAATACAATCGGCTGAAAGAAATATTCAATTTGTTTCTTGTAAGCGTGCTGATAAACGTCATGAGCTTTTCTATCGTATATATGATAAAAAAGGTGCGTTGACGGCTCTTCAATATGATCAGGACGATGAATACCTGTTCTCTACTTATAATGAGATATTTCCGAGAGAGAATCTTACGCCTGTTTGTAATTATAAGCTCGATAAACTTATTGAAGTGTTAGGTAACAGTTCAAAATCATATATTATATTCTGCGAACATCAGTTTGTTGTAGAGCTGATATTTAGCAGACTGATTAGTGAATTTCCGGATATTATAATTGCTGAAAAGCATGGGAAAAACGAAAATCATCATGGCTTGGAAAATGTACAGGAAGGGCAGTTGATCAACACTCTTATCCAGGCGTTGCGTAATAGCGATAGAGTTTTATTTGTTACAACAGGAAAAACGGGTGGCACAGGACTGAATCTTGGAGAATTTGATGGAATCATACACTATGAACTTCCGTTTACGAGCATAGAGCTTGAACAGAGATTCGGCCGGGTTGATCGGATTGACACTGAACAAGAAAGCAAAAGGCGCGATATGATTTTTATGCTTAATGAGTGTGGCTCTGAAGAAAACGATAATGAAATGAATCGAATGCTATATTATTGTGTTAATAAGATAGATATTACCTGTGAGTACATGCCAATCAGAAATACGGTGCTATATTATCCGGAATTTCTGCGACGTAACCAATCGAGTTTACGTCTGTCTCTTATTGCAAAAAAACATAATGTAATATTATCTGAAGCAAACGAGAAGAGAGTAAAAGAGTATTTAGCAGAGCGGCGCAGAACGGAGAAGCAGATTAAAGATAATGCGTTGTATTCTTTTATCTCAATAGAGGGCAAAAGTGTTCGTGAATGCGCGGATATTACGCTGCGTTCCGAATTTGATAGCGGAATTGACGGTGCATACTATGATTTGCTTAAAGAGTACCTTGATGCTTATGATAACCATAAAGTGGAGATTAACCAGTATAACAGAGAGTACACGGAGTTTAGAAGGCTCAGAAAACAGGTTAAGAATTGGCTATCGATAATTGGTCTTTATGAAGTAGAGAATGAAGAAGAGATCATGATCGGATATAGTGAAACAGATGATTATGATGAGCAGATTATTTCTTCAAAAGAAGAGTCGGACGAAAAAGGTTCTATTTATGATGAGACCAAAGATATCGGATCTATACAGGAACAGATTGATAGCCTAATTAAAATACTGGAATCACAATATTTTGAAAATCTTGAGTTGAAGGGATTTTCCTCTGATGGTATATTTTGCTTTATTCATGACCGTATTTGTCGCTCAACTGTTGATGCATACAGAGATGGTAGTGGCTGGAATTAAGGTGGGTGAATAATATGTCTATTACATTTCAAGATATAAATGAAATACTGGCAAGCGGTTTTCAACATAGTGATAAATCTGGCGAAATAAAAAAAGCTGATAAATACCTTATTTCAGGCATGGGCGAAAAGCCTGAATGGATTGACCAGTTCTTTGAATCTAACGAGAATAAGCTTAAAGAGACGATTCTAAGGGCTATTTCTTCATCAGAAGGAATATCGTCTTTAAGTGGTTATAATGAGGGATATTTTAACGAGATCATTCAAAACGCTAATGATCTACACGCAGGAGATAGTATCGACATAATTGTCAGCAAGGATGATACTGTATATTCTGTTGAATGTTGTTACAGAGACAAAGGTTTTACACTTTCAAATATATATGGGTTTCTAAATCGAGAGATGTCAGATAAATCCTCTGATGAGGGACAGACGGGCAAATTTGGCGTTGGTATCAAATCTTTCTTTAAGTTTGTCAGAAAATTCCGGATAATAAGTAATGTCATCTTCGATTTCGCAATCAACAGAGAACAGCATATCGTTGAAAGCCAAGTGTCTGTAAATGAGCAGTGGGATAAGCAGAATACAAAGTTATATTTTCAATATGATAAAAATGAGGCTGCGGATAGTGGGTTTAATATCACTAAATTGAGTGAATTAATTGCATTACTTGACGAAGGGGCAAACACTTATGATGTTGAAGAAATCAGAAAATTCTTCCTATTGGGAGAGGATAACGAAATAGTCTTCGACATCCGCTCGATGATATTTATGAATGCTGATCAGAAGAAACCTTCAGTTACGAAATTATCATTTTCAGGTTCTTATCATACTGTAGCTATAGAATGCCAGGATTTTTGTGAAGTCCAAGAAGTTGAATTTGAAAATGAAAAGTGGGACATTAAAAAAGTTGGTCTAAAAATCGGTCTTGACGATGATGAACAAGAACAATGTGATTATGTATATGTTGTTTTTCATCGTGCTAATATGACTATTTGTATTCCTCTTTCTTTTGAAACAGAAGCAGAAGATAACAGATTCTATTCAACTTATTATATTAAATCAGATGAATCAGGTAAGTTTCTTCCGATCGGAATGCTAATTGATTCGAAATATGTTAATATTCATCGAAATGATCTTGGCGACAGCGAAAACGCAATAAAAGAGGCGTATCATAAAATTCAGGAAGAAATTATAAGGGCTTTTCAATGTATGTGTTCTCAGGAGATTTCATCTGTACAGATCATCGATGGTATTAGCAATGTTTTTCATTATGTTATATATAGGTATCTGGATGCAGATAGAGAAGAATACGAAGAAAGCCCGTTAAATATACCAGGCCTTGATAATCAATATCTTCCCAAGATTTTAGGCAGTTCGAAATCGGATATTGTTGTTCATAGACAGGAAGAAAATTATCAGAAATCTACTCCTCTTGATAGTAAGTTTGTTCCAGCACTTACTGCTCTGTATTTTGAATGTATAGAAGGCGATAATGTCATAGATTATGACGAGTTAGTTAAAACTAATGATTGCCTTGGCGGGGTATCGCTGGTTTATCAAAAGATAGCTTCTGATAATTTGTCTGAGAATTATAAAATAGCTAGTGAAATGTTGCATTTCTTTCATGATGTCGCAGGGTATATAACATATATAATCTCCGGTGAACGACGTGAAGAACCAATGCTCACTGACTCTGAAATTGATTATTGGCTTTCATATCTCCAAAAAGAACAGGGTGACAGATACGATCAAGACTTGAGTCTGAAACTGATAGGGAGGTATCAGCTGAACGCTGCATTGGCTTTTGACGGGTCTTTAAGAAAAGAAGGTCTTAGCTTTAAGGAATATCTATTTAATGGGATACCAGAGCTTGCAAACGGAGTACTTTCAAATTGGCAGAATCAGCAATATGATGGCAAGTACTCAGATTTAAAGCGGCAATTGCTTGGGAACCGTTTAATTGATCCTGGTAATGAATCTAATATGTATATGATTAGATATATGGCTCCGCTAGGCACATCAAAAAGGGCATGG
>JAEEGL014875596.1_pt1 | contig 10124 bp, 13 predicted proteins | sample 9134231 | NCBI WGS metagenome assembly JAEEGL01 (sample SAMN16246548, study PRJNA631951) | gut metagenome | biome: gut microbiome; feature: rumen; material: fiber-attached | host: Bos | place: Iran: Karaj | collected 2018-10
CTGAGGATCAGCTTATGATCATGCCTTATAACAGAGTTGTCTGCGATCTTAATGATCTGACAGAGGAGGAGCTGCTCGAGAGTATCACAGGCTTTTTTATTGTAAGACCTATGAACCATTCGTTTACGCCCAGCAGAAAATATACATTTGCTATGTTACTTGGCGGAAAATGGTATGAGCTTGAAGCAAAGGATTTCATAAAGAGAGTAACAGATCCTGTAAAGAGCCTGGATGTTTCAATACTTCAGACCTACCTGCTGGATCCTGTACTCGGCATCAAGGATCCCAGAAAGGACAAGCGTATCGCATTTATCGGCGGTATCAGAGGTATCAAGGAACTTGAGAGACGCTGCAAGAGAGATATGAAGATAGCGTTTGCTATGTATCCTACATCAATCCAGGAGCTGTTCGCAGTAGCGGATGCAGGCCGTCTGATGCCTCCCAAGTCTACATGGTTTGAGCCCAAGCTCAGAAGCGGGCTGTTCATCCACAAATTTTAATTTTTGCTTGTACTTTTGCCTTCTTTGTGCTAATATATCTATGTATATCTTTATAATGTCAAACATTGAATCTTGATGCATTTGGGGTAGATTCCGTGTTTACTTTATGGCTATACTGATTAACTCGATTTTGTACACCTCATCCGGCTGCTTCGCAGCCACCTTACCCTCAAGGGGAAGGCTTAAAAGGGACAGGATAACGTTAATGAACTTAAAAGGAGGAGAGTATGGGAAAAAGCAAAAGAGAACTGAAGAAAGAAATGAAGAAGGAGATGAAGGACAAGATGAAGACAAAGCTTAAGGTAAAAGTAAAGAAAAAGATGAAAAAAGTTAAGCTTCTCTTTATCGTAGTTGCTATTCTGGGCGCTGTCATCGCTGTGGCTAAGGCTATAGAGATGCTTCTGGAGAAGAAGAACAAGGATAGACCCAAGGATACATCTCTTGATCAGGTATTTTCGCTGTTTGCATGTTCGAAGGATTGCATTTCGAAGACCATAACCGGTGGTATCATGGCAGGTGCATATTTTGCCAGCCAGAAGATAGACTGCTCGGCATGTGAGTTTACAGATGGCAGCTTTATAGCTATAAAGAGTGCTTGCGCATATGTAAATGTTATCATTCCTGAGAATGTAAACGTTAAGTTTGACTGCATCAACCTGTGCACATATGTAAAGCAGGAATATGATACAGAAGCATTTGATGAGTCTCTTCCTACAGTATATGTAGCTCTTAAGGGCGCATTCAGCAGTGTTATCATCAGCCGTGCCGCAGTGGTAGCTGATGAAGATACTACAGAAGAGGCATGTGCAGCAGAATGCTGATGATTTATTACGAAGGGTGTATTGATAGTAATGATTAAAGATTTTTATTTGAGTATTGAGAGCGGAATTGATGTAAAGGAAAACCTTCTTTCGCTTAAAGAAGCTCTGAAAACACCTGTAAAGGGCAGCCGTGAAAAGGATGCCCTTCTTTTGATATTGGGCGGGGATTATTCAGTGCTTACTGGTTTGCTTAAAAATGATGACCCGAAGGTCAGGAAGAATGCTGTGATAGTTCTCGGAATCCTGGGAGCAGCAGAGACTCTAGACGCCGTATATGAAGCTTATACTTTAGACTCTGTCATGTACAACAAGGCTTCTTATGTCGAAGCCATGAGAAAGATAGGATATGAAAAGTATAAGGAAGAGCTCAAAGCGCGTTTTGACTCTTTGAGGAAAATACCCGCATCTGATGAAAACAGGAAGCACATTCTGGACGAGATGAAACAACTCGTAAAGATCTTCGGAAACGGAAAACTCGAGTTTACCGGATTCAATCTGGAGAATGAATGTATCCTCACCACAAACAGACTTCATAAAGAAGTGACATCCGATGCGCTGCAGGGCATTCCTCACAAGGATATACCTGCGGGAGTGGTACTTAAGACAAAGTCACTGGAAGAAGTGATACACTTGAGAACTTATGATGAGCTTCTGTTCATCCCAGACGGGATAAAGAACGTAAGCTCAGATCCCAAGGCTGCCGCAAAAGAGGTGGTGGACGCCGGTATAAAGGATTATATCTTTAACCGCATATCCGTAAAGGGTGATGAGTCAAAAGCAAAGTCCGGTTACAGGGTGAACTTTAGAACCGAGATAAGGGCAAAGGACAAAGAAAAGAACACTGATTTTGTGAAGAAGTTTTCTGAAGAACTCGAGATTCTCACAAACTGGGAGCTGTCGAACTCCGTATCGGATTATGATGTGGAGATCCGTCTCATAGAGAATGCTTCCGGGATGTATGCGGTACTTGTCAAGTTCTGCATATTACGGGATGAGAGATTCACATACAGACGCGAGACCATAGCCGCCACCATCAAGCCCTATTTGGCTGCTACACTCATGCAGCTCGCACGTCACTACTTAAAAGGTAATGCAGCGGTGCTCGATCCTTTCTGCGGTGTGGGAACCATGCTTGCAGAACGTGAGCTCGTAGTAAATGCAAAGAAGTACTATGGAATAGATATTTTCGGAGAAGCTGTAAAGAAAGCGGAGACAAACCTTAAGTCTGCCGGTATCATCAGAAAGACAGACCTCATAACAAAGGATTTCGCTGCGTTTACATCAACACATCTGTTTGATGAGATAGTGACTGATATGCCTTTTGAGACCGAGCAGAAGTCATTCGAAGATATCGAAAAACTGTATAGGATACTGTTTGAAAAAGCTGATGAACTTCTGGAGAAAAAAGCTGTGATGATCATATATTCACGTAATCCCGGCTTTGTAGAGAAGTATCATACTTTATGCAACTGTAAAATAGAAGAGGATTTTGAGATTTCCAAAAAGGAAAACAGTCATTTGTTTATCTTGAAAAGATGACCGGATTTGTAAAAGGGTGGGTTTATGAAGAAAGCTAAGATAGTTCTTTTGATATCATTGTTGATATTTATCGGACTTCTTCTGTATTTTATATTCGGATCTTCAAAAAATGATTCTGAGAAGCCTGTGTCATTACGTGAACAGTATCAGCAGGAATATCAGGAACAACAGGAACAACAGAATCCTGAAAAGGATAAATCATAATGGATATTGTACTGATAGTACTGGCCTCTCTGATAGTCCTGGCATTTATCTGGGGTATGATAGAACTGAAACTGCTAAAAGTCACGGAATACCGGTTAGTTGACGAGCCGGTACCGGAGTCACTAAAGAATAAAAAGATAGCGGTTTTAAGTGACCTGCACGGTGTATATCACGGAAAAAACAATGAGAGGCTGCTTCAAAAATTAAAAAATATTGCCCCGGATTATATACTTGTTCCGGGAGACCTGATAAACGGGAGAAAAGCTCAGGAACTCGAATACGCTTCGAAGGTTCTGGGCTCTTTGTCAGATTTGAAGATACCAGTTTTGTTTACTTTCGGAAACCATGAAGAGAAGCTGACCGTAAACTTTTCAGAGAGAAAAGAATATGAGGAGCTAAAAAGGATTTCTCGTGAAAAATCAATATTGTTAAATGATGACTGCTATATCCCGGAAGCCGACCCGGAGTGCTGTTTTGTGGGATTAAACCTTCCGCTCTGGATATATCACGATCATGACAGAACGGGCATGATAAAGAAAAAAGTCTCGGATATCCTCGAAAAGTCCGGTGCTGAAGGAAAATATACGATACTTATGGCACACGATCCGGAGCATTTTGACAGGTATGAAGAAGCCGGCGTGAACTTAAGTATATGCGGACATCTCCATGGGGGTATCGTGAGGGCTCCGTTCCTCGGAGGTCTGATCACTCCGAGATTACAGGTGTTTACAAAAAGGTCAAAGGGACGTTTTAGTAAGGGTAAAATGACCATGATAATTTCGGGCGGAGTCGGCTGGCATGATATGCCTATAAGAATTCTCAACAGGCCCGAGATAGTCGTTATAAGTTTTAAATAGAAGGTTTTGATATGAGTATTTCTGTAAAACTTGATGCATTTGAAGGACCGCTGGATCTGCTCCTTCAGCTGATAGAGAAAAACAAGATAGATATATATGATATACCGATCATAGAGATTACGGATCAATATATGGAAGTCATCTCAGGGATGCCTCAAGAGAAGTTGGAAGAGGCCAGTGAATTCCTGGTAATGGCTGCTTATCTGCTGAAACTGAAATCAGCTATGCTTCTTCCGAAGCCTGAGCCTGAAGATGACGGCGAACCCGTAGATATCAGGCAGGAGCTGATAGAGAGGCTGTTGGAATACAAGATGTTCAAGTATGCTTCCTACGAACTGAAAGACAGGCAGTTCGATGCGGAACGTGTAATGTATAAGGAAAGCACTATCCCTGATGAAGTAAAGCAGTACAAGGAAGAAGTGGATGTGGAGAAACTGCTCGGCGGAGTATCACTGAGTGAGCTTAACACCATCTTCAAAGATCTCATAAAGAAGCAGGACAACCGTATCGACCCTGTGAGAAGCAAGTTCGGAAAGATAGAGAAGGAAGATACGAACCTGTACGAGATCATAGAGGCACTGCAGATATACGGCCTCTCAAACAGGCATTTCAGCTTCAGAAAATATATCGAGAGCCGTAAGACGAAGATGGAGATTATCATCACGTTCCTGGCTATCCTGGAACTGATAAAGATGGGCAGGATCAACATCAGACAGGACGGTACGTTTGAGGACATCATAATAGACTATCTGGCTGACGATATCGTGGAACTCGATGGGTTTATGTCATCTTAATTTATAGAAAGAATAGAGGATTTATATATATGGATAACGAAGAAGTGATAAAGCTTGACCCTGAACTGAAAGCGCTTCTGGCAAAAGTGGAAGCTATTCTGTTCACTATGGGTGAAGCAGTAGAGATCAACAGGATAGCTGAAGCTGTCGGACATGATGAAGATACCGTGAGAAACTGTGTGAGGGCATTATCTGACAGATATAAAGACGAAAGCTTCGGTGTACAGATCATAGAACTGGACGGTTCGTTTCAGATGTGTACCAAACCTGAACTGTACGAGACGATAGTCCGAATTGCCAAAGTTCCCAAAAAGCACGTACTGACCGATGTTCTGCTGGAGACACTGTCTATCGTGGCATACAAACAGCCCATCACAAAAGCAGAGATAGAGGTTATAAGGGGCGTAAACTCGGACCATTCCGTAAACAAGCTCCTGGAGTACGGCCTGATAGAAGAGGTCGGAAGGAAAAATGCACCCGGTAAGCCCTGCCTGTTCGGAACATCTGAGGAATTCCTTAGACATTTCGGTATATCATCCATCGATGAACTACCCACCATTACACCCGAAAAGATGGCAGAATTCAAGAGCGAAGCAGAGGACGAGATGCAGCTGAAGCTCGATATCTGATAAAAATGTTGAAAAATTTAAAAAACCACTTGACAAACCATATAAGACAATGCTATATTATCTGAGTGTGCCGCACAGCGAGGGCGAAGTGACTTTAAAAGTCCCCCACAGCTGGCGAGATTATTTATAGGAGGATTCAAAATGTACGCTATTATTGCTACAGGCGGAAAGCAGTACAAGGTAGCTGAAGGCGATGTTATCAAGGTTGAAAAGCTTGGTGCAGCCGAAGGAGAGACAGTCAGCTTTGACCAGGTACTTGCAGTAAACAATGGATCTTTAGTTCTTGGAAATCCTACAGTTAAGGGTGCAGCTGTAAAGGCTACCGTAGTAGAGGAAGGTAAGAGCTCAAAGGTTATCGTTTACAAGTATAAGAGAAAGTCCGGATACCACAAGAAGAACGGACACAGACAGCTCTATACAAAAGTTAAGATTGATTCAATCAAGGCTTGATGATTAGGAATCCTTTAGAATGATAAAGATAAACTTTTTAGTGAATGAAGAAAACGAATTATACGGTTTTAAGATCAGCGGACATGCGGGTTATGCATCAGCCGGTAAAGATATCGTATGTTCTGCGGTCTCCATTCTGGGTATCAATGCCGTGAATTCCATAGAAACACTCTGTGAGGATGGTTTTGTGGTTGACAGGAATGATGAAAAAGGTTTACTTAGATTAGAATTAAAGGATAGGCCATCGAAGGAAGCTTTACTGTTACTTGACAGTTTTAAGCTCGGTATCGATTTAATCCATGACAGTTATGGAGATAAGTACATAAGAATAGAAAGTTAGGAGGTAACGGACATGTTAAAATTGAACCTTCAGTTATTCGCTCATAAAAAGGGAGTTGGTTCTACCAAGAACGGTAGAGATTCAGAATCCAAGAGATTAGGAGCTAAGCGTGCTGACGGACAGTTTGTAAAGGCTGGAAACATTCTTTACAAGCAGCGCGGAACAAGAATTCATCCCGGTATTAATGTTGGACGTGGCGGTGACGATACATTATATGCACTTGTTGACGGAACATTAAGATTCGAGAGAAAGGGCAGAGATAAAAAGCAGGCAAGCGTTTATCCTGTTGCTGAATAATGTATGTTTAAGGGCTGTCGCGAAGCGGCAGCCTTTTTTAGAATAATTTGGGTAAGGAGCCGGAAGAAATGTTTGCAGATACCGCAAAAATATATATCAGATCGGGCAAGGGCGGAGACGGTCATGTCAGCTTCAGACGTGAAAAGTTCGTACCGGACGGCGGTCCGGACGGTGGCGACGGCGGAAAAGGCGGAGATGTCATTTTCGAAGTTGATAAAGGACTGAATACCCTGAACGACTACAGATTCCAACATAAGTTTTGTGCTCAGAACGGCGAAGACGGAAAAAACAAACGTTGCAGCGGTACAAACGGTGAAGATCTGATACTGAAAGTTCCCGAGGGTACGGTCTTGAGAGACGAAGAATCGGGCAAAGTAGTGGCAGATATGTCACATGGTAATCAGAGACAGATCATACTTACCGGTGGACGCGGCGGTAAAGGCAACATGCATTATGCGACCTCTACCATGCAGGCTCCGAAGTATGCTCAGCCCGGACAGGCAGCCAAGGAACTGAACCTGATCCTGGAACTGAAGTGTATCGCAGACGTTGGTCTCGTTGGATTCCCTAATGTTGGAAAGTCAACATTCCTTTCCAGAGTCACAAATGCGAGACCGAAGATAGCCAATTATCATTTTACGACTCTGAACCCGAATCTGGGCGTAGTGGATCTCGAGGGTGGTAAGGGCTTTATAATAGCCGATATCCCGGGACTTATAGAAGGAGCCAGTGAAGGTGTAGGTCTCGGACATCAGTTCTTAAAGCACATAGAGAGAACAAAAGTATTGATTCATATAGTGGATGCTGCTTCAGTAGAAGGCAGGGATCCGATAGATGATATCGAGAAGATCACCGAAGAACTTGAAAAATATAATCCCGAGCTCCTGAAGAAGCCCCAGATCATAGCAGCCAACAAGATGGATGTGTTATACGGCGAAGAAAAAGATGAGGCTATAGAAAAACTCAAAAAGCATTTCGAGCCCAAGGGTATAGAGGTAATGCCCATATCCGCTGTATCGGGAGAAGGTGTAAAGGAGCTTTTGTACCGTACATTTGACCTTCTTCAAACCGTAGGTAACGATCCTATAGTATATGAAGCTGACTTCGTATATGAAGAAAAGATAGATACGAATCTGCCTTATACCGTAGGTTATGACGAAGAAGAGAAGGAATACCTGGTAGAAGGACCGAGAATTGAGAGAATGCTCGGATATACAAACCTTGATTCCGAAAAGGGCTTCTCATTCTTCCAGAACTTCCTGAAAACCAACGGTATTCTCGATAAGCTCGAGGAACTCGGTATACAGGAAGGCGATACGGTCAGACTTTACGGATGGGATTTTGACTACTACAGATAATGGAAAGGAACAACATGACTACAAAACAGAGAGCATTCTTAAAAGGACTTGCTATGAACATAGACCCGATATACCAGATCGGAAAGTCGAGTATAACTCCTGAGTTTACCACAGGTATCAGCGAGGCGCTGGAAGCCAGAGAACTGATAAAAATCTCGGTTTTAAAGAACTGTGCTGACGATCCAAGGGAACTCGCCGGTATTCTCTCGGAGAGAACCGGTTCCGAGGTGGTTCAGGTTATCGGAAAAAAGATAGTTTTATATAAAGAATCAAAGAAGAATAAAAAGATAGAATTACCCAGGGAAAAGAAGAAAAAAGAAGATTAACGGGCGGGCAGCATTATGGAAAGAATTGGAGTTATGGGAGGAACCTTTAATCCGGTTCATTTATCACATCTGATGATAGCGTTACGTGCTTACGATATGCTAAAACTGGATAAAGTATGGTTCATGCCTTCGAAACAGCCGATGTATAAATCGCAGAAGGGTATAGCAAGCGAAGAAGACAGATGTGCTATGATAAATGCTGCTATAAAGCCGTATCCTTTTTTTGAACTGTCGGATTATGAGATGAGGCGTGAAGGTCCCACATATTCTGCAGATACGTTTAGTGCATTAAAAGCAGAGAATCCGGATACCAAGTATTATTTTATAATAGGTGGGGATTCTCTGGACTATTTCGATGAATGGAAGGATCCTTTAAGGATTCTGCAGAACTGTACTCTGGTGGTAGCTCCGAGAGCCATGGAACAGAGTTCAAAATCCAAAGCCGATGAGTTCACCGAATGTGATTATGCGGGAAAAGCAAAGAGCATAGTTGAAAAGTATACATCGGAAAATGCAGACGGTACCGTATTTGTTCCGGAGATAATATTTATCACATCACCCCTCGTGAGCATAGCTTCTTCAGACCTTCGGAACTTCATAAAGTGCGGCATATCGGTAAATGGATTGATACCTTCGGAAACATTAAAATACCTAGAAGAAAAGGGTTTATACAGGGATGAACTTTTTACCCGTGTAAAACAGGATATGAAGGCGCTCATGAAGCCGAAGAGATACACTCATATCATGAACGTAGCCGAAATGTGCTTTAAGCTCGCAAAGCTTCACGGGTACGATCCGGTAAAGGCATATACGGCAGGTATCCTTCATGACTGTGCAAAGCACCTGGGAGACGAAGAAATACTTTGTGAAGCGGACAGACTCGGTGTGGAATATGATGAGGTGGAGAGAAAACAGGCATCAAATCTGCTCCATTCAAAAGTTGGAGCTGTCTGGGCAAAGGAAAAGTACGGTGTAGAAGACGAAGAGATCAGGAATGCCATAAAGTATCACACTACGGGCAGACCGGATATGACAGTCCTCGAGAAGATAGTATATATGAGCGATGTCATAGAACCGGGCAGGGATATGGAGTATACTCCATCGCTCGAAGCTATTCGTTCCATAGCAACATATGACCTCGATAAGGCATGCGCTCTGGTCCTCAATAACGTGGTACCGTATTTGTTAAGAACATATAAGGAAAATGTATGTACCATGACGGTGGATACGTATGAATATTATAAGAAATATATAGTATGACATCCTGAAAAAACGTTGGAGACGTTTTCGATGTAACTTTAATTGTTTTATATAATGTGAAACTACCATGAAAGGAAAATGGTTTACGAAGAGTAAGCCATACAGGAAAAAAATGGCAAAAACAGACGCAGAAAAGATAGTGGCAGCAACCAGAAAAGCCATGGAAGATAAAAAAGCAGAAAAGATAAAGGTCATCTATATCGGTGAGATATCGGTAGTAGCTGATTATTTTGTCATCTGCAGTGCTTCGAACTCGTCACAGCTCGAAGCTATAGTGGATAACGTAAGTGAAGAACTAGCCAAGATCGGTGTATATTCCAAGAAGCAGGAAGGTAACAGAAACAGCGGATGGATACTTCTCGACTACGGCGATGTAGTAATCCATGTATTCTTGAGAGAAGACCGTGACTTCTATAATCTCGAGAGAATCTGGAGTGACGGCAAAGTTATTGAAGACTGAAATAAGAGTCGCTTCAACCCTACCAATAATGGAAATTTGGATGGAAAACAACAGATATAAATTAACACCTCAGATCAAGAAAATGGTATGCTACCCGTCAAGAGGACAGTGAAAAATTAAAAAGTTTCGTACCGCCAGTTGTGTATGCAGCTGGCGGTATTATTATGCCGCCAAGTAGTACTGTTTATGATATTCGGACGGTGTCATCACGTTCAGGTTCCTCTGAATCCGACCTGTGTTATAGTAAGCGATGTAGTTTTCTATGGCAGAGACCAAGTCTTTCCTGGAA
>JAEEGL015081392.1_pt1 | contig 10124 bp, 5 predicted proteins | sample 9134231 | NCBI WGS metagenome assembly JAEEGL01 (sample SAMN16246548, study PRJNA631951) | gut metagenome | biome: gut microbiome; feature: rumen; material: fiber-attached | host: Bos | place: Iran: Karaj | collected 2018-10
CTCTTTGGTACCGCGGGATCGATCTGGACATTATAATCGATACCCTTTCCCCTGGCTCGTATCGCGATCATATTGTTTATGTTGTTGATAAGATCCGAAACATTATACTTCTTCTCGGTTATCTCAATATTTCCCGATTCTATCTTGGAAAAATCAAGAATATCATTGATAAGGAACAGGAGCGTTTCTCCGGAGCCTTTTATATCTTCTGTATATCCGGCTATCACATCCTGATCCGTCTCGCGTGCTATCATCTCATTAAAACCGAGTATGGAATTGATCGGCGTACGTATCTCATGCGACATGTTCGCAAGGAAATCGGTCTTGGCCTGATTTGCGCGTTCCGCCACCTCTATTGAACGGTTTTCCTCTTCAAGTTTGGTTACGAGTCTCCCGTTCCTTGCCACAAAAACAGTAAGAGCTGTCGTAATTATAAAGAAAAGCGCCGTGACAAGATAATAAATGTACTTTATATCGTTCATCCGGTTCCTAACTTCGTATACCGGCACCATTGCACCGTCATTTTCGGCCGAGAGTCTGCTGATATACGAATCTATCACAAAATGACCGGCTACACCCAGAATGATGACCGCAATGATCGCGCCTATGCAGAAATAGATCACTCTTTTTATGTGCTTGTTTTTTTCCATCTGTTCGTGTGTCTGATTCATAACAAAACAGCACCTCCTTCGATCATATCACGGAGTTCCCTACATCCTGTCCGGTGCATAAAAGCCGAGCATATCTATACATGTTTCAAGAACTTCCTTCGTTATCTTAAGCAGTGCGATCCATCCCGCCTGTCTCTCCTTGTCTTCCTCTGTCAGTATCCTGTTCTCATGATAGAAACGGTTAAATGCATTTGCAACATCATAAACAAAAGAGCATATCTTGTGAGGCGCAAGTTCTTCATAAGCACCGGACACCACCTGACCAAACCGCGTAAGTTCAAGCATCAGCGCCTTATCCGTCTCGTTTACGGCTTCCCTGATGCCTGCCGCCTCAATGCTTCCCTCCGCCTCCGAATACTTACCGAGTATCGATTTTATCCTTACTATCGTATAAAGGATATAGGGACCCGTATTTCCTTCAAATGATGTGAACTTATCTATATCAAAGATATAATCCTTCGTTGCCTGATTGGACAGATCTCCGTATTTAACGGCAGCAAGCGCAACCGTTTTTGCCGTTTCCCGCCCTTCTGCTTCTTCAACCTCGTGATTGTCGCAGATCTTTTTATACATCTCCTCATCAATCTCATCAAGAAGAGCCTCAAGACGCATAACACCGCCTTCACGTGTCTTAAACGGCTTGCCGTCCTTTCCGTTCATCGTACCGAACCCCAGGAAGTCAAGTTCCGTATCCTTATCAACCACACCCGTCTTCTCAGCGCACCTGAATACCTGCATAAAATGCATTTCCTGACGTTTATCGGCAATATAGATAAGCTTATCGGGGTTTATGGAAGTACGCCTGTCGACCAGTGTCGCAAGATCCGTGGTTGTGTAAAGTGACGCTCCGTCCGACTTTAGGATCATGCAGGGCGGAACCTCTTTCGTATCGGTCTCCTTACTTATATCGACAACAAGGGCTCCCTCACTCTCATATGCATAGCCGCCCTTCTTCATATCTTCAACCATACCATTTATGTAAGGCCTTGCATCCGATTCACCCTTCCACAGATCAAAGGAAACGTTAAGCCTCTCGTAGTTCTTCTTAAGGTCGGGAAGCGAAACATTCATTATGTGCTGCCAGAGTGCAACATGCCCTTTCTCTCCCTGCTGGATAAGAAAGGTGTCGTTCATTGCCTCATTTTTATACTCTTCATCCTCCTTGGACCGTGCGGAAGCTGCCGGATATATGTCTTCAAGTTCCGACATGGTAAAAGGAGGCTCCTTGGGATATTCTCCCTTAAATCCCGGATCAAAATAAGGCAAATCCGGCTTACGTCTGCGAAGTTCGGTCATAATGAGACCCATCTGCAGCCCCCAGTCGCCCAGATGTATATCTCCGGTGACTTCATTCCCCATATAACGGCAGATACGCTTCACTGCTTCGCCTATTATAGCCGAACGCAGATGTCCTACATGGAGCGGCTTGGCCACATTCGGTCCGCCGTAATCTATAACGATCTTTTTGGGAGTACCAATTGTATCAAGCCCGTACTTTTCTTCACCTGCCATCTTATCAAGGTATCCCGCAAGGAAATCTTTCGAAACCCTGAAATTAAGAAACCCGGGAGCCACGGCACTGACATCGGTAAATACCTGCTCATCCCCAAGCTTCGCCGCCACATCATTTGCGATCATTATGGGGGCTTTTTTATATTCCTTTGCCGCAGCCATCGCTCCGTTGCACTGGAATTCGCACAGATCCGGCCTGTTCGATACGGTTACCTTTCCGTATTTTCCGTCGTATCCTGCCTTGTCGAAAGCCTCCGACATCCGGATCGTCAGTTCTTCTATCATTGTCTTCATGGTCATTGCTCCTTCTTCTCTCTGTTCATTTTGATAGGATATGGCATTTTGTAATGTCCGACTGCCAGCGCCTCGCTGTCATCAGAAACAAGGATAAGCGTATCTTCCTCGCAGGATACATCCATACAGGCGGTCCCTATATACAAATGACCGTCTTTGGCTCTGTATGAATCTATCTTGTCAACTCCCGATTCCTTTAGCAGATTATCAAGAGCCTCCTGTATATTAAGCTGTTCCTTGATATTATCTTTCATTCCGGTCGAACTGTACACATTCTTTAAGAGGCCGGAAATATCTACATTACCGGGTATGTTTGCTTCAACACCCTTGCTCATGGTCTCAACCACCAGATCGAGCACCTTATCTATATATGCGTTTAGTGCATCATAATCCACGGAAACATCTATCGAACCGTCATCCTTAAGATCAAAGATAAAGATTATCGGTATCTTCATGGCCGAAAGATCTATGTCAAACCCCTTCTCTTTAACATATTGCTGAACTTCCTTACGCGCATCATATTCATATTTCCATCTGCCGCGCACCAGGTCAAGCACCGCTTCATCACATTTTTTAATGCCCTCTTCCGCTTGCCCGTAATACCTCTCATCTTCTTCGATTACTTTCTTATATTCTTCGACAGCCTCGGGATATGAGCCGCGTTCATAGGCTTTCTCCGCCTTTTCATAGGCCTTACGTGAGGTATTTATCCTGTCTAACTGATCATTTATCTCATTATACTCATCGATATCATCAAAAACACTGTCCTTCAGCAGGTCAAACTCTGTCATCACCTCATCATAGGATATCTCTTCATTAATATAATCATCCCTGAGTTCCCGTACGCGGCCTATCATGGATACCTTGACCTCTTCTTCGGGTTCCTCTGCGGCCGTCTCATCCTGTATTCCGGTTTCCTTATCCATATCCCTGACCTGTACGGTTTCTTCCGTTTCCCCGACTTCTTTTTGAGAACGGGTGAGCATTAGATATACTCCGGTTATCAGAACAGCCGCGGATGCTATGACGATCGCAGCTATGACCGGTCCTTTTGATGCTCTTCTTCTGTCCGGAACATCCCTCTCTCCGATCAGGGTATGTATATATTCAAGGTCTTCATTATCCTCCGGCTCATATGCATAAGAAAGTCCGTCGGAGCTGTCCGCCGGCATAAAACCGGAGCACCCGTCCCTGGCACCGGTACGGGATCGTTCAAACATCTCGGCTACCGTCGCCTCTATCGGATCGTCGCTGAACACGGTCTCCCGTCCCCCGGCATTTTCATCCGTCTGCTTCCAGGCGTTCTCAAGTTCCCTTGCCCTGCCGGCTGCTTCAAGTGCATCCTGTTCCCTTAATATCTCAAGAGCGGAACGGACATTATTACGAAGTCTTGAACCGCACATATAACATGCATAATCATCGTCCGCTACTTTGGTCCCGCATTTAGAACAATACATCTCTTACTCCTTTAAAACACACCGCTACATCAGGATGCCGACGATCGCTGCCGACAATTCCAGATACCGTCTCATAAGTTCCCCGTGATTTGCCTTAATATATCCGGTATCCCCGTTTAAAGCTGCTTCCTCCAACAGCCTTGCCTTTCCCGCGATCTCTTCGATGCCCAAAGTCCTGCTCATGCTCTTAAGTGCGTGAACAGCGATCCTGTACCCATCCAGATCATCATCATCAAGGCATCCGCTGATCTGTTTTATCCTGTCATCTGAAGACATGGCATACTCATAAAGAGTCTCCCTGTAAAAGCCCATATCGTTGGCGCAATATCTGATACCCTTGCCTGTATGGATACCAAGATCCTTAAGTTCCCTTAAACTGCTTTCCCGAAGCACACGTGTCTGTCCTGTACCGGAATCTGCACTTACCGGAGCAAATTCAAGAACAAAAGGCTCCGCCGCGTTTTCCTCCGGCGTGTTCTTATCTGCCTTATGCCTGTATGAAACGAGATCTTTGGGAAGGTGCTTTTCAAGCATCCGCTCAAGTGACGAAGTGCTGATGGGCTTGGCAAGATAGTCATCAAACCCTGCCTTTATATACATCTCCCTTGCCCCCACAACGGCATTGGCCGTAAGAGCAACGTATGCCGTATCGGGCTTCTTAAGTCCCTCAGCCTTAAGAGTGTCAAGCGTTTCGATACCATCCATCTTAGGCATCATATGATCGAGGAACACTATGTCATATTCATTATCCCTTATCATATCTATTGCCGTTTCACCGGATGACGCCAGCTGCGGTATGATGCCGTTCTGCTTCATCAGATTCTTTATCACCTTAAGGTTCATATCATTATCATCAACCACAAGGATCTTCGCATCCCCGGCATAAAGATACTCCGTATCTCCACTCACGCTATCATTTCTCCCGAGCCTGTCCGAATAAACTCCCACAGGTTCGGGATCTGCTATAGCCTGCTTCAGTTTAAACGAAAAAACGGAACCCTCACCGTAAACGCTCTCAACCGAAAGCCTGCTTCCCATCATCTCCAGAAGTTTGGTAACGATGGACATTCCAAGCCCCGTTCCCTCTATATTACGGTTTCTTCTCTCTTCGATACGCTCAAACGACTCGAAGAGCTTGTCCATATCTTCTTCCCGGATACCTATCCCCGTATCCTTTACGCTCACCTCAAGTTCTATCGTATCCCGATCCCGTGAAACTTCCGAGAATGACAGAAGTACGCTTCCCTCTTCGGTATATTTTACGGCATTTGTCAAAAGGTTCATGATGACCTGACTTACACGTACATCGTCACCTATAAGCTCGCAGGGGATATTCTCATCTACATCAACGGAAAAGTCAAGCCCCTTATCCTTAGCCCTCTCACTTATCGAATTGACCAGATTGTTGATCATGGCCGCGGTGTCATACCTGACCGGGATTATCTCCATTTTCCCGTCCTCGATCTTCGAAAAATCAAGTATGCTGTTTATCAACGATAGGAGTGTGCTGCCCGCAGATCTTATATCATTCGCATAATCCGATATACTGTCATCTTCGGACTCCCTGAGTATCATCTCATTCATACCCAGGATGGCATTTATAGGCGTCCTTATCTCATGAGACATCTGTGCAAGGAAACGGCTCTTGGCTTTACCTGCTGCGATCGCGGTCTCTGCGGACTCCTGGATCTTCCTGTTGGTCTCATCCTGCCATTTCAACAGATTTGACAGCATTCGGTATATCATTATTATACAGCCCAGAGACCCTATGAGCACTATTATTCCCGATACCGACACCGTACCGTATATATTCCAGATATTCGAAACGGCATATATCGTGAACTTGGACTCATCATTACGCATTGCCGTAACCATGCGCCTGGATCCCTCATAGTCGGTTATGATCTTGTCCGTATATCCATCGGGTTCAATATCACCGTATGGAAGATCGGCCACATTCGTCTTTCTCTCCTTTGACATCTGATAGCTTCCGAACGGATGATTGATGATATTGCCTTCGGTGTCGACCAAAAAGGCATATCCCGTATCCGAATAACTGTCCCCCAGTATATCTATAAGATCGTCCATAAAGAAATCAATACCGAAGATGCCTAAGAATTCTTCCGTATCCGCATTGTATACAACTTTGGACATCGTAACGCAGTATCCACCGGTCTGGCTGTCATAATACGGAGCCGTAATGCTGTATCCGTCGGCGGAATTTAATGACCCTATATACCACGGGCGCTCTTCCACCCTCCACCCGGATTCGGGTGTCCAGCCGTTATTCATGTAAACCGTTGGATCAAGTTCCGGATTGCCCAGATACGTAGCGGATATTTCGGGATACTGTGCCGTGATCCTGTTTAAGTACTCTATCATCCCGTCATAATCCTTTACCATTTCGGGATTGGTAGATATTATGGAACAGAACATATCCAGTATACTCTTCTGGGTATTTATCCATTCGGACAGTTTATCTTCATATTTATCGGCTGCGGAACGCATCATGGCATTTCCCCAGCGGGCTGTCGAATTTACAATATTATAAAGGTTAATGAGCATAACAACCGACATAAGAAGAAGGACCACGGTCCTGAAGCGCTTGCTCATTCCCGTCCTGCCGAAAACTCCTTCGCTTCGTTTTCCGCCCTCTGCACGTACTATGCTCGAATATGACGTGATCTGTCCTATCATATCCGATAACTTCTGCGCCGACAGGTTTATCCTCGCAAAAGCCTCCTCATAACTGTCAGTATTGTCCGTGACCTCCTTGCCGGAGCTGTCCATTATCGATTTAAGCGGTCCCTGAAGATCGCTCGTGATGCCACGCAGGAACTTTTCCTTGCTGTCCATAGCATCCTCGGCATTCTTCTGGCTCCTTACGGCTAGAATATACAATATGATGATCACAGTGAAGATCGACAGGGACAGAACCAGAGTGACTATGAACTGTATATATGCATCGCGATAAAGCGCCCATTCGCTTTCGCTTATTATAAGGTACCAGCCGTTGCCGGTACGTGTTGCAAACATACTGTCATACAGATGATCCGCCCTGACTCTTCCGGCAATAACTCCCTTTTTATTCTTTACCAGAGAATACATGCCCCCGTATCGCGGCATCGCACTCATCAGATACTGTCCTATGAGTACTTCATCCGAGCATCCGGCTATTATCCCGTCCTCTGTAACAATGACTGCGGCATTATGAGAACCCCTCTCATACATCTGCTCAATATATGCCTGTATATTATCCAAAGTATAATCAACGGCAATAACCGTTGATCCGTCCGCAAGCATCACGGAAACCGTATAACAGACATTACCTGTCACCACATCCACATACGGTGCCGAAATATACGGCCGGCCTTCCGCCTTGATCGCACCGGTATACCAGATACGTTCAAATGCGTTGAAACTGTCAAGATCAACGATACCCGGTAATACCGCCATATCGGGACCCGCCATGTAAACATTGAACACTCCGCTTTCCGTTCCGATAAGCTCCGAGCGTCTCTCATATATAAACTTTTTCATCAGGTCATAATCGTGCGTATACTCCTGAGCCTCGACTGCAAGCTCAAGCGTTAGATTTCCGGCGCTGCTCAGCATGCTTTCAAGCTTTCCGCTTACTGCCGTCAGCTGATATATCCCGGAATCCTTAGTCTGCTGCCTGGTCTGTCTGAACACTATCCATGCTTCCATGAAAGTTACAGCCACCAGTATAAGCGCTATCAGGATTATGATACCTACTCTTCTGCTTCTCTTCATATACTACGCATATACCTGTTCATAACAGTCGCGACAGTTTCACCCATCATGACGGGAATCTCACACCCCTCCTTCACACCGCGAAGGACCTTGTCGGTGAAAGAGAGCTCCTGTTTTGGCAAAAGTACTATTACAGTAGAACCTCCGTACTCGAAGTATCCCTTCTCGTCGCCTCTTTTGACCTTTTTTTTGCCCATGCAATGGTTTACGATCCTGCCGACCAGCATCGCTCCGACTTCCATCTGAACACATCTTCCGAAATTATCCGTATCGATAACCGCATATTCCCTTGTATTCCTGACAAATACCGGATGATCCTCAAGCGCAACGGGCTGAACGGTATGATAAACACCGTTTATATGCCTGTTTGCATATTTTTTCCCGGAATCAAAATAGATATATCTGTGATAATTGTCGACGCAAAGCCTGTATACGAGACAGTAGCCCCCTTCAAATGTCTCTGCCAGACGTCTGTCCCTTAACATCCCCCGTATGCCGAACGCACTCTGCTTAACCTCTATCACGGTCCCCTTATCTATTCGCGATACCTTAAGCAGACCGTCGCACGGGGCCACCAGATCATCAGCCGCCTCACTTACCGGGCGAAGGCCCTGCCTGATCTTTCGTCTGAAGAAATCATTAAAACAGCGGATATCATCAAGCACATAATCCTCTGTCCTTATATTGTTCATACGGACAAATGGTTTTATGAGAAGCTTTGATATCCGGCTGTCCAGAATATATCCCGCTATATCGGATACAGGTTTGGATATCAACGGTCTCAGCAATACCCTTCCTGCTCTTGTTTTATACAGTTTATTTAAATAAGACATATTTATCACTTGAGAAGATCAGTATCGTTGCCACAAATTCGATCGTACCTATGATTATCATAATGATAAGTCCCGTCTTCCCGGGCTTCCTTACCCTTATATTCCATATAAACAGGATGGCAACAAACAACATCATAAAGAAATAGAAAAATGTCAGATTTGCACTTGTATAATAATGGATGATAAGCGTAAGCGGAAATACGAGCGCCGCCGTGGTGACCGGAAGTCCCGCAAAATATTCGACACCGGTTTTTTCGGCCTCTGCCTTGCGCACTTCTTCCGTAGAATTAAAATACGCAAGTCTTATAAGGGCCGCAAGGATATAGAAAACGGCTATCGCCAAAAGGATGATCACCATCCAGATACTGCCTTCATAATCCTTCCGCCTTACTATCTCCGTAAATATCCCGCTCACGCGCAGAAGAGCAAGACCTATCGCTGCCGGCAGCACACCGAAACAGATAAGATCCGAAAGCGAATCGATCTGGACTCCGAACTTACGCTCAAAATCACTCCTATTCTTTTTCGTCCTGGCCACACGCCCGTCAAACGCATCAAGGATCCCCGAAATCATCAAAAACAATGTTCCGAAGTAAGGATGTCCTATTCCCGTCATAGTCACTATTATCCCGACAACTCCCGATATTATCGAAAGATATGTCAGTATCACGGTATAATCATAAACTCCTATCATTTTTCTTCCTCCCGGCAAGATATCCTATCAAAGTGATCAATCCACAAACAGCTACACATATATAAAAAGTGATACCACGGCTTATCATTTCCGTGCTGAATGCCGTTTCCCATCCCATCAGCTCAGTAAAACCGTCTATCATCAGATAGTCCGATATGCCCATCGCTCCCGGTATCGGAACAAAATTACAGCCTATGGTTATCAGACACTGTTTTGCAAAGATAACAAAGGAATTGCGTCTGTCTCCTCCGAGTGACAGATATATCAGCATCGGTACTATTATCTGCGCCACCCTCTGCAGCAGGTTCAAAAGAAGTGTATAAAGCATGATGCTTCCGTTTCCGCTGATCAGCGTCGAACATTTCTCGTAATCACCGCTTATCCTCTCGATCCTAGCAAGCTTAGGCTCGGGCCTCCTTATAAGGCCTTTACGGTTTAAGAACAATATGAACCTTGACAGCAGGGAAAAAACAACATTTCCCTTTTTCAGCATACTCAAGAACATTAAAGACAGGATGATAAGAACGGCGAGGCCGGCTATTATAAGCACCTTGGACAGCGTTCCGAATCCCCAGAAAACATCAGGTCTTATACATATCGAGAATATTCCAAGGATTATGGCCGACAATGTATACATCATTATGTTGAGCACAAGTACCGCGCTGACAACTCCTGCGGAAATACCGCTCCTGTACATAAAAAAGGCACTTACCGGCTGCCCGCCTGTCGCTGACGGGGTGATCGCGGAAAAAAATATATCGGACGTGGAGAAGATCAGTCCGTCCCTGTACCTGCATTTGTGACCGGCTCCCTTTAATATGGACCGGATAGCAAGACCTTCAAACCATACGTACAGTGCTGCCGAGATAACGGCCGGTATCAGATAGCA
>JAEEGL016306397.1_pt1 | contig 10124 bp, 8 predicted proteins | sample 9134231 | NCBI WGS metagenome assembly JAEEGL01 (sample SAMN16246548, study PRJNA631951) | gut metagenome | biome: gut microbiome; feature: rumen; material: fiber-attached | host: Bos | place: Iran: Karaj | collected 2018-10
CTTGGCGGCGCGCTCCGCGCGGGCGTTGCGCTTGAGGAGGCTGCGGACCGTCTCGCTGACGATCGCGCCGTTCTTGATCCAGTGCTCGATGCGGTCGAGCTTGAGGCCGAAGTTGACGCCCTTCTTCTTGGGGTCGTACCAGCCGAGAATCTCGATGAACCGCCCGTCGCGGGGGTTGCGCGTGTCGGTCGCCACGACGCGGAAGTTGTTGTCCCGGTTGGCGCCTGTGCGTGTAAGTCTGACTTTGACTGACATGTGTACCTTCTTTTCCGTTGGGAAGCGCCGCAGTTTACAGGAGGAGGGGCCGTTCCCGCAAGCACTATTTTCATCGCCGTCGGTATTTGGTCAGTCTTGGGGTGGTGCTGATTTCCCGCTGTATTCCGAAAGACAAGCAGATTGCCCCCCTCCGAGAGGGGGGTGGCGCGAAGCGCTCCACTTGTCCCGCCCCCCTCCGAGAGGGGGGGGGCGCGAAGCGCTGGGGGGAGTACTACGGGTCGCGTCGGCCAAGCAAGGACTCGATGCCCTTTGCGCGCAGTTCGCGTCGCGAATAGATCAGTTTGTCGTTCCAGTTCTCCATGCTCCGCCCAAGAACGCTTCGCATGAAGCCCTCGTGAAGCGACTTTGATATCTCCTTGTTCGGGATGCCGAGCGAAACGGTGCCGTCTTCGGCATCGACGTCCTTAATCGTCAGGTAGCCGCCTTGGTAGAGCAGCGCGGCGAGCGGCATCGTCTCCGCGTCGCAGACATCCAGTTCGATGGGATCAATCAGCATCCCGTTCAGGTCGGCGGGGATTTCATCCGCCGCGCGGATGCGGTTCACGATCATCGAGGCGCGGCCTGTGGCCTCCCAGAAGTTCTTTCGTCAACTTCGTCACGCCCGTCATCAGCAGGAAGCGGATTGAGCCGGAATTCGTCTTCAACTTCTCGTAGAAGTCATGGAGCAGTTTGCGGACGCGGTTCAGCGTCGTGATGTCGTCCAGAAAAGACGCTACGGGCTCGTCGTATTCGTCGATGAGGACGACGATCTTCTTTGTCGGGGACTTCGTGGCGGCGGCCTTGAGAAACTTGGCGAACTTTTCCTGTATCGTGCCCTTTCCCGGAACCGGGATTCCGGCCTGCACGAACAGGTCTTCCACAAGGCCGTCCAGCGCTCCTTTGACTTCCTCGTAGGAGTCCCCCTCGACTTGGGCCATCGTGAAGTTGTAAACCGGGTGGCGGTTCTTTTCGTCCCAGCACTCCCAGAGTGGGGAAGTCATGCGTCCCTGTGGTGAGTTGGCGGATTTTTACAACTTCCATTGCTTTCCTCCGTGTCATTCAGCGGCGTCCATCATACCGTAACGCCCCGCTCGTCGCAAATCGGGACATCCCGGCGGCCCGCGCCGCTTGCTGCGCTTGCGGGCGGGCCGAGAGATTTGTTTTCCGCGCCTTCGGCGCTTGCGGCGGTGGATGCGGGGCGGTGGGCCTAGAACCCGATGTGTCCCTGGCCGCCCGAGCGGGCGGTGAGGCGCTTGACGTTGCTCTCGTCGCGGAGCGCCGAGAGGAGCGCCGCGTTGTCGGCAGCCTCGCCGAGGTAGCGCATGGACTGCCGCACGGTGCGGAAGTCGCCCGGCGCGAGTTGCGGGATGGCCGCCAGCGTCGCCCGGTCGCCTTCCGTCAGCGTCCGGCCGAACATGCGCTCGAAGAACAGCGCCTTGCCCTCCGCCGAGAGGTAGTCGAACGTCACCTTGAACGTGAACCGGCGCACGGTGGCGGGGTCGAGGTTGTCGACGAAGTTCGTCGCGCAGACGAGGATGCCCCGGAAGTTCTCCATCTGGTGGAGCAGTTCGTTGACTTGCGTGACCTCCCAGCTGTTCTGGGCCATCGCGCGGGAGCGCAGCAGCCCGTCCACCTCGTCGAGGAAGAGGATGGCGTCCTCCCCCTCGGCCTCGCGGAAGGCGGCCGCGATGCGCGCCTCGGTGCCGCCCACGAACATGGAGAGCAGGTCGCTGCCCATCTTGACGACCACCTTGGCCCCGAGTTCGGCGCCGAGGTACTTCACGAACTCCGTCTTGCCGGTGCCGGGAGGCCCGGAGAGTAGGAGGTTGAAGCGGGGCGGGTCGATCCTGCCATCCGCGGCGTCCGCTGTGTCGGCGATTTCGCGGCGGAATCCCCTGGCGGCCTCGACGATCCGGGACAGCGGCACGGAGGAGGTGAGCGCCAGCCCTTCGAGCGAGTAGTCCTTGGCGGGGAGGAGCCGGTCGTCGAGCTGCGGGTCGATACCCAGGAGCTCGCAATGCGGCTTCATGAGCGACTCGACGAGCGAGGGGACCTCCGTCGGTTCCGGGCGGAGACTCGCGACCGTCCCGAGCACCGAGGCGATCCCTCCGGCGCTGACCGGCCAGCGGGCCGCGAAGTCGGCGCAGAGTGCGTCGGGGAGCAGGTCGCGGAGTCCCGCCTTTTCGGCCTGGTTGCGCCAGACGCATGTGCGCTGCTCCACGGTGGGGGCGTCGAAGCGGACGGAGTAGGCGAAGCGCCGGAGGTTGGAGTCGTCCATGCGGCGGGGATTCGCGTTGCAGATCCACACGACCGGCGTGTGCAGTTCGTCGAGCAGGGCGTTGAGCGCCCCCTTGTCGTGGGCCTCGTCGTCGTCGTTGCTCGCGCTGGACGACCCGCCGAACTGGTTGAGCAGGGAGTCGGCCTCGTCCACGACGATGAGGCTGCGGGCGGGATCGACGGCGAGGTCGCAGGCGTGGACGGCGCCGAGCCGGCGGCTGTCGCGGAGCTGCGCGACGAAGAGGCACTCGCGTCCGGTTTCGGCGGCGAGGGCGCGCGCGAAACTGGTTTTGCCGGTGCCGGGCACCCCGTAGAGGAGGATGTTGGCCGGGCCGGACCTGCGGGTCAGCATTCGCCGGAGGATGGCCGCATGGCGCGTGGCCAGGGGGCCGAACCAGTCCCAGGGGAGCGGCTTTTCGGTGTCGAGGCGGTAGAAGCGGCTGGCGGGGGGCGCCTTGTCGAGTCCGTCGAAGTGCGAGGCGAGGTCGGCGCGGAAGTCCAGGTCCCCGTCGAGGCACCCGTAGCGCAGGAGCGGCGAGGAGCCGAGCAGCGCCGCGCGGACCTCCTCCATGCTGCGGTCCACGTACATCGCGAGAGCCTTCACGCGGTCGGAGCAGGCCCGGGAGCCCACGCGGAAGGGCCACACAAGCTTGTCGGTCCAGAGAAGGTAGCAGACCATCAGCAGGTCGCGGTCGAGGTCGCCGAGCCGCAGCATGTCGCCATACGCCTTGAAATTGGTCTCGAACACGTCGCCGTCCGATTCCGGGATGGGAATCGAGGCGAGGTATTCGACCAGTTTCGGGCGGATGGCGCCGTCGCACCAAAGGCAGCGCAGGAGTTCGTCGGTGTTGTCGTCGAAGTCCACGGGGTCGCCTCCGCGCCGCTCTTCGGCCCTCTTTCGGACGGAGGCGGGAATGGTCGCCACATACCATTCGTGAAGCCTGTCGTTCGTGACGAGTCCGGCGGGCACGGTGAAGACGTCCTCGTCGCCAATCCTGACGCCGGAGGAGGAAGCGCCGTAGGAGGTTTCGCCGCAGTCAGGGGCGAAAAACTCTTCCACGCTAACGCACCCCTCCCCGGGGCGTTCTCGTCGTCGGAGTTTGTTTTTACGGCCTTTGCCCGTCATGTTGTCGCCGGGGGCGCTCGCATCAATGTTGCGGAGCAGGTTGAGGAGGAAGCGCATTGCCTCCTTGGTTCGGAACGAGTCGATTTGGGGTTGGTAGGTAGCCATTGCGGTTGTTTCCTTGTGGTGGGTTGGTGGTTGGGTTGAGGTTGGTTTTGAAAATCCATGCAGGGCATGGGAGGGGAAAGGGGAGACCGTCGTCAGACTCCCAGCGAATATGCTCCGCATGCGCGCGAGCGCGCGGCAATTAGAGCGGTTTCAGGAAGTGTGTGGCCGCCAAATTCGGTAGGGCCCGACCTCCGGGCGGGCCGCTCGGAGATCGGCCCCTACCGGAAAGCGGCCACACAAAAGATAGAACCGCGCTAATGGGCGAAAACATTCCTTGTGCACGACGGCGGCGGCGCGGAAACGCGCCGCCGATCCGCCGCACACGTGGGGCCGATTCTCTTACCAGACCCTACCCGAGGGTGCGGAGGGTGCTCTTGATGATGCGCTCGGTGGGGGCGAGGGTTTTAAGGAGAGCCGCGTAGGCGGCGTTTCGGCCCGTTGTCAAGGGAGGAGACTTGACCTTTCCATCCCCTTTTTTGAGGCGGGATCGCAGTTCAGGTGGCGTGGCTTCGACCTCGACGCCTGCGTAGCGAACAAGCACGCTGCGGGCGGTCGGGTCATCGGCGGAGGGGTCTTGCGAAAAGACAGGGGCGAAGTAGTACGTTTTCATGTGTGGAGTGGGTTGTTGGGTGTTGTGTTAAAGTTGCCCAAACCTTTTATCGGTCGGGCGACCTCACTATACCACAGAAATCGACGGACGTCAACGGACGATTCAGCGGTGACAACGTTTTGTCTCACCTAGGCGGATAAGCACGGAATAGCCACCGCATTTGTCCACGCCTTGCCGCCGTGTCCGTCTTCCGCCACCAGGCGGACGTAGCCCGATGGGTTGTGGTCGAGAACGAGAGTCCATTCGGTGCGGGGGGTGTCCGGCGCCGCGTTCCCCTCTTGGACCTCCACCCGTCCCTTTTCGTCCAGTACGCGCACGGAAGCGCAGGGGGAGGTTTTCACGGAGAGGATGCCGTCGGCGAGTCTGGCCTCGTGGAACTCCGGCCCGGTCGAGGCGTGGAAGTGTCCCGCGCGGAGCGCGGCTATGATGCTGTCGTGGTCCAGACGATCCGCCCAGATGTTCACCCAGCCGTGGCCGATGTGGTCACTCGTGTGTGTGTCGTCGGTTGCGAGGCAGCAAAGCCCGGGGTTCTTCCCGCCGCGAAGCAAAGCATCGTAGAAGTCGTCGTTTTCCCCCGGCTCGGCGGTCAGTTCGCTATCGCGATTGTAGACCTCAAGGGCCCACAGTCCCTCGATGGCATCGGCATCGGAAAGTGAAAGATGGGACCAGTGGGGATGGTTGAGCGCGACGAGGAAGCCCGCCACCTCGGCCTCGCGCACCAGCGCGCGCACCGTTTCGGCGTCGAAGTACCGCGACTTGTCGGGATGCTCCCCGATGTGCGGCTCCTGGCGGGCGATGGCGAGTTCCTCCGGTGTTGCATCCAATTCGGGAAGACCTTTTTTCCGTCTCGCGTAGCGGACGTATTGTCTGGCATCGAGCCATGGCTGGGCGACGACATCGGGCCGTGTGGCCAGGAGGTTCAGATGGACGCGGTCATGCGGCTCCGGTTCGTGCCTGTCGTACCGATGCGACCAGAACGCGTTTTCCAGACCCGCGAGCGGGAGGAACGAATCGTCCGCCAGCTCATCATGCCGCCGCAGCATCTCATGGTCCGTGAACGCCACGACGGAGTACCCGAACGCCTGATACTGGCGTTTGATCTCCTCTGGCGAGTATTCGCCATCCGAAACCGTCGAGTGCGTATGCAAGCAGGCCTTGTAGAGGTGAGTGGTGGAGGGGATAATTAGTCGTTCGTTTCTGCCTAAATGCTTTCTATTCATTGTTGTGTTCAAAATGCTTAGCAATCCCCCACCCGAGATCCCCAAACTGATACCCGTTGCCCCTATTCCCTAATGCGACGCGAACAATGTTCATTATAGCAGTATTTTCATCGAACCAACGGGCTTCTATGTCGTTAGCATTGTTTGGATGTCCCAAATGATTTGTAAACGCGCCCATGTCATTAAAGCCATCGTAGGCAGTCTGCAACTCATTCTCGTTGGGGACTTGGAGAAATTGTGTGGGGAACATCATGCAAACCAGACGATTGAACACAGAAATTGGTCTTCTCCCTCCACAGCGATCAAAGAATCCTCTTCGAAACAAGAGATAATTGTCCCTAGACAATACACCTTCATTTCTGAATTGTTGCGCCAAGTTTCGGTATGACGTCCAGTGTTCTCGACAAACCTTAGGCCAATTCATCAAACGTCCAATACCGGGGCCAGGAATGTGTCCTGTAAGGAATCTCCACCATTCTCTCTCATCGTTTCTTTGTCCGTTTATAAGCTCTTGAACGTCGTTTTCACAATACGTTCTATGGCTTTCCCCTTGATAGTTCCGTTGCATTTCCAAAAACAAACGTAGTATCAGTTGTCTCGTTTCTTCGTTCATTTGTGTGCCTTATCAGTATGTGAAGGATGGGTTTTCGAAAGGTTTCCATATATCCAACCATTGGATTGTGGAAGCATCGCAAAGTACACCACATTCCGGGGTTGAATTCAACGGGCAAAATGCGGTGCAAGGCAAGGTTGGTCCACATTCGAGCGATTTCACACAATCTGTGGCCGTTAACCTTGGTAGGGCGCGCCGCTCGGTGATCGGCCCCTACCGGAAAACGGCCACACAAAAGTTGGAACCGCTAATGGTTCAGTTTTTCCAGCAATGACTCCGTCTGCTTTTCCATGTAATCCGAAAAAACGTTCCAGTCATCCGTTTGCGGGACAGATTCCCAGGAGAAGCAGCTCCACCGAATCGGTTTCTTGTCGTTTGAATACGGCGAATCGACTTTTCGTTCCGGGGACCATCCGCCGCCGTTTCCGTATGTTTCTTCGTTCCGGTCCTCCACAGATTCAGACAAGGAATCAATAGGAGGAAACACGAGCCCCCCCAGCTTGGCTCCGGACAGCAGAAGATAGCAGAGTACCTGATGGACATCAGTGCGGACGCCGGACGGATCGGACCGCTTGTATTTCGTGTCAAGAACCACGCCGCCACACCCTGTTTCGTCTGGACGCAAAAGGAAATCGGGATAGAAGGGCCGCCCGGTAGGATTCTTGAATGCATGCAATCGATCTCCACTGCGAACGCAATGCCGAAAGCCCTTTGGCACGAGGATGGAGGCGATGTATTCCTCCCACAGCCACGCGCCGTCGAAGACGACTCCGGAGACCTCTTCCTCCGACTCCTGGAAGAGCTGCCACTTCTCCTCTTCGAGGATCATACGTGCGATTTGACGGAGCGGTTCCCAGATTTCTCGGTAGAACGGATGTCGGACGGGTTCACGGCAATCGCGGTGAGAAAGAACAGACCGAATATCGCCGGGATCCGGGATGGCCATGCGGAGTTCGCGGAAGGCGTCGGAGGCGTCTTCGTTCCGTTCAAAAAGATCGGGACGGCGACCGAGAACGACCAACGATGCGAGCAGGAGAAGCCGGTTGACGGGAACGTCCAAATCAATCTCCCGTTTCACATAGGCGATGCCGTGGGGAAGCGGGACGTTTTCCCGGATGTGGCGCGGCAGATCGAGTCGCCCCTTGAAAGCCCAGTCGTTGTTCCGACAGGTCCGGTATTGGCGAAGCAACCCATTCCTTGCCGCCTCGCCAAGTCGTTGGACGAAGAGAACGTCGAGCAGCAGATCAAGGACCGATGGCTGCGTCGCCGAAACGGAGTCGGCTCCAATTCCGATGTCGAGAACTTTCGAGAGTAGATAGTTCAGGAAGAAATTGTTCGGTCCTTTGTCGAAACGGGAAAGAACCTCAATCTGAATGGCCGCCGCGGATTTGTGGCCCCGAACGCGGAGAACGCCCATGAGGTTGCCCGTGTCGAGTCGGAACCCGTTACCGCCGACGGCGTGGTATTCAAGAAAGCGGAGGCCTTTCCGATCCCCCGAATCCAGATGAGAACCCGACAGCTCAATGACACCGTTTTTGGAAAGGGATTCCAACGTCCCGGAATCCAAATCCTTGAACTTTTCCAACAGCCAACGCTGATTGTCGGAAATCGACTGCTTGCCAAGACCATCGCTGGGATCGGCTAACGCTGTCCAGCAGTTATCGTTCCCGAGAGAAAAGCTGCGCCCATTTGAGCCGAAGCAGTTGTCGCGCAAACGGAGAACGTCCATGGCTACAGCTGAGGAGTCTCCGGTTGAGCGATTGGAGCGGGATTATCGTCGGCATTTTGTCTGGAAGATTGTTCGCCTGATCTTACACCAACGGCTTTGTCGAAAATGCCCTTCAACTTTTTCAGAATGTCTTCCCGGTCGCGACGGCCACGAAGATACTCGCCCAACACATTGGAAATGTGATTGTTCCACAATGCGTCGAAATTGCCACTGCATTTCTCGAACTTGGCGAAGATGGCTCCGCCGAGCTGGTAGGCCGTTCCAAGGCGAAGATCGAGTGTAGCGCCTTCCCCTCCGCCAATCTCCCTGTTGAGCGCATCCATGGCGCGCTTGAGATTCGTGGCATCACCCTCGGCAATCTTGCGTTTTCCTGCCTCGTCAACTGCACCGAGAATGTCATCACGTGTGTCCTTGGCAAATACTTCCTTCCACGCAAACCGGCGGCGCAGGGCGAAATCCATGCTCTCCACGCTGCGGTCGATGTCGTTCATCGTACCGATGATGTAGAGGTTTCTTGGTATGACGAAGGTTTCGCCGTTGGGAAGCGTGATGCCTTTCTTGTTGTTGGGATAGCGGTATTCCTCTTCCAGAAGGGAGAACAGTTCGCCAAACACGCGCGAAAGGTCGGATCGGTTGATTTCGTCAATGAGGAAAACATACTTGTGATCGAGGTCTTTCTTTGCCTTGTCCGCGAATTTCTTGAAAATACCGTCGCGCCAAACGAATGATACGCTTGTCTTGTCGGAGAAGTCCGTTCGGATTCCGTCCTTCCTGTTGCTGTCCGTTGTATACTGGTGACCGTACTCGTCCGTAAAGACTTCTTTTCCGGTTTCCGAAACAAGGACAGGCTTCATCCCAATCACGAAATCTGAGTAGTCATAGCCGGGATGAAACTGAACGAAAGTGATGCGCTCAATTTCCGCCTTTGTGGCATTCTCCTTGTCTTCATCGGTTGGGCTCTCCGGCTGGATTGCCCCAACCATCTTCTTTGCGACCTCTCTCGCTGTGTAAGTCTTCCCCGTTCCCGGCGCGCCCGTGAGGATGACTTGGAGGTTGGATTCGAGAAGGTGCTGGATTTCTGTGGACATAGGGGAGTTCGTAGAGAGGGGTTGGGTATTTGTTTCGGTTGTTTCGTTGTCGAATTGGGCCAGAGTTGGCTCAAACGCATCGTAGAGAATCCGCAATCCTTCCCAAACCCTGTTCAGCACTTCCGATGGTAACTTGTCTCTGCAAATAACAGGTTCTTGAAAGGCCAACCAATGATAAGGATGTCTCGGCATCGAAGAGAAGTGGTGATTATCCGCTAACTCTGAAAGAATAAATCGAACACGGTCGTTTCTTAGTGTTGGTCTGCGTTCGTCATCAAGGCGAATGGCCAGTCTATCACGATCATTGGCATTGTTGGACGGACACCAAACCTCATAGTGGATTCCTTGTCCTGGTAACTGCTCAAATCGTCCTTTGACTTTAAGATGATTATTGCCGGAGTTAGTGACAGGAAGGCAAACGCCCCCATCGTAATCAAACGAATTAACGTTTTCCCGTAGAAAATTAATGATTTCTGGCGCTGTCATAGGTTCTCGATTTGACATGCGTTCTGTAGCTTCTGCAAGAGTCATGCGATTTCTCTCATTCGCTTGGTTGTGGTTGGTGAAGTCTGGTGTCGTTGTTCTCTGTTCGAGGGCTTTTTGACCGCCAAACGCGTTTGACAACCTCAACTCTCAAGGTGGTGCCAGCATACCACATTTCGGGGCGAAAGGCAAGACGGCAGATTGCGCCTGTTGGCATGCGCGCAAAAGTGGAATTTTGTGTGCGCGCAAAAGTGGACAGGCAAAACGTGCATTTGCAAAGGTTTGCCAGTCCGGTGATTGCCGGAAACGCGAAAAACGTGTGTGTGCGCGCAAAAGTGGACACTTTTGTGTGCGCGCAAAAGTGGACGGTGGGCCTACAGGCGGAACGTCCCGAGCTTGAGAGGCCACCTGTCGCGATGGGCGAGTGGGTCTTCCTCGACCACGTGGAACTCGTCCGACTGTATGACCAGCCAGACGCGCTTGCGGGCCGTCGGCCCGATCTCGAACGTCCGGCCCATGTACTGGATGCGGTTGCCGCCCGTGACGGCCCGTTGCTCGTGCCGCGCCAGGAACAGGTCCATCAGCGCCGGGGACGGCGCGGGCCGGTACTCCGTCTTC
>JAEEGL016700727.1_pt1 | contig 10124 bp, 11 predicted proteins | sample 9134231 | NCBI WGS metagenome assembly JAEEGL01 (sample SAMN16246548, study PRJNA631951) | gut metagenome | biome: gut microbiome; feature: rumen; material: fiber-attached | host: Bos | place: Iran: Karaj | collected 2018-10
ATACGAGGGCATGATCTACCGGCCTCCCAGCGAGGCCTACAGTCTGATCATCCAGGTTACGGTCGGCTGCTCGCATAACAAATGCACTTTCTGCTCGATGTACAAGGACAAACAGTTCCACATCCGGCAGGTAGAAGACGTCATTGCCGATCTGGAGGAGATGCGCCGCTATTACCGCCGGATCGACCGTATCTTTCTGGCGGACGGTGATGCGCTGTGTCTGGCCAACAGTAAACTGCTGCAGATTCTCGAGGCAATCCGCAGGCTCTTTCCGGAGTGCCGGCGGGTTTCGGCCTATGCCTCGGCTAAGGACATCCTGCGCAAGAGCCCTGCGGAACTTGCGGAGCTTCGCGATGCGGGCATAGGCATGGTCTATGTAGGTGCAGAATCGGGTTCGCCCGAGGTGCTGCGCCGTATCAGAAAGAGCGGCAGCAGAGAGGAGATCATAGGCGGGGTTCGTGCAGCGGAGGACGCAGGCATACAGGCATCCGTCACCTTTATCTCCGGCATGGGGGGACAGGAACTCTGGGAGGAACACGCCGTAATGAGTGCTTCCATGCTCAGCGAGATGAATCCTTCCTTTGCCAGCCTGCTGACACTGATGATCGAGCCGATCGCGCCGCTTTATCAGGAACTAAAGACTGGCACTTTCAAGCTGCTGACGCCGCCTCAGGTGCTGGATGAGACCGAACTGTTCCTTTCCGGGCTGGATCTTGAAGGACCATGCGTATTCCGCAGTAATCATGCTTCCAATTATCTTTCGCTGCGCGGCGATCTGCCGAAGGACAAAGAACGCCTGCTGGCAGAAGTGCGTTATGCGCGTCAGAATCTTCAGGTTTTAAAGCCCGAGTTCTTCCGGGCGCTTTAAAGTATGGAAAAAGCACCGATTTTTTCGATGAGAGAGGACCGGCTTAAGCCATGGCTGGCTGGTGAGATCAAAGATTTTCTGTTTGACGAGTTTTCGTCTGACTACGTCAGCCGGACGGGGCTGGAATTCCTGCGCGGCGTGAGCATGCCGCTGCGGCCGTCTGATCTTACGGCATTCCACAGTGAGGGCGGACTGGATGTCACACGCCTTGCCGACAATATGGCACAGCTGCTCGGAGCCGACACGCATTTCCGCTTCAACAAAGCCTATCTGCGTTATCTGGCCATGTATTTCAGTGAAGATCTCATCAAAGTATTCCTTCAAAACGGCGGAAGCAGGCTGCAGGAAGAGCATTACCGCAAGGCATGCATCTACTACCGTGCTGCTCTGATGCTGGATGGTTCAGATAAAGCGGCAATGTTCGGTTATGCCTGCTGCTGCCGCGAATGGTATCTGTCGCTTGAGGGCGAGGATGAACCGGAACTCATTTCCATTTTAAAAGAAGAGGCGACAGCGTATTTTGAGTGGTGCGTCATGCTCTTTCCGGATTTTGCGCCGGCTCTTTACTATCTGGGTTATGCTTATCTCAACGCTGGGCAGTATGCAAAGGCCGATATCATCTGGAAGAGATTCCTTGTGGCAGCGCCACAGACCGATGATGACGTGCGTGAAGAGATACAGGAGCGTGTGGCAGGGCTCATCGATCCTGTGAAGATCGAGCGGGGCGTCAATCTGCTGACGGCGGGGCAGATTGAGGATGGCCTGCGCGTGCTCGAACCGTATATTGCTACTGACTATAATAACTGGTGGCCGCTGCACTGGTATCTGGCCTCTGCCTACCGTGAGCTCGGCTACAGGGACGAGGCGATTGAGGGCTACCGCAAGGTGCTGGAGCTTTCGCCCTCACACATTGAGAGCGCAGATGCGCTGGCAGCGCTGTATGCTGAAAAGGGCGAGGCGGAGATGGCGGACAAGTATTTGAAAAAAGCGGAGCTGCTCCGCAGTAATCTGAACGAATAAGAGAATCTTTATTGGCAGTGAAAGGGGGATGGCGGATGACGATCAGGGATGTAGCAGCATACTGCGGCGTTTCCGTCAGCACTGTTTCCAGGGTGTTGAACGGTCATCCTGACGTGAGCCGCGAAGTGCGGGCACGCGTCATGGATGCTGTCAGAACGCTTCATTTTGTCCCCAACGCCTCAGCTCGCGATCTTGTCCGTTCGGGCGTTGATTCTGTCGGCGTTGTCGTACGCGGGGCAGAAAATCCTTTCTTTACTCCTATCGTCCGTTCCATGGAAAAGTCTTTGGCGGACAACAACTGCGCAATGGCGTTGCAGCAGCTTTGTGCAACGGATAATGAACTGAAAGCTGCTGCAGAACTGACTCGATCAAAAAAACTGCGAGGTATCATTATTGTAGGCGGTCGCTTCAATTACAGCGCAGAAGAGATCGGAGCCATTGGAGTTCCCTGCGTCTGCTGTGCTTGTGCTAACGTACATGACAGTATGGATAAAGACTGCTGTTCCTCTGTTTCCATCAGTGACCGCAGCGATGCCCGCAGGGCTGTGCATATGCTTACGGCTAGTGGCCATCGTAAAATCGCTGTGCTTACGAACTCAATCAGTGACCGATCTGTGGGAGAACTCCGCTACAGAGGGTATCTGCAGGCGCTTAAGGATGCAGACATCGAACCGGATAAGGAACTAATCGCGGAGACGTTGGATCTTAGTATGACGTCAGCTTACAGGAAGACCCGCAAGCTTATTACCGACCGTCCTGATATCACCGCCATCTTCGCGGTCACGGATCTCCTTGCCATCGCAGCCATCAAGGCTCTGTATGATGAAGGTGTCAGGGTCCCTGAAGACTGTTCGGTCATCGCTATCGATGGTATCGAGGCATCGCTTTACACGGTGCCAACGCTCACAGCGCTCGTACAGCCGCAGGATCTGCTTGGATCAATGGCTGTAGAACTCCTGAACGAGACCCTGATGAATCAGGGGCCACCCCGCCACATCCGTCTTGAGACGACGCTGCGTGAGGGTGGAACAGTCAGACAGCTTTTATAGCAGAAGCTGCTTTGTTGCGAAATAACAGTATAAGCAGTTGACAAAAATGCCCTGGGATTTCAATGATCCCGGGGCATTCGATTTTTCGCGGTTTTAGGGACTGTCTTTTATTTGCCTGCGATGCGGCGTATCGTGTCGATTACATCCTCATGCTCAAGGCTGCGCGGTTCGAAGCGGCAGATTTTGCAGACGAGCTGGAAGATAGAGGCCTGAAGCGCCATTACAAGGACGGTGCCGATGCCAAACGGAGCACCCATAAGGATGCCGACGATCAGAACCAGTACCTCGATGCCGAATTTGACAGCGCCGATCGGAGCCTTGGGGAATTTTTTGCCGATGATGACCATGAGTGTGTCGCGCGGACCGCAGCCGAGCTCCGGTTTCATATAGATGACCGTGGCAAAGCAGATGATGGTCTGACCGATGAGCGTGTAGAGGACGCCGACGATCACACTGTTTGAGGTGGGGAGCAAACGCAGGACTTTGATCCATAGATCTGAGAATATCGAGATGATGAAGATGTTGAGGATGGTGCCGAAGCCAATCTTGCCTTTGCCGAGGATATCGATGACGATTATGGCTAGGCTGATGATGAAGCTCCCGACTCCAAAACTGAAGCCGAAGATGTCGGTAAGGCCAATGGTGAGCGTGTTCCAGGCATTGGTGCCAGCAGAGCCGGCAAGCACGCCGCAGGCGTTGCCAAGGCCGTAGAGCGCAAGGCCGAGAACGCAGATAAAAAAGCGTTTGGGGTAATTGTTTTTCACGGTGAGCTCCTTGTTTAAGAAAAGGATAACTGCTAATTCATTATAGGAGTTTGCGCACCTGCCCGCAAGGGCGTAATGAGCAGTACATTTCTTTTTTCAACGTTTTGGTTTACAATAGACAACAGTTACAGAAAAGGAGCTTTGTATGAAGCGGAAATACAGTAAGCTGATCGTCTTGCTCGTAGTCGTGCTGGTCATCGTGCTGGCGCTCGACGCATACGGTAAGTGGAAGACGTCGCAGCAGCAACAATCTCAGTCACAGCAGATGATCGACATCGTCGTGGTGCCGGACGACCCAGGCGGAGGGGGCGTCTCAGGCGGAAGCACAGACCTGCCGATTACGACAGGATCTGCCGTCTCTGGTGAAACCGGAGGCCAGGGATCAGAGTCGCCGGGACCGAACGAGATCGAGCCTGATTCGGGCGAGGACTCCCCGTCCGTGGAAGCAGCGAAGCTGCCGGAAGATGGTTGGTACGACTCCAAGGAGGAGGTCGCGCTCTATATCCATCAGTATGGACATCTGCCATCGAATTATATCACGAAGAAACAGGCACAAGAGCTCGGCTGGAAGAGCGGATCGCTGGAAAAGTATGCGCCAGGCTGCAGCATCGGCGGCAGCCGATTTGGCAATTACAACGGTCTGCTTCCGGAAAAGAAGGGCCGTTTCTATACTGAATGCGATATCGATACTGCTGGGAAGAGCAAGCGCGGAGCCAAGCGCATCGTCTTTTCCAACGATGGCCTTATCTACTATACGGATGATCATTATGAGAGCTTTGAGCTGCTCTACGGGGAGGAATAGATGCGTTACGCATTACTCTATGGAGCCGAACTGCAAACCATGGACGAGTTTCATGCGGACATTGCGAAAAAACTTGTCTTCCCAGACTGGTACGGGTACAATCTCGATGCCCTCTACGACTGTCTGACGGACATTTGTGAGGACACTACGCTCATCTTCTTTGATGCGGCCGCTTTTGCTGAGAAGGCAGGGCAGCAGGGCAGAACTCTGCTGCGTGTGCTGGAGGATTCGGAAGCGGAGAATCGATATTTTACATTCAGAGCACTATAAGTAATCTGCTGTCCCGAAGGGGCAAGTCCACAGGAGAACAGGATCATGAATAATCAGGCGATTATAGCTAAAGGAGCCGTTGTAGTAGGAGATGTTGAACTCAGTAACGGGGTCAGCATTTGGTATAATGCCGTGCTGCGCGGTGACGAAGGCCGCATCGAGGTCGGTGAGGACACGAATATTCAGGATTGTGTGGTGATCCACGAGGAAACGCGTATTGGCAAGGGTTGTACAGTAGGTCACGGTGCCATCGTGCATGGATGCACGGTCGGGGATAATACCCTGATCGGTATGGGTGCAATCATCCTCAATGGGGCCAGGATCGGTTCTGACTGCATTGTCGGAGCCGGCGCTCTTGTAACGGGCAAGATGGATGCCCCGGACGGCAGTCTTGTCATGGGTAGCCCTGCTCAGGTAGTCAGACCACTGACAAAAGAACAAATCGAGTCGAACCGCGCTTCGGCGCTCGGGTATCTTGAGATGGCGAAAACATTGATGCAGGACAAGTAGAGGAAAATCGGGCATGGAATTTGTCAATACCACTGATCCGAAGCTGGCGGGCTTCGGGAGCGATTACGCGAAAAAGAGAGCGGCGGATTTCCGCCCTGAAGACTATAGTTTTGAAGGTCAGTCGGAGATCGTGACACCGGCCATGATCTTCTATAGAAAGAAGATCGAAGAAAACATGAGGAAAGCTGTTATGGCAGCAGGCGGCCCGGATCGCCTTATTCCTCATATCAAGACGCATAAAACAGCAGAGATCGTAAAGATGGGACTGAAGCTCGGGCTCAGGAAGGTCATGGCGGCAACAATCGCGGAAGCGGAGCTTGCGGCTTCCTGCGGTGTCAGCATGGTCGTGCTCTCGTATGCGCTTGTCGGTCCGAACAGGCGGCGCTTTCTTGCGATGCAGTCCGCTTTTCCCAAAACTGAGTTTCTGTCCCTGGTAGATGATGCCGGTCAGCTAGCGCTGCTCAGTAAAGCGGCGGGAGAGAGCGGTCAGTCTGCGCAGATCCTGGTCGATGTCAATCCCGGGCTCGACCGCACAGGCGTGCTGCCGGAGCAGATCGAAAGCTTCTCGGGTGCTGCTGCAAAGCTGCCGAATATCGTGCTGCGCGGCATCCATTTCTATGATCTAAATGACAGAGCGCTCGATCCTGAGACATTTCGGAGTAAGGTTTTTAGCCAGGACGATATGATCACGGGATATTATGAAACGCTTAAAAGACGCTATAGCACTGTTGATATGCTTGTCGTTGGTGGTACGCCGGAGATGGAATACCATGTTGCGTATCCCTACAGCGATATGTATTATTCCCCAGGGACTATGGCCCTTTATGACTGGACTTATGTCTGCAACTTCCCATCGATGGATTATGAACCTGCTGCCATGATCATGACGCGGGTCATCAGTCATCCCGCGCCGGGTTTCTTTACACTTGACTGCGGTACCAAGGCCTTATCTCAGGATACCCGTGCTACGAACGGCATCCTGCTCGGTGTTGAACATGCTGCCCCGATGGGACAGAACGAAGAGCACTGGATCTTCCGGATGGAAGAAGGCCATGAAGCGGAACGTCCGCCTATCGGGAAGGAGATTTTCATCATGCCTGCCCATATCTGTCCCAATATGATGTTCTATCCGGCTGCCACCGTAGTGGAGGGCCAGATAATCGTTGGAAGCTGGAAGATTGCCGCCCGTGACAGAGTCATCACGTTTTGACAATATCTGAAAATTCATCTTTTCTTGAAGAAGAGAACCGACTATAATAATTACGAATAGTTTTCGCATAAAACATAATCGATCATTCGTAAGGAGAATCAAATATGGCTGAAAAGAAACAACACAATTTCGTGGCAGCTGATGCGCAGACGCAGGCAACGGCAGAGGAGATCAAAAAGAAGAAGATGCAGCAGGCCAAGCCTGTCGGCAACGCTTCCGCTCTTCGCGCAGGCGCTGTCGCCTGCTGGGTAGTCGCATTCATCTGCGAGATCCTGGCGCTACGGATCATCACCGGGAAGATGTCTATCAACCTCTTTCACATGAGTTCTAATGCTCAGATCATCGCTTTCCTGGTCATCGATCTGGCGCTGGTCATCCTGGGTGCACAGTTCTGGAAGAAGGCCAACCATATCAAGCCGGCTTCCGAAAAGAACAAATTCCTGTTCTGGCTGTGGAACAACATGGGCGTCATCGTCTGCATCATCTGTTTCCTGCCCTTCATAATCCTCGTTTTCCTCAACAAGGACATCGATAAGAAGACCCGTACTATCGCACTCGCAGTAGCCGCCTGCGCCCTCATCATCGGCGGCGTTTCCAGTTATGATTTCAACCCGGTATCCGTAGAGCAGCAGACTGCCGCAATCGAAGCACTTGGCGAAGAGACGGTATTCTGGGCACCGCACGGCAAGGTCTACCATACTCATGACGACTGCCAGGCCCTTAATCAGACTGATACGCTAACTTACGGTTCCGTTGCGGAAGCAATCGCTGCTGGCCGTACCAGACTCTGCTCTTTCTGTGCTAAAAAAGATGATATCAGCGGTGTTGTAACGGATGAGGTACAGTAGCCAAAAGTAATAAAATATATCATTTTTTCCAACATTTAAACTTGACGTATATTTCATTCATGCTATAATATTAGAAAGCATGTCAGCATTTGGAATGTTAGGAGGAGCTTAAAATGAAAGCAACGGGTATTGTAAGAAAACTGGACCAGCTTGGACGTATCGTCATCCCCAAAGAGCTGCGGACCACTTTCGATCTTAACGAAGATGATCCTATCGAAATCTTTGTCGAGGGCAGCGATATCATTCTCCGCAAATATCAGCCGGCCTGCATCTTCTGCAGCGAAGCCACTGATGTCATCCAGTTTGAAGGCAAGAACGTCTGCAGAAAGTGCCTCGAAAAAATCAAGGCGCTGTAGTATTACAGAACTTCTGCCGGGGTGCGGTCTTACGCCGCTTGCGTTTCATTAATTATGCATAGGAACAGGCAACGTTTCACAGACGTTGCCTTTTTCAATGCTTCGCGTTCCGTGGTTTTTACGGTGGCTTTCCGCTTGACAGTCCAGCGGCGGCGGTGCTAACATACTTTTAATAATAGATCTTTAAGTTGGTCCAGAGAGGCCGGCAAGATTGACCAGATATACCTGACGCGCATTCGCCGCGGGTACTTTTTCGAAGAAGTCTTGCCAGAGGGCAAGACGTTTTTTATGGAGGAAACATGCAGTTAAAAGCACAGCTCATGACAAAAGAGGATATGTATCGAGCCTTAAAAAGGATGGCTCATCAGATCTCGGAGCGTAATCACGGTGTGGATAACGTTGTGTTTCTCGGCATCAAAAGGCGAGGGGTCCCGCTGGCAAGGATGCTGGCTGAAGACCTGCTTGAGATCGAGGGAACTGCGGTTCCCGTGGGCATCCTGGATATCACGCTTCACCGGGATGACATCGTGCGCGAGGAGGCTGAAGCGGCCGTGAGTGAGACGGAAGTGGATTTTTCCGTCCAGGACCGCATCGTCATCTTAGTGGATGATGTCATTTACACCGGCCGCACCGTACGTGCTGCCATGGACGCGGTTTCGGCTCTTGGAAGGGCTGCCCAGATCCAGCTTGCTGTCCTCGTGGACAGGGGGCACAGAGAGCTTCCTATCCGTGCGGATTATGTGGGCAAGAATGTGCCGACCTCCAAATCCGAGATCGTATCCGTTGAGGTGGACGAGTACGACGGCACTACTTGTGTCAATCTCTTTTCCAAGGATGAACAATAAAGGAGAGTATTCATGAGTAAAGAAGATCAAGCAATTTATGACGCAAAGGAACTGGGCACCGGCAAGATGCTAGTGCTCGGTTTGCAGCACCTGTTCGCGATGTTCGGAGCAACGGTGCTGGTACCCATCCTCACAGGTCTGAGTGTATCTACCACACTGCTGTTCGCAGGTATCGCAACTCTTTTCATGCACTTCGTGACCGGCCGGAAGGTCCCGGTCTTCCTCGGGTCTTCATTCGCTTTCCTGGGCGGCTATTTTGCAGTGAAGGATATGGCGGTTAACGCAGGTATGACGGCGGAGCAGGGGCTTCCTTACGCTGGTGTGGGCATCGCCTGTGCAGGTCTGCTTTATCTCATTCTGGCTCTCGTCTGCAGGGCAGTCGGGGCCAATAAAGTGATGCGTTTCTTCCCGCCTATCGTCACAGGACCCATTATCATCTGCGTCGGTCTTCACCTGGCTCCATCGGCTATCGACAACTGCAATGCCAATTGGGGCATTGCACTTGTAGCTATCATCGTGGTCATCGTCTGTAACATTTGGGGAAAGGGCATGATCAAGATTATCCCGATACTGCTCGGCGTGCTGTCTTCATATCTGGTGGCGGCTGTCACTGGCAACGTCGATTTTACGCCCGTTAAAGAAGCAGCCTGGTTCGGTCTTCCGATCGTGAAAGAGAATACGGTCTTCGCACTCGCCGGCCATCTTGATGGCGGTCTGCTTCTTTCCGCCATCATCACCATCGTACCGCTTGCCGTAGCTACCATGATGGAGCATGTCGGAGACATCTCGGCCATTAGCGGTACTGTCGGCAAGGACTTCATCGCTGATCCCGGTCTTCACCGCACCCTCATCGGTGACGGTGTCGGCACCGCTATAGCAGCACTCTTCGGTGCGCCTGCCAACACCACATACGGCGAAAACACCGGCGTCTTGGCCCTTACCAAGGTCTTCGATCCGCTCGTTATCGAGCTGGCAGCTGTCTATGCCATCGTGCTCAGCTTCTGCCCAAAGTTCGCGGCTATTATCACAGCGATGCCTGCTGCTACGATCGGCGGTGTTTCCATCATCCTCTACGGCATGATAGCCGCAATCGGCGTCCGAAATGTTGTAGAGAATCAGGTCGATTTCCAAAAAAGCCGCAACGTCATTATCGCTGCACTGATCCTCTGCCTCACAATCGGTATCGAGTATTCCGCCAAGGGCAGCATTGCCTTCCCGATCGGCGGCATCAGCATCAGCCTTTCCGGTCTGGCAATTGCGTCCATCACAGGTCTTGTGCTTAATGCGATTCTGCCGGGAAGAGATGACAGCTTCGCCGATAATTCGAACAGCAAGCGCTCTGGTTCGCTCGGTAAGTACTGATCAAAGCATTTCTTTTGAACAACAGTTGCCATGAAGAGGGAAGAGTTCATCGATCGGTTGGAATCGTTTGGTCTGCCGAAATCCGAATACATGATCCGATCAGGAGGTTCATTGCTTCTTCGGGGACTGAGACAGGAGACCGCGGATCTTGACCTTTGCGTGTCGAAAGAACTTGCGGAAGAACTGGATCTTGATCATTGCCGCATGGATGAAAGCGGTA
>JAEEGL016734691.1_pt1 | contig 10124 bp, 6 predicted proteins | sample 9134231 | NCBI WGS metagenome assembly JAEEGL01 (sample SAMN16246548, study PRJNA631951) | gut metagenome | biome: gut microbiome; feature: rumen; material: fiber-attached | host: Bos | place: Iran: Karaj | collected 2018-10
AGGCGCCAAAGCAGGGAGCGTTCCGAGCCGTCATTTACGGCGGCGACGGAAGGCGACTTGCGACGCGTCGAGGTGAGTCGTCGCAGACGGCGAACTTTCAAATCTCTCAACTGAAAACTTCCGCCGCGTGCGGGGGTTTCTGTTGGCGGATCAGTCGGCTTTGAACTCTCAGAGTTTCCGACGCGGAGCGGCGGAAACTCTGTTGGCTCGCCATCCGAAAAAGCCGTTCTTTATCCGAGGGACAGGCGAGACAACGAGAGTAGCGACCGCTTGCGGGCGCGTCAAATCTCTCCTTCTCCCCTTACGGTCACTCTGTTTCCTGCCTACGTTCGCACTCGCACTTTTGCCGGGCGAAGCCGCTTTCCCTATTTCATCCTCGGACGCACGAACTTGACATCCCAGAAAATCGCTACGTATGAAAGCAGTTGGAAAAGCACACAATGCAGGAATTGACTGTTCTTCATGCTCCCCAGCGCGATGAAAACGAGAAACAAAACTCCGGATACGATCAACAGGAGCATATCTTCTTTGGATACTCCGAGCCACTCTGCTTCCGGTTTGATATACTGAACGTCCCATTGGAGTTTGATCGTCAAGATCAAAGAGAGGAAGAACGCCAGCAAAACCAGTTCCAACGCGATCGCGACCCGGATCTCCACGAGGGACAATTTCTTGAGATTGGTATAAATGAAACAAGCGACCGCAAGAACCTCTGCTACAGCAAACAAGGATCGAAAACAGATATGCGCTTTTTTCTCGTCAAGCATTTTTTGTTACCTGCCTTTGTCAATCCCCACCGTCGATTGGGGCGGGATATCCGACGCCCGCTTTATTCGGGATCGAAGCCCAAAAACAATCTATCGTAGTGCAACAGGATTTTTGTTTCTCCGTAGGTTATAAAACTGTACAAAACCATAAAAGGCAAAGACGTCAATATCGCTTGTATCCATGAACCGTTTATCAGCAAGGGACCTAAAAACGTTATCGTAAAAAACAGTGCTTCAAATATATAGTCGAAAAACGAAAAGCCGAGCATTCGTGTTTTCCCGGAGCGTGAGAAGCAAAAGCCGATCATCAAACAGTGATGCATGGCAAGCATTGGCAGACCATGCGATTCTTCTTCAATTACGACGGGACCGAGATAGTGGATCACCAAAAAGCGCCAGAAGCGAAGGTAATTCCATTTATTTTCGGCATTCTCTGGCGCGGCTTTTTTCCTTTCCGCCACTTTCTCTTTGATTTCCCGGAAAGGTAATTGACTTTTCCACGAAATTGCAATCATAACCCTTCTTCCCCTTCGAAGATCAGCAATATTATACCAAAAATCCGCCGAAAACGCAATCCTTTTCAAGAAAAAGGGGATTTGGCGGAAAAGGAGCGATTAAAACTTCCCTCCCGTTGACATCCCTCGCCATTTTATGGTATACTTGTTTCAGGAACGATCCCAACCGATCCTTCCCCATTAAATAAAGGAGAAACGGATATGAGCAAGAACAAGAACAAGTACGCGGGTACCCAAACCGAAAAGAACCTCGAGGCGGCGTTCGCCGGCGAGTCGATGGCGCGGAACAAGTACACCTATTTCGCGTCGAAAGCGAAAAAAGAGGGCTTTGAACAGATCGCCGATCTGTTTCTCAAGACCGCGGACAACGAGAAGGAACACGCCAAACTGTGGTTCAAGGAACTGAACGGCATCGGCGACACCGCCGAGAACCTCGGCGCCGCGGCGGACGGCGAGAACTTTGAGTGGACCGATATGTACGAGGGATTTGCCAAGACGGCGGAAGCCGAAGGGTTCCCGGAACTCGCGGCAAAGTTCCGCGGCGTCGCGGCGATCGAGAAACGCCACGAGGAACGCTACCGCGCGCTGCTGAAAAACGTCGAGACGCAGGAAGTCTTCAAAAAGAGCAGCGTGAAGGTCTGGGAGTGCCGCAACTGCGGGCATATCGTGGTCGGCGAGAAAGCCCCCGAGGTCTGCCCCGTCTGCGCGCATCCGCAGGCGTATTTCGAGATCACGGCGGAAAACTATTGACACGAAAAAAGCACGCCGAGGCGTGCTTTTTTCAATGATATCCGTTCCGTCCGGAACAGATGATATACCCTTTCGGGTATGATATCCGCTGACGCGGATGATATACGCTGCTGCGTATGAAGGGAGGAACGGATATCTTCCATATTGCGCGGCGTCGCCGCGTATATCCTATCGCGAACGCGATATATCATTCGCCAACGGCGTATTTTGCCGCGAGCGGCATAATTATTTCTCGATACCCTTTACTTTTTCAGTATTCGGCGGTATAATGGAAATATCTACGACAGGAAGGCGGACAAACAGATGAACAAACGGATCTTCGGTACGCTCCCGAGCGGGACGGCGATCGAGGAATACACCCTCTCGGACGGGGCGGCGGAAGTATCGATCATTACCTTCGGGGGCGCGATCACGCGCTTCGTCGTCGACGGGATCGACGTCGAACTCGGGTTTCCGACGCTGGAAGACTATTTTGAAGACCACTCGCACCAGGGCGCTCTGATCGGGCGGTACGGAAACCGGATCGCCAAGGGGCGCTTCACCCTGAACGGTGTGGAATACAAACTCGCGCAGAACAACGGGAACAACCACCTGCACGGCGGGGTGATCGGCTTTGACCGGAAGGTCTGGGCGGTCGAGTCGGCAGACGACACGACGCTGGTTTTGACGCTGCACGCCGACGATATGGAAGAAGGGTACCCCGGCAATCTCGACGTCAAGGTGACCTACCGCGTGACCGGGTACGCCCTCTCGATCGAGTACGAAGCGAAGAGCGACAAGGACACGGTCTGCAACCTGACCAACCATTCGTATTTCAACCTCAACGGCTGCGGCTCGGGCGACGTTCTGAACCACGTGGCGCGCATCTTCGCCGACGCCTACACCGAGGTCGACGACGAACTGATCCCGACCGGCAACCGCCCCGACGTCTCGGGTACGGCGTTCGATTTCCGCACGCCCCACGCGATCGGCGAACGCATCGCCGAAACCGGGTTCGGATACGACCACAATTACGTTTTGACTAAAAAACCCCCCTTCCCCATCGCGGGATACTCCCTCTCCCCCGCCGCCGTCGTGACGGGAGACGCGCTTCAGATGACGGTCTACACCGATCAGCCGTGCGTGCAGTTCTACACGGCGAACTTCCTTTCGGGCGACCGTCCGCTTCTCAAAGGGGGAGCGGTCAAACACAAGCACGCCGCCTTCTGCCTCGAGACGCAGGAAGAGCCGGACAGCCCCAATCACGGACGGGCGATTTTGCGGGCGGGCGAGACCTACCACACCGTGACGGTGTACGAAGTGAAACCGAAATAAAAACATAAAGCGGACGGGCGACCGTCCGCTTTTTTCTATCACGTGTTGCCCCCAAAAAACGCGCCGCACAACGCGCGGTGCGAGGGAGACCAAGAATATAAAGCGGGCGTCGCAGAAATGCGGCGCCCGCGGGTTGCTTTTGCGGTTTGGTTACGCGTATCGGGTTTGCGTAAGTGTCGGAATCTCGCGCGTGATCAGTTGCCGCGCGTGTAGTTTGCCGAAACGTCGTCGACGTAAATCAGCGCGTGCGTCCGCATCTGCGGAGCGAAACGGATCTTCAACACGGATTCGTCCCGGAAGAGGATCGTTCCCGACGTGAGCGACGAATAATCGTCGGTCGCGTAGAAGCAGTACGAGGTGCCGAAGTACTCGCCGTCGACGTAGATGTCGACGTGGAACTGCGCGTCGCTCCCGCCGAGATCCTTGACGAACACGCGGAAGGTGAACTCGTACCAGGTATCGAACGCGAAGGTCCTGTTCTGCCCGTCGGGGGATTCGGTCAACGTCGTCGAGGTGTTTTTCCCGACGACGAACTTGTAGCCCGAAGTCGGATTGGAACCGGTACTGAACCGGAGCGTCGGCATCCAGAACGGCGTGTTGCCGCACATGAAGCGCATCTGCATCAGGTTGCGGTGATTGTTGGTGCCCGTGGCGCTGTTGCCGAAGCGCGATTCGCTTGAGACGTTGATCCGCATACCGATCTCGAGGATCGCCGTGTCGTCCCACTCGGGAATATCGGTCACGGGGAGCGTGAGGGTTCCGCCGGTGTCGTTTGACTCGGTGTTCTTATTGATCTCAAGAACGCGGTTGCCGGCGTTCCCCGTTTCCTCTGCCACCCGGAAGGTCGTGCCGCTTGCCGCCCCTTCGCTCGCCCCCGCGGGAAGCGAACCGATCACATCGTCGGTGAAACCGTTAAAAGCGTCGTCGTGATAATAACTTGCCCGGATATCGTCGACGTAGATCAGGGCGTGCGTTCTTGCCTGCGGACCGAAACGGACGCGAACGGTCTTCCCCTCTTCAAAGTTTATGGTGCCCGACGTGAAGGACGAGTAATCATCCTCGGCGTAGAAGCAGATCGACGTGCCGAAGTATTTGCCGTCGACGTAGATATCCGCCTTGAAGAAGGCGCCGGCTGAGCCGAACTGTCTGATGGTTATCCGGAAGGTATAGTCGTACCAGGTATCGAACGCGAACAGGTTCTCCTTGTTGTCCGGGAACTCGAAATTTGCGTAGTAGGTCGAAACGTTCTTTCCAACCGCGAGATAGTATCCGTTAGGGGTGTTCGTGCCGCGGTCGAACTGGAGCGTCGGCATCCAGAAGGTCGTGCTGTTGCACATAAAGCGCATTTGCATCAGATTGCGGTTTCCGCCCGTACTGTTGGTGCCGTATCGGGACTCGCTTGACACGTTGAGCCGCATCTTGACCTCGAGCGTCGTTCCGTTGTTCATCGTCGGCACGTCGAAGAGCGGTACGTTCAGCGCTCCGCCGCTTACGTTGGTCTCGGTGTCCTTCTTGATCTCGAGAACCTTGTTCCCCGTGTTTCCGGGCTCTCCGATCACTTTGAACGTGGTGCCCGTCTGCGCGTTCACCGTGGTGTTCGCGGGACGAACGCCGAGTTCGTCGTCCGAGAAGTTGCGGCAGACGTCGCTGCGCGTATAGGTCGCCTTCAGATCGTCGAAGTAGACGGTCGCGTGCGTTTTCTTCTGCAGGGCGAGACGGACGCCGATCGTTTTGCCGTGCTCGAGCAGAACGTCGCCCTCGCTGATCCCGTTATAGTCGGGATTGAAGAAGCATTCCGACGTTCCGTAGTATTCGCCGTCCACGTAGATCTCTGCGCGGAACTCGGCGTCGTCGCACAGATAATTCTTCAGCGTCAGACGGAAGGTGAACTCGTGCCATTCGCCGAACGAGAACACTTCCGCGTTCGCGCCGCCCGGGTGCTCGGTCGCGCCGCCTCCGTTCGTATTCTTTCCGACGACGATATCGAAACCGGTCGGCGTGTTCGAAGTCTTGTTGAAGTGCAGCGTCGGCATCCAGAACGCCTTCCCGCCGCAGGTGAACCGCATCTGCAGAAGGTTGTCGTAACTGCCGCTCGTACCGTTGCCGTAGCGGGAACCGTCCGCGACCATAATCTTCATACTGAACTCGAGTACCGATCCGTCGTCGACGAGAGGCGCCGACAGGAGCGGAAGTTCGATCAGTCCGGCGGAAGTTCCGTCCTCGTCGTTTTTTTCGATCTTGAGAACCTGATTTGACGCGTTGCCGGGCTCTTCTACAACCGCGATCGTCGTACTGGAGCCGTCCCAAATCTGCGCGGGCACGGGGGGCTGGTTCAGCACGTCGTTCGTGAAATCGTTTTCAAAGGTACGATCCGGCTTCTGCGTCTTTTGGATCGACGGCGCGTTTTCAAGCAGATCCAATATCAGTTCGCCGTCGTCGTGGCACAGAACGCCGACCGTATTGGCGCCGACGGCGTGGCAGATGTGTTTTGCAAGCCCGAGGACCAGATTCGTCGCGTTGACGTCGCCCTCGTTCCTGCCGAGCGAAACCGGCGTTCCGTTCACCACTGCCGCCGAACCGGACTGCAGAAAACTGTACGAACCGTCCGCACGCCGGTAGGGCTCGAGGCACTGCTTCGTCACGTTCAGCATCGTCACGATATCCGTGGAGATCCGCGCAAGATACGCGTTGACCTCGGAAGAATTTCTCCCGTGACAATCCCGCAGATTTTCCCAGATCTTCCCGAGCGTCGCCCAGGGATTGAAGCGATACGTGACGCGGGCGCCCGGATCGTTTATCTTGATCCCCTCGATCGCACGCTCGACCATCTTCATGGCTTCGGGGATCGGACGGCAATCTTCCTGATTATCCATTTCGTCGTTGTAGGACTGGTAGAGCGACGCCACCTTGTACGTACAGGTGAGCATACCGAAAAGAGATTCTTCGGTGGGCGTCGTTTTCAGGTTGTAGTAAACGTTGGTGTTCCCGACGCGGCCGGTCGTCCAAAGCCCGTATTCCGTGTTGATCCGCGCGTCAAGCAGATCGAGGACGGTACCGAGCAGCCCCGCCTCGATCAGTTGCTCCGTCTGCGTTTGCAGGGTGTTCGACCAGTTCTCGCAGGTCTGTGTATTGAACAGGTTGTTGACGTACGCCGTGACCGCCTCTACGGTATCCGGTCCCCACTCGTTCTCGGAGAACCGCTTCGTCAGTTTCGCGGAAGAGGCGAGCCGCTGAACCGTCACGTCGAACGTAGACGCGGAGTTCAACGGTTTCAGCCATCCGGTCATGGTTTTCGCCCAGTCCTTATCGCGCGTCCGACGCATGACGTTGGCGTTCGAGACCTCTCTCGACCATTGGGGATGGTAATAGTACCCCGTCGCGGAATCGTACATATCGAGGTAGAATTGGCGGATCTTGTTGGACAAGGTCTCGCCGTAGAAAAGGCGGAGATTCTTTTGGCCTTTGTAGTACGGAGCGAGTTCTTTCAGATGCTGAGAGACCTGGTAAGTACTCTCCATATCGGGCATAAAGCCCTCGGTGTCGCGTGCCGAGTTGGCGTAGTAGAAACCGCCGAGATCGGGATCGTAGAGTCCCGCCCACCAACGGACGATCGCCTCGGGATCGTAGACGTCCCGGTAGAAATCGAACACCGCGCTTCTGACCGGAACGGGAACGTTGTTTGCAAGAATAGTTTCCGGAATACTGGAAAAATCGCCGTAGCGCGCCGCCCAGTTATAGTTCAAAGAGCCGAGCGGTTCAATCTTGCCCTCTCCGACTTCCTCGTCGGGAGGGGCGGTCTTCCCCGGCGGGTACAAGGCGAAAAGCGGGAGCATCAGTGCGCAAATGAGCAGGGCTGTCAGGATCTTTTTCATGACTGTTTTCCTCCTTGTTTTAAGAGCAGTGCTCTATTATAAACGTGGTTTCAAACAGCGGTTTTTGGATTCTTACCTTACGTTTTGGCGCTGATGCGGTTTTTTGATCGCGGGTTTATTGTTCGGGCGGCGGTTCACCTCTTTTTCCTTTTTGCTTTGAAGTTACTTTTTCTTGATCGGCGGGGCGTTTTTCAATAGGTCAAGCATCAATTCGGCGTGGCTCCCGTCGAAGATCGGGATCATCTCGGGCAGTCCGATCGCCGTGCAGATGTGCGTGGCGCAGAGGAGCGCCAGGTTGTTGCCGTTGACGTCCCCTTCTTCCAGTCCGAGCGAGACCGGCGTACTGTAAATGGTCTCCTTCGATCCGCGCTGCAGGTAACTGTACGAGCCGTCCGCCCACCGGTATTTGCCGAGCGAACACCCGAGCGCGTCGATCATCTCGACGATTCTCTCCCCTATCATCGCGTCGTAGGCGGCGACCTCGTCGGGGGTCCCGTAGTTTACAAGGTTTTCCCTTACGTTGCCGAGCGTCGCCCACGGATTGAAAATGTAGGTCACGCGGATCCCGGGATCGCGCGAGCAGATCGCCTTGATCCCGTTTTTGACGGTCTTGGTCGCGTAGGGGACGCGGCGTCCCCCGATGTTGTAGGTCTTCGCGATCTTGTAGGCGTTGGTGTAAAGCCCGTAGGGCGTCTCGGTCTCGGGCGTCTCTTTGAGGTTGTAATACAGATCTTTTTCCGCGTCGTACCCCGAGACCCAAAGACCGTATGCGGGGTTGACGTGCCGGTCGAGGACGTCGAGGACGGTCCCGATCATCCCGGTCGCCTTGAAGGTCATCGCCTGCGTTTCGATTTGGTTCGCCCAATGTTCGCAAGAGGTCTCTGCAAGCAGACGTTCGACGTATTCCGTGACCGAAGCGACGTTGGGCTGCCAGGCGGGGGACGTGGTTTCCCCGCCCTGCTCCGCCGCCCGCTCCATCGCGGTCGGATAGAGGGGTTTCGCGCCGAGCCAGCCGAGGACGAAGATCGCCCAGTCCTGATCGCGGGTATAACGCATCACGTTCTTGCGCGACTGTTCCCTCGTCCACTGGGGGTGGTAGAAGTACCCGTCGTCCTTATCCTGCTTGCTCCGGAAAAAGCGGACGATCTTCTCGGTGATGTCGGGACCGAGATAGCCGGGGAGATCGGGGATAAAGTCGTGCAGGCGCCAGAGGATCTGGTAGGTGCTCTCCATATCGGGGAGATACCCCTTGTTATCGCGGGCGGAATTGGCGTAGTAGAAGCCGCCGAGATCGGGATCGTACAGCCCCGCCCACCAACGGATCTGCTTTTCGGGATCGTAGTATTTTTCGTAAAACCCCTTCACCGCCGCGCGGACGCGGGGATCACGGATCACGCCGAAACGTCCCTCTCCGTCCTTGTTTTTCGCCTCGTTTGCAAGCCGTTCTTCCATACGTTTTTTCCTCTGTTTTTCCGAAAATGGGTATGCGTACCCTGCGCGAACCGGCGGTTCGCGCAGGTAATGATCGTTTCTCGCGGTCAGTTCGCCGTCCGCGTCATGGACGCCGTGATGTCGTCGACGTAGATCGTGGCGTGCGTCCGCATCTGCGGCGCGAAACGGAGATTGACCGTCCTCCCCGTTTCAAACGCGATCGACCCGGCGGTAAGCGAAGAAGTATCGCGGGAATAGAAGCAGGTCGAAGTCCCGAATTTTTCGCCGTCGACCAAGATCTCTACCTTAAACTTCGCGTCGTTCGCGCCGTACCTCTTGATCGAGAGCCGGAAAGTGAACCGGTACCATTCGCCGTACCGGAAGACCTTCGTTCTGCCGTCGGGCGACTCGAACATGGGGGACGCGGTGTTCTTCCCGACGACGAGATGGTAGCCGTCGGTCGGGTTCGTGTTGGACGTGAAACGCAGGGTGGGCATCCAGAAGGGCGAATCATCCGACATGAACCGCATCTGCAGCATATTGGCGTTGACGCCCGTGGTCTCGTTGCCGTAGCGCGCGTCGGCGGAAACGCAGATCCGCATTCCGAACTCAATGACCGTATTGTCGTACATCGTCGGCGCGTTGAGCAGAGGAAGCGTGACGGTGCCGCCGCCCACGTTGCCCTCGGTGTTCTTGTTGATCTCGAGCACCTTGTTCCCCGCGTTGCCGGGTTCCTCCACGACCCGGAAGGTCGTGCCCGCCGCCGCGCCTTCCCTGGCGCCCGCGGGGAGTGCGCCGAGCGTATCCGAGGTGAAATCGTACGCGTAGCCGGGGATCGTCCCGTTCTTTTGGATCGCCGGGGCGTTGGTCAAAAGATCAAACATCAGGTCGGCGTGGTTCTCGTTGAAGATCGGGATCATATCGGTAAGCCCGATCGCCGTGCAGATGTGCGCGGCGCAGAGCACCACCAGGTTGTTCCCGTTGACGTCGCCCTCTTTGGCGCCGATCGAGACCGTCGTGCTGTAAACCGACGGGTTCGAGCCGCTTTGCAGATAACCGTAGGAGCCGTCCGGGCAGCGGTAGAGCGCGAGCGAAGTCTTGAGCGCGTCGATCATTTCGACGATGTTCTCTTTGATCGCGTTGTCGTAGGCGAGAACTTCCCGCGCTTTGCCGTATTTGACGAGGTTCTCGCGGACGTTGCCGAGCGTCGCCCACGGGTTGAAGAGGTAGGTCACGCGGGCGCCGGGATCGCGCGAGCAGATCGCCTTGATCGCGTTCGCGACGGTCTTGTCGGTGTACGGAATGTGCCGCCCGGCGATGTTGTACATCTTCGCCACTTTATAGGCGTTGGTGAAGATCCCGTAGGGCGTTTCGGTCTCGGGGTTCGTCCGCAGGTTATAGTACATATCGGACGCCGCGTCGTAACCCGACACCCAGACGCCGTATTCCTTACTGATCCGGGCGTCGAGGACGTC
>JAEEGL017402176.1_pt1 | contig 10124 bp, 5 predicted proteins | sample 9134231 | NCBI WGS metagenome assembly JAEEGL01 (sample SAMN16246548, study PRJNA631951) | gut metagenome | biome: gut microbiome; feature: rumen; material: fiber-attached | host: Bos | place: Iran: Karaj | collected 2018-10
ATGGAGCTGTCGTCATATTCTCCGGACGGGTGGATGTTGATGGCGCCGCCCTTGACCCGCACGAGCAACTCCTTCTCTTCCAGGACCGCAAGGTCCTTGCGGATGGAGACCTCCGAGACCCCGAAAAGCTCGACCAGCGAGACCACATTTACCTTCCCTTCATCGTGTAATTTGTTGAGAATGATGCTTCTACGCTCTTCGGTAGAGTGTTTCTTTTTCATATCTTTCGCTTCAAAAACATAAACTTCATTTTCGTATGCAAAGGTACGCTTATTTTTTGGAAACGAAAACAAAGTTTTGAAATGAAATGAGTCTGACTTTATATTTAAAAAGAGTATTTACAATTAGATAGGTATAATAAGCAAATATCTGCGCCTGGTTTCCGATTCAAAGTTAAATAAAGAAAGATTTTATTCCAAATTTTTTTGAAAAATAAGAAAATTGCTTTATTTTTACAACGTCAACTAAATTGCGGTTAGTATATGGGCAAGTGTTTACGAACTGTTTTTGTCTGGGCTGCTGCTTTGGCTGCCATCTCTTCTTGTGCCCCCGGCATCAAGAACGGAGTTCTCTCCGCTTCCGTCAACAAAGACGGCACCGTGGCTCTCTCATCCGGTATCCAGCACGCACCGTTCTTCAGCGGGACTTCCGACATGGCGTCCCCTGTCGTCGGCGGATCCGCAGTCGTGTTCAATACCGTTTCCACCAAGAAGGCGGGCGTCTCTGACGCGTTCGGAGCCGGCACCCGTCTGACGGTCGTCGGCGAGTCCGCCTCCGAGCCGAAGCTGGTGCGCACGTTGACGTTGACTTCTTACAAGGATTTCCCTTCCGTGCTCGTCGTCGACGCTTCGTTCAAGAACGAGTCCGGAAGCCCCGTCGAAGTGGAGGGCTGGTCCGCCTGCGACCTTCAGATCGCTTCTTCCGGCGACGATCCCAACTTCTGGTCCTTCCAGGGCCAGTCGACCGAGGACCGCGCCGACTGGATCCTCCCGGTCGGCGAGGGTTTCTACCAGAAGAATTACATGGGCATGAACAACGACGACTACGGCGGAGGCATCCCCGTCGTCTGCCTGTGGCGGAAGGACGCCGGCGTCATCGTCGGACACCTCGCCCCGAATCCGGAGCTCGTCAGCCTGCCCGTCGAGATGAAGGCCGGCGCGTCCGCCGCTTCCGTCTCGGTCCTCAAGGAGTTTGACGGCCCCCGCACCATCGCCCCGGGGGAGTCCCTCTCGACGCTCAAGTGCTTCATCGGCACGTATGAGGGCGACTGCTTCTCTCCGCTCCGCCGGTATTCCGGCCTGCTGGAGCGGGTCGGCGTGGTGATGCCCGAGAGCGAGCCGGAGGCGTTCGAGACCGCCTGGTGCGCCTGGGGATACGGCCGTACGTTCACGGTCGAGCAGATCGTGGGGACGCTCCCCAAGGTCGCCGAGCTCGGCTTCAAGTGGGCGACGCTGGACGACGGCTTCCAGATCGCGGAAGGCGACTGGGACCTCAACAGCAGCAAGTTCCCGGGTGGTGACCAGCAGATGAAGTACCTGGTCGACATGTTCCACGAGTACGGCCTCAAGGCCGAACTGTGGTGGTGCCCGCTCGCCGCCGACCCCGGCACGGAGTTCCTCAAGAAATATCCCCAGTCCGTCATCATCACCAAGGAGGGAGAGCCCCAGAAGGTCTCCTACTGGAACAGTTTCTACCTCTCCCCGGTGGATGCGGACGTGCTCCGCGAGCAGGAAGCCTGGGTGCGCAAGTTCATCGACTATTATGGATTCGACGGGCTCAAGCTCGACGGCCAGCATATGAACGCGGTCGGCCCCGACTACAATCCCGCCCATCATCCGGACGATCCGGAGAAGGACGTGCGGGAACTCCCGAAGTTCTTCAAGATGATCTATGATACTGCGCGCGGGATCAAGTCCGACGCCGTCATCCAGTACTGCCCTTGCGGCGACTGCTTCTCGGTCTACAACCTGCAGTACACCAACAAGACCGTCTCGTCCGACCCGCTCGGCAGCTATCAGATCCGCACGAAGGGCTATGTCCTGCGGGCGCTTGCGCCGAAGACCGCGTATTACGGCGACCACATCGAGCTCTCCGACGGTGGGGACGATTTCCCGACCCAGCTGGGCATCGGCGCCGTGCTCGGCACCAAGTTCACCTGGCCGGAGGATGAGACGGCGAAGCTGCCGCAGAACAGTTTCCGCCGCCGTCGCAGCAACTTCCTGACCCCCGAGAAGGAGGCGCTCCTGAAGAACGCCCTCGAGATCTACGACAGCAAGATGCTCTCCAAGGGCGAGTATGTGCCGGGCCTGTACGACATCGGTTACGACTATCCCGAGACCCACGTGATCTCCAAGGACGGCAACATGTACTATGCATTCTATACGCACCGCGGCGACGACAGCACCATCGCTTCCGTCGAGCTGCGGGGCCTCGCGAAGGGCCACACTTACAAGGTGGTCGATTACTACAACCACGTTGATCTCGGCGAGATCACCGTGTCTGATACTGCTGTGCTTGAGCATCCGTTCCAGAAGTCTCTGCTTCTCGAAGTCTCTTTAGTTAGATAGCTCTATTTTATTCCTCTTTATTATTTAACACCAAAATTCACTTATGAAGAAGTATCTTATTCTTTTCGCCCTTCTTCTGTCGGCCTGGACAGTCAATGCCCAGGTCAATGTCAGGGGTGTCGTAAGGTCAAGTGACGATGGGCAGCCGATGATCGGCGTCAGCGTCTTTGAACGGGGTACCACCAATGGAGTGATCACCGACGTGGATGGTAACTATTCCATCCGGGTGCAGAATGAAAATTCTGTGCTGGTGTTCAGTTCCATCGGTTTCAAGGAAGAACAGATCACTGTCGGACGGCAGGGCGTGATCAACGTCACGATGGACGTTGACACCGAACTGCTCGAGGACGTCGTCGTTCTGGGTTACAGCAACAAATCCAAGAACGAGATCTCCAGTGCCGTCACGGTCGTTTCTTCTGAAAAACTCCTGGATGTCACGGCGCCGTCCATCGGTGACATGCTCCAGGGTAAGGTCGCCGGTGTGTCTGTCGTCAAGTCGTCAGGTCTCCCGGGTTCCGAGCCGACCATCCGCATCCGTGGCGTCTCCTCAATGAGCGCGCCGCAGTCGCCGCTGTACGTCGTCGACGGTATCATCGGCGGTGACTTCGATCCGAACGACGTCGAGTCCCTGACCATCCTGAAGGATGCCGGTGCCACCGGTCTGTACGGTGCCCAGGCGAACGGCGGCGTCATCGTCGTCACGACCAAGCGGGCCAAGTCTTCGACTCCGACCTTCAACTTCAAGGCCAACATCGGTGTCAACTTCCCTGACTTCTCCCGTCAGAAATACATGAACTCCAAGGACCTGCGTGCATACTATCGTGAGTATTACCGTAATCCGAACACCTACCTCATCGACGAGATGCAGTTCCGGGCTTACTTCCCGCAGTCCATCGAGGAGAATGACATCGACTGGCGTGCGATGGTCTTCAAACCCGCTCTCGAGCAGAACTACTACTTCTCGATGACCGGCCGCACGGACCGTCACACCTACTACACCGCCATTTCCTACTACGATGAGGACGGTACGCAGCTTACCTCCAACTACAAGCACCTGAACGTCCGTACCAACAACACCTTCAACCTCACCAAGTGGCTCACCCTGACCAGCAACCTCAACGTCAGGGGCAGCATGTCCACGGAGCCGGAGAGCGCCGCGGGCTTCCTGGTGGTGTCCCACGTTCCTTTCGACAACCCGTACGACGCTGACGGCAACCCCGTCTCCTTCGTGGGCCGCTCCGACGTGTATACGCGTTACCCGTACAACCCGATGTTCATGTACGATCCCCAGTATTCCAAGGCCGGTAGCAAGGGCTTCGGCGTGAACTGGGACATCACCCTGGATGTCAAGATCACCCCTTGGCTGTCCTTCACGACCCAGAACCGTCTGGCCGCCAGCTCCTGGAAGTGGCATCGCCACAGAACGGCCACGGCAGAGTCTCCCTGGGAGTCTGACGACATGATCGAAGAAAGCCAGGATCTCGGCTGGGGCGGCATCACCACCAACCTGTTCAAGGTGGCCAAGGACTGGGGCAAGCACAGCCTCAGCGGCCTGGCCGGCGTAGAAGCCCAGATGGACTGGAATGAGAACCTCAGTGGTTCCGGGCAGGGCCTGCCTTACGGTCTGTTCGTGCTCGACGTCGCCACTGCGAACAAGGACGTCGGCGGCTCCAACTCCCGTTCCGGCATGCAGTCCATCATCAGCCAGATCAACTACAACTACGATGAGCGCTTCTTCCTCACCGCTGCGTTCCGTGTGGACCAGTCGTCCACCTTCGCCAAGAACAACCGTACGGCGACCTTCCCGAGCGCATCCGCTTCCTGGCTGGTGAGCAATGAGAAGTGGTTCAAGAGCGCCGTCCCGGCCGTCAGCAACCTCAAGCTCAAACTCAGCTGGGGCAAGACGGGTATGAAGGACATCGGTGCTTCGAAGTATCTCGCTTCCTATTCCTACAGCGGCTCATACTTCGGCCGTGTCGCCGCCGTCCCTGCGCAGATGGCGAATCCTGACCTGAAGTGGGAGCAGACGATCCAGACCAACATCGGTATCGAACTCGGCTTCTGGGATAGACTGAACTTCGACATCAACCTCTACCGCAACTACACGAAGGACCTCCTCGTCAACAGGGACCTCGCTCCTTCCGGCGGTTTCAGCAAGCAGTGGCAGAACTTCGGCGCCCTGATCAACACCGGTGCCGAGCTGGCCATCAACGCCGTTCCCGTCCAGACCCGGGACTTCAGGTGGGATGTCGACTTCTCGCTCTCCTACAACAAGAACGTCCTGACCGGCTTCGGTGACACGGTGATCTACAACACGGACAGCTATGACCGCGGCCAGATCTACAAGGAGGGTTATCCTCTCAACACCTGGTACCTCAAGGAGTATGCGGGCATCGATCCCGCGACCGGCCGTCAGTCCTACTACGATGCACAGGGCAACGTGACGACCGACTACGGCGCCGCGCGCTACTCCATCGACCTGGGCAGCTCGATCGCTCCTTGGCAGGGTGGTTTCTCCACTTCCTTCCAGTACAAGAACTTCCGTCTGAGCGCCACCGGCAGCTTCGTGTGGGGCAACATGATCTATTGCGACCGCACGCGCGCCAGCGACCTCCAGGTGCTGACCCAGCCGTCCATCTATCCTTCCAGCGACGATGTCATCTGGCGTAAGCCCGGCGACCAGGCCACGATCGGTCTGCCCGCCCACGCGACGGCGAACATCGTCCACAGCGGTTACCTCAACAAGGGCGACTATCTGAAGATCCGCAACGTGACCTTCTCTTACACCCTTCCCAAGACGATCATGAAGAAGAGCGAACTGACCTTCTCCATCGCCGCCAACAACATCCTCACGCTGGCTGCCATGTGGGGCGCCGATCCTGAGGCCGGCGGCCGAGGCATCGTCGACAGGGACCAGCTCCGTTATCCCAACCAGAAAGGTTTCGTTTTCCAGACTAACTTCACTTTCTAAACGGTCCCGGATATGAAAAAGATTTTAACATATTTTGCAATTAGCGTTCTCAGCCTGGGTGTTTTCACCGGCTGTAACCTTGATATTCTTCCTTCGAATATCCTTACGGAAGACCAGATGAAGGAAGCGCCGACCGGCCTCGAAGACCTGGTCAACGGCTGCTATGTCCGCTTCAAGGCGGGCTCTTTCATCCAGCAGCTTCACCGTATGACCGACTTCGGCTCGGATGACGTCGTGTACGGACACGAGACGGAGGATGCCGCCATCAACATGGCTTTCCGCTATGAGCAGCGGAACTCCGGTCTGAACAATGTCAGGAACCACTGGTCCCAGTGCTACGGCATCATCTATGCTGCCAACGTCGCCATTGAAATGGCGGAAGGCATGGAGCAGACCGACGAAGTCAAGTATCTCAAAGGCGAGGCCCTCTTCATGAAGGCCGCGGCCTACCACGAGCTGGTCCGCATCTTCGCCCGTCCTTACACGGACAATCCGAGCGGTATGGGCATCATCCTGCGTGACAACTCGACGGATGTCGCTCCCAAGCCCCGGGCCACCGTCAAGGAGGTTTACGACGAGATCGTCAGGCTCCTCAATGAGGCTGCACCGCTTCTGGAAGACAGGTCTGCCTCGTCCCGCAGCTCTGACCGTGCCCTCGCCTCCATCGGTGCCGTGAACGCCCTTCTCTCCAGGGTCTACCTCTACATGGGCGAGTGGGACAAGTGCATCGAGTATTCTACCAAAGTCATCACCGACAGGAGATACAGGCTCACGACGGGTGCGAATCTCAAGGAGTATTACCGCAATTGTCCGTCAGAGCGGGAGACCATTTGGGCCATCGCTTACAAGACTCCGGATGAGGGGAACCCCGGTTTGACCTCGATGATCACCCTTCCGGTACCCGGATGCTGGGCTGAGGAAGGCTATTCGGCTCCGCTCCTGGAGGATATGGGCAAGGGAACGTCCCTCGAGCAGGACGACGCCCGCTGGGACTTCGTCGGTCCGGGCCACCTCAAGAACGGCCTTATCCTGATCGAATGTATGAAATATGATGGTCCGACAGAGAATGTCAAATGGATCTCGGTGCCGTTCCTCCGTCTGGCGGAGGTATACTTCAACCGTGCGGAAGCTTATGCCGAGAAGGGTCAGGACGACCTCGCCCTCGCCGACATCAATACCGTCCGTGCGGCCCGTATGAAAGCGAATGCTGACGATCATCTCTGGAAGACGTCCGATGCCACCGCCGCCGGCGGCATGGTGGAGCTGGTCCTCAAGGAGAAGCGGATTGATTTCCCGTTCGAATTCCAGCGCTGGTTCGACCTGGGCCGGCACAAGAAGGATGTCGTCCGCAACTACTGGGGCTTCCATACCCCCGATTACCTCGGCGTCACGCAGCCGGGCGTCCCTGGACTTGACAGGCCCGGTGTCGTGGTCAAGTACTCCGATCCTCATTTCATCTATCCTATCCCCAATACCGAGCTCACCAACAATACTGAATGTGAACCTAACCCGGGATATTAATGATTATGAATATGAAAAAGTGTTTTATATTTAGCATTTTGGCTTTGGCCCTGTCCCTTGTCTTCGCTTCCTGCGCACATAAGGGAGACCTGAATATCGAGCCTGTCCCTCAGATTGACTTTTCGCTCACCAAGGTAGACGGCTACACCTATACGCTGACCAACCTCACCCAGGATGCATCCAATGTCAAATGGGCCATCCTGTCCTTCAACGGCAGTCAGAAGACCGTCGTCACGGAGGGATCGGGTGACAGCTTCACGTTCACTTTCCCGGCAATCGGTACGTACTGGATCCAGATGACCGCCACCCGCGGCGGCCGTGAGGAGACCATCTACACCTCGAAGCTCATCGACAAGGCGTCCAGCATCAAGCTTGACGACGGTACCTTCGACGACTGGGACAGCATCACCCGCGCGGACTTCCAGCTGCGGGGCCGCTGGATCAGCACGCCCGAGTCCGACCGTGAAGGCAAGAACGCCTTCGTCGACGGCAAGATCGACTATGACGGTGATTTCGTGTATCTCTTCTTCAGAGTCAACCCTGGCTATACGGATGCCCCGATGGGTTATATGGACGGTGGTGATGACGGCAATGAGTTCATCATGTTCATCAATACGGACGGTGACCTCAACACGACCGGTGCCACCCAGGGCGGCAGCTACTCCGGCTATGAGCACGGCGCTGAGTTCGGCTTCTGGGAAGGTGAAGGCGAGCCTTGGTTCATCGACACGGCTTCCGGTTGGAGCAGCGTCTCCGACGGCGAGCAGGCGAAACTTGCCCCGTCGGTCGTCTTCGGAACGGCGACGGAGGTCGATGGGCTGTGGTGCTTCGAGATGGGTCTGAACCGTGCCATCCTCGGTGCTACGACTTCCAACTTCGGTCTGTGCTTCCAGATCACTTCCGACTGGGACACCTGCGACTACCTGATCGACGCCGAAGGCAGCAAGGACATGATCTTCAGCCTCTCTGTCGAAGAATAATGCCGGAATGAGGTAAAGTTTTAATAGAGTTGAGGCTACGTTTGGGAGAGATTTGCTTTCACAGCGTAGCCTCTTCTTTTACCTTTGACCTCAAGCGAACGTTTCGAAACTTAAGATTTTGCCGTATCAAGTACATCTTTGAAAGTTATTTCGATGTCGCATCGTTATTATTTGAAAAGAATGGACTGAAACACTAAACCGGAATACTAAACTGAACGATTATGGTAGAGATGAATTACCACACGATCAAAGAGATATTTCACCAGCCTCGGATGTGGATGGAGACGTATGACATTGTCCGCTCCCAAAGAGACAAAATAGAAGACTTCGCTTCTCGCACCAAGTTCACGAAGGATGCCAGGGTCATTCTCACCGGCGCGGGCACTTCTGCTTTCATTGCCGATGCCGCGGAATGCGTCCTGACGAAGTCGGGCTTTTCGGCGGCGAAGTCCGTGGCCACCACGGACATCGTCTCGGCGCCCTCCTCGTTCCTAAGTCCCGAGGACCGTGTGTTCATCTCCTTCGCCCGTTCCGGCAACAGCCCCGAGAGCGTGGCGGCCTATGACATTGCCAGGAAGATCTGCAAGGAGGCTCTGCACCTGATCATTACCTGCAATCCGGAGGGACACCTCGCCAAGTGCGCGGACCCCGACCACGATCTCGTGATCGTGCTGCCGGACGGCACGAACGACCGCAGCCTTGCGATGACCAGCAGCTTCTCGTCCATGCTCGTCGCCTGCATCCTCTGCATCAATCTCTGCACGCTGGATGAGGAACGTGCCAAACTGGGCGCCGCCGCGGATTTCGCTTCCTATTTCCTCAGGGACGACGTCATCGACAAGATCCGCTCCATCACTGAAAAACCCGTCAAGCGTGCCGTATTCCTCGGTTCGGGAGCGCTGAAGGGGGTGGCCTGCGAGTGCCATCTCAAAGTCCAGGAACTGACCGACGGACAGATCATGTGTTCGTTCGATTCGTTCATGGGGCTCCGTCACGGACCGAAGGCCGTCATCAACGAGGAGACCCTCGTGGTCTACCTCCTTTCCGATGAACCTTATATCCGTCAATACGAACTCGATCTGATCGACCAGGTCGACAAGGAGAACCATCCCGCTGCCCAGGTCATCGTCTCCACGGTGCCGTCCGGCGTGAGCGGATGCAAGATAGACTATGAATTTGATGCGCCGGCGGCGCCGGACGCGCTTCTGTGCGGTGACTACAAGTATGTCCCGTACGTGCTGATCGGCCAGCTGCTCGGCTATTTCTTCTCGCTGTCCAAGGGACTCAGCCCGGATTCCCCGTCCGTGCGTGGCACGATCTCCCGGGTCGTCAGCGGCGTGAAAATTTACGATTATTAATTTGACCATAGACATGAACAACGATACTCCCAAACTCAGAAAACTCCTGGACCGGGTCCAGGAACTCACCGCGCAGGGTCACAAGCCGATGACCCTGCTTGCCGTCTGCCCGAATTCCCCCGCAGTCATCAAGGCCGCCTTCCGGGCGGCGAAGCGCAACAACGCCCCGATCATGTTCGCCGCCACCCTCAACCAGGTTGACTGCGACGGCGGATATACCGGCATGACCCAGGAAGATTTCGTCAGGGTGATGAAGGTCGAAGCCGCACGCAATCACTTCACCGGTCCGTTCCTGGCCTGCATCGACCACGGCGGTCCCTGGCTCAAGGACATCCAGACGATAGAGATGTGGCCCTATGAGAAAGCCATGGAAGGGGTCAAGCGCTCTTATGAGGCCGCCCTTCTTGCCGGGTACGAGCTCATCCACGTAGATCCCACTGTCGACCGTTTCCTCCCCAAGGGAAAAATCATAGACATAGAGGTGGTGGCCGAAAGGACCATCGAACTCATAACCCATATAGAGAATTTCCGCAAGGAAAGGGGACTCCCCTGCATCGCTTACGAGGTTGGAACCGAAGAGGTCCATGGCGGACTGGCAGACATGTCTGTCTTCAACAAGTTCCTGACCCTGCTGAAGGAAGGCCTTGAGAAGAACGGCTGCGCCGATGCATGGCCCTGCTTCGTGGTGGGCAAGGTCGGAACCGACCTTCATACCACTTTCTTCGAC
>JAEEGL017419393.1_pt1 | contig 10124 bp, 5 predicted proteins | sample 9134231 | NCBI WGS metagenome assembly JAEEGL01 (sample SAMN16246548, study PRJNA631951) | gut metagenome | biome: gut microbiome; feature: rumen; material: fiber-attached | host: Bos | place: Iran: Karaj | collected 2018-10
AGGAATATGACTTTAAGGAGATTGAACCGGTGGTTCCCGGCTACAGCATCGAAGGCGCAAAGGCCGAAGCTGGTGCCACATACACGCAGATCACGGATCGTGGAAACGGTGTTTTCACCCTGAAGGTTCCGGCCAAGAATTGCACGAACCCGATTGACAAAGTAACCGTTAAGGATCCACGCTATGTCGAGGTTGTACTGGAAGTTGAGAAGTTTATAGAAGTTCTCACCGCCGACCAGGATTACGACTTTGAATTCGTGCTGAGGCTGACGGATGCGGATCCTGCCAGGCTGAAAGACATTGAGCCGAACAAGACGCATCTGGCTGCAAATAAGCTCGACGATATCACGATCACAGTACCTGCTTCCGACCTGAAGGCTACAGGTTCATTTGCAGCAGTCAAATTGAATGGTGCAGGAACCTATACATTTGAAATTGAGGAAATAGCTCCTGATCCGCTTCCTTCAGGATGGACCTATGATCCTCACCTTACGAAGACCGCAACGGTTGTAGTAGAGTGGAGCGATACTGACAAGAAACTCGTAGTTTCAAGCATTACCTACAGCGATCCGGTGACCGAAGGCACAGGTGATGATGCTCATACCTATGAGAAGTTCACAAACATTTATACCGCAGAAGGTAAGACAGAACTTGAAGCTACCAAGGAAATCAATGACTGGGGCAAGGCAACAAGCTTCGAATTCACATTGGAAGCAGTCGACGGTGCCCCGATGCCGGCAGGTGCAGTTGATGGCAAAGTAGTCAAGACTGTTACCAAGGATCCTCTTAACCTGATCGCCAAGTTTGGTGAGATCACCTACAACGCTCCGGGAACCTATTGCTACACCATTAAGGAAACAGTTCCTGAGGATGCCGTTGACGGTAAGAAGGATGGTATCACATACGATACGCAGACACACAATGTCGTTGTAACCGTTGTCGACAATCATGACGGAACACTGACAGCGACACCGAAGTATGACGATAAAGACAGCCTTACGATCACCAATACCTATGACGCTGAAGTTAAGAAGGAACTTGAAGCTACCAAGGCAATCAATGACTGGGGCAGCGCTACCAAGTTCACATTCAAACTGACAGCTGTAGACGATGCCCCGATGCCCGAAGGCGCAGCAGTTGTAAGCCCGGATACCCAGAAGTCGATTACCGCTGATGCAACTAAGACCGATTTGATTGCCAACTTCGGCGAAATCACATACACATATGAAGATCTCGGCGGAGCGGAAAGCAAGGTGTTCAGCTACACGATCAACGAAGTCCTGCCTGAGGGTGCAACACCTGAGAATGGTTACAGAGTAAATGGAATTACACATGATCCCAACGTTTATCCTGTAACTGTACCAGTAGTTGACAACCACAACGGAACACTGACAGCAACAGAAAAGTATGGCGATAAAGACAGCCTTACGATCACCAATACTTACACTGTTGATCCGATACCGGCTACACCAAAGGCTAAAAAGTCTATGGCCGGTGCGGTGACAGTAAAGGATCTTTGGTTCACATTTGAACTGAAGGCGACTCAGGTGGTTGATGGCGGAGCATTCCAGCCTGCTGATGCTGATACAGCTGTTTCGGTCGGCCAGACATGGCAAAAGGTGATCAGAGTTCCTGCAGGAACGAGCACGTCCTCTCCTGCGCTCGATGTGATCTTTGATGAGATAACTTATAAGCTGGAAGGTACATATGTTTACACCATCAAGGAAACTGTTACGGAAGAACATCCGGCAGATCCGAATGTACAATATGATGGAGCTACATGGACCTATACTGTAGAAGTTTCTGACAACCACAACGGAAAACTGGTTGCATCAGAGTCATACAAGAGTGATGCTCAGGGAAGCGCAGCCCAGACTACGCCTGCGGCATTCATCAATACGTTTGTACCTACACCTACTACACGTAAGCTTGAAGTAGAAAAGGATCTTACAGGCGAACCGCTTTATGATGCCGAAAATACTACATTCATCTTTACTCTTGAATTCGTGAGGACAACAGCAGTTGGAGGTGGAGGTTATACACTTCCAAGTGTGACACAAATTGAGATTCCGGGAAGTGTAGTAGAAGCAGGCGGCGGAGCAGCAACAGCTCAGTTTGATGAGATCACCTTTACGAAGGAAGGTCTGTTTGTCTTCCGTCTCAAGGAGAAGTTAGACAATGCAAGGCCAAAGGTTACACATGATGACACAGAATGGCTCGCATATGTAACAGTAATGACTGATTCAGACGGGAACCTGTTTGTGAATCCTCCTGTAGTCTACGAGAACCAGAAGACAAGCGATACCAACAATAGGCACGCTATCTTCACCAATGATTACAATCCCGAGGATACTTCTTATGTACCTAAGGTTAAGAAGATCATTCCTGGTGAGCCAAGGCCTGAAGCAGCTGAAGATCAGTATACATTCGAATTTACCCTTGAACTTGTCTCCGCTCTTTATAACGGAAAGGATGTAAGTGACGGAGTTACAATTCCGGTTACTTATGTAACAGTTACCGATGAAGGCGAAGCAAGCTTTGGCCAGATGGTATTTACCAAGAAGGGCACATATGTATTCTTGATCGATGAGCTTCCGGGCGGAAATGAACATTATCAGTATGATGAACATACCTGGACGCTGACATTGGTCATTAAGGATGACGCAGACGGCAACCTGTATGTTGTCGGCGGCGACGGAGTAAATCCTGTAAGCGATGATAACCCGGTTAAATACGTCCGCAACGATAGTGATAAGAACGATATTGCCGAGTTCGCCAACACGTATACTCCAGATCCTGTTGACTGGCATCCAAGTGTCAAGAAATTCTTCGAGGATAACGATCAGCCCACGGTGATGGATAAGAGCTTTACCTTCAAGCTGACCGCCACTCAGAACCCGGACGGCGGCGCACAGCTTCCTGCAGATGCTTACGTAACCGTAACAGTTCCTGCCGGTTCTATCGAAAGTCCTGTGGAGCACTTTGGCGACATCCACTTTACCAAGGAAGGAACTTATAAGTTCGAAATCACTGAAGAGGAAGGAACGCTGCCGGGCGTCACGTACGATCTTGATGGAAAAGCAACGCTTACAGTTGTCATCAAAAACATCCATGATCAACTTGTAGTATATAGCGTAACCGCATCTACTACAGGAACATTTGATGCTGTAATTAGTGAAAACAACAATGAGATTACAGCGACCGTATCGGCAACAAACACCTATACACCCGAACCGATACCTTACACACCTAAGGTAACGAAGAAGCTGACCAATGGCTATGGCCCGACGGTCAAAGAGAAGATCTTCAACTTCACGATGACCGAAGTAAGCCAGGTCGACGCAGCCGGCAACCCGATGGAGGACGGCTACGAGACCGCTGGCCATAAGATCGGCGAGGATGACTTCGCTTGGAATGAGACACAGATCACGGTACCTGCGGGTGAAATCACCGCATCCGAGGTATTCGGCGAGATCACGTTCGTGAAGGCCGGTACGTTCACCTTCGAGATCGTTGAGACCGCAGAGACTGAGGAAGGCATCACCTACGACGCAGGCAAGTGGACGCTGACAGTCGAGGTCAAGGACACTGATCACGAGCTGCAGATCAAGAGCTGGTCTTATGTAGGCGAGACAGTAGATGTAGACGAAGAAGGATATCCTGTAATCGGCGAAGACGGCAAGTTCAAGAGGACTGCGGTTGAAGAGCGTTCCGACGCGACGTTCGACGAGGAGACCCTCAAGCTTGTAACGCCGGTAGAGGAGACCGAATTCGGCGCGATACTCACCAACCCGTATAAACCCGAACCGATACCTTACACGCCTAAGGTAACAAAGAAGCTGACCGATGGCTATGGCCCGACGGTCGCGGAGAAGATCTTCAACTTCACGATGACCGAAGTAAGCCAGGTCGACGCAGCCGGCAAGACGATGAAGGACGGCTACGAGACCGCTGGCCATAAGATCGGCGAGGACGACTTCGCGTGGAATGAGACTCAGATCACGATCCCCGCGGGCGAACTTACCGCATCTGAGGTCTTTGGTCAGATCACCTTCCTGAAGGCCGGTACGTTCACCTTCGAGATCGTTGAGACGGCTGAGAATGAGGAAGGCATCACCTACGACGCAGGCAAGTGGACGCTGACAGTCGAGGTCAAGGATACTGATCACGAGCTGCAGATCAAGAGCTGGTCTTATGTAGGCGAGACAGTAGATGTAGACGAAGAAGGATATCCTGTAATCGGCGAAGACGGCGAGTTCAAGAGGACTGCTGTTGAAGAGCGTTCCGATGCGACGTTCAACGAGGAGACTCTCAAGCTTGAAACGCCGGTAGAGGAAACCGTATTCGGTGCGATACTCACCAACCCGTATAAACCTGATCCCACGGATTACGATCCTACCGTGACCAAGAAAATCACGGGAACGGAAACAATCGTCAAGGATACCACATTTAAGTTCACCCTGACTGCAGTCAGTGCTGTCGGAATCACAGAGGATCATCCTCCGCTCAAGAAAGGCAGCTACTGGATGGATGAGGGAGAACAGACATACATCGAAGACGGTGACTTCTGGGATAAGGAACTCGAGCTTAAGAAGGGTGATGTCGTTACCGAGGAAGGCATTCCCGTCGAATTCTTCGAGGGCGATAATAAGATCACCTACCTTAAGAGCGGTATTTACACTTACACTGTCAAAGAGCAGTTTGGCAATGCCACCGGCTGGGATTACACCGAAGACGTATGGACCATCATTGTTGAAGTGGTGGATAAGGACGGCTACCTGGTCAGACAGAGTATCACTTACCTGCTCAATGATGAGGAATACCACAAGGTAGAGGCGGTGGAAAACCCGGGCGAAAAAGTCGAGGACGCTGTCCCTGCTGAGGCGGATCCGGACATTGAACCTCTGTGCCTGGAATTCATCAACGACTACAGCGAGGGCCGTGAACTTCCCGCAACCGGCGGACGCGGCGTAACGATCTTCTATGTAATGGGATCGCTCCTCCTGGTTGGCGCAGGCGCTGTGCTGGCAACCCGCCGCAGGAAAGTTCAGTAAGAATACCGAACGGACATTCCAAAGGCTCCGGCAGCCTGCCGGAGCCACGGAATGAAAAAACCCCATATCAGTCGCTGAATCCAGTGACTGATGCAACCAATCAAATCTGCCACCCCCGGGGGTCACCCGGATCTCCGGGGGTGGACAGCAAGGAGAACCCTGTATGCGCAGAAAAATCATAACGATCTTCCTGATTGTCATAATGCTTATAGGGCTGTCCTTGCTGCTGTATCCCACTGCAAGCGATTACTGGGTTTCCTGTGTACAGTCGAAAACCATGGTCGAGTATACGGAAACGGTAGCAAACAACGACGACATGGACAACAGACGTCTGTGGTCAGAGGCGGTAAGCTATAACGAATCATTGGCAAAGACCGGCTTTCGCTGGTCGATGACCGATGAGGAAAAGGAGACATACAACCAGATTCTGAATGTTGGATCCAAGGGTATGATGTCGTATATTGAGATCCCGAAGATCAACTGCAGATTGCCCGTCTGCCACGGTATTGACGAGGAAAACCTCAAAACCTCTGTCGGACATCTGCCGGGGACCAGCCTTCCGGTGGGCGGAGCCAGTTCTCACTGTGTTCTGTCAGCACATCGGGGACTTCCAAGCGCCAGACTGTTTACAGATCTGGAAAAGCTGGAGGAGGGCGATGAGTTTCTGATTCAGACATTGGATGAGGTCCTGACCTACAAGGTGGACCAGATCCAGGTTGTAGAGCCTTCTGATCTGGACAAGCTGATGATCACAGACGGAATGGATTACTGTACGCTGGTTACATGCACGCCATACGGGATCAACACACACCGGCTTCTGGTAAGGGGCGTGCGGGTGGAGACGGCTATCATTGACGGAGAACCGACACCCCTGGAAAGAGTCCAACCAACCCCCGATATCCCAGTGGTGCTTCTCGCAGTGCCTGTCATACTGGTTTTAGTGATCGTCCTGTTGATAATCATGAAAAGAAGAAAACACAAAGATATGAAGAGTAAACTGAAAGAGAATTAAAAGCGAAGTAATTTCAAGGAGGAGACGCCTATGAAAGTTAATTGGAAACAGGCACTGAAACGATCCCTGATTCTGATGCTGGCTGCAGTTTGCCTGCTGGGAGCTTTGCCGATGCTGAGTGCCAGTGCTGCGGAGCCGGCAGGTGGGGATTATCAGCTGGAAGCGTGCCCAATGACGGTTCAGCTGAGCGGCGAGAATGAGGAATGGGCGGACAATCTCGATGGCTCAGACGGCTCGGCATATGGCGCGGATATCGTGATAGACCTGTATCAGGTTGCCAAGGGAGTCCAGACCAATTGGTATGATATTTACGACTTTGAGTTGAACCCTGCCTACGCCGAGCTTGATCTGGATAAGGAAGCGGAAGCCCTTGCGGCGGACGCTACTGCCATTGCCAGAGGGGCGGATGTCGATCCTACCTATACCGGTATGAAACTCGGCGAGGACTTTACCGTGGACGGTGGCCTGTATCTGATGGTCCTTCACGGCAATAGCCCCACCAATAATCCGGAAGATTCCTGGACAAAGGCAGATTACTTCCAGGATATCGAAGTGGATGGTGCTACGGCTACGATCACAGTCGCGTACTCTTCCAACTTTGAGTATCGGTTCAAGCCTCAGATCATCTCCATTCCCTACAGGGATCCGACAGTTGATCCTGACTCTGAAGAGAATGTTCCGTGGAGCGGTGTAGATGGAAATCCGCTGATTGTGAACCTGAAGGCTGAGCGTGAACGCCGTCTGGGCAATCTGGAGATCGTCAAGATGCTTGACAATAAAGAATCCAAGGAAGACGCCATCTTTGTGTTTGACATTGTAGCTACGCTGAAGGGTGAAGAGGAGCCGGTATATGCCAATGTGGTCTCCATCAATTTCACTGCTCCCGGTTCCAGGTCGGTCCTGATTGAGGATCTGCCGGTGGATGCGGTTGTTGCGGTACGTGAGATCTATCACGGCGCCACATACGAAGCCGTTACAACAGTCACACCGAATCCCGTGACCATCGAAGCGTCGGAAATCGTCCCCGCAGCTGTAGTCGACTTCGAAAATGATTATGAGGAATATCACAGAGGCGGCCACGGCATCACCAACAACTTCTCGTTCGACGGAACAGGCGGCCTGAATGGCTGGCACTGGAACAGAGTGCCGGACAATTCGGCCACGCAGTAAAGGAGGCTGGAACAGATGAAACGATTGAATATTGTCCTTTCCGGCCTGCTGCTGGTGATGATTCTCAGTATGTGCATTGCACCTGCCATGGCTTACTTTACAGCCAACACAGAGGCAGAAGGCGCTGTGCCGATCACGCTGGGCGATCGTGAGGAGATCGATGAAGATTTTGACGACTGGGTCAAGCATGTGACGATTACCAGCGAAAAAGATTCTGAGCCGGTATTCATCCGGGCAAAGGTGTTCTACAGCGTCGCCAGCGGCCTGACTGTAAGCATCAGCGGAAGTGGTTGGAGCCTTGGCGAAGATGGCTATTACTACTACAGTGAGATCGTCAAAGCAGAGCAGTCCACATCCGTCCTGGATGTCGCCATCGGCAACATTCCCCAGAATGCCGAAGAGGGCGACGAGTTCAATGTGATCGTCATTTATGAGTCCGCACCGGTCCGGTATGAGCCTGACGGAACAGCCTATGCAGACTGGGATCATGTTCTTGATACCGGAACAGAGGAAGGGGGGTCCAACTGATGAAGGCGAAAAAGATCCTGTCCTCTCAGAAGACCACATTGGTCCTGTTCATACTGGCGGCAGTGCTGTTGGTGGGAACGACCATAGGGGGAGCCAGAGCTCTCCTGACAGAGGAATCCACTTTCTATACGGCTGGTGTTGAGGTTTATAATATCGGTGTATCACTGATCGAGAACGGCACCACTGTCGAGGATGGAATCCTGCTGAAGGAACTGGTTCCGGAAGGAGACACCCTGAAGCTGGGATATGAGTATGAAGAAGCACTGGCAGTTGGGAATACAGCCGATATCGACGAATATGTCCGCGTCAAGGTCTACAGATACTGGCTGGACGATAAGGGGAACAAGACTCAGGAGATGAGCCCTGATTCGATTAAGCTCCATTTCATGGACAACGGCCAGAACGGCTGGACGATCGATCACGATTCCGATACGGAAGAACGTACGATCCTCTACTATGCGACTCCTATTGCAGCAAACGGCGGCAAAACCCTCCCGTTCACAGATACACTGCTGATCGATGAGACACTGGAGGACAAGGTGACGCAGACTGTCAGCGGAAACGTCATTACAACCACCTTTGATTATGATGGCTATCAGTTCGTGATCAGAGCTGAAGTCGACGGCGTTCAGACCCACAACGCTGCGGCTGCCATCAAGAGTGCCTGGGGCGTGGATGCAGCAGCCATGGGCATCAATGTACAGTAAGGAGGCGGCGGTATGAAAAAAAGAATAATTTCCATTATGCTGTGCCTGTGCCTCCTGTCCTGTCTTGTGATCAGTGCCTCCGCAGAGACACTGCCGAGCAAGACCGGATGGTACGCCACATTCACCGCTGCTGGAGAGATGATAGACAACTTCAGAGATACCAAGCAAAACGGACTCAACGATACTATCAGAGGAATGCAGCCCGGCGATGATGTGAGTTTTGTAATCGACCTGAGCAACCAGCACAAGGACAGCACGGACTGGTATATGACCAACGAAGTGTTGTCGTCTCTCGAAGACGGCAAGGACGCTTCCGGCGGTGCGTATACATACATCCTTACCTTCAACGGCCCGTCCGGAGAAAAGGAACTGTATAACAGTAATGTCGTCGGCGGCGATGAAAGGAACGATGATGGACGTGAGGGCCTCCACGAGGCCACAGAAGGCCTGGAAGAATATATCTTCCTGGATACACTGAAAACGGGTCAGACGGCCAATGTTACCCTGTATGTGCTGCTGGATGGTGAGACCCAGGGCAATGCCTATCAGGATACTCTGGCAGACCTGCAAATGAACTTTGCGGTGGAACTGAGATCTGAGACGCCACCCCCACCCAGCAGACCGCCAGTGGTAAGGACTGGAGATGACACCAATATGATCCCGCTAGTGATTGCTATGGGAGTCAGCGGCCTGCTGCTCCTGGCGCTGGGAATCTATGGTGTGCGGCTCCGCAGGAAAGAAAGGAGCGACGTGTAACATGAAAAGAGTATTCGTCGTATTCCTGGTATTGTGCATGCTGCTTGTAATATGCTTGCCTGTTCTTGCGGCGGAGCACGATTATACGGTCCGTATTTATTCCGGAGCAAAGGGAAGCTTCGGACGGGGCGATTACATCACATTGACGAAGCCTTATAACGGCCGCGTTGGCGCAGATGACTTCAACGCCGGCATGATTACGCTCAACGACCCCAGGTATTATGTAATCGGTATACGTGAGAGCGGCAAGGACAACTCCACCGTCAATGCGGCATTCACTGTGAAAGAGGACATGGACTTTGTCGTGGCATACGGCATTGTGGGAGACAGTGTAAAATACACGGTACACTATGTGGATACGGAAGGAAATGTCCTTCATGATCCGGATGTCTATTACGGAAATGCCGGAGACAAGACAGTGGTTGGCTTCCGCTACATAGAAGGATTCCGGCCGCAGGCCTATAATCTGACCTTCACATTGCCCCGCGAGAATGTAGAATTTGTCTACACACGGATTCCCACACCGACCCCGGCCCCGATACCGACGCCTGTACCGACTCAAACCACCGGAGGAGGAACAGGAACCGGAACAGAAACCGGCACCGGCACTGAAACCGGTACCGCAACCGCGGTAGAAGGCACCACTCCTGGTACAGAAGCTACTCCTGGAACGGAAGAAACGCCAGGAACAGAACAAACGCCAGGAACAGAACAAACGCCAGGAACAGAACAAACGCCAGGCGGACAGCAGGGCACTGAGCCCGGAACAGCTGAACAGGGCCAGACCGAAACCACTCCTGGCGAAACTGAGCCCGAAACGAACACCGAGCCCGAGGAGATTCTGGATCTGGATACACCTCTGGCGGAGTTTGAAGGCAGCGGTGCTGAAGACAGCGG
>JAEEGL017433953.1_pt1 | contig 10124 bp, 9 predicted proteins | sample 9134231 | NCBI WGS metagenome assembly JAEEGL01 (sample SAMN16246548, study PRJNA631951) | gut metagenome | biome: gut microbiome; feature: rumen; material: fiber-attached | host: Bos | place: Iran: Karaj | collected 2018-10
AACCGGAGATCTTCAGCTTCCTGAAGGCACAGAGATGTGCATGCCCGGAGACAACGTAGTAATGGAAGTAAAGCTGATCACCCCTATCGCAATCGAAGAAGGACTCAGATTCGCTATTCGTGAAGGCGGCAGAACAGTAGGTTCCGGCGTTGTAACCGAGATCATCGAGTAATAAATAAATAGAGAGAGCGGCAGAAATGCCGCTCTTTTTTCGTGGAAGAGAAGGGCGGGGCAACCGCAAATCCCGGATTAGCGCAAATGTGGTTGCCTCCGCCAAAGTGGTAATAGGCGATGCATCAACCACAAATGGGGTTTTTAGGTGAATGTGGTTGCCTCTGCCAAAGTGGTAATAAACGATATGTCAGCCACAAATGCGGAATCCGGCAAATGCGGTTGCCTGACGAGTGCTCAATACGCTGGATCATCCTTCACTTTCACATCATTCTCAGGTGGTTTGGCCATAACAGCACTGGTTTTCGCTCAAGGAGAGAGAACTCAGGCAACCGCAAACCCCGGATTCAGCCAATTGTGGCTGCCTTTTGATCTGCAGGGACTTTTTAGGTGGCAACCGCAAACCCCGGAATCACACGAATGTGGTTGCCTAAGACCGGGAAGCCTCCTCCTTTAAAAAATTTTTTCGAAAATCTTCTTGACATTCCACCTTGTGGAAGCCTTAAGATGGCCATAGAATAAAGAAAGAGGAGGGCGATCGACATGACGGAATTAACGAAAGTAGGAACTGAACAGTTCATCATTCTGGGAATCGGAGCAGCCATTGCCATAATTGCGCCGATCATAGTGGCCATTATATGGACCATCAGAAAACATGAGAAGTTCACAACGGTACTTGTGGGCGCTGTGACTTTTGTGCTGTTTGCACTGATCCTGGAGAAGGCCATCCAGAACGCATTGGTATTTCCCACGACGATGGGACTGCCGGATCACGCAGCAAGTCAGTTTATTAACGCGAGACCGATTTTGTGGGCAATAGTTTTGGGATTGTTTCCCGGGGTCTTTGAAGAGACCGGAAGGTACGTGGCTTTTACTACATTACTGAGAAAGCGCAGGAACAGAGAAACCTCGATTTCCTATGGTATCGGTCACGGAGGCATCGAGGTGGTATTGGTGCTGGGCATCAATTACATAGTATATATTGTCTATGGCTTAATGATAAACAACGGAACTTTTCAGAGCATCATAGATCAGGTCGCAGCACAGGCACCTTTTCAGTTGGATGCCATGCGAGCTCTGGCAGATCAGCTGGCGGTATTCAGCTCTGCAGACATAGGAGCCGGCATGTTTGAAAGAGTTTTCGCATTCCTCTTCCATGTGGGCGCATCGATCCTGGTCTTTTACGCTGCGAAGGACAAGGGCAAACTCTGGCTGTATCCCCTGGCGATCCTGCTTCATACGGCTCTGGATTCGCTTGCAGGCCTGAACATGACAAAGGTGATCCAGCTGTCTGCACCGGCACTTGAAGCGATAGTGGTGGCCTTCGGCATCATTACCTTCGCGGGCGCTTACTTCCTGCTCTATAAGAAAGACATAGACCGGATTTCCGCTCAGTGACATATCAGAAACAAAAATTACGCATAAAAGGGGATCGGCTTGGCCGATTCCCTTTTTGTTGTTAAGCCTGTTTTTTGTTTGTATTTAGGGATGATGGATGCTATAATAATTATGTATATGGTTTTTTGTTGGTTCGGTATCGAAGGGAATACAAAAAATGAGTTTCGAGTACTTTTGGCTTTATACTGAAAAAGCCGTCGCAGAAAAAACAAACGTGGGTTTCGACCTGTATTCCAAAGGACATCTGATCTGGCTTCTGATCATAGCCATCGGTATCGCCATCATGATGCCCATCTATCTTAAGGCCAGCCCTGCGAAGCAGCTTAAGATCAGGAAAGTATTTGCCCTGATATTGCTGATCTCAGAGATCATCAAGGACATAATAATCGTAGTCATAGGTGCGCCGATAGCGGCCTACCTGCCGCTTCATCTCTGTGGCTACGCGATATTCTTCCTGCTGGCGGATGCCTTCCTTCCCAAACAGAAGGTGACGGGCCAGATCGTTGCCTATGCCTTCGGACCCGGAGCGCTGGCAGCGCTGCTTTTCTGCAGCTGGACGGTGCTTCCGCTTTTCTGGAACTTCATGACCATTCACAGCTTCCTGTTCCACGGCATCATAGTCTGCTATCTTCTCATGAGGCTGGCAGACGGTGAGATCAAGCCAGACTACAAAGGTTTGTGGATATCTGTCATCACCATAGCGGCTCTGGCAGTGCCTGCTTATCTGGTGGACATGAAGACCGGATACAATTACATGTTCATTTACGAAGTTCAGAGGAATTCTCCTCTTGAGATAGCCTGGGAGATCTTCGGCACACGTTTCGGCAAGCCCGGTTACGTCTTCGGCGCCGTGCTCCTGGTGATCGTCATCTTCCACGCCCTTTACCTGATATACGGAATTTTCAGAAGGAAAAAAAGAAAATAAATGGAAAAAATCATCACCATAGAGGATCTTACATTTGAATATACGAGAGGAAATGACGAAGAACCCATCAGGGCTTTGGACGGAGTCAACCTGGAATTCGACGAGGGCAGCTTTACGGCCATCATCGGAAAGAACGGTTCCGGCAAATCAACTCTCGCAAAAAATTTAAACGGTCTTCTGGTTCCCACCTCAGGCACTGTCTTCGTAGACGGTTACGACACCAGAGATGATGACAGCATCTGGGAGATCAGACAGCGCGCAGGCATGGTTTTCCAGAATCCGGACAACCAGCTGGTATCGTCCATAGTTGAGGACGATGTGGCCTTCGGCCCGGAGAACCTGGGAATCGAGCCTTCAGAGATAAGACGCAGGGTGGATAAGGCTTTGGAAGACGTCAATATGGGGCAGTATAAGAACAAGGCTCCTCATCTTCTTTCCGGCGGTCAGAAGCAAAGGATCGCCATTGCGGGAGTAGTTGCCATGAGGCCGAAGATCATCATCTTCGACGAGCCTACAGCCATGCTGGACCCCAAGGGCCGCAAGGAGATCATGAAGATCATAGATGAGCTCCACAGGGACGGCATCACCGTCATTCTCATAACTCACTTCATGGAAGAAGTGGTCTGGGCAGACAGAGTCATCATTATGCACGAAGGCAAGGTGCTCCTGGACGGTACTCCGCAGGAAGTTTTTTCCAAGGCGGATGTGATAAAGGCTGCCAACCTGGAACTTCCCCTCATGGTGGAACTGGGCGAAAGACTGAAAGCTCAGGGACTGGATCTGCCGTCGGGAATCATTAAAGAAGAGGAAATGGTCAAAGCGATATGTCAATTAAAGTCACAGAACTGAATCACATATACGACAAGGGAATGCCTACAGAGCAGGCGGCTCTTACGGATATAAGTTTCGAGATATCTGACGGGGAATTCGTGGGTATCATCGGCCACACTGGTTCCGGCAAGTCCACTCTCCTTCAGCACCTGAACGGTCTTCTCAAGGCTACCAGTGGTACCATCGAGATCGGCGGAGTGGATATCACGAGACCCGGCGTCTCCATGGTGGAGATCCGTAAGAAAGTCGGCCTGGTCTTCCAGTATCCGGAATATCAGCTTTTCGAAGAGACTGTGGCTAAGGATGTGGCCTACGGACCCAGAAACCTGGGGCTCTCCGAAGAGGAGATCGATGAGAGGGTAAGGGAAGCCATGGCTTTAGTCGGACTGGACTACGAGAAGTTCGCCGACAGGTCTCCTTTCGAACTGTCGGGAGGACAGAAGCGCGCTGCGGCCATCGCAGGAGTAGCAGCCATGAAGCCTCAGGTCCTCATTCTGGATGAGCCTACGGCAGGGCTCGATCCTAAGGCCCACAAGGACGTCCTGGGCATGATCAGGGAAGTCCACGAGAAGACCGGAAACATCACGGTCCTGGTTTCCCACAACATGGGAGACATCGCGGAACTGGCTGACAAGGTCATAGTCATCGACGGCGGACGTATGGTCACCATGGGAACGCCGATGGAAGTTTTTTCCATGGGAGAACTTCTGAAGAGCGTCGGACTGGACCTGCCTCCCATTACGGAGTTTTGCAATAACCTTGGAATCATAGATACCGTCCTCGACCTTGAGACGGCGGTAGGAAAGATAATGGAACTGTTTGATAAATGATCAGAGATATAACCCTGGGTCAGTACTATCCCGGCAAAAGCCCGGTACATGACCTGGATCCGAGAGTAAAAATAATAGCCACGCTGCTGTTCATAATAGAGCTTTTCATCGTCGATAACTTCATCGGCTTTGGAATATGCGCTGTGGTCCTGGGCGCGGTCATAATAGTGTCCAAGGTGCCACTGAGCTTCATTATGAGAGGTCTGAAGCCGATACTTTTCATTCTTTTCTTCACCTTCGCCCTTAATATCTTCATGGTAAAGGGAGAGGTGATCTGGGAGTGGGGCATCCTTCACATCACCAAGGAAGGTATCAGGATAGCCGTATTCATGGCCATCAGACTGATACTTCTCATAATCGGCTCATCCATGCTGACCCTGACCACCAAGCCTCTGAGTCTGACGGATGGCATAGAGAGACTGCTGTCGCCCTTTGCCAGGTTCGGATTCCCGGCTCATGAGATCGCCATGATGATGACCATAGCCCTTCGTTTCATTCCGACTCTCCTGGAGGAGACGGACAAGATAATGAAGGCCCAGCAGGCAAGAGGCGCAGATTTCGAGACAGGCGGCCTCATGAAGAGAGCCAAAGCCCTGATTCCCGTCCTGGTACCCCTCTTTGTGAGCGCTTTCAGGATCGCTCAGGATCTGGCCATGGCCATGGAAGCCAGATGCTACAGAGGCGGCGAGAATCGCACCAGAATGCATGAGATGAAGCTCAGAGCCAGAGACTATACAGCTTTCGTCCTGGAAGCGGTATATCTGGCGCAGATCATAGTAGAAGCAAGGATGTTCTGATGAGACAGAGAAATATCAAAAATTTACAGGAGAGGATAGAGGCCAATTCCGGCTGCCTCATAAGAGACCCCAAGGCCCTCAAGGGCAGGTGGCGTGAAGCCTTCGGGAACGACAGGCCCATCTTCCTTGAGATCGGTTCCGGCAAGGGCAGATATGTTCTGGCAAGAGCTGAAGCCAGGCAGGATGTCAACTTCATAGCCTGTGAGGGACAGGAGAACGTGGGACTACGCATTCTTGAAAAGGTTGAGGAGGCTCAGATCTCCAACGTCAGAGTATTCATGGAATTCATACATGATATTTCCGAATACTTCAAGGAAGACGAACTGGACGGCATCTATCTCAACTTCAGTGACCCCTGGCCCAAAGAACGGCACGCCAAGCGCCGTCTTACCCACAGAAGGAACCTTAAGAGTTTCATGAAGGTCATAAGGCCCGGCGGCGCCATCGAATTCAAGACTGACAACGACCGGCTCTACGAATTCTCTCTGGAAGAGATCAAGGAGTCCGGATATGAAATAATGGAAGCAACCAGAGATCTCCACGGTGAGGTCTCAGCCATCGAAAGCAAAAAATTCATGACTGAGTACGAGGAGAGATTCCTGGCACAGAATAAAAACATAAACTATGTTAAATTCAGAGAAAAAAGCCTGGCTGCAGGCAAAGGGAGGCATTCAATGATTTTTGCAAGAGAAAACGGCAGAACAGTACCTAAAGAAGACAAGATTTTTGGAATTTCCAACAGAGCCAAAGAAATGGCCGCCAAGGTTGGCAAGGACAAAGTAGTAAACGGCACCATAGGAGCTCTTATGGACGATGACGGCAAGCTCATCGTACTGGACTCTGTAGACAAGGTATTCAAGTCTCTCAAGCCCGATGAGTATGCACCTTACGCGCCCATCGGCGGCATCCCTGAATTCAAGGAGGCCATCAAGAAGGCGGCTTTCGGCAAATACGAGCCCAAGGGATTCACGGAAGTCTGCGCTACACCGGGAGGTACCGGCGGCATCAGAAACACCGTGTCCAACTATTCAGCGCCCGGGGACAGAGTCCTGGTAGCCGACTGGTTCTGGGCACCCTATAAGACCATCTGCCAGGAGATCGGCAGAGAGATCCAGACCTTCACCTTCTTCAATGATGAGCGTGGTTTCAACATCGACGATTTCAAGAAGAACGTGCTGGAGCTTCTGGAGATACAGGACAGTCTGGTGATCATCATCAACAGCCCTGCACACAATCCTACAGGATATTCTCTCTCCGTGACAGACTGGAGAAACATCAAGGCTATCTTTGAGAAGACCCCTCAGGACAAGCACGTGGCACTTTTCTGCGACGTGGCCTACATCGATTTTGCGGGAGACGAGGAGCAGTACAGACAGTTCCTGCCGGTTCTCGACGAGATGCCTGAGAACGTTCTTCCCATCATCGGATACAGCGCATCCAAGACCTTTACCCTTTACGGCATGAGATGCGGAGCCATGATCTGCATGGCCAAGACACCTGCCATCGCGCAGGAGTTCAAGCAGGTAACGGAATTCAGTTCCAGAGGCTCCTGGTCCAACTGCAACCGTTCTGCTCAGACCATCATAGCCAAGATCTTTGCAGACCCTGACCTCAAGGCTCTGGTAGACAAGGAGAGAGCAGAGTACAGAGAAATGCTCATCAGGAGAGGCAAGGCTTTCGAAGCAGCTGCCAGGGAATGCGGACTTGAAATGGTTCCCTTCGACGCAGGCTTCTTCGCCAGTGTTCCCATGGCGGACCCTGATGCAGTTTCCAAAGAACTGGAGAAGGAAGGCATCTTCCTGGTACCTCTCGCCAAGGGTATCAGAGCATCAATAGCATCTATGTCTGAAGAGAGCTGCAAAATGGTACCTGCCAGGATCAAAGCAGTCATGGACAGACTTGCAAAATAATTTCAGGAGATAGTAAATATGGCAAAATTGTCAGATTTAAAATTACAGCACAATATGAAAAAAAGTTTCCTCGGAGTACAGACTCCCGAGGACCTGAACAGGGTCATTGAAGAGGGAAACTTCAGAGAACTGGTACAGCTTTCGGAAGCTTATCAGGACAAGAGGATAGTTGAGATCGCACAGCAGATCTTCGACGGCAAGAACAGGGTCGTTCTCATTGCGGGACCTTCCAGTTCCGGCAAGACCACTACAGCTAAGAAACTCTGCATCCAGCTCAAGGTACTGGGACTGGATCCTCTGTACATGGGCACTGATGACTACTTCGTCGAAAGAGAGGAGACTCCTCTTGATGAAAACGGCAAGTACAACTTTGAGGATCTGGACGCTGTGGACGTTGAACTCTTCAACTCCAACATCATCGCTCTTCTTAAAGGACAGGAAGTGGACCTTCCCACCTTTAACTTCATGACGGGGCACAAGGAGTACGGCAAGCGCATAACCTCCATCAAGAGAAGCCAGATCATCGTAATAGAAGGGATCCACGCCCTCAACGATGCTTTGACACCTCATATCCGCCAGCATCAGAAGTTCAAGATCTTCGTATGCCCGGTGACTGCCCTTAAGGTCAGCAAGGAATCGGGCGTGGATCCCATCGATCACAGAATGCTGAGAAGAATGGTGAGAGACTTCCAGTTCAGAGGTCACTCTGCTAAGGCTACCATCGACAACTGGCCTTCTGTGAGACGCGGCGAAGAAAAGAACATCTTCCCCTTCAAGGATCAGGCGGACGTGTCCTTCAACACCTCTCATATCTATGAGATCCCCATCCTCAAGAAGTACGCCGAGCCTTTGCTCAAGTCCATCAAGGAGGATGAGCCGGAGTATGAGATGGCAAGCAAGATGCTCAAGCTTCTGGAGGAGTTCGATGTCTACGAAGATGATTCCGTAGTTCCCAACGATTCCATCATAAGAGAGTTCATAGGCGGTTCTGCTTATGCAGACCCGGATCCTGAGACCGGCAAGAAGACCTTCGTGGGCGGAAACTGGTTCTGGAGAAATCTGCAGAACTATCTGAAGGACAAACATGAGGAACTAAAGGAGAAGCGCGAAGAGTTCCTGGAAAAGCATGAAGACACCAGAAAAGAACTCATGGAGAAGCATGAGGAATTCATCGATAACATCGAAGAAGAAGCCAAAGACGACATAGAATCAGTCCTCCGCGGCGAAGGTGAAGCAGTAGTAAAATAGTCCGGAGATAAGAAACATTGAGAATAGGAATAGTAGGGGGCATCAACATAGACATAGAGGGCGCCCCCTTTAAATCAATCAAATATCGCGACTCCAACCCGGGAAAGATCAGACTCAGTTACGGAGGCGTAGGCAGGAACATCGCAGAGAACCTGGCACGTCTGGGAGGAAACTGCGCCATGATCTCCTGCGTCGGAGATGAGCCCATGAGCCTTGGTGCCCTGAACTATCTGAAGGATCTGGGAGTGGACGTGTCTCACGTCAGGGTGATGCCTGAGGAGATGCCTTCCATGTACCTGAGCATCCTGGATGAAAACGGAGACATGGAGCTTGGCATATCCGACATGGATATCATCAGAAACATCACTCCCGGATATATAGACGAGATAAGACATTTCCTGGAGGGCATGGACGTGGTAGCCCTGGACGGCAATCTGACAGCGGATCTTCTGGAGCATGCCACCTTCGTTCTCAGGGGAACAAAGATGTTTTATGACCCTGTGTCGGCCAATAAAGGCATAAGAGCCAGAGACTTCGTGGGAAGATTTTTTGCAATTAAGCCCAACCGCATCGAGGCTGAGGCCATCCTGGACATGAAGATCGGAAACGATGAAGATATCAGAGCCGCCGGCAGGCGCTTCATGGAGCTGGGGGTTTCCCAGGTGTATATAACCCTGGGGGAGGAAGGCGTCTACTACCTGGAAGAGGGTGATGAGGGCTTCATCAGGCCCGCGAAAGACCTTTTGATAAAGAGCGCTACAGGAGCCGGAGACAGCTTCTCAGCCTGCATCCTTCTGGGTGTGGCTCTGGGAATGAGCGCCGGCAAGATCGCTGAAATGGGCATGGCGGCCTCCAGGATCACCATGGAATCCTCCAAAGCGGTCAATGAAGAAATAAGCATGGAACTGATCAGAAAACTATTGAATAAGGAGATTTAAAATGAATTATCTTGATATAAAGCCTGAAGTGAAGGAAGCACTTAAAGAAGGCAAGCCCGTTGTTGCGCTGGAATCCACCATCATCGCTCACGGAATGCCTTACCCTAAGAATGTAGAGACAGCCCTGGCTGTGGAGAAAGTCATAAGAGACGGCGGAGCTGTTCCTGCCACCATCGCCATCATTGACGGTGTTATCAAAGTAGGACTTACTCCGGAAGAGATCGAGTATCTGGGAACAGCTAAAGGTGTTCTCAAGGTGTCCCGCCGCGATTTTCCCGTGGTGATGGCCAAGAAGCTTGACGGAGCCACAACGGTAGCCGGCACCATGATGGCGGCTGCCATGGCAGGGATCAAGGTCTTCGTGACAGGAGGCATCGGCGGAGTGCACAGAGGTGCCGGCGAGACCTTCGATATTTCTGCTGACCTTGAAGAGCTTAAACAGACCAACGTCTGCGTAGTATGCGCAGGAGTCAAGTCCATCCTGGACATTCCCGGAACTCTGGAATATCTGGAGACCAAGGGTGTGCCTGTAGTTACTTGCGGAGGAGACGACTTCCCTGCATTCTATTCCAGAAGCTCCGGCATCCCCGCAGAGCTCCGCGAAGACGATCCCAAGGTAATAGCCGGCATGATCAAAGCCAAGGACGAGATGGGCTTAGGCGGCGGCATGCTTGTAGCCTGTCCTGTACCTGAAGAGGATGAGATCCCCTTCGAGAAGATGGACGGCGTAATCAAGAAGGCTCTCGCAGAGTGCGAAGAGCAGGGCATCAAGGGCAAGCGCATCACACCTTTCCTTCTTTCCAAGGTAAAAGATCTTACAGAAGGCGCTTCACTTGAAGCTAATATCAAGCTGGTTCTCCACAATGCGGAGATCGGAACAAAGATCGCCTGCGGTCTTACTGAATAATCGGTCATTTTTAAGGGAGCTGTCTGCCGGGCAGCTCTTTTTTATGCAAAAAAATATTTTAGCCGTCTTTCACTCTACTTCGATGAAGCGCCTATTTAGTGGGCTTCCGGGACACGACCACAAGATGATGTGTATGCAGCCCATGAATAAGAAACGCCTGCCATCGTGT
>JAEEGL010431831.1_pt1 | contig 10123 bp, 9 predicted proteins | sample 9134231 | NCBI WGS metagenome assembly JAEEGL01 (sample SAMN16246548, study PRJNA631951) | gut metagenome | biome: gut microbiome; feature: rumen; material: fiber-attached | host: Bos | place: Iran: Karaj | collected 2018-10
CGAGTCCGAGTTCTTCTGCGCCTCGGATATGCAGCATTCCGTCGGGCGAAAGCGTTTTGGCTTCACGTATGATCGCAGCGATATCCGAGCCGTAAGCGCCGGCGTTCATAAAAACAGCGCCGCCCGCGCTGCCGGGGATGCCAGTCGCGAACTCCATCCCTGCAAGACCGCGGCGGCAGGCGTCTTTCGCGAGAGAGGCAATCAGGTAGCCGGCACCGGCAGTAACGGTATTATCTACTATATTATTATAAGAGAAGTACTGACCCAGCCGGATGACGACTCCTTCGTAGCCGCTGTCAGCAAACAGTGTGTTCGTGCCGTTGCCGAGCAGCAGATACGGCGGGGCAGCAGGGCGACCTAAAAAGGCCAGCAGCGCAGCCAGTTCGTCCACGCTGCGCGGCTCGACCAGAGCCGCAGCCCGGCCGCCGCAGCGGAACGAAGTATAGTCGCCCATGGCGACGTTTTCCCGTATCTCCCAGCCCGGGAAAGCGCTGCGAAGCGTTTCCGCGATGCCGGAGGACTTCTTCTTTCTGAAAAGCAAAGCTTACTCCTCTGTCTCCTCCCGTTCGGGCATCTGATAGCAGATCTGCAGCGCGGCTTCGAGCCGGTTGAGCAGGCTGCGCTCGAGCATCTCGATAAACGGCGCGGCGGTCTGATGGGCCATATATTCCGCGACCAGGCCGTTGTATTCCCGGTCGTCCACCGTGAGCATCGGAAGAGGCAGTCCTGCCTGCATCAGGCTGTACATCAGCAGCACGAACCCCATCGACGCCGTGTCGGGACCGAAAGGATAAAGCCGCAGGAACTCCAGATGGAGAAGGGCTGCCCGTTCGACCGGGGTGCCCTCCGTCCGGGCATTATGCGCCTTTTTAAACAGGTTCTCCGTTTCCAGCGGAACGTCCTGAAAATGCGGAGGGATGTGTTCCCACTCGTAGATGATGGGATTGCCGCTGCGGAATACAGCCTCCCTGCCCAGCAGCATGGAGTACCAGCGCTGCAGCATGCGCACATCCACATGACTCTCCATCTCGATACAGCTTTCCATGTCGCGCCGCAGCGCCACGCAGTTGTGTGCAAAGCTGTAAGCATCGACCGGAGCGCTCTCCACGATCTTTCCGTCAAGGATATCGACGATGTCGCGCTTACTGACAGGATCACCTTTAAGACGCTGCATGGAGTACAACCAGTGCCACAGATCGCTCTGCCGCAGCCATTTGGAGATCTCCGGACTTTTGGCTTTATATGACGCCAGGACCCGTGATTTTTTGGAAATAATGTCGTACATAAAAGGATTATATGCTTTTTTCACGCTTTTGACAATTATTCGGCAAACTGTTGGAAAAGAAGAAAGAATGCGTTAAAATACTATCAAAGATTTTATCGTTTTTCTACAGAAAGGAATCACAAATGCCTGCAGGAAAAGCCAGAGAAGGAAGGGCCTTTATCTCGCCCTCCAGATACATCCAAGGTCCCGGAGAGATCAACAATCTCCCCAAATTTGCCGCAAACTACGGCAACAGCGTCCTCGTCATGATCGACAAATTCTTCTTTGACGAGTGGTCTGTTAAATTCGAAAAGATGTTCACCGATGCCGGCTTCACATTCTGGGCCGTCCCTTATCCAGGCGCGCCCACAGACGCAGCCCTCGAGGAGCTCTATGCTTTTTGTGATAAGCTTCCCGAGACGCCTGCCGTCTTTATCGGCTTCGGCGGCGGCGCCTGCTGCGACATCGCAAAGGTCCTCGGCGGCCACTACAACACAAACTGGTTCAGCTGCCCCACGGCTCTCACCACCGATGCACCCACCTCGCAGCACACGGTCATGCACAATCCCGGCCAGCAGCCCGAGCTCCGTTTCCATTACAAGAATCCCGATTACGTCGTCGTAGATACAGAGGTCACGATTACAGCGCCTGCCTTCATGCTGGTCTCCGGGATCGGCGACGCTCTGGCTACCTACTTCGAGTGTCTCTCCTCCAACGCCAACAATAATGTCGTCAACGCTGGCCGCGGAGACTACAAGGCCACCATGCTGGGCAAGGCCGCTGCCAAACTCTGCTACGAAGTCCTTCTCGAAAAAGGCCCCAGCGCCATCCGCGCCAACAAGGCGCATCTGCGTACTCCGGCCTACGAAGATATCGTCGAAGCCACCGTTCTGCTCTCCGGCCTCGGTTTCGAGAATACCGGCGTCTCCCTGGCTCACGGTCTGGAAGCTGGTTTCCACGTGCTGCCCCTGCCCAAACCTCTGCTCCACGGCACCGGCGTCGGCTACAGCACGCTCGTCGAACTTATCGTCGAAAACAAAGTCGAAGAATTCGAGAGAGTCTTCGCCTTCGCGAAAGAGATCGGGCTGCCCTGCTGCACCGCCGACCTCGGTCTTACGCCCGAAAATCGCGACAGCGCCGTCAACGCCCTGGTAGACGATGTTTACGACAAGCGCTGGCAGGTCATGAATGTCCCCTTCCAATACAACAGGTCAACCCTCATCGATGCAATATATTATCTCGACACTTATGCAGAGGAGCATAAGTAAAGAAAAAGATGGAGTTCTTTAGGAGGAAAAAATGAAGTTCTCATCCAGAATCGACGCCTGCGGCTATTCACCGGTAAGAAAGTTCAATTCATATCAGGTCGCATGCAAGAAAGCCGGTAAGAAGATCTATCACCTCAACATCGGTCAGCCCGATATCAAGACACCTGAAGTCTATATGGAAGCGGTCCGCAGCTTCGACAGCCCCGTGCTGGCGTACGAGGCCCATCCCGGCATGACGTCCCTCTGCGAGGCGATGAGCAAGTATTACGAGCGCATCGGCGCGCCCTACGACCCCAGCGAGATCAAGATCACGGACGGCGGCTCCGAAGCCCTGCTGCTCATCATGCTCACGCTGCTCGAAGACGGCGATCAGGTCATGATCCCCGAACCCTTCTATCCCAACTACTCCACCTTCATCGGCATCACGGGCGCCACCATCAGCCCGATCAAAACGACGGCTGAAGAAGGCTACAAATACGCCGTGCGCGAAAAACTCGAAGCAGCCTACAATCCGGCTGTCAAGGCCATGCTCTTCACCAATCCCGGCAACCCGACCGGCGTCGTCCTCACCAAGGACGAGCTTCAGGTCCTGGCCGATTTCGCCAAGGACAAGGGCATCTTCCTCATCGGCGACGAGGTATACAGAGAATTCGTTTACGACGGACAGGACCTCACCTCCATCGCGCAGTATCCAGAAGTCAAGGATCAGGTCATCCTGGTAGATTCCGTTTCCAAGAGATTCTCTGCCTGCGGTGCGCGCGTCGGCGCCATCCTCACCACCAACAAGGAATTCCTCGCGCAGCTTGACAAGCTCCTGCAGGCCCGTCTCTGCGTTCCCACCCTCGACCAGCTCGGCGCGACCGCCCTGTACGGGCTCGATCCCGACTACTTTGAAGGCACCAGGGCCGAGTATAAGAAGAGAAGAGACGTCGCCTTCGAAGCCCTCCAGAAGATCCCGGGCATCGTCTGCAAGCAGCCGATGGGCGCTTTCTACATCATGGCCAAGCTGCCGGTCGACGACACTGAGAAGTTCCTCATCTGGATGCTCACCGAATTCGAAGAAAACGGCGAGACCGCAATGTTCACCCCGGCTGCCGGCTTCTACGCCACCCCTGGCTGCGGCATTGACGAGATCCGTTTGGCCTACGTACTCAACGCCGACGACCTCAAGCGCGGCATCGAACTGATGGGCAAGGGCATCGAGAAGTACAACAGTCTCAAGAAATAGCCTTGATCCTACGCGGGGCGGCCGCTTCGGCCGCCCTTTTTTCAGAATAACCCGTAAAGGAGAATACAAATGAACCTCAACAAATTCAGTCTGGAAGGTAAAGTCGCGGCCGTCACCGGCGCCAACACCGGTATCGGTCAGGCGATCTGCGTCGCTCTGGCAGAGTCCGGCGCCAGGATCGTCGGTGTCGCCAGAAGAGACTGCGACGAAACGCAGAAGATGGTCGAAGACGCCGGCAGCGCCTTCGCTCTCGTTAAAGCCGACCTGCTCGATCCGAAGAACGCGAAGAAGGTCGTCGCGGACGTTATCGACTGCTTCGGCACTCTCGATATCCTCGTCAACAACGCGGGCATCATCCGCCGCAACAACGCCGAAGTCTTCGAGGAACAGGATTGGTACGACGTCGTCAACACCAACCTCAACACCCTCTTCTTCCTCTCTCAGGAAGCCGGCAAATACTGGATCGACAACGGCATCAAGGGAAAGATCATCAGCACCGCCTCTCTGCTCGCCTATCAGGGCGGCATCCGCGTCCCGGCCTACACCGCCACCAAGCACGCCGTCTCCGGCCTCACCAAGGCGCTGTGCAACGATTGGGCCAAGTACGGCATCTGTTGCAACGCGATCGCCCCGGGCTACGTCATCTCGAACAACACGAAGGCTCTCGTCGAGGATAAGGACCGCTATCAGGCCATTCTCGAGCGCATTCCGAACGGACGCTGGGCCATGCCCGCCGACATCGCGGGCGCCGTCGCCTTCCTTGCCTCCCCAGCAGCCGACTACGTCAACGGCATCACCCTGCCGGTCGACGGCGGCTGGCTCGCCAGATAGAACCGGCTCAGACGCAAACAAACAGAGCCTCCCCTGCGGAGACTCTGTTTTTCTTTTCTCTATAGCCGTGTAGCCGGGGGTCGCAAGCGGAAGACCCGTCCACGGCCATTCCCGCTTAACGGATCTTGTCGAGTGCTCCCATGCGGCGGAGGGTCGGAGCGATCGCTTTATAGAGGATAGGCGCGATGACAATGGCGGCTGCAGCGTTGATGAGGGAAGCCGGCAGCTTGCTGGCCAGCTTGAGCATCGTACCGTCCATCGTCAGGCCGTCTACTGTGAGACCGAAGATGAAGCTTTTCAGCATATACAGGGCAACGTAGCTGAGCGCGCCTATGACGGAACCGACGATGATCCGAACATTGTTTTCTTCCTTGCCCTTAATATAAGTCTGGGCAATGAGTGCGCAGATGTAGGCCATCGCGAACTTGGAGACAAAGGTAATGAGTGCCTGACCGACATCGTAGCCGCCCACCATGTCGTAGAGGAAAGAGCCGAAGCCCGCGGCCAGGCCGCCCGCGACAGGGCCGAAAAGAAGGCCCGAGAGCAGGCAGAAAGCGTTGCCGACGCTGAGTTTGGAGCCTAAAAACGGGACGCGCAGATAGGTGATGACGAAAACGATCGCAGCCATAACGCCGACGAAGACGATCCGATAGGTTTTGCTGTCCTGAGATCTTCCGCTCATGATAAGATTCCTCCTTGACGTGGATATGTTCTTTGACTACCATTATAGTCACAGTTGGCATTATAAAAATTCCCAAATCAATATTGTTTTATAAGGCCAGATCACGATCCGAACGCATAACCGCCAAGCGGTGAAAGGAAAAAGATGCAGACCTATCTGCTGGAAAGGGGCGGCAGTAAGCCTCTGTACGAACAGCTTTACGAACATATACGGGCCGACATTCTCGCAGGCCGTATCGCGGGCGGCGAGAAACTGCCGCCCAAGCGAGCGCTCGCGGAGCATCTGGGGATCAGCAAAATCACGGTGGAGACCGCCTATGCACAGCTGCTTGCCGAAGGATATCTCAGCTCACGCGAGCGCTCCGGTTACTATGCGGAGAGCATGGCGGCCGCGCCGGCCACAGCCGGCTCAGGCGTACCTGTCATGCCGCAGAAAGGATTCGAAGGCTCGGACGCACCGGAGCGAAACGAAGACCGCACCGGTCCCGGCCTGTTCCCCTATTCCGTATGGGCCCGTCTGATGAGGGCCGTCATCCTGGAAGAAAAGGACAGGATGCTCCGGCCGGTCCCCCCTGCCGGATCGCCCGCTTTGTGCCGCGCGATCTCCGGTGAGCTCTACCGCGAAAAAGGTATGTCCGTGAGCCCCGGACAAGTCATCATCGGCGCCGGCACGGAATACTTCTACACCCTGCTCACCCAGTTCCTCGGCCGCCACCGCCGATATGCGGTCGAAGACCCTTCGCACCGCAAGATCGCCCTTGCTTACCGCGGGAGCGGTGCCCATGTTGCGCCCGTCAGAACAGATGAAAAGGGCATGTCCCCGGAGGCTCTTCGAAACAGCGGGGCTTCGGTCGCGCATCTGTCGCCCTCGCATCACTATCCGACCGGCGTCGTCATGCCCATCACCAGACGTCGCGAACTGGCGGCCTGGCTCGGGGAAGAGGGGGACCGCTTCATCATAGAGGACGACTACGACTCCGAGTTCAGCTACCTCACACGGCCGGCAGCCAGCATGCAGAGCCTGGACACGACGGGTCGTCTCATCTACCTCAACACCTTCTCCAAGACCATCGCCCCCACCCTGCGCATCAGCTACATGATCCTCCCGCTTCCGCTGCTGGAGGACTGGCAGCGCAAGATGGGCTTCTACAGCTGCGCGGTGCCCTCCTTCGAGCAGCTGACGCTGGCTCGTTTCCTGGAGGAGGGCTACTACGAGCGCCACCTGCGCCGCACCAAAAAACACTACGCCCAGATCCGCGGCGGCATCATGGAACTGCTGCAGTCCGAACCGCTGCGTCACAGCTTTCTCGCCAGACAGTCCGAAGCCGGACTTCATTTCATTCTGGTCTGTAAAAACGAAAAAAAACGCGGCGAATCGCTTCGCCGCGCGCTTGCGGAAGCCGAACTCGGTTTTCCGCTGCTTTCCGATTTCTATTTCCGGACGCCCGATGAAGAAGCCGAGCGCTCTGTCGTGATCCAGTATTCTCAGATCAGTAAAGAGAAGTTGGGCGCCTCCCTCCTGAAACTGGCAGAACTCTTATCGTGACCCCGTCCCGACGGGGTTTATCGTCTGTACAGTGAGCCGTCTGCCGTCGATCGTAAAACGCACGTTGACCCCCGCGAAGCTGAGCCCGTAGACCTGCTCAGAGTCGCTGCGGTATCCCGGCACGGGACGCTGAGAAAGCAGCGATCGCAGCGCTTCACGACGTCCGGGAGGGACCTTGATCTCTTCCTCTTGAGGGATAAAGACCTCGAGCAGGAAATCGTCCCGATTCGCGGCGAAACCGCCCGAAGCGTCCGGCAGGCTGTCCGCGTAGGCAATGTACGGCTTGATGTCGAGGATGGGCGTGCCGTCCACCAGATCTGCGCCGTCCACGATCAGGACCGGGCCCTCATCGCCGTCCGACTCGATCCCGAGAAGACGTACGGCCGACAGCCCGATCGGATTGGGTCGGTTCGGAGAGCGGCTCGCGAAGACCCCAACCCGCCGGTTTCCGCCCAGACGGGGCGGCCGCACGGTCGGAGACCAGTCCGACGGCTCGATGATATCGTCCGGCTGCAGCGTATCCGGCGCTTCTTCCGGATCCAGGCCTTTTCCGCCGGAGAAGACCGGGCTCTGCGAGAACACCCAAAGCAGCCAGATATGGGAAAACCCCGCCAGTTCCCGGAATGCCTCCGGACGGCGGTACTCCTTTTCGAAAACGATCCTGGCCGGTGCGCCGATCACCAGGCCCGCCTGGCGCGGTACGCCGAATTTTTCGGGATAATCGCTGCGGATATGAGCGATAGGAGAAAACAGATATCTCATGGAAACAGTGTATCACAAAAGGTCGCCCCGCAGGGAAAGAATCGGCTTGCCACAGCAGGATACCGGTAGTAAGATTATCGGGTAATCCCACACGATTCTGTCTTCCCCTGTACCAAACCGGAAAGGTCTTTCATGGCAGTACTTTACCTTGCTATCGTCTTTGCAGTCATCATCGTGCTGCTCAGTGTCAAACGTCCGCTCTGGCAGGCTCTTTTGGGCGGGATCTTCGCCAGTATGCTCCTCTATCGCATCGATCCGCTCACATCGGGCAAACTCGTGCTCGGTGTCTTCACCAAATGGTCCTCGCTCTCAGTCCTCCTTGCGCTCTATCTCATCACGTTTCTGCAGAGGGTGCTGGCAGCGCGCGACCGCATCAAGCTGGCCCAGCAGAAGCTGGACAGTATGTATAAGAGCAAAAAAATAACGCTGATCGGCTCCTGTCTCTTCATCGGTCTGCTGCCCTCCGCGGCGGCCATGGTGCTCTGCGGGCAGATCGTACGCGAGGCGACTGCCGGCAGTACGCTCAGCGAGACCGATAAGGCCTTCACGGCCAACTGGTTCCGGCATATCCCCGAAAGCACGCTGCCGACCTATTCGAGCGTGCTGCTCATGCTCAGCTTTTCGGGCATCAGTCTGCCGAGCTTTCTGCCCTGCATGATCATTCCCGTCATCGTGCTGGCGCTGCTCGGCAATCTGGCTACGCTCCGCAAGATCCCGAAAGAAGAAATCACGGAGAAGCCCCACGTTACGCTGCGTGACTGGTTCGAACTGCTGCGCTACGTCTGGCCTATCCTTCTCGCGATCCTGATCATTCTCATCTTCAGGCTCGAAGTCGTCTATGCGGTCCTCATCGCCATAGCAGCCGCCGTACCGGGCTACAGGATCTCGTTGCAGGAGCTGAAGGGCATGTTCGTGTCGGCGATCGACAGGCGCATGCTCACCAACACCTTTCTGGTACTGGTCTTAAAGGATTTCTTTACCGCCGCCGGTGTGCTGGCAGAGATCCCGAAAGTCATGGACAAGCTTCCGCTGCCCTCCTTCCTCGCCTTCGGCATCCTCTTCTTCGTGCTCACCGCTATCAGCGGCGCGCCCGCCGCGCTCGCCATGGGCATGCCGATCATCATGGCGGCTATGCCCGCATCGGTGCCGCTCATGGTCTATCTGATGTGCTCCATGCATGCTGCCAGCCAGCTTTCCCCCACCCATGTCTGTCTGGTCGTAGCATCCGATTACTTCGACATCAGCCTGGGCGCTCTCATCCGCAAGACGCTGCCGGTCTCTCTGCTCTTCTTTGTGCTGATGACCGGCTACTATCTCGTTCTCTCACCGCTGTTCTAAAACAATAGATAATCATCTGACCACAAGGCAGGATCGGCAAAATCCTGCCGCCCGGCCGCTGCCGGACCTTCGATCAGATGTCTTTTTACGGACAGCCGGCATCCGTCCTCAGGCCGGCTGTTTTCTATTGACGAGAAACAGGATCAGAACGCCCGCAAAGATCAGCGCTCCGCCGCTCACGATGGTCTTTGTCAAAGACTCTCCGAAGGCAAGGAAACCGAGAACAGCGCTGAAGATGACGCCCGTATAGTCGTAGATGCTGATTTCCGAAGCCGGTGCATGCGTATAGGCAAAGCTCAGGAAGAGCTGGCCGGACGAAGCGCAGATGCCGATGCCCAGCAGACGGAGCAGATTGATCGGCGTAGGCACGACAAAGGACGGCAGGCACATGATACCGGAGAGAAGCGCGCAGACGATCGAGTAGTGCAGTACGATCGTCGTTGCCGACGCCTTTCCTTTGCACAGCGCGATCAGCGTGTAGGTGATGCTGCCGATGACCGCCGTTCCGAGAGCGGCCAGCAGCGGCAGCGGATCCGAATCAAAGGCCGGACGCATCGCGACATAGGCGCCGCCCATGCACAGCAAGATCGCCGCCAGCTTGACGCGCGTGATCTTCTCGTGCAGCAGGACGGCCGCCATGATCGTGATAAAGATCGGACTGAGCCGGTTGATGACCGCGACGTCCGCTTGACGGGCATGTGACGACGCGTAAAAATACACGATGATCCCCAGAAAGCCTATGACCGAGCGAGCCCAAAGCAGCAAACCGCCGCTCTTCAGCTCCGCCCTCAGATCCGGTTTCAGCCGCAAAGCCGTGAACATGACGACAGCGATCGAGATGAAATTACGAACAAAGATCTGCTCGAAAATCGGGATCTGGCCCGAGCTCTGCTTGACGAAGATCTGCTGGAGCGCGAAGCAGAATGCGCTCAGGATCATCAGGAGTATTGCCTTTAGTTTTTGTTTGTTCATAGGATGCTCCGCGGGATGCCGGAACGGTATCCCACCTGTTATGATACTACAGTCCCGCGTCCCTTCTTAAGGCTTCCGCCTTATCGGTGCGTTCCCAGAGAAAATCGGCATCTTCACGGCCGAAGTGTCCGTAAGCCGCCGTCTTCCGATAGATGGGACGGCGCAGATCAAGGTCGCGGATGATCGCAGCCGGTCGGAAATCGAAATGCTTCTCGACCAGCGCGGCGATCTGA
>JAEEGL010697738.1_pt1 | contig 10123 bp, 7 predicted proteins | sample 9134231 | NCBI WGS metagenome assembly JAEEGL01 (sample SAMN16246548, study PRJNA631951) | gut metagenome | biome: gut microbiome; feature: rumen; material: fiber-attached | host: Bos | place: Iran: Karaj | collected 2018-10
TCTCCGACCCGGCGCTGCTGGAGGAGATCATTGCCTCCGGGAAAGCGGATATCGTGGAGATGGCCCGGGGCCTCATCGCCGATCCGGAGCTGCCCAACAAGGCCCGCACCGGGCGGGACTGGGATATCGACCGCTGCCTGCGCTGCTACCACTGCTTCAGCGAGGTCATGTCCTCCGGTCAGTTCTGCTGCACTCTGAATCCCGCCATTGGCCGCGAGGAGGAGTACTCCACCGCGCCGCTGCCCGCCGAGAAGAAGGACGTGGTCGTGGTCGGCGGCGGCATCGCGGGGATGCAGGCCGCGATCACGGCGGCGAAGCGGGGCCACCGGGTACGCCTCTATGAGAAGAGCGGCCGCCTGGGCGGCGTGCTCCTCTGCGAGGAGCAGGTGCCCTTCAAGAAGCATCTGGCGGAGTATCTGCAGCGGCAGGCTATGCGCCTGGAGAAGGCGGGTGTGGAGGTGCACATGAACCACGCCCTGACGCCGGAGGAAGCCTCCGGCCTTGGCGCGGACGTGCTGATCGCCGCCATCGGTTCCGAACAGGTCATGCCTCCCATCCCCGGCCTGGAGAAGACCGTTCCGGTGACGGAGGCCTATGCCGAGCCGGAGAAGCTGGGACAGAAGGTGGTCATCCTGGGCGGAGGCATGGCCGGTACGGAGCTGGCCGTTTACCTCCGCAACCTGGGCAAGGAGCCCACGGTGGTGGAGATGGCCCCGAGGCTGAACTTCGCCAACAATTCCTGCCACGGCTCCGCCGTCACGGAACAGCTGGGCAAGCTGAAGATCCCCGCCCGCACGGGCACGAAGGTGACGGCGGTGGGCAGCGGGGAAGTGAAGTGCGTTTCGGCGGACGGGGAGCTGACCCTCCCGGCGGACAGCGTGGTCAACGCCCTGGGCCGCAAGCCCCTGCAGGAGGCGGCGGCAGCCTTCGCCCTCTGCGCGCCGGTGTTCTATCCCATCGGCGACTGCCTGGCGGCAAAGAACGTGTATGAGGCCAACCGCCTTGGCTTCAACGTGGCTATGGATATCGGCAAGATCATGTAAAACGAGCGCCCTCCGGGGAAACCCGGTGGGCGTATGCTCATAACGAGGTACAGAAGATGAAAAAAACCATCATCCTGCGATCCGTCTGCCTGGGATTCCTGGCGGTCCTGGCCCTGTTCGGCGCGGGCTGCGGCCGGAAATCGCCCTACGAAGGCCGCTGGGTGGACGTGAACGGCAGCACGACCCTGGAGTTCAGGCGGAACACCGTGACGGTCCGCTTCGGCAGCTGGTCTGAAAAATACCGCTTCAAGGTCACCGAAACTTCTTACGGCACGACCATCCTTTCCGCCGACCCCGAGGGCAGCTTCGGCGGCATGTCGGAGCTGGAGGCCCGGGAGGACGGCAGCCTCTGCGCCGCCGAGATGGTCCTGGACGCGGAGGGCCACAGCTATCGCTTCGTCCGTCCGGAGGCCCTGGCGGCGGAAAAGGAGATCAGGGACCTGTCCGAGGACGCGCCGAAGGAGATCGCTTCCACCGAGCTTGAGAGCTTCTCATTCGTCTTTCGGAATCGGCACGGCAGCTACGGGCTGGACGAACGCTGGCCCTCCGGCAGCTATTCCTGGGAGCTGGAGCGGCAGGAGGACGGCGGCTATCGGATGGATTTCCGCGTGATGGGGGATTCCTACATAGCCCTCGACTTTTCCGACACGGTCAGCGGGGATTACGCCGAGGGCCTGGCCCGGCTGCTGAGCGACCTGGGCGTTCCCGCCTTCAACGGCTATTACAGGACCAACAGCGTTTCAAAGCCCGGCTACAGCCTGTGGGTGACCTACGCATCCGGGGAGCGGCTCAGCGTCCGCGCCTCGGGAGACGCGGGGGACGAGTGCGTCTTCGACCTGCCCGCCCTGCTGGAGTACGCCGCCCGGCAGGAGCTGTTTCCGGAGAAATGAGGTGTCTGCAATGAAAAAGATCGTGAATCCCGATGCGCCTCGATCCTATTTCCCCGATCCGCGGGAGCTGGACGTCCTGCCGGATGATCCGAGCTTGCCGGATCTGTTTGCGTTCCTGGACCCTGAAAAGGGGAGGGTGGAGCGCCCGGAGGACTGGGAGCCCCGGCGGCAGGAGCTGATGGACGCTCTCAAATACTATCTCTACGGCAGCCGGCTGGACCCCCGAAAGGAGGATACCGCGGTCACCGCCGTCCGGGAAAACTATCGCTGGGATTGGGCGGAGGGCGTCATGGCCGGCCGTCCCGGCTGGTTCGGCTTCGACGCGCCTCCGAAGCTGCCGGCGGGCAGCTGCCGCATGCGGGTCATGGATCTGAGCGCCTTCGGCATGGGGAAGGTCTATGCCGACGTGGCCCCGGAGGAGAGCTATGTCCACGCGGGGCCGGATTTCCCTCTGCCCGGAGGCAGAGCGCCCTGGCGGGCCGGAGAGGGCTGGGAAGCGCACCGGGATCTGGTGCGGAAGGTGAAGCTGCCTGCGGTCACCGTGGAGATCACCATCCGGGATACGAATCCCGACAACGAGGCCTGGCGGTCCGAAGCGGCGAAGGAGGGCGTGAAGCACAGCTTCGACCTGCGTTTCCCGGCGGAGATACCGGTGGTGAACGGCCGCCGCCGCGGTCCTCGGGACAGCCGGGACGGACGGGGTTACCCCGTGCTGGTATGCCTGGGCGGCCTCTCCGAGGAGCAGATCGTGACCCTCAATGAAAACGGCTACGTCTATCTCAGCGTCAACGACGCCACCGACCCGGACCGGGGCGAGCTGGCAAAATATGAGATGCTCTATCCCCCCAGGGACCCGGTGGTCCGGAAGGAGGCCCCCTTTCAGAGCGCGTATCCCGTGGACAGCGGCAACCTGATGCACTCCGCCTGGATGGCCAGCCGCGCGCTGGACGCCCTGGAGAACTATATGCGCCTGACGCCGGCGGAGAAAGCCGCCCTGAATCCCCGGGTGATCCTGCCGGACGTGGACGTATATGCTTCCGCCGTCACCGGCTGCTCCAACAACGGGAAGCGCGCCATCGTGGCGGGGGTATTCGATACCGGCGACGGGGGCGATACCCGCTTTGATATCATCGCTCCCAGCGATTCCGGCGGCGGCGGGGCCTCCGGCTTCCGCTTCGCCACGGAGGGCCAGCTTTTCAGTTACGAGCCCCCGGTGCAGAACGGACCCGGCGGCGTCACGGCCCACGACTACGCCTACGGCTTCAACGAGACGACCCATCGGGCGATCCAGAACACCGGGGAGGACCAGTGGTTCTGCGACCGGGCCCAGGTCTTCACCAACCGTCCGGATCTGGCGGACAACGTGCCCATCGACAGCCATGCGCTGCTGGCCGCCTTCGCCTCCGCAAGGGAGCCGCGCTATTTCATCACCTGGACCGGCGAAGGCCAGGACGCCTGGCTCAACAGCCCCGCCACGGTGCTGAACGTCCGGGCGGCCCGGGAGGTCTATGAATTCCTGGGGCAGGGGGACGCCGCCGTCATCGTGCGGGATCAGGCCCACGCCAATCAGGATCGGGATCTGCCGGATCTGATCGCCCTCATGGACCGTGCGTTTTACGGAGAAAAGAAGCTCCTGCGCCGCTTCCACGCTTCCCTGACGGGGCCGGACGGCCTGCTGGCGGCGGACGGCAGCGGCGCCATCCTGCCGGACCGGGAATTTGCCTCCCTCCATGCCATGGAGCGCAATCCCTATTTCATTCCCAGCGTATACCTCAACTGGAGCAGGCCCGGCAAGCACCGGCTGTGGACGGAGTCCAATTCCGTCACGGAGGGCGTGCCCGTGACCCTGACCTTCCATACCGACGCCCGGCTGGTGCGGCTGACCCTGCCGGACGGGCGGGAGCTGAGCGCCCCGACGTCGGAGAGGGCGGCCCGGATCTCCCTGACCGGGGAGCAGGCCATGGCAGGCTGCTATCTGGCTGCGGCCGAAGGGGAGAAGGATCCCATGCGCATCGAGCTGCGGGGCTGGACCCTGCGGGACGCCCTGCGCCACAGCGTCACGGACAACAGCGCCCTGGGCCACGACGTGGGCTCCGGGATCGCCTTCACCACCCCCGTGCTCAACTGGCTGGACCCGGAGGACCCGCCGCGGCTGTATCTGGACGGAGTCCGGCTGCCTGCGGACTGCTATGACTATGACAACCGGGTCGTCATGCCCGACGGCCGGGTGCTGCCGCAGAGCGGCTACCTGCAGCCCTATGGGGCCACCGTCACCCTTTTCGAGGGCACGGAGGGGTGGAAGCTGCCCCTGGGGGCCCGGTCGGTCTTCTCCCTGCGGGGCGTGAAGCTGGAAGCCCTCCAGGGCTTCGTCGTCAACCTGGATGCGGAGCTGGAAAAATTCGATCCCAACGAGGGCAGGCCCGGCGCAAAACCACGCATGCGCTTCCGCACCGTCTACCGCAGCGAGAGCACCCAGACGCCGGTCTGGCCGCCGGAGCGGCGGCAGGATACGCCGCGGCTGGGCCTGCCCGACGGAGAGGACCGCTGGCCCATCCCGGGCAACTGGGCCTCCGACTATGAGGACGGTATGCTGAAGGACATCGAGAAGATCCGCCCCCGGTTCACGGCGTCTTTCCCCTCGGCCTACGGCGCGGAGATACGCCTGCTGTCCGCCGGACGGGAGGGATTCACCCTCGGCTTCAGCAAACCGGTGAGTACCCGGGATTTCGGCCTGGCGGTGAACGTCGTTCCCGACTATACCTGGACCTGGGCGGCGGACGGCCGCAGCGTCCGGGTGGATTTCGCGTCCCCCGCATCTTCAACGGTGACTGCCTTCCTCTTCCGCAGCGTGGACGGGGAGGGGAACATGCTGGGCGGTCCCGCCGCCTTCACGATCCCGGCGGAATAATGGATCCCGAGGAAAAGGCCCTCCGGTGTTTTGCCGGAGGGCCCTTTGTGCGTCCCTTTGCCGTGAGGAGCCGGTTCGCCGTTCAGCCGTCACTTTTTCGCCCGGAGCAGGAACAGAGGCGCGTCGGCCAGATCCCGCTCCTGCAGGATGCGCTTTCCCGCATCCTCGTCCGCGTCGGCCTCCGCGAAGCCCGCGGCAGTCAGCAGCTCCAGATCCCAGGCGGGGCGGCGGTGACGGCTGGCGGGCATGGCCAGGGTGATCTCCGCGTTCTCCGCCGAAAGTTCCGGGGTGATGCCGACGTGGCCGTAGACGCCTTCTTTGGAGATATAGGAGGCCCGCTGGTTTTCGTTCCGCACGTTCCGGGCATAGTCCGCGTCGAAATTCAGCAGCACGCCGCCGGGCTTCAGCAGCCGATACCACTCCCGGTAGGCCTGTTCCGGCTCCGGCAGGGTCCAGGTCAGGTTCCGCGTCACCAGCGCGTCAAAGCTCTCCGAGGGGAAATCCGTCGCCTGGGCGTCCATCTGCCGGAAGTCGATGTTCAGCTCCAGCGCGGCGGCGGTCCGCTCCGCCTCCGCCAGCATGGCGGCGGTCAGGTCGATGCCTGTGAGGATATGGCCGAGCTGTGCCAGCAGGATGGCGAAGTAGCCCGTGCCGGTGCCCGCATCCAGGATGCGCAGGGGCCCGGTCCGGGGCAGATACCGCCCCATTTCCTCCAGCCAGCGGCCGCAGATGGGATCCCGCAGTTCGTTGAGCCGCACGGCGTTGAAATCGGCGGCCCGCTTCGTCCAGTAGCGCTCCACTCTTTTTTCCAGCTCGTCCATTTATCGAACCTCCAGTACGGAATCCAGCAGCCGCTTCGTATATTCCTCCTGCGGCGCATCGATGACCCGGCGCACCGGCCCCTCCTCCACCAGCATCCCCCGGTACAGCACCATGACCCGGCTGCAGAGGCAGCTGACCACCGACAGGTCGTGGGAGACGAACAGAGCCGCCATGTGCTTTTCCCGGCAGATCTCCGCCAGGAGCTGCAGCACCTGTGCCTGTGTGGATACGTCCAGCGCGCTGGTGATCTCATCACACAAGAGGATCCTGGGACCCGCAGCCATCGCCCGGGCGATGGCGAAGCGCTGGCACTGTCCGCCGCTGAGCTCCCGGGGATACCGCTCCGCCAGCTCCGGGGGCAGGCCCACCATGGCACAGAGCGCATCCATATCCGGTTCCGTCCCGCGGCCGCAGAGGCTGCGGACGCTGTCCCGGAGGGAAGCGGCCACGGTGCGCCGGGGATGGAAGGAGCCCGGCGCATCCTGGAAGATCATCTGGATGGCGCGGTACTGCTCCTTTGTGCGCCGGGCGGGCAGCGGTCTGCCCTCCAGCAGCAGTTCGCCCCTGTCCGGCCGCTCCAGACCGCTGACCAGGCGCAGCAGGGTGCTTTTTCCGCTGCCGCTTTCCCCCACGACGCCCAGGATCTCCCCGTCGGCCAGGGTGAAGTCCACCTCCTGCAGGGCCTCCACGGCCTCGCCCTTCCGCGCATACCGTTTGCAGAGGCCCCGTCCTTCCAGCAGGCTCATGCCGCGCCTCCTTTTCCCCGGAGACACGCGGTGAAATGCCCCGGAGAAGCTTCCCGGAGGGCGTAGGGCGCTTTCCGGCAGGCTTCAGAGGCCGTGGGGCAGCGGGCTGCGAATTCGCAGCCCGCCGCAAAGGGCGCTTCCCGGGGCGGCTGACCGGGCAGAGGCTCGGGCAGCCTGCCTGCCAGCGAGGGGACGGCGGCCAGGAGACTGCGGGTATAGGGATGCCGGGGATCGGCGGCGACGGCCCGGGCCGGGCCCAGCTCCGCCAGCCGCCCGCCGTACATGACGGCGATCCGGTCCCCCAGGAATTCCGCCAGGGCCAGGTTGTGGGTGACCACGATCTGGCTGACCCCGTCCTCATCCCGCAGGCGCAGGAGCTCCCGAGCCACCTGCAGCTGCACCGTGGCGTCCAGCGCGCTGGTGGGCTCGTCCGCCAGCAGCAGCTCCTGTCCCAGCAGAAGCGTGAGGGCCAGGGCGATGCGCTGGTTCATGCCGCCGCTCATCTCGTAAGGGCAGGAGGCCAGGATGCGGCGGTGCTCCTCCAGGCCAAGCTTCCCCAGGGCCTCCGCCGCTTTCGCCTCAAAGGCGGAAGCCTCATAGAGCCCCCGGCTGCGCAGGGTCTCCGCAAACTGCCTGCGGTAGCTGCGGATAGGGTTGAAAGCGCTGCCGGGATCCTGAAAGACCATGCCGATCTGTCCGGCGCATTTCGCACGTCGGGCCCGTTCCGACAGCACACTCAGGTCCTCGCCCGCAAGGACGATGCGTCCGGCCAGGATCCGGAGACCGGGGGTAAAGCCCATGACGGCCTTCAGCAGGGTGCTTTTGCCGCAGCCGCTTTCTCCCACCACGCACAGGATCTCTCCCCGCGTCAGTGCGAGGGACACGTCCGCCACGGCGGGCTCCCCGCCGTAGCCGGCGCTGAGGCCGTTCAGCTCCAGAATAACGTCCCTCATCTCGTCCCCTCCGTGTCCAGCGCGTCCCGCACGCAGTCGCCCAGATAGTTGAAGATCATCACCGTCGCCAGGATCGCCCCGGCGGGCGCCAGCACCGCCCAGGGCGCCAGCTGCAGATAGGCCCGGGAGGAGGCGATCATGCTGCCCCACTCCGCCCGGGGCTCCGTGACGCCGATGCCCAGGAAGGAGAGACCGGCGATGCCGATCATCATGACGCCCAGCTGGGTGGAGGCGTTCACCGTCAGCGGCCCCAGCATATTGGGCAGGAGCGTTTTGAACAGGATGGAGAGAGAGCCCGCCCCGGTAAGGCGGGCGGCGGAAACATAAGCCTCCTCCTTCAGGGCCAGCACCTGGGCCCGGGCCAGACGGGCATAGAGGGTCCAGCCCGTGATGCCCATGGCCAGCATGGCGTTGAACAGGCCGCCGCCCAGGATGCCCGCCACGGCGATGGCCAGCACCATCTGGGGAAAAGCCAGGAACACGTCCGCCAGGCGCATGACCAGCGTGTCCGCGAAGCCGCCGAACCAGCCCGCCAGCATCCCCATCGCCGTGCCGAAAAGGAAGGTGGCCGCCACCAGGACGACGGCGGAGAAAATGCTGGTCCGGGCTCCCATGAGCACCCGGGAGCAGACGCAGCGGCCGTAGCGGTCCGTGCCGAAGGGGTATTCCCGGCTGGGCGCCTCGTTCATATGGGCGGCGCTGGCGGCGTTCGGGTCGTTGGGGACCAGCAGGGGAGCCAGGATGCTCAGCAGCACCAGCAGCCCCGCCAGGATCAGCAGGATGAGAAGACGGGTCCGGACCCGTCCGGTACGGTTGACCTTCATCCGCCCCGCCTCATTCCTGACGGACCCGGGGGTCGATCCAGCGGTAGGCGATGTCAACCAGAAGATTGACGGTCACATAGACCGCGGCGGAAAAGAGCACGAAGCCCTGGATCACGGGGTAGTCCCGGGCGGTGATGGCGTCCATGGCCAGCTTGCCCAGTCCCGGCCAGCGAAAGATGGTCTCGATGACCACGCTGCCCCCGAAGAGCGTGCCGATGGAGAGACCCGTGATGGTGAGGATGGAGATGGAGGCGTTGTGCAGCACGTTCCGGAAAAGAACATAGCGTTCCCTCACCCCCCGGGTACGGGCGCCGCCCACGTAGCTTTTGCCCAGCTGCTCCAGGATCTCTGCCCGAAACTGCCGCAGGAAGCGCCCGGTCATGGGGATGGAGAGGGCCAGAACGGGCAGCAGCAGTCCCCGGAGGTTTTTATCCGCCACCACCGGCAGCAGCCGCGCCCGGACGCACAGGAAATACATCAGCAGCACCGAGATCAGGAAATTGGGCAGGGAATTGGCCACGAAGCTGAAAAACCGAAGAAGGAGATCCGGGACGGAATCCTTCTTCAGGGCTGTGAACACCGCCAGGGGCAGGGAGACCAGCAGGGAGAGGGCGAGGCTCCCGAGGGCCAGCAGGGCGGTATGGCCCAGGGCCTTCCGCAGCTTGAGCGCCACGCCGGTCCCGTCCCTGTAGGAGCTGCCCAGGTCGCCCCGCAGGGCCTTCAGGGCCCAGTCGCCGTACTGTACCAGGAAGGGCCTGTCCAGGCCCATGTCGGCCCGGGTCCTGTCCAGCACCTCCTGGGACACGGGGATCCCCTGGGCGTTCAGCTTTTTCACCGCGGCGTCGCCGGGAGCGAGGTACATGAGCAGGAAGGTGAGAAAGCTCAGCGCGATCAGGATGCCCGCCAGGTGGAGCAGCCTTTTTCCGATGTATTTCAGCATTTGCGGGATCACCCTCCAATCAGGATCGGGAATACGGGCGGGAGATAAGACGCGCAAGCAGATGGGACCGCTTTCGCGGCTCCATCTGCTGCAGCGTTTGGGTGGGGAAGGAACGGTTACGGCATGTCGGTCTCGGCGCTGACGGCGTAGAAGTCGAAGGGGCTGTGCTCGCCGATGTTCACCACGCCGGGAGCGGCCACCGTGGTCTTGTTGAAGAGGCCTACGAAGCCGAAGGCGTTGTCGTCGATGGCGATCTGCGCGATCCTGTTCGCCAGCTCGGCCCGCTTTGCGCTGTCCGTCTCGGACTGGAGCTGATTGATGAGCGCTTCGCATTCATCGCTGTGGAAGCCGCCCAGGGCCCAGTCGCTGCTCTGGCGGAAGAGCGCGTTGATGGCATAATAGGGGTCGCCGGCCTGATCCGCGATCATGCAGTAGAGGGCGACGTCGTAATCGCCGCTGACCCGATAGGTGCTGTCGGCGTCCTCCACCCCGGTGAGAACGGCGTCGACGCCGATGTCCTTGAGCTGGTTGCGCATCAGCAGGGCGATGGAATCCAGGCTGCGGGCATAGTAGAAGCAGATGTTCAGCGTCAGCACCTTGCCGTCTTTCTCATACATGCCGTCGGAATTCAGGGTATAACCGTCGGCCTCCAGGGCTGCTTTGGCGGCCGCCGTGTCGACGGCGGGCTTCGTCACCTGCCCGTAGGGAGCGGATGCGCCGAAGGGACCGACCGCCGGAGAGACCGTGCCGCCCAGGAACTCGGCGATGGCGGCGCAGTCCACCGTCAGATTGACGGCCCGGCGCACGTTGGCGCTCAGCCGGTTCTCGTTGAGAACATAGAACTGCAGCCGCGTGGCGGGGATCTCGGTGAGCACATAGGAGGCGGGGTCGGCCCGGTAGATCTCCTTGGCGGCGGCGGTAACGCTGGAGTAGCCGTCGATCTCGCCGCTCTGCATGGCCATGAGCTTGGATTCATCGTCGTTCATGTAGTAGAAGA
>JAEEGL010955874.1_pt1 | contig 10123 bp, 6 predicted proteins | sample 9134231 | NCBI WGS metagenome assembly JAEEGL01 (sample SAMN16246548, study PRJNA631951) | gut metagenome | biome: gut microbiome; feature: rumen; material: fiber-attached | host: Bos | place: Iran: Karaj | collected 2018-10
GAACGTCCCGGCGGAAAAGGAAAGCTCTGCCGGGATGCCTGCGTTTTTTATCGCTTCGGTGATCTCTTTTGCGGGAAGCCCGGTGAAGAGCCCGTCAGGGGAATCTTCGCTTATTCTGACCCATTCCGGCTTATATCCGGCGTTGTCGGGGATCCTTTCGTCCATAAGATTTACGGCGATAAGTTCCGGTGTGACAGTTTTTCTGCCTGCGGCAAGACCGGTCGATATGACAAACGCCGGGGCGACGCGCTTTATCTCTTCTATCAGCATATCAGCATCTTTTTTGAAAACTACAGGAAGCTGCAGTTTTAACAGAGAAAAGCCAGAAAACTCATCCGGAAGGAGTTTTACCGCCTCAAAAGAGGGATTTATATCTGCGTTGTCGAAAGGCTCAAAGCCAGTAATTATTATCGTTCCGGTTTGCATTTCTTTGACTCCGTTATAGTTTTGATGCCGCAGCGGAGCATGTACAGCGAGACGAGCACCGAGCCGACGCAGTCGACCCAGTAGGAAGCCTTTGTCCCCGGGAACAGCAGCACCGTAGCCAGGGCAAGGGTCACGCAGATGTCCACCGTGGATTTTGCGCCGTACAGCCTCGCCTGGACGCCAAGGATCGCGTTTCCGTCTTTGCGGTAAAGAGATGTGTAACGCCGCCAGAAGATCGTGTTTGCCACAACGCCAAGAAATGCTATCAGCAATGCCGGGATGACGTTTCCTTTGTCATTATCGGTTGGAATAAAGCTTATGACAAGCATGCTGAGGCCGCTTATGCACATTATAATGCCGGTGAAAGTGTTGCCTTTTCGCTCAAGCGCGTCTTTCTGCGCGGCATCCATATCTCCCCGTTTGTTCGTTATCGTGTAGACGACGAGCGCTGCGATCAGCGCCAGAAGCTCCGCTGTTCTTCTGGTGAAGTCCGAGATCTGTGTGGAACTGTGTCCGACTCTCAGACCGAGCCCAAGGATGATCGGCCCGTATGAGCTCATGAGCACGGAGATCAGGAGTGTCCGGAAGCCGCTTTTCTTTTCTTTGTCCATAACCCCTCCGATCACCTGCCGAAGATGAGCAGCACGGTCATGATTACGAGCGGTACCGTCACGGTGTCGTATTCACTCGGTGAGAACAGTTCCGTTGCCGCTCCGAAAAATGCCGCAACACCGGCGGTATACAATGCCTTGCCAAACGGCATCTGTGTCAGCAAAAAGATTATCATTCCGCTCAGGAACGAGACTGCGAACATGGCTATACTGCCTTCCCAGGACTTTTTTCCGTCTGTAAAGCGGGAATGTATCTTATGTTTGCCGAAAGGTATTCCTACAAGCGCGGCTGCTCCGTCGCCGGTTCCCCACATGAGAATGGATGCCGCCGCGAGGTGCGGCCGGTCAAAAATACCCCAGGATATCGATATGAGGACCGCAAACATGGCAAACAGCAGAAGGCAGCTTCTTTTAATTTCGCCTGGCGATTTCTGCACAAAAAATTTTTCAAACCATGGCGTTTTATCGAAAACAGCTAAGATCGGATAAGCGACCGCCGCGATTATAATGGCGCACAAAGCGGCTGCCTGCCAGCTTTTCGCCGAAAGGATCATAATGGAAACGCACGAAAACGCGACGATATGCAGCAGTTTTCTGAAGATGAAAGACGGGATACTGATCTTAAGCCGCAGAATTATAAGGATCGACAGAGCAAAAATAATAAACACTGCAAGCACGCCAATACTGTGCAATACCTGAACAGGCAGCTGTGCGGCCATTCTTTTCACTCTCCCTCTCCATACTCGCCGTCCTGGAAAAAGTTCAGACGGTAACTATAAAATTATATCACATCAATGTGTTATTATATAATCGGAAGATATTATTTAACTGTGTCAGCAGAGGTCGCGTATGAAAGAAAAGATCATCCTTGCCCCCGGGGCAAGAGCATCGGAACTGCTCAGAACGCTCGCAAGGTTCGGCGTGAATACGCTCGGGCTCAGGATCGTGAACGGCATAGAGCTTTCGAAGATCGCTCTGATGAAGAGCGGCGTTTCGGTCACTGAAAAGTTCCTTCCGGCAGGTGATGAGGCAGCGGTCATTTATTCGTTTTTAAACGGAATACCCTATTTTGATTCCGCATCCTATGCCGACGCGGAGAACCTTGCCGCGGCTTTAAGGACATTGCGGGGGCTTGCAAAGGCGGATGAACGCTCTTACATCAAAGCGAAGCTTGCAAACGGCGAATTCCCGGATAAGAATGATGCGATAGTTCTCGTATATGAAAAATTTATCGAGACCGTAAAAAAAGACGGCCTTATCGACGGTATAGGCTTGATTAGAAGAGCCCTGTCAGAGGCAGCTCCTTTTGATGCCGAATTCATGTCAGTTTCCGAATTTCCGCTTACCATGCTCGAGGAAGAACTTCTTTCCCATGTTTCCGGAGGGAAGCATCAAAACGTGAGCCTTACATATCTCTTCGGTGACGGAAAAGGAGATGAAAAAGAACTTTCGTACATGGAAGGATACGGAGCAGTAAACGAGGCGGAAGACATACTGGCCTGCATCCTTTCGAAAAACATCCCGCTGGACAAAGCGGTCATTGCCTGCGCAAATACATCGTCTTACCTTCAGCTGTTCTTCGATCTCTCTGGGAGATACGATATCCCCATGAGCTTTGGCTCCGGTGTGCCGATTACGAACTCTCACCCTGCGGACCTTCTGAAAAAGATCTGCGAGTGGGATGTGATCGGGTATCACGGAATTGACGCTTTAAAAGCTATGATCTCTTCCGAGAGTTTTGACCGCGGAAAGCTCGGCAAAGCTTTAGACCTTGAAGGTCCTTTGCAGGGCGAAGATCTCGACGGGTTCTCCGTCATGGCCGGAAATCTGCGCCTCTCTTTTGATAAGGCGGATAACGACAGAAAACTTCAAGCTCTTAAATCCGTCCTTCTTGAAGAACAGAAAAACGCGAAAAATAAAAAGGCCGCAGACAGCGTGGAAAGACGTCTCGTCATTTTTGACATGGTGGAAAAGTTTGCGGAAGAACTGTCCAAAGGCATCTGCGGCATGCTCGAATATTCCGTAATAAGGCCGGAGCCTGCGGGGCGTATAGACCAGTCCGCAAAGATGGTACTTATTCAGACCTTGCAAACATTTCTGACATATACGCCTGACGGTGATCTGTCCGGGATCGTTTCTGAACTGCTTCTGAAGACTGTTTCTTCGGAAGCCGGTAAAGAAGGGCAACTCCATATCTGCTCGCTTAAGGACGCGCTCTCATCAGTGAGGGATAATATTTTTGTCTGCGGGCTTTCCGCTTCGGACTATCCGGGTTCCCCGTCGGAAAACTATCTGCTCCTGGACAATGACCTTAAACGTTTCGGTGACGATCCAAGGATCCCGACCTCTGTTAACCGTGTGAACAGGAGAAAAAAGGAACTGGATGACCTTCTTTCTCTCTGCGGTCATCTGGGCGTTAAAGTACAGCTTTCATATTCAGGTTACAGTCTGTCCGAACTGAAAGACCAGAATCCCTCGTCGGTGCTTTTCACATATTACGAAAAGGACCATCCGTCTTCTTCGATGGATGACTTTAAAAAAGCCGTCAGAAAAGCCGGATACTTTGAGAGCGCGTTGTCCTCATCGAGACTTGTGGCGAAGGAATACAGTAAGGGTAATGATATTGGCTGTGACCCGTCAGCTCTTCCGGAATTTGATGCGAAAAAAGCCCTTGATAAACCCTGGTCTCCGTCAGCTCTCGAGATCTTTTTCCAGTGTCCTTTAAGGTTCTGTCTTACAAAGATATTATGGCTTCCCGAAGATGAACCGGACGATCCGTTTGTCGTGATCGATGCCCGCAATATAGGCAAACTGGCCCACAGCCTTATGGAAGAACACGCAAATAAAGTTATTACCAGAGACGAGTTTCTTAAGGATTCGGAAGCTGCATTCATGCGTTACCTTGCAGAAAGACCTCCTTTGCATCCCAATGATGCGGCACTTGAAAAAACGCGTTTTCTGAAGATGATGGGAATCGCGTATGAGCAGGAGATCAAAACCGGCAATGAAGTCCTGTCTGCGGAAGAGAAATATACCTTTACGCACCCGACAGGAATAACGCTCAGCGGATATCCCGACCGCGTGGAGAAAGACAAAAACGGTAATTTCATCATCGCTGACTTTAAGACAAAGCAGCGCCTGGAGCATGTCAAGGACGATATCGACACCTGTCTTCAGGTTGTCATCTATGCGTGGCTATGCGAACAGGCCGGTATAAAGATATCCCGCTGCGACTACCGTTATATCCGCAAAAACGAAGTCATAACATGCCGCTATGACGACGATATGAAGGCTAAGCTGACTGAAAAGCTTCAGGTGTTTAAGGATGCCCTGGAGACAGGGAATTTCCCGAAGGCGGAAGGCAAAGATGCCTGCAGATATTGCAGGATGGAAGATATCTGCAAACAGTTCGGCGAAGATGCTGAAGATGAAGACGAAGAATAACGGGAGGCCTCAGGTGGACTACGATCAGAACGCAAGAGATAAGATAAGACAGGATATCCACAGCAACTTCTTTGTCGAAGCGGGGGCAGGCAGCGGCAAGACGTCGGTCCTGGTCGACAGGATGGCCGCCATGGTGGAAGGAGGCCTTGATATAAGCAGGATCTGCGCGATCACCTTTACCAAGACTGCTGCAGGGGAGTTCTATGCCCGTTTCCAGAAGAAACTTTCCGAATCTTCCTCTGAATTTGCAAAGAAGGCTCTGAAAGACATCGACCTATGCTTTATGGGGACGATCGACTCGTTCTGCAACATGGTGCTGTCTGAACATCCGTCAAAGGCAGGGATCCCTTCCAATGCATCGGTCCTCGATAAGGAAGAGATGGACAAGGCATATATCCGCGAGTATTCGATGATACTGGGAGGCAGATACGGAGAAGATCTGCAGAAGAAGGCAGTCGCATTTTCCTCTGCGTTTTATAAAGATAAAGAATTCTTTTTAAGCGGTATGCACTTCCTCATGGGAACGAGGAACGCGCATTTTAATTACGCGGCGCCGAAAGATGGGGACCCTGACGATATCTTTAAGGAGAAAAAGGAAAAGCTAATCTATATACTTAAGTACCTTCTGGTTCATCCGGAAGCTGTTGCAACAGATGAACCTGCTGAAGCGAAGAAGTCCTGGGAGGCGCTTGCCCACGATTCCATAGCGATATTTGATTCATGGAACCAGAACATCGGAAACGTTATAAGGGCGCTTGGAAAGCTTAAAAAGCTAAGGATCATCGGAAAGTACGCCAATAAGATGGACGAACTCGGACCTGGCTGGGAAGACTTTTTTGAGCCTCATATGTCAAGGAACAAGCTCGCCTGGTTTGAGTTTAATAAGGATATGGATCCGCTTATGACAGCTGCTCTTAAGGATTATCAATTTTCCATTGCGATGGACCTTATCGCAAACTGCGCCGGACCGATCGCGGAGAGACTAAGAGAAAAGGGTGAACTGTCTTTCTTTGATTATCTTCTGTATTTGAGAGACCTTTTAAAGGAGGACGCGGCAAACGGCGGAAAGCTTATAAAGCATATTTACGAGCGTCACAGTTACTTCCTGATAGACGAATTCCAGGATACCAACCCTCTTCAGGCAGAGGTATTCTTCTACCTTACCGCAAAAGAACCGAAGAAAAACTGGAGAGAATGTGTTCCGAAGGCTGGGTCGCTTTTTATTGTCGGAGACCCCAAACAGTCGATCTACCGCTTCAGAAATGCCGATGTGTCGTCGTATTTAAAGGTCAAATCCCTGTTTAAGGGAGATGTCGGCGAAGTGCTTTATCTTACGAGGAACTTCCGTTCGACCGATGAAGTCTGCTCTTGCTTCAATAAAATATTTACAAGGCTGCTTCCCGAGGATACGGAGACGCAGAGCAGTTTCAACGAGATTCCTACGGGTGAAAAAGGACCGGTCACGGCAAGCTTCAGCGGCGCATATTACTATACTGTTCAGTATGCAAAGGCAAAGGATGATAATCAGGATGCCAAAATTACCGCGTTAATGATAAGAAAGATCATTGATGATCCTGCTGTTACAATACAGACCAACAACGACAGTGCTCCGAGAAAGGCTGACTATAAAGATATAATGCTGATAGCGCCGAGAAAGACCAAACTTTCGGATTATCTTAAAGTTTTCCAAGAATATGGCATACCGTTCAGAGTAGACGGAAAAGTGCTGTTTTCCGAGTGTCCGGCGCTCAGAGCCGTTTCCTCTATGATGTCGGCCGCGGCAGATCCATACGATAAAAAAGCTGTGTATGCCGCGAAGAACCTTTCCGGCTGCAGCATAGAGCAGAAAGATATTGATTCCTATGCCAAAAAGGCAAAGATCCTTTCTCCCGCCGCGCTGTTCTCGTTGCTTATGGACGAGCAGATGGTATTTTCGAAGGTCGGGACTCACAACGCGGAATATGTTTATTTTGCGCTCGAACTCTTAAGAACCCGTGAGGACGGCGGAGATATCAGTTCCGTAAAAGAAGGAGCTGAGTTTATCAGCGAACTGATAAGCGAAAAGTCTGACCAGGAGCGCTGTGTCCAGCTTCTGCGCGACTCCAACAGGGTACATATAGCAAACCTTCATAAGGTGAAGGGTCTGGAAGCTCCGATCGTTATTCTGGTGGATCCGTCTTCAAGAAGGTTCGGCGCGGATTCTTCTGTCGATTACAGCGGAGAGGTTCCTCAGAGCTATCTGTTTGCTCTTGACAAAAGCGTTGTAAGTACGGCATTTGCTGATCAGAAGGCGCTGGAAGAGCAGATCCTCGGAGAAGAGTATGTCAGACTTCTGTATGTGGCTGCGACCCGTGCCGGAAGCGCGCTAATTACCGGTCTTTGCGTCAAGAAGGACGGAGATCCGGCAAACGCAAACTATTGGAGGCCTTTGATCGATAATAGGGATACTCTGTTTACTGCCGGCAACGCAGTATCCGCAGCGTCCGCAGAGAGGGTCACGTTAGATTCAAAAGAGCTTTACGAAAGAGCTGAAGAAAGCTCGGTATTTAAAGATACGGCATCATTCAAAAAGACTTATGAGATCAGGCGCCCAAGCACCATCGCGTTAAAAGGCGTGACTTCTGCGGAAGATGACTATGATGACAGGGCAGAAGAGAAGAGGGTCACCGAGAAAAAGAAGAACCCCGCGCTCATAGGAACAATGATGCACAGGATAATGGAAGTCCTCGTCTCTTCAAAGGGCAGGGCTGATCTTAATGCGCTCGTAAAAGAGACTGTAAGAGAATACGACGCGGACGAACAGTATTATACGGATCTTCTTACTAAAGCCGGAAAAACGGTCTTAAGCGGAGGCTTCCCCCAGCAGGGCAGCGTCCCGCAGGATATCCTTAAAGAGCTTCTTGCTGCTGAGGAAGTCTTCTGTGAGCTTCCGTTGTGTTACAAGGAAGATGATAAGATATGGCACGGCAGTATGGACGTAGTCTACTGCAGGGAAGGAAGATGGCATATAGTCGATTATAAGACAAATGCAGAAGCAGACGATCTTGATGTGAAATATCAGGCGCAGCTTGAAGCTTACAGAAAGGCCTTTAAAGAGCTTACCGGAAACGACGCGGATGCGCTGATTTATCATATAGGGGTTTGATTAAAATGAGAAAAAATGTGTTGGAAAATCAGATATAAAGAGTCAAAACACACAAATAAACTGAAAGAGCCTCATTATTGAGGCTCTTTTGCTCTACATCCCGCCTTCTTTTATTTCAGGCATCGGCGCGTCGAGAGGGATGTTCATCAGATAATACGGATTGACCTTTACCATTTGAACGATTTCTTCTTTTGAAATTCCAAAATGCAGAAGCGATGCTGCCATCATTCGCAGCATTTCAGGGGCAGGGCAGGGATAATCAAAAAAGCAGTCTGTGTCGATGATAGCTTTCTCCGCTCCAATGGTTTTAATTATTTCCGCTATTTCTTTTGGATGGATCCTTTGCTGTGCCGGAAGTGTTCCGAGGACTACGAATTCGATCATGCCTCCAAGTCTTGCAAATTCAAGGATCTGCTCACGGGTCGCGCGAATGCTGTAGCTGTCTGGATGATCCATTACAATTTTGTCAAAACCCATGGCGACGGCTTCTTTCACAAGTGCGATGCTTTCTTCCGGGGATACATGTCCGGTGAACAGCGGCAGATCATATTGTTTTACGATTTCAATAACTTCGCAGACATTCTTTTTCAGCTTACCGTTATCATCCAGGATATAAATACCGTCTTCGAGTTTAAAGTCCGTACTGCGCTTTAAAACTTCCTGCATGTGCTTATAAAAACCGCCGTTACGGATATCGTTCTTAGTACTCCATGTAGGCATCCAGACGACTCTGGCTCCCTGTTCTGCAGCGGATTCGACGGCCCATGCGTTTACACCGCCGGAAGAAACATTCAGCGTTATGCTCGGATACGCTTCTATACCGCTTATGCGCTGCTGGAGCTGGTATACAGATGAAAGTGTTGGCCACATATGGGATTTGAATACAATTCCGCGCATTCCGTAATCCCTTGCGATCTTTAAAGTATCAATATCCGGAAGTCTCAGTTCATAGTCGAAATGAAATTCCGGATAAGCATGTACATGCATATCGATCGCGCCGTGAAGCAATTCGTTTATCTCTTCTCGTTTATGTACCATTTGTAGCCTCCGGAACTATTTGTATTTCTTAAGCTGGGCGCAAATAAGGTCACCTGTTTCAGATGTTGTGGTCGTTCCTCCCATATCGCGTGTTTTTACAATGCCTTGCTCGAGGACGTCCGCGACCGCGCGGTCAAGAAGTTCCGCGGCTTCTTTTTCTCCGAGATATTCGAGCATAAGCTTTCCGCTTAATATTGTTGCGATCGGATTTGCAACATTCTTACCAGCGTACTTTGGAGCAGAACCATGCATTGGTTCGAACATCGATAATCCTCCGTCAAGGTTTAGGTTTCCGCTGCAGGCAAAACCGAGGCCTCCCTGCATGGTGGATGCCAGGTCGGAGATGATATCGCCGAACATATTTGACGTTACTATTACATCGAAGTTTTCAGGGTTTTTGACCAGCCACATCGTTATAGCATCTATATAAATGTTTTCTGTGGCAACATCAGGATAATCAGTTTTTACTTCCCGGAATACTTTATCCCAGAAATTCATTGAATATTTGATTGCGTTAGATTTTGTGCAGTTAGTAACTTTTGGCGACTGTTTGATACCCTTTTTTGTTCTTTGTTCGGCCAGCTCAAAGCAGTATCTCATGATCCTTTCACAGCCTTTATGTGTAAAGATGCTGCTCTGGACACATACTTCATCAGATGTTCCGGAATGGATGCTTCCTCCGCATTCGATATATTCGCCTTCAGTGTTTTCGCGGATAACGACGAAATCTATAGGTTTGTTGTCGCAGGTCTTAAGAACGGTATTAACACCTTTATATAAGTGTACCGGGCGGACGCCAACATACTGATCCCAGAGCGCGCGGATATTGGGTAGCATACGTCCTGAAATCTGGTCTGAGACCGCAGGGTTGCCGCCTATGGCGCCTAAATACATAGCATCATACCCTTCAAGGATCTCTTTTGCGTTTTCCGGGAACATAACTCCGTGTTTCAGATAGTATTCGCTGTTCCAATCAAGATGCTTTTTGCTGATTTTAAAGGAGAATATCTCTGCCAGTACATCGAGCACTTTTCCCCTTCTGCAATGATCTCGGGACCAATACCGTCACCGCCAAGATATGCTATTTTATATTCCTTGTTCATTTCAGTATCCTTTCATGAGATGCCTGCTAAAAATAACTGTAAATTATTATACTATTAGAATCTCAAGAATCTCAATAAAAAAGACTGCCCAAATATCATTCTACTTGGCAGTCTATATATACAGTTTTTGTTTCAGTTGACTCAGCTGTCATTCTGTTCTCTCAAACCGGAGATTATAGCTCTCCGTTCCATTTCAAATTTATCGGAGAGAGCTCAATTACAAAATGATCCTCTTTTATGTCCGTCATCGGATGTGAATCAGTAATGAATATCCGGACGTTTCCGATCGAAGTCTCCATAGATTCTTCCGCTGCGCCTATGACGACGTATTGAGCCCCGCTGTAGAACATCATTCC